>Ga0065711_1031483_pt1 | contig 29538 bp, 23 predicted proteins | sample Hoacrofraction12_FD_59098 | JGI IMG/M metagenome (GOLD analysis project Ga0065711, IMG submission 59098) | Hoatzin crop microbial communities from Cojedes, Venezuela - Epithelial fraction 12 v2 (version 2) | ecosystem: Host-associated > Birds > Digestive system > Esophagus > Crop | place... | reverse complement strand
GAGGCGGTCTGTTGCTATTAGCGTTAGTGCATAGTTACCAATCATAAGGGAATATGGGGTGCGTGAACAGTGCGTGATTTATGTCTGTAGCCTATCCGAATAAGCGTGATCACGTGTGCAGATATGAAAAATGTATATAACCATGCAAGCAGACCAATAAATCGGAATCTACTGTGCATCGTATCAATGTGTGAGAGTCATTCCTGTCCCTGCATGGATGCTGAAACTCAGCAGTTATTGCAAAGTATGTTTTCCAATTGTCAAATACATGTGGTATCTTTCTCAAAGTTTGTCACCTCTTTTTTTTCCTATAAAGAATGTTTAAGATTTAGGTTTCCAACATTCTTGATAGTCATATTCTGTAATTGCGCACTCATCCAAATGAGTCAAAAGAAGGATACAGAAGGTCTATCTAGGCTAAGAAATCCTGACACTAGACAAAAACATTGTTAAAGGAGGGACTTCTTTCAGACTGCTACTGCGACACTGTTCTTTTAAGATGTTTACTGATGTTGTACCATAAGAGAAAAAAGAGCAGCTGCAACGTTGCTACAATATGAGCAATGTGACCCAAAAGTTCCTGGGCTATTTTCCTGAGATGTCAGCAAACAAACGTAAAGACATAAGTCCCCAGCAGTTTCTCCACATCCATCGTGATGCTCTTCTCTCTCTCTGCCAGACAAAACTGCCCCAAGGGAGCAGTGACATACTTACAGCAGGGGCGAAATCAGGGCTCAGAGCTCTCCTGAACAGCTGGTCTCCCTGCATGCGCTGAGCCAGTAGCCAATGATGCCACCATTGCTTGAGAAACTCGTGGGAAAAAAGTGCTTTTTACTTTTCAAGATTCATGAAGTGATCTTTCCTATGGAAGGAAGAGGCTTGTCTACCAAAGTAATCTCTAATTTGTGGAAAAAAAAGTGCTTTTTTTGTCCTTTTGAGAAAAACTGTTGATTCAGCATCAGTATTGCAAAAGTAGAAACAGGAAAAAAGAAGAGTAAGAAGAATTTATATGTTAATGATCGTAATAATAGAAAGTAATGGCATCATTTTTTTCCTTTAACTCACTGAATAGTGACCTTCAGACTTCTTAATGTGGCTGCACTCATGAAAGCTAAAGAACCCTACCTTGAATATCTGGCAAATGGGACTTAAACTACTTGAACTGTGTGGCTCGTGCTGTTTCTTTTGTCTCTTTACTGATCAGGCACAGAACAAACCCTCATGTGTTGTCTCATGACACATGAAATGGAAATTCTGGCCAGTCATTACCACAGTTGGAATTTTATTCAGTCATGTGTCCTGTGCTGATCAGAGTGTTTTGTAGTTAGTTCCCTAGCTTGCTTTCTTCCTTTTATTTTCTCTGAAAGGTCATGTAGAGCTGTTATACATTAAACCCAGCTGTTCTCTGTCTCCCTAAAACATGTAAGACAGTTTTGTATGAAACAGTTTGTTGAGGTAGTGGAAACTTTAAATTCACTTTAAAATCCATTTGCGCTGCAAATCAGAATAGAAGAATATTCACTATGGACATGGAAATTCTGAAAACGTTCTGTTTTGGAAATCTTTAAAATATAAATGTGAAATCTGCTGCACACCATTTGGGGTCAACCTGGATTAAGAACTCTTTATAAGGATCAGAAAGCATACTTGTTCAAACATAACTCTACGCAGGTTTTCCCTACATTTGTACTGCTGGAAAGTAACTCATATTTTAGAAGCTTAATAATTAATTTCACAACTGATGATGAAAAGTAGAGCATTATATTTTTCCTAGGGCTTTCATTAGTATCCCTAGGTTCACTTCCCTCAAGACATGGTTCTCTTAACAGAAGATTAACTTTAGTTTTCCGGCGGAGTTTTATTGTAAGAATGTTTTGGTTCTCTGACTTTCTTCACTTAAGGGAATTAGATTAAAATGTGTCTAGATTTAGTCAACAGTCGATAAGATTTGTGATTTCTAGTAGATAGGAATATTTAACTATATATAAAAGAATTTTTTTTATATTATAGATTATCATGATGGATCATACTTTCAAACCAAACTAGTGCAGAGTAAAACCAAAGTAACGTAACTAAAATTATTGTAGTTGCTCTAGATTTAAATCAGCAGCACAGATCACTATCTGCACCCATAAGCACTCTTATGTAAAAAAGGGATAAAAATATAGGTAGAATTTATGTCTATATATATATACACAAATATGTGCCATAACAACATCCATATTCGCTCAGTCTAAAGGTCCATCTTACTGATACCATCCTCACTTCAGTGCTGGCCAAATAGTTAAGTAAGCACGCAACTGTAGAAAAATATTTACAGCTATGTCTCCTAGCAATAATGTAAGGCTCACTATCATCCTCATCCAAAACTAGTGAGATGGTAATTGACATCGTTCAAAAGATTTTGATCCTTCGTGGATTTGTATAATTCCTTCTTGTACCCAAATTTTGGCATCCACAATGTTATGCCAGAAGGAGTTACAAAGCTTAAGTACACCTTGTGTGAAGAATCATCTTTCTGTGATTGTTTGGAACCAGCCCCTGCTAGTTTCAGCTGCGAGCATGATGTAGAAAGAAGCTACATTAGAGGGCAATGACTTCATGCTCAGGTGGAAGGACAGCATTGTCTGAACTCTTGTAAAACAAAAGGACAAGGAGTAATGGCTCCTTGCCCACTAAAGGAGGGCAGATTCAGACTAGATATAAGGAAGAATTTTTTTACAATGAGGCTGGTGAAACACTGGACTAGGTTGCCCAGAGAGGTAGTGGAGGCCCCATCCCTGGAAACATTCAAGGCCAGGTTGGACAGGGCTTTGAGCAACCTGGTCTAGCTGAAGATATCTATGCTCACTGCAGGGGGGTTGGGCCAGATGACTTCTAAAGGTCCTTTCTAACCCAAAGCATTCTATGATTCTATGAAAACAAAACAAAAAATCTATCAATCTTTTGTGCTTTCTCTAGGGTAGTTCCAGAGGATAGTTCATGCTAAGAAATCCCTGTTTACATTACTGTAAAAAGTCCCGGTGACCCCCATTACAATGTAGTATCTACTAAGTGCAGGAATGGTATCACACATGGTTTATGCAAGTCTCTGTAGGACCTGAGAGATCTCTAAACCAAAAATTGTCCCCACCCTCTATTGCTTTCTGCCTCAGGACTCCCACTTGCTGTCTGCAGGAAAAGTACCATTGATGCTCTTGGGTTCTCGCTTTAGCAATTGCAAACCCTGCCATGGCAGCAGGCATGTAGACCTGGAATGCCAGAGCCCTTTGGGTGGTAGAAATTCTGTAGATCGGATATCTCCCCTTGAATAATAGGCTGGGGACCTTCTAAAGAAGCAGACATCCAGAAATGCTTTGTATCAGACAGAGATTATCAGAAATAATTTACGAGTCATTATCTTAGTGTAATGAGGAAAAAAAAAAACCCAGGAAAATAAAAACTTTGTGTCTTATGCTTTACATTTAAAGCACATTCTTTACAAAGAAAAAGTATTGTAGCTTAAAATTCACCATTGGGATGAAGTTGCTTTGATGCCTCACCTATCCTGGTAAAGTTACAGACCATTCTCTGTACAACAGACCAATACTCCTTTTAGGGATGGATGCAGAGCAAAGATCACCAGAAATTAATTTTTATTTTTGTCCATACTCATGCAATCTCCAGTTCTTTGTCTTCTTGCTCCTCAGAAGGACTTGTCTCCAGGGTCTCTCTGGAACATCTCAGCAGGTAGGTGCGCTTTGGAACACCTCAGTGTATCTGTGGGATGTTGGATTGCCCTCGACTCTGCTACAGTCTGGGGTCTTTAATACCACTTATGCATCTCTAATTCATATGGATTTAGGATTCCTTAATTAGCATTGCTATGACATCCATATAAAATCAAACACAACAAACACAGCGGAGAAAAGGGTAGTAAGATGTTTTGTTTGAATACCACCTTGGCTTACATTTAAGGATCCACTCAGGATACTATTTCCAAGCTCAAACACCCTTTAAAGGAAAATATTTTCATAGGCCAGACCTGACTATGCAAGCTAGGATAAATTTTTATTACTGTTATCAGCTTAAACTGTCTCCCAACCATCTTATAGAGTATGATAAAAGACTTACTTAAAGGCTTTTACCTGTGGAAACCGTAGCCCGATCAGTGCTTCACAGAGACTGTGATGATTATGACAATGAAGAGCAGAACGGCCAATGCGACAGAGAGAAGGCAGCATTTCATCTTCCTGGCTCGTAGCTAAAAGAGGAGAAAGACAATGAAATAAATACATGGTCGTTTAATGGGAAGAAGGAGGATAAATCCATGAAGAAATTTTTGCTATTTTTCCATTGGTGGGACTATTTGAAACAAGTCAAGATAACGTGGAAAGTTCATTTCTTTTTTCAGACTGACTCATCCTTCTGGACAATCCAGATTCTTCCTTTTCAGTGAAAATACCCCTTGGCTACAATCACCTTCTCTACACTGCTTTCTTCCTTCTTAAATCATTGTTTGTGTCACACTAAATTTCCAGACTCTGCTTGGAGGGCTGGACTTGGGTAAGGCTATTCAGTTTGGTTTTGGTCTGGGGGTGTCAAACCTACTTTCCGGTCACCAGCAGAAGATTGTCTCCTGTTAGATAAAGAGGTCTTTCTCCACCCTGCTGTGCAATGAAATCTAGCCAAGCAATAAGGCAGGCTGTTGATAGAGTAAGCAAATGTACCTCCAGCATTGAGCACCCTGATTTCATTCAAAGTAAGATATGGTATAAAAGATTTTACAGAGGTTTAATTTTGATGTCTGTTTCTACTTAAACCCATCAGGCTTTCCAGCGGATTCCACGGCCATAATGATTTTTTTTCCCATTTAAAATCTGTTCTAGATTGTTCAATTCCTCTTCCTCACTTTTGGATGGATTAGAAGAAGGGTGTTTCTATGATTCTGCAGCATCAGTGTCTTATCCAACACATAAAAAAAGCAAACTGCAAGAAGACACAGAGCCAGCTCCGACATTTTGCTTGAGACCAGATCAACCAGTCCTCCAGCCACCAGACTTAATAACACCGTCTTGACCTGATAAACTAATTGCATTTGTCCACAGCTCGTTACTGTTCTTACAACTGAAGCAGCACTCTCACAGGAAAGATTGTGTTAATATTACTGCTGTTATCCACTTTTCCTTCCTTTCTTCCCTTAACTGCTGTCATCAGTCCTCTCAGTCTGCCTCAGATCCTTTGCTAACTGGTTTTCACCACTTTGCACAACACTGTATTTCCCAGAAAGCCACAGTTCCTGAGTTAATTTGTTCTACAGATGTTTTTGGCCTCTTACACTGCAAGTGACAGGAGATATCTCTTCCATTGGTGCTCCAAAGCCCAGTGCTTCATTCCCTTGCAAACCCCCCAGGGCTCATCCGCTTTGCTGTGCAGAGCTAAAGAAGTGCTTCCAGCAGAGAATTGTGATGCATGGCATGTCCTTTCCTCTAGAATCAATCACCAACCAAACTGATGTTTTCTATTAAAGTGTGGATTTCCAGATTATTATTTTTAAAAAATTAAAACACTGTGTTGTCCTACCTCCGTAGCAGATAACCAGTGATTCATCTTGACTCTCCATTTGCTTTTCAATTACTGACACAGAAATGTTTTCTATGAATTTGGAAAAAAGTAGGTGCTTTAAAAGTATCACTCCATGTGCATGTATTAAGAAGGATCTTTTTATCAGGTGTGCTAGGAAAGAGTGTATGGGGGGATACTATACTCCCCCTCCCCAAAACCCTACTTGGAGGCACCCATTTGCTCACACTTTTCAATCAGTTTACTGTGACTCTTGGGGAAGAATACAGGTGCACCAATCCTACGTGTCTCTAACAAATTTTTTCAACCACCAAGTGATGTTTCTTCGTAGTGGCTCTGCACTTGCAGCCTTCATTTCTAGAGCGGTAAATAAAATGCATTCTGAAAGCTGAGTGCCTGCTATGGCGTCCTCTTTGCTTTTAACCTTGATTAATTCCAAATCAAACCAGAAAACCTCTGCTTAAAACTGCAGACTGTCTTAAACACCTAGATGTCCTTGCCCACTTCCATAAGGCCAGAGACTTTGTCTGGTCAGCAAAGGATGCTAATGGGTCATTTAGCTTCAAGCAACATTCTCAAATGTTCCTAATGACAGTTTCAAAACCTGTACAGTTATCTCTTCAGATGGCTTTTCCATCAGTCCCTTTGCAGAGAGATTCCATTATTTTGCTCTTTTTAGTGTTGCAAAGTCCTATTCACTCTTATTTTGTGCTTTAAGTAGTCTCTCCCCCTCCCATTTTTTTCTTGTTTTTAACCAACATAAAGCAAGCATAAAAGTCAACCATAAACAGAGTAACAGACTAATCAGAGGGTAGGAGAGATGTAGCCAAGCTTATATTCCAGTATTTTATTCACATTTTATGACCTTGTCCTGGCTGGTATGTCAGCATAATGATTCCTTCTCTGTTTACAACATCTCTTAGTGGATTTAGTGTTACTGTCCTTCACAGCCATCCAATCTGTTGCAGGATTCTCCTGTTAATTCCTAGTTCTTTCTTTACTTTGTATTTCTATAAGGAAAATGTTCAGTTCTTCGAGTGTCTTTAGTCTCCAGTCATAAATTTGTACATGCTGGAGGCGCAACAGAAACACAGCTTCTGAGCCCTGCCTGATCATACAACCTTTTCTACACACACTGAGGAAGAGTGGTCTTATATCCCAGCTTCTTTTTGTCACTTAGGTAGAAAAATACTGATATATGAGGAAAAGGCAGCAGTTCCCCTCAAGGTACAGATGCACACGCTGCTTCAGGATGGGCTATGCAAGCATCCCTTCACATATGCCTTGACATTCCACGGAGTTCACCAACCCTGTCCTGTGAAGAGGACGAGCCTGTGTTTTGGTGAGCTCTTGTGACCCATTCCCTGCCTTTGTCAGAGGAGAAAGGGGTTGGCACAGAGAAGATTGGACAGATTGTTCTGTTCACTGGATAGGACCTGCAGACCATAGTATGGGCACCCTCACCTGAATAATACATAAATATACACCAACAAGCAGCATACATAATAATTTTACATATAACAAACTCTGGTTATTATCCCTGGTTTAGGTTAACAGAATCTGTTTGCCAAAGTGAGTTTATAAATGGTGTCTTAGTGCCATCACTGTCATTCTTGAGGGAAGCTGGGAGACAAAAGCTAACAGATCCCTATATCTTTAATAACCACAAGGCACCAGCGCACTCTGGAAGTACATCAACATCAGAAATTTAAGGACTCAACAGCTAGGAAATGTTAGAGTTTACATTTCCCATGTACGCATATACAGGTAGCATTTTTTCCCCCTCTGTCCTAAGCAGGATCTCTGTCTTATTCAGTAAATTGGCAATTATTATGTTATATACATCATGTACAATTACAAATTTTACTTATATACTCAAATTTTCTTGGGACATCATTCACATGAGAGCACGCAAACCTTTCACTTAACCTCATGATCCTAATTTTCCCATGGGAATTCCATGATAGTATAATCATATAATTAATACTTTCCATCCCAAACATCAATGCAGTGATGGGCTTGTGTGCATTTTAAGCCAAGGAAGTGAAGACACATATCATGGGTGGAATTACAGCAGATCTCAATGAATTCAAACTCACCAAAGGGGAAAAAAAAGAAGAAAAAAAAGTGATTCATGATGCCATCCCTTGATTCAAGGTTAGTCTATGCTTACATGGAAATGGTAAACCATTTCCAAACCTGTAACAGGATCATTTCTTACTAGGGAAAGTTCCTTACTGCCCTGAGATACATGCTACCAGGTTTCTGCTTCAAAATTAGTAGTCTCAGAACAGCAGAGCCACAGCCACAGAATATTTAAGGAGGAAAAAAAAACCCAACAAAAAAACCAAACCACCTGTAAAATGAATCATTTATTTTATGGCATAATTCTTCAGGGAGCTTTGTATTTTTATAACATTTCCCATGCATCCGACTAATCCGCAGTTGATTTCACTTGTCTTTTTCAACGCTTTCTCCCCTCAGCTGCTGAAGATCTTTCTTTCACATTGTGCACTGATGCTATTCCCTCTTCTCCTTGACTGTCATGGGCTCCCGCACAGGCAGCTCTGAGGGCATGGGCAATGTGACCTCCTCTCAGTTCCTGTAACCTGCACCCACTATTGTTTGTGGGAGCAATTGTAAGATAATTTTGCCTTCCCTCTTCCACTTACACTTGAAGCATACTTAGCTTGCTTACCAAAGAAAAGACATCCCTAGGACTAATGGCATAGCAGAGGTATTAACAGCTGAAGTGCACTCTTGGTACAAACTGAATCATGAGGGTATTCCCCCCGACTTATAAGAACTATCTAGAAAAATTAAGGGAACAACTTTTCTTCCAGAGGTTTGAGGGGTTTGCCAAACAGTCCTAGTGATGATGAAAAGGTATATCTGTTTCCTTCATTTTTTTTTCCTGCTAAATTGTAAAGCTCTGTCCATATATAGGATGCACTAGAATTTGATAAAATCTCCTAAAAACCATGTTCCTCCCAAGGAAACACATTTCCCAAAACTCCATTTTGGAAAAAAACTGACTCCCTTTAACCTTCACTTAAAATGAGTATCTAAATACAGATATAGAAATGAATGCAACAAAATTTCATATTGAATTTGGGAAAAAAAACAACATACCAGAAAGTATTATTTTCTCCTAGAAAATGTGTGGGAAATAATTATAAGCAGTATTATCTGATTTCATTTTAGTTATATTAGCTTGTTCTGAACCTCGAATGGTATGCTGTTGCACTGCTTTGTTTTTATGGCTCTGTCCCAACCTGTTGTAAGCCCATTTCCCATAACACCTAGAATTTGTTGATTAAATTGAAGCTAATCTATTTTCATTGTACACATTTTCCCAAGATGAAAAGAATGCAGTGTGAGACAAAAAAAACCCAATCCTGTAGTAAGACATAATGGCTTTTTACAGTTATTTTTGCTAGGCTTTCAGAGTTTTTTAGTAAAATGGAATAGGTAAAGCTATATTTTAATCCTGACAAAGGCTCTTTAAACATACGTGTGAAAGAGGAGTGAAAAGCAGGGAAGCAATGAGCAAGGCTATTTGGGGACAAAGCTGAGAAGCACTTTATATTGACACTGGAACTGGATGTGACTGAGCCTGGAAGAAGCCTTTCAGTCATTGTTTAATAAAAATAAGCTGCAAGTCATATTTTACAGGGTACAAGATATTTATTTCTTGGAGGTGAAATGTGAAACGTTAAAAGACATTTTAATTATGTCACAACAGATAGTTAAGTAATTGAAAACTATTAAGGCCCATTAGAGCCCCAGGCCCAGAAAAGCAAGTTTCATCTTGGGAATTCCTAAGCAAAAGCAGTTACAAGGAGGAGAGAAACATTTTATGGCTAAGGATTCAAAAGCTAGCTGGGGCAAAGCATAAATAATAGGAGAGGGCAGAGAAAAACTTTTCCTGTATTTATATTAAAAAAATTAGTCAAACCAGTAAGCATTTGATTCATGTATGGAAAAGCAGCATCGTGCTTCTCTATGGTATGTATGTATTTGTATGGATTGGTGTTTTAGTTTGGCTGTGGCCGGCAACAAAAGCGCCACATGGCCGCCCCTCCCCCCGCTGGGGTGTGGAGGAGTATGGAAAGAAACAGGCAAACTAAGGGAACAGTAACAACAACGATACAGATAAGGAGAATACACAAAACAAATGGCAGAACACAGAAAGCAACTCTCACTGACAGCCGCCGCTGCGCGCTCCCGAGCTGTGACTGAGTTCCCGCCGCCCAGCTCCCCCCCCAGCCAGAACCCGGCATGACGGCACATGATATGGAATACCCTGCTCTGTCTGGCCAGGTTGGGTCAGCCCACCCGGCTGTGTCCCCTCCTGGATTCTGGTGAAAATTTACCCTGCCCTGGCCTAACCCAGGACAATCGGTTACACTATACACTGCAAGGCAGGAAGGTCAAGATTTCACAACCAGCTTGACTAAGCAGGAGAAAAGCCCTAGAAACAGGTATTTTAGTTCAGGCAGGGATCTGTACTGAAACAGCTGCTTTGTTCCTGGAAGTTCAGAACATAACACTCAGCTTCAGAGTAGAGACATACTCTACAACTCCATGGTTGTGGCATTTTCTAGGTCTTCTGAGGAACAAAAGCATTGGGCAGGTTGATTATCCATGTTTCGGAAGAGTGTACTCTTCGCTGGATAAAGAACTGGCTGGATGGCTGAGCGCAGAGAGTAGTGCTGAAAGGAGTTCAATCCAGTTGGTGGCCAGTCACGAGTGGCGTCCCCCAAGGCTCAGTTTTGGGTCCTGTCTTGTTTATCAATGATCTGGATGAGGGGTTTGAGTGCTCCCTCAGTAAGTTGGCAGATGACACCAAGCTGGGTGGGAGTGTTGATCTGCTTGAGGGTAGGAAGGCTCTGCAGAGGAATCTGGACAGACTGGATTGATGGGCTGAGGCCAACCGTAAGAGTTTCAACAAGGCCAAATGCTGGGTCTGCTTCCTGGCTTACATCAGGAATAGTGTGGCCAGCAGGAGTAGGGAGGTGATTGTGCCCATGCACTTGGCACTGGTGAGGCCGCACCTCAAGTACTGTGTTCAGTTTTGGGCCCCTCACTACAAGAAAGACATTGAGTTGCTGGAGCATGTCCAGAGAAGGGCAATGAGGCTGGTGAGGGGTCTAGAGAACAAGTCTTATGAGGAGCAGCTGAGGGAACTGGGGTTGTTTAGTCTGGAGAAGAGGAGGCTGAGGGGGGACCTTATTGCTCTCTACAACTACCTGAAAGATGTTGTAGTGACGCAAGTGTTGGTCTCTTCTCCCAGATAACAAGGGATAGAACAAGAGGCAATGGCCTCAAGTTGCATCAGGGGAGGTTTAGATTGGATATTAGGAAAAGTTTCCTTGCTGAAAAAGTGGTCAGACATTGGAACAGGCTGCCCAGGGAGCTGGTAGAGTCACCATCCCTGGAGGTATTCAAAAAACGTGTAGATGTGGCACTCCAGGATATGGTTTAGTAGGCATGGTGGTGTTGGGTTGATGGTTGGACTTGATGATATTAGAGGTCTTTTCCAACCTGTGATTCTATGATTAGCTAAATTGATCTCGCCAGTGTCCCATCTCCTTATTCCATCTCTCCCTGTTCTTAGCCCTTGGATATAATGATAGCAGAGAAAGACCATCACCCAAGATCGTTAACCGAAGACCATTCATCTCAGTCCTTCTCTCCTGCAATGCCAAATAATATAAACATTTGACATACCCTAGGCTTTTCAGTTAGGTTGTGTGGGTAAGAACTTGTGTCCTAGGGGAGGAGGTCCATTTTTCAGTGATCATTTCTTAGATGGGTTATTATGGTAAGCAAGCAAAAAGCTACCCTATACTCAGTACCACAAGACTCAGTAGGATTACCCATTTTTACCTATAGAAATTCGCTTGCATATTTAAAACATGATTTTAAAATAATGAAAAAATAATGAAGCATTTTCCAACAGAGGCAGAATTACAAGAACTTTTGAAAGTACAATTCCACTACTCAAGCAAAGAAACCATTGAAGATTTATCTGCTATTGAGATCTATTTCCTGCAAAACCATCCAGCAAATAAAACCCAAAACTGATTGAATTTAGACCACACAATAACAGCCTCCACTTATCAGGTCAGGTCCTTTTCAGGGCCTCCGTTGGGCAATGAAAACCTACCTTGATTAATTTTCAAGTACTGTCTCCTTCATTGTAAGATTAACAAATCTGTTTGACATAAAATGGTACACTTTATATGCAAATCTCTGTAGAGAGAGTTTTGTGACATTACAGAGGTTCATACGATTTTGTTCACCCTGCCCTCAGAGGTTATTTGGAATTGCACAAAAGCATTTGTCTATGCCCTTAATATGCATTTTGAAAGCTAATTTGAGGTCTGCTGGATTAAGAGCCCAGGTTCTTAATTATGTTTGGATATGTTTATATAGAGATGATATTATGAATCTGAAACTACTGTCATTCCAATATACACCAGCAGAAACTCTGCTGAAGGCTGTGGAGTTCTCAGGGGGAGGAAAAGGAAATCCTGGAGTAACACAGCAGTAAATCAGACCTTGTAGATGTGTGTTTACCTCCAAGCATTATGTAAACATACAGAGGGAAAAAAGTCCCCTTATACGTGCACCAGTGTTTTCATCATTATTATTCTTGTTTTATATTCCATTTACATTGATAAGATCCCTTAGCTAAGTCATACACAATCATCTCTGCTAAGAGAGTAAACACCCTGTGTTATTGCAATGGAAGTGAGGAATATGACCTTTAACGTGTGTACAAATTAAAATGCACTGACCAAATTTGGTGACCTTTATGGTAAAGCTTCCTTATAGAGTAACAATGAATTTGCTATTAAATATCACTGCTTCTGCAGACGGGCTAGAAAAGGCCAGTAACATTATTAAGTACTTTTGGTGTTTTTAAATGAGAACGAAGCAGACAAGTTGCATATGAGTAAAACCCACAAGATATGAGAGCAACAGCAAAAGGCCAGCCCACACCAGCAAGGAAATAATCACGTTGCTTTGACACATTGTTTTTGTGCCTTTACTTGCCCATCATCTGGACTGATTTCAAACTTTCCCTTATGACGCTGTGTCTGCGTATTTGCCGCTTTCCACTAATTCTGTGCAGTCTTCCCACTCCCCATAAGTATCTTAATGATTCCCTTCTTATTCATTTATCTGCTTTGCATATATCCCAGGTGAAGCCAACTGCCATGTATAGCTATGGTTCCTCAGCATATCCTATTGTAAGACTGTATTTTCAGCTGCATAGCTATTCAGCCAGTGATAACCATTGAGGATTACATTTTCCATGCCTGCAATCTACCTCAAGCTATTTCATTTAAATGAAAACATTGCAGCCAAAGCAAAGAAGAAATCTATTGAAAAATGTCCAAGTGTTCCACCCTGAAAAAGATAATAAAAATCTTCTTCTCTAGTGCCTCCATGCTTTGGAGAAAGATGTGGAATGTGAGGAGAAATAGGGAGAAAGGAGTTTGTCCTGTCGGCCAGGGTGTACTTTTTACTGTTTCTAGGAAATCTGACTCAGCTTGGGAAAAATACGACTTCTCTCAAACCCTAGTTCATGTACACTCATTACTAGTTCAAAATCTGAGTTAATTTTTACCATCTGCAAGTCTCCTATCAGGATGAGGATAGGAGCACAATGTTTTCTGTGTCAGTTTCCCTAAAAGCTGACAGGGGGTGATGTTAAGCCTGTACACACAGATTTAATTGCTGCATTTTCTAACTTATGAATGCTTGAATTAGCAATCTTAATATTCTCTTAATATACTTGTTTTTTTAGTGGCTGAGACATCATTTGTAATAACACATGATAATGGCTTACATTTCTGTCATGTCTTTCAAGGCAGCAGGTCTCCAATGTGATTTACAAATTTACTATAAAGAGGATTATTTTTTCCCAGTGCTGGAACGAAGCCACCTACCTCTGGCAGCTGTTTAAATTCTACATAGCAAATCTAGCCAGCAGTTTAAAGCAGGTAATGACTACTGTGCGTACCCGAAACACAGGAGAGCCTGCATTTTCCCAAAACATAATTTGCCCAAGGTAGCAAAGCAAATGCCCTTATACTTTTGCAGAAACCACCTTGAGACACATAACAGCCCCATACAGGCAGACTCACAGAGACCTCAACTCCGCCATCTATTCAAACCCAGAAACAGCAGCAAGGGAGCAGAGCAGAGAGAGGATGATTCAACCACATTAAAGCAGTGCTGTGCTCAGACAAAGCCTTCTTGCTGAAAAGTGTTTATTAGTTAGATTATATTATCATATGAATAGGACTACTTGGCTGGATTGGAAATGGCAGTCTTTGGGTCACTGTGCTGCTGATCTCAACCCTTTGAGCCCAACAGTTCAGCCAGCTTTCAGCCCACCTCACTTACCTAGTCTGTACATCATCAGTTTTTCTATGAGGCAGTTACAGGAGCCAGTGCAGAAAGCCTTAATTATAGAGCCAGCTGAGGAACGATTTGGCTGATTCTCTGTCCCCAAAAATGCTTGGGCTCCGCAAGGTGGCTCTTTACACCAGTAACAACTAGACTGAACTTTGCACAAGCTTGTAAGGACCAGAGCCAAAGAAATTATATAGTCTGGCTCAACTCCATTGGTGTTAATGGAACTACTGCAGTGTACCCTTCAGAGATCCTGGCCCAAAGATGTTAATAATGTCTCCTTAGTACCATGTGTATAGCTATGTGCAAAATTTTCATTTGAGAATGTTAATAAAAATAAAATGGTTTCTAATGGGTGGAGCCTCAGACTGGAGGATCTTCAGACCATCCTCAAACAAAAGCAAGTGTCAGATAAAGAAAACAAAGGCACTTCTGGGTATAGAGGAAAAAATTCATATAACAAAATTTTTCACTTTGGGCCCGAAAAAAAGAATTCTTGTCTTCAAAGCAGTGTTCTTCAAGTAAGACTTGCCTTCAAATCTCAGCAGTAATTAAGACAAACTACCCTCAGTGTAAGTCATCAGGACCAAAGAACAAACTGAAGGTTTAAGCTGGTCTAACTATCAACAGAAGGCAGCTATACACATAAACATCAGTCAGTACATCACAGTAACTGATCCATGATAAAGCTCCTCCCAGCCCTATGAATCATAAGTAAAACCAAATTTTGGGAGGGTTTCCAGAAAGCACTGTGCTATCAACACCTCAGAAAGTCAGTGTTAGCAGCTGATGAATCTCCAGAGTGGAAATGTCACAGAACTGTAATCGGTAGTATTCTGGGTTTGTATTTTCATTAGACCAACTGATATGATTAGCAAAAAAAAAAAAAGCAAAAAACAAAAACAACCCAAAAAGCAGAAATTACTTATGTTACCTGTTTCAAAGTCTATCTGTTTTTTTTTAATCTGCGCATTGATTTAATAAAGGACACTACTTCTTACAAACTTTGCTCACCACTATCTCTAGACCATCATAAACATCACTCCTATTCTAGTAGTATCTCTACTACTGCCAAAATAATACCATCATTAGCATGTCAAGCAGTGATTGACAGGCACAAACTATCATACGTTGCTTCATAGTGTTGTAAAACTGAGCTGACTTTTGCTGCACTGAACTTTAAATGGATCTCTAAACATGGTAAATAGGGTTTTTCTGGTACTAAAGTCCAAAGAGTGGAGAGAAAAAATGTTCCAATAATAAGATTAAGAGAAAGTTCCTCAAAAAAGAAACCTCAAGAGAACCACCAGGTTTTGCAGCCAAGAAAATTAATAATGTTCAAGACTGATTTTTCCTCCCAGGCATGCTATTTTTCACCAGTTTACAAGCATTCATCATGTCCGTGTTACTCCTTTGCAGTATGCAAACTACTTGGGACTGAAGTGCTAAGTAACTGAGTAAATTAAATGGACACCAGGCAGGAGACTCTTACTTGGGAAAAGCAACGAATTGTGTAATAGGAACTCCAGGAATGCACAGCTCCACACTTTGCCTAATACAGCATAGCTCTACAGGCAGATCAAAAGCTCTTTTACAGCTTCTTAACCCTACAAATACCTATATGAGGGTCTTCAAGTATTCAAAGTACATACCACAGACACAAGCTAAGAGTCTTAAATAATTGACAAATGGACATCATTAAAGGACAAAAGGACATTTCCTTTCTCCTACCTACTAATATTTGTCACAAGAAGAAGTGGGTAAAGTCACGTCTAGCATAACACCAATGAAACTAAGAAGAAATAGCAGTGCCTCTGTACCCTTTTGTTGGGTAGGACAGAATTAAATTTGAGGCAGCATGATTTTCTGCAGAAGCCATGGAGAATTGGTTAGGCTATCAAAATTCCTGATCTAAGCTTTTGTCTAAAACCAAACAAGCTCTTTAAATAGTATTTTTACTCTCCATTATATTTGCTTTTTCACTTTGGCCTATTAGCTTTCGGTTTTCTGGTGGATTAAATGCACAAATGCCAGGAGGTAGCCTGAGCTGATACTGAACTTCTGCCTCTATGAGAAAGCACAAAGTATTGGAAAATTTTGTGTGAGACAGTGTTCTCCTGAGGTTTTTTGCTCAGTTGTGCAGATGGAGATCCAGGGAAAGTCAAACAAAGAGCAGAGTTCAGCACTTGTAAGAACCACATTCAAATATAAAGATAAAAAAAAAAAAAAATCAAAATAGCAGGCAATGAGGAGAACTGCACAGGCAAATACAGCACCTATGCCTCCTTTTCTCATTAAAGAGTTACGTGATCCTTCACAAGTCATTTAACTTCTTCATTCCTTTATTTCCCCTTAGATATGATTTTACTGCATGAAATAAATAGAACAAAAGTAGGAACACACGTGGTGATGGATCTCATTATTTGCTAAGATCAACACACAAGCACTTTTTTTTTTTTAATATCCAGTTTGTATGTGTATGCGGTTGTTTTAGGTAAACCAGTCAGCCATTTCTACGATTAGAAGATTTAACACCTTCTTGGATGATGTCAATTCTCTCTAATTATGTAATAACACAATAGAGTTATGGATATGGCACTGGAGCTCATATTGCAGAGGAATAAAATGTAGTCTGTTCCTTCATCTCTCAGAAAATCTTTGGGAGCTCTCTGTAGCATTATCCTTAAGTACATGTCCTAAACTGTATTTTACCCTGAACTAAGCTAAGGTGAACAATGTCTGATAAGAAAGTTGAAGACCATCACAGGTCTAAGTGTTTTACTGTTATCAGTTCCTCGCAATAAGACAGTATTCAGCTGCACAGTGAATTATTCACTGCCATCAAAGCTCTGCATTTCCTGCTTCTGTGTCAAAATCTTTGTGTATTTACAAATTGTAATGGATTCTGAATAAAAGACATCCTTTTGTTACAAACAATGGAATATCAGCATTGCTTCACAAATGGCCTTGGAGCCTGACCCTGTTGGTAAAAATCATAGCCCCACGTCTGGGCGCAGTCTAGTCAGCACTGCCAACATGGAGGACTTTTTATGTGAACTGTGTAGCAATAATTTGACTGTGACAGACAACATAATAGAGCTCTGTGAATGTCACAAAGCACAGTGCCAAGTCGATCCTAAAGAGTATATCCATTACTAGCATCAACAAAAGGATGATCTGCAAAATAAACAACTAAATGAAAGTTTGAGCCTTTAAGAACAAAAGGGAAAATAGCTTTCATCTTTGAGTTTTATCTCATTGCAAGAATGGAAGGGGGCAGAAAGCAATGAAATGTATTAAATCCACCGTATCTTTGTACGTATTTACAAATGTGTATGAGCTCTGCCATGGTGCCAATTTGTAGCTGATTTACAAGATTTACATTAGAAAGCACGTCTACTCCATCCATTTCTGCTGTGTAAAGGAAAAAAACAAGCTCTAAATATTTCCTCCAATAAGCAAGACAGCAGAGAGATGTGATTCTCCAGCACGGTAGAAACAGGGGGATGTAGCCAAAAGACAACGTATCAAATATAACTAACTTTTAGCCAAGAAAGAGAAATTTCATCTACATACCATCTAAAGAAATATTTGTAGAGATACACAGACAATAAATCAATGAATGGTTGACTAGGCTACTTTTAAAAATTTTTATGTAGTTCAGTTTGTTGTGACACAGTTTTCTTACAAATAGGCTGGGTGGTTCTTCTAGGCTGCTGAGAAGATGAGGATATTAATTAGTTTCCAGGATAAGGCTTATCTGCAAATCCTCCTAAACTCATCTATGAATCCTTCCAAACTTCTGAAAAATGATCTGAATGACTGGTTTGAAGCTCTGAGAAAGTTCTGACAATAGTTCTGAGTACTTCCTCCTAAACTGAAACCTCCATGGAAGATTATACACTGGTTCTATTTGGAGAACAATTCAAAGGCAGCCTTCTCCAGAGAGGTCCCGCTTGTGGACTTTTTTGAGGTTGACATTCAAGAAACCAGACATTTTTGAAGACTCTGGAGAAGTGAAGGGAACCTTTGAACTTGTGAAGTGTCCCAGCTTTTTTTATACGCAGCTGATCAAAGCTTTTAACTCTCCATTCCTTTTCTCCTGGCATTTATGACAAGAGCTTAAATAGTTCAGTTCCACAGGGGAAAAAAACCCATATAGATATCTGTATGGATGTGTGTATATTTTCCCCTTTCTGCTTGTCAAAGCCTCTGTACTTAACATATTAATTTAGTGAGTTTAACTTTTTAATGCTAGCTACTTTAAGTCATTAGAGCTCCTTTTCTTGTTATAATCCTCTTATTTGGTAATCAGTCTGTGTCTGCCTGTATTTTTAAAGAATATTTTAAAGTTTCTGCTGGAGATCAAGGAAAGTTTTCTCTTGATCTACTTCACAAACTCCAACTTATTATTAGTCAGTGGTTTGGTGTGACACTTAGGCCTGCAGTCATTTTGTTGCACTTCTCTATTTCTTCTGTTGTCCTTTATGAATGGAAGTGTTACTTTTCTTTTAAATGCATTGTGGCTGTTGAAAGCTGACCATCAGAGAGCTAAAAAATTAAAATGGATATGGTAAAGGTCATGATAGCTACTTTGATGTGCTTCAACTGGAAGAACCACCAACAGACTTTTGTTTGGTGATTCATTTCTAAAATTGGTCATAATGTTTTCCTTAATACTCTAATTATTTGACACGCAAGACTGTCTTTGCGTAAGAGATATGAGAACACAAACTAATCTCAAGACACCAGGTAGATATTACATCATGACCAACAAACTTCCAGTCATCTCTGACTCACGTTTCTATTTCTAAAGATAAATAAATCCACCCCTCACCATTACCAGCCTTCCTGCTGTTCACTATATGTACTTTAAAAGGCAAAGAAATCATTAATGCATAGCAACATCATATCTCAGTTCAAATGTATCAAAGAAAAGTCCTCATAATCCCTTTACATCTCAGCTATGGGCACAGTAAAACTCACTGAAGCAATGGGCAACAGCAGACTCTTCACAGAAGTATAACAGCTTTACTGTTCCCTCTGTGATCTTTCAAACCCTGTTTAAAGACAGAACTTCATTTATCCACTTAAGCAAAAAGCTCTAGATAGCACACTGCTTACCCTTCTTTCTCAAAACTAATGTTCAGTGGGGGAGGAAAAAAGAAAAAGAAGAAAAGAAGTCAGCATAAGGACAGTCCCACGTCAGCTAATCTCTGCAACAAATTAATTAAACAATTACGTTATCCAAGCCTTTGCTTCTGACATGGCACAGCTGACACTAATTGGGCCACAATCAAGATAGTAATTCAGGTTAATTGGATTTCTACTGTCAGCAGCTATCAGCTTGTTTCAATATGCTGCTGTCATTTAAGAATAATTAATCATGGATAACTTTATTGGATGGCACCAGTTGACAGCTGATGGTGTGGTGAAGCTTGAGAAAGTTGTTGATTGTTGTAGGTCCACTGAACAGGAAAGCTGGTTTTCTTTGTAGAGATTACTCTTTGTAGAGATTACCACCACTGCAAGCTGAGATGCAAAATGCACTACATAAATGTTGAGACAATGATATTTGCTGACTCTTGCACACTTGTGGAGAAAAAAAGAGTGGGCTGGAGAAAGAAACAACCATTCCCACTGAAATAGCGCTGCAAAAGGTCAGAGGGATGTGCATGTTCCACCGCTGCCTTCAGGCACGGAGTTATTGTTTGGCTATTGCTACAGCAACAAAGGATTCAATAATACAACAGTTCACAGGCTGTAAGAGCTGAAATGCCAGGCTTGATCTAGTGTTATTTGCTTTTCTCCATTCATAATAGGCCATTACTTTGGTTAAATCTGATAATATATATTATTCAATCTGTTGCCAGAATGTCTGCAAAAATGTCAAGGAACTTATGAAGCCAAGTCTTTACTTATTAATAACTTGAAAAAATGTGATGAAACTGTTGTGGTGAAGTGGGGGGAAAAAGCTAAAAATTAAAGTATAGAATGAAAATAATTTAGAGTGTTCCACAAGGAGTAGTAGGAATACATTGTGTTTCTGAAAAAAAAATGCAATTTAAACTTCAGGAAAGAAAAAGTCTTAACACCAAGTTCTATTAGACTATGTAATTATTCCCCAAGGCAGAAAATATACATATATATTTAAAATTAAAGCACAATGTTATATTATTCATGACAGAGTGCTAAAAAATCACATCAGAAGTGGCAACACTACTTTGATAGCTGGACGGAGAAAATATTCTATCAATCAGGAATATGATGAATTTCTTGTGTAGTTAGCAGAAACCAGCTCTAGATGGATAAAGTACACAGAATCAAATTTCTAAAGGAAAATCAGACACCATGGCTGATTAATTTGGCTCCCCCTTTTTTAGCAAAATACTGGACAGAAGACTGGCATGTGCATTACTCAAATAACAGAGCACAAATTCCCACTTTGAGGTATTTTCTTGCTATCAGTCAGGGAAGCCTGATTAGGCAGAAGCATCCATTACGAAAGGAGGAGGGAGGAAGCCATTTATTATGACCTCTTGTCAGAGTAGGTCTGACAGTGCTGTAGATATAGGTGAGCAACACACATGAAGTTCGTACCCTGTGGGGGATTGAACTCAGTGAATTTCTCCAGCTTCTTACCTTCAACTACAGCCAAGACATGGTTGCCTCCTTTGTTTTATTTTCTTGGGAAATTCTTGGGTTTAGGACATGCTTCATTGTGAGGATGAAAATGTAGCAGTCTATTTGAAACGAGAAGAATCCTTGCTGAAATCCAACTTAATCTGAACAATAACCAAAAACATCTAAATGCATGGCTTTATTGTGTTTAATGTCGCTGATTCAAACTGAGTCCATGTATACAGGAGGTGGTTGCTATTTAGAAGAGGACTGATAGAGAATGTCAGTGAACTGTTTTGTTTTGCTTTATTTGCTGTTTTTTTTTTTTTAATCTACAGTCCTGCTAAATCTTATCATATGCTATATTAAACTATGGGTGTAAATTAGTTCTATAACCAGGGAGTCCCCAAATAAATAGCCAAAATGCTGCTCTACAAATGTCCATTACAAACAGTTTATGCTTATCAGATTATCTCTGTGATCGTTACTGACAGATAAAAATTGAATCTGAAATGACATGGTTTTTAAATCTGTTTTTTTCCTTCTAAACACATCCTCTTAAAGTCGGATTGGTGCACCCTATCATCAGCCTTGTAATTTGCAAGCAAGCAGGTATTCTGTTTGTCAGTCCCTTTCCTCGCTCCCAAGAGCTCCGAACTTCTTTGTCAAATTCAGGCAGGTCTGAGAGAGAAACAGAAGCCTCTAAATACTTCTGTTCTCATGATACTTGGTGTCTTGTAGGGAAGAAATCTGCTTCTTTGGTTTGGGAGCAGTTAACTGGTCAAACAGCAAATAGTGCAGTTACTGGAAACACCATGTTTTTTCAATTTACGTATAGTGGGGTTTAAGGAAAGGGGAGAGACTTGAGAAAAAGAGAAATTTAGGGTGACAATGACCACAGCTGACAGAAAATTAGACATTATTAATTCTGCTGCTTGCAGAAAAACTTGAGTTTCTGTCCAAAAATTTCAGAAAGTGCTTCTGTGATGTAGTGAAATGTAATTGCTTATTACCCATGAAACTACTGCCTGGCCTAAAGGCTTGGTAGGTTGCAATGGCAATATTTGAGGAAGAGCCTGTAGAAGGCAGAGCTATGATAAAATAATAACTCATCTTTCATCCTCCTGTTATTTTTATAGTCAAAGGCCCCTTTTGGATCTGGTCTCCAATAACTTCTCTAACCAGGAAATAGGTGACAAAGCAGAAAACAGAAGCCATGCCAGTTAATCAGGCAGACAAAACACTATATGAGGTGTTGGTTTGACAACAAACACTGCTACCTGCCTTTTAGAAGTAAGGAGGCCAGAGACTAAACCGATCATGAGTATTAAACTATTCTCCCATCTCTCAGCACAATAAAAAAATGAAAGACAGTGGAAGCAAAGGTTGGCTTCACAGACCACTATTTCTGCACTGAAGGATTTGCTCTTGAGACGATTATTTTCTTCTCCATAGTCCCAGTCCACTATCTTTTAGAAGCTCTTAAGTTAGTAAATGCATTTGAAAAATAGGAGGAAAAGAGTAAGCAAATAGGTGAGTTAAACAGCACTTACCATACGAACTGTGGGAGTCTGTTCCAGCAATGCCAGAGCAAAGCTAATGGAAAGTGGAGATAAAGCATGCTCAGTGGAGTCGCAAAGTTTTGGACTGCTGTTACCTTTCAAGTGTCCACTAACATCTGATCTCTCATGCTTCAAGCAACTTGTAGGCCATGCCAATATTACAAAGGGCTGCCATCTTTAAAATCTGTCATTGGCACTGGTGTCAAGACGTGGGAAAAAGGAATACCCAGTGAAGTTGGAGCTGTAACTCCACTGCTGTTCTGGGCATTAATCCATACACCTTGTTCCTTGCTGATTTTTGTTTTATTTTTTCTCTTTGTTTTCATGCAAAGATATTTGAACTGTTTTCATTTTTTCTTTAAATAAGGCTCAGAAGATGATCCAGATTGCAGGCAGGTGAATGTGGTGTTGTTATTTTTTCATCTTAGAAAGACACACAGATGATATTTCCAAAACAGAAAAAAAACCTGTATCTTTTGCTCCACCCGTTCGATGGAACAGAAAATATATTAAGAGATTGGGAGATTGAGGGGGGAAATTTTTCATTATTTGTTTCACATAGCTAAACACCATGAGTGTGGAATATTTAATTTTTTTTAGAAATGTCTGCACACATAGCTTAATTCCTCAGAACACATTACCATTAATAACAGATTACAAAGACCTCAGAGCATTGAGGTAGACTCTAGCAGAAAAAAACTTGGTGCTTCTCCTTGGATGCTTATGTAGAAATATTATCTGATGTAGCTTATGCTTTAAAAAAAATATGAACATATCTATCTCTCAAATTTACAAGTACCTAGTACCTGGGTGCTACTGTATACTGAAAAGACAGAATCAGGCTCATTCTTTTAACCTCCTGTTGGAACAACAGCTTACAAGAAGGAGAGGTGGGTAGGGATCTAGTAGCTAGCATTTTCTGAGGTGAGCAGGAATGTCTGGAGCTTCAGTCAAATTCACAGCCTGGACGCTTAGGCTGTAAAATCCCTGCAGCTGGAGTCAGGCTATGATTTTCAAACCGACTGAACTGAAATAATTTCTGTTATTAGTTCTGATGATCTCGTTAGCTGGACTCAGATGTTGATTTGTTGATTGTCGTCTTGTAAGTGCCATGAATCAATAAATGGGAGTTTGGGCGTGGGCGTGGTTGTAAAAGAGAAGTGAGAAACTACATTATTTTTAAAGACTGTTGCTCTTCCTCTGAAACCTCTTCATTTTTTCTTTTCCTTGCAGTGGATGATTCAAGTCTTCAGACTATTTTTTCAAGAGCAAAGAGGTTCTGGGTAGGCAGGCTCCAAAAATCCAAGTCTTCCAAAGGAAAAAATACCCATAATATAGGTAACAGCATTTCTACATATCCATCATCTCCTACTTCAGCTTGGGTTGACATTGCAAGAGAATTACACATCACAGGAGAGATGTTCTGAGTCTGTGGCCTATTCAGTGCTTAATCTTCACCAGGACAGTCAGTGAAGATGCTGATACTGTTCTTAACCAGATTTTTCTCATTAAGGAATTTGCTTGACCTCTTGTTTGTTTCTAGCTTTTCCCCAGCAGCTTAGCTAAGATGATTCAAGAAATAATAGCTATAAGGCGGTATTGAATTTTGAAGTGCATCTCAACGGGTGATACAGAGTCATGTCAATAAAAGGCGAGAGACGTGTCAGAGGTCTAATACTAGAACACACTGTTGTGTGTTTGTTACACATATACAGACATTTCTGCTATAGAGATTTATAGTGCTGCAACTTGGCAGATGCTGAGCCTTTCTTTGGAAGGTGAGGGGGTAGCCTACAAGGAAAGGAGGGCAATGGAGTTAATCTCTATCTGACAGCTGGTGATCTGGAACCACATTTTGGTGTTCTACGCTTCAGCTTTCCCAGAAAGTCAGTATTTGGCCTGGCAGACAACCCTTGGTTTCATTGCAGCTTTGTGTTTTCACTTGCAAAAGTGCATCCGACACACGCAGACAAAAACTAATTTTTTCTAGTTGAATGCTGTCTTGCCTACCATGCTCAAAATGCAAGGAGCAGATGTGTAAAAGGCAGATGTGCTGCAAAGTTTGACTCTACAGTGCTGAACTGATCGACCTGACATGACAAAGAATGCTTTCAGCTTGCTTGTATGCTTCTGCTGGATGTCCAGAAAACAAGTAGAAGAAAATGGAAATTCTTACAGATTGAAACGTGTACCTAAATGAAATTATGAAATTCTTTTCAGAAGACCAGAAAGTAACTACTTGTGATGCTAAGTACTTTCTTATTTAACAAGGCTCAATAATGCGAGGGGTGGAGATGGGGACAATAAGAACCATTTGTCAAAGACACGGTTTCTTATTAAATAATTATTAATAATTCAGAATTGCAGAATTATTTCTGAGCAATTATTGCAGAATAATTCATAATTTTGAATATGCAGATCTAATAAGTAAAGCCCAGGAGCAGACATGGTGGGGATTTGTTATAACTGTCAAATGAAAACAGAGAAAATGAAGTTACTCCTTAAGCACCTTCCTGTTGATGAGAGCAGATTGAAAAATTACAAACAGAATCTATTTTGTGAAGGGAAATTTCAGTTTGGGAGATTATGATTAAGGTTGCAAGGAGCCACTAATAATACATAAAAATTTCAGCTGCTACTTCTTCTGTCTGGCTAGTGTAGCCAAGCTAAAATGACTTGGTTGCACCTGATTATGATGGATATAAATAAATTACTTACTGGATTGGAAATCTGTAGTTTCCAAGGGATGAGTGATCATGATTTGATTACATTCAATATGAAAAACAGAATCAATTCTCAATCAGTAACATCTTATGTATATAATTGATGCCTCAAAAGGCAAACCTGAGAAAGTTTTGAGAAAAAATCACAGTAGAAACCATGTAAATAGAAAAATGAGAAAGCAAATTGAAAGAACTCAAAAGAAGAGCCTATTAACCAGCCAGCATGCCTTGATCTCGCAATCAAAAATTTGAGAGTCATAGTTAAGACTTCATCCTGATTCAGTAATAAAGTGTAGGCCGCACTGAGAAATTGAAGGAGTTGCACTGTGAATGGGGGATCAACGCCCTCTGCAATCCTTTAGTTTTATATCCAGCAGACTGTATATGTCCCTGTGCTGGTAACTACAGCTCTTACAATGATATCATCAATGGCATATCCACAGGCCTGGATCCCCATGAGGGATGCTCAAACCCCACCTTAATCTGCAATATCCCCAAGCCTTAGAGATGATAGATGCTGACAGACAGATTGATTAAATATGTCTCATTTACTTAAGAGATTAAGCTTAAAAATATAAATGTGCCGTAAACAGACAGAATGTAATATCAGCTACACATTACAAAGAGAAGCTTAAGGCACCAGTAGAAACAATTTCTGGTAAGGCTAAAGAAACAAGTTTGAGAGATTTTTGGGAGAAAGAAATAAAAGAAATGCTAACAATGTCATAGATCAGTTAGGAGGGAGAGAGAACATGTTATTAAGGACACAATAATACGGAAACATTCAGTAAACACTTCTGTTCCATATTTGGGTAATGAAGGATGTTGTTCTTATATTCCTTAATGGACTGTATTAGGAACACCACAGGATTTTAAAAAACTTCTGCAATCTTTCATCAGCAAGTCTAGACAGCCTGTTCTCAAGGGCTCCTAAAAAGGCAAGCAGGTAGATCCATCCCACCGGTGTGTCAAATGTTAAGAAATCCTAGGATACAGGGGAAATTCCGAAATGCTGAATGAATGTTTATGTCATACCCCTACTCAAAGAAAAGCAAGAGCGGCAAGACAGATAATGAAACATGCTGTTTGACCTCAGAAGAATACAACACAGGACTGAACTGAGAACGAATTAAAGCAAAGTCCTGGACCCAGTACCAGTCTATTTATTTACTTATTTATTTATTTATATTTAATGTTAACTATTTGGGTTATTGAATTGCATTCTGAAAGGTTCAATAACTGATTGCTGAAGGTGGGTGTGATGATCCAATTGTCAAGTATAAGGTGTCTGACTTCCACAGCCCAGAAGTCTGATGGAAAAAAAAACACTGAAAAAATCCCATGAAACACAATTTCCATTTCAAATGAAGAAGCTTGCGTATTTCCAGTATAGACATCACTAAGGAGCGAAGTTCAGGAAATGCAAAAAATGTCTGAGTCCATTAATGATCCCTCATGATCATTTTCCTGGGACATGTTCATATTTACAAAACTTTCCAATTCTTCATACAGGTGTTGAGAAGCCCATTGAATGGAACAAGTTCGAACCTGGTTCTCAGGAACAGCCACTAGATCTTACACTTCTATTCTTTGCACCAGTGATCTGAAGTGTGCCATTGAACACAAGGCAACAGAGATGACAAAAGAGACCTATACAAACAAATAAATGCATTTCAATTTAGATAAATGTAAACACAAACATCTGTGAATGGCAAATCTATACAGTAGAAATGGGAAACTGTATTTAAGTAAGTAGAGAGTGCAGAGGACTTAAAAGTCTACGTAGATGAACAGCTCAAGATGAGTTATTTGTGCAATCATACATCCACAGGTCTGAGGCAAACCTTGGCCACGTACTGTGGTAACTAGAAGTGGGAGGACATTTCATGGCTGTGTATGACACTGAGGAGATTAGTATTAAAATGTTGAATACATTTCCAGTACTTACGGCTTAAAATGGGTGCTAAGTAACACAACAGGGATCAGAAAAGAAAAATGATTTAAGGGTTGGAAAACTGTCTTTCAGTGAAAGATGTAAATATTTGCAGGGACGGAAAAAAACCCGCCATCTATTAAAAGGTTCTTTAATCTGATGGAAAAGACTTCAAAAGAGTGTGTGGTTGGAAGCAGACATCAGTTACATTCTAATTAGAAACAAGGTACAGTGCTTGTGAGGTTGGTTAATCACTGGAACAAATGGCATTCTTTTTGAGTCTGGTCTGCTGGTGAAACCTGGACACTTTGGTGTATTAGATGCTTTTAAAAACCACCGTTATGAGACTCAGTGGACAAGTAATTGAGCTGATATATAAGCAATAAGACAGATCATCTAATTACTTCTGAAAATTGATGCATTATCAATGCCATATACCAAATTCTGCAAAGTTTCAATAGTGTAGATATCATCACTTTAACTCAAAGAAGGGAAAAAGAGAGCATGTGAGGCAGCAGGTCGTGTGCTTGTGCAAAGTGGAAGGAATCTGTATTGCCTAGATATTGCACTTGTCCTGAATATGAGCTGCATCATTTCCAAATAGATTTATCAAAACTATGTGAATGCATTTTATGTAAATATATATTCATAAAATACGTCATTTGAGATAAAACTGTTTGTTTATATTTAGACTACCTTTCAGATAATGTACTCTAGAAACACAGAATTTAGATAGATCCATGTTAAGTGTATTTATTTCTTAAGTGGTGCTGTCTACAATGCCACATGTAAAAAAAAGATGTATCGCATTGGGGAAAGATGACAAAACCATGTAGTTGTGTAAACAACAAAACTCATTTATTGAGGAACTAGAATAGAATTACAGAGAGCATTTATAAGTTCTCCAGTAAAGGTAGCTAACGCCACACTACTTGCTTTGCAGGTAAAGTACTGATCTCATGAACAACTGTGCACAGGCAGGGTGTTTCGTCTTCACAAAGCCTCGTTGACTTCTGTAAGTACCCAGATTCACACTCCCTAGTAACATATCGAGGAGGTAAAGCTTTGTGTTACCTTCAGTGGTGCTTTATGTGTGCAGCAAGGTCTATTTATGGGCTTAGCTGTACTTTATGGTATCTGTTGTTATGGAGAACTCTGGCTGTGTCTAAATTACATCTATTAAATCCCAGAGCACTTCGATGTTCCTGGGAAAGGCGAGTACTCCAGTACATCCCAACACAACAACACAGCAGAACTGCCTGTGTCCTCACTGCTTCATACATTTCCAAAAAGGAGATGTGGGTCCGTATGGAAGCTATAGGTTGTTCCAGAAAATGCTTGGTCTGGTGGCTGAGGGACCAGGACCTCATGGTATGGTGAGGCCTGCTCTGCACAGAGGCAGTTCCTAGAAAGCAAAGGTCTCAGTTTCAGCCTGGATTCACTTAACTTCAGCTATCTAGAAGCACCAAGTGCGATTTGGACATCTAGGTCCCTCCATAGTAAATGAAGACAGTGGGTTGCCAACGGACGCTGGAAGTGCTGGAGGATATGTCATCCCACAGCCTGCTGGGTGTCCACGCTCAGGTGATGGCAGAACATGACCGCAGGGTTGCCTCGGTGAGCAAAGACCCCCTCAGCCAAGATGGGGGAGATGGGGCCGGGGGGGAACCAGGTTTGGGAAAGGGCCAAAGGTGGCCGAGGCAGAGGAGGAGGAAGCCCAGGAGGGAGAGCCCGGGCGGGAGCACGTTGGCCCTGAAGGGCTGCAGCCCAGGGCAGGGCCCGCACTGGAGCAGGGAGCCGGGGGAGGAGGGACGAGTGGCCGAGAGGGGCTGGGAGGGACTGACCGCAGCCCTCAGCCCCAGCCCTGCGCCCCGCGGGGGGAGGAGGCGGCAGGGGAGGGGGGAAGGCGAGCATGGGGGAAAGATGTTTTAATTGTTGCCTTTGTTTCTCACCATTCCCACAACATCCTTCTCTCCAAATTGGAGAGCCGTGGATTTGATGGGTGGACCATTCGGTGGATAAGGAATCGGTTGGATGGTCGCAGCCAAAGGGTGGTCAACGGTCAATGTCCGGATGGAGACCAGTGACGAGTGGAGTCCTTCAGGGGTCCGTACTGGGACCAGTGCTGTTCAATATATTTATCAATGACATGGACAGCAACATCAAGTGTACCCTCAGCAAGACTGCAGATGACACCAAGCTGAGTGGTACGGTTGAGACAACAGAAGGATGGGATGCCATCCAAAGGGACCTGGACAAGCTGGAGAGGTGGGCCTGTGTGAACATCATGAAGTTCAACAAGGCCAAGTGCAAGGCCCTACACCTGGGTCGGGGTAATCCCCGCTATCAATACAGGCTGGGGGATGAAAGGATCGAGAGCAGTCCTGCTGAGAGGGACTTGGGGGTACTGATAGACGAAAGGCTGGACATGAGCCGGCAATGTGCGCTGGCAGACCAGAGGGCCAGCCGTGTCCTGGGCTGCATCAGGAGAAGCATGGCCAGCAGGTCAAGAGAGGTGATTCTGCCCCTCTACTCTGCTCGGGTGAGACCTCACCTGGAGTACTGCGTTCAGCTCTGGAGCCCTCAGCACAAGAAGGACATGGAACTGTTGGAGCGGGTCAAAAGGAGGGCTACAAAAATGATCCGAGGGCTGGAGCACCTCTCCTATGAGGACAGGCTGAGAGAGTTGGGCTTGTTCAGCCTG
>Ga0065711_1031482_pt1 | contig 29541 bp, 10 predicted proteins | sample Hoacrofraction12_FD_59098 | JGI IMG/M metagenome (GOLD analysis project Ga0065711, IMG submission 59098) | Hoatzin crop microbial communities from Cojedes, Venezuela - Epithelial fraction 12 v2 (version 2) | ecosystem: Host-associated > Birds > Digestive system > Esophagus > Crop | place... | reverse complement strand
GGTCCACCCCAAGCCTGTACTGGTGCATGAGGTTGTTCCTCCCCAGGTGCAGGACCCTGCATTTGCCTTTGTTGAACCTCATCAGGTTCCTCTCTGCCCAACTTTCCAGCCTATCCAGGTCACGCTGATTTAAATTGTTGTACTTGGTGAGCCATTAAATTGCTTTAGGAATGAAGAAAACTGAATTTGAATGACAGTGGAGCCTTTATAAAACAAGAGCTCCCATGCATTTACCAAAAGGTATGAGCAAATTACTGATGAGCAAAAGGGAGTTTATACTTCTTTTCTTTGTGAAGGTCAGATTCAGAAATGAACTAGGGTGTTACTGAGCATAGCTTTAGGCCCTGCAACACCCGGTGGACTTCATAAGCTTAAGCGGTGTACATTCTCTGCACAGGTTTGGGACAAGTTATCGAATCCAGGAATGGGGTTCTCCAGAGTTAATTTATGGGTGCTGGGAGCAATGAAAAATCCTGAAACAGAAACTCTTTTAACTTTTCTGGATAATGTATCTGATTGTGCCTCTGAAATGGACACCGTATGGATACCAGTTTTCCTGGCCTGAAAACTTCTTTTGGAGATAGGATTGGGAGATACATTAGACTACAGATTAAACTAAACAGCAGGAGTGAATGTGTCCTTTCAAGTTAAAGCGCCTGCAGTACTGACTGTAAGATTCATAGGACCAGTGACAGAATGAACATTTTGGGAAGTTATGTCTGTGACTCAGCAGGGTATGCCCCAGAAAAGGAGTTCTCTAGTGTTTTATTCACCAATTCATAAATCAGGGTCTATGTTAATGCATGTAAGTATCATTATAAAGTGTAAAAATAATTTTTAAAACCCACAATAAATCCATAGAATTCAAAATCAAAAGATAGGAAGCAGAATCGTTTAACTTCGGAACTGGAGGATGCAACATTGAAATCCATTTCCTCCCTCAGTCTGTAAGCGATCTGAAAAAGGAGTTGAATTGAGGGGTATTCAAAGTAATGTGAAGCCCAACAGTTACGATTAATAAATATGAGGATCAGAAAGTACTGAAAAAGAACTCTGATAGTGGCTGGGCAATAAAGGCATAAATGAAATTCAGTAGAATTTTAATATAAAATTAAAGACATAGGAAACATGGCTCTGATTTACCTGCACAGTAATGGACTTCTGAACTAATCAGAAGCTCTTAAGAATAGGAAGAACAGAATATTGAGATTATAAAGATAAGTTTATGAAAATGTCATTTCTGTGCTGAGTTGTAGTCAGAAAAGCGAAAAGAACCTTATAAATTATTAGAAATGGAATAACTGTATATTTGCAGAATAACTGCAAAGCATCAGTATATATCTTATAAATCAACATTCTTGAATACAGAGTGAACTACTGCACTAGTACTGGAAGATATTCAGAAAATGGTGAAACAGATGATCGAATGGGTAGAGTAACTTCCATAAGATTGTTGACCTAAGGAGACTAGGACTTATCAGCCTGACCAAAGTGGAATATGATAAAACACTACAGAATCTTGAGTGGCAAAGAGAAGATAAATAATGATTGATTGCTCACTGTCTTTTCCAATGCAAAACCAAAGGAACATTAAGTGAAACCAGAAGGTGGCTGATTCAAGTTTACAAAACAAGATATCCTTTCACCTGGTTTATAATCACTGTGCTTTGCAGAAACAGTAACATTATTCATGTTCAATGGGACAAACTAATGGAGAAAAAATCATTTGAAACACATAGGCATTATTTCAGATTCCATGAGACAAGTACTTGAAAACTGGGAGAATATTTGGGGGAAATATCAGAGCATGGTCATCAAATTTTTATGTTTTCATATACATTGTCCAATATAAAGGTATTGTTCATCTGACTCAGTAGTCATATCCACTTCAGTATGTGTTCAAAATCCAAGTCTGCAACAGAATGTTCCCCGCAACGAGCTGCAGAAATCCTCTCTCTCTCTGTCCTGTGCCATAACATCTTTTCCTCGGAAATGAGACAGTGTAATTTTGAATCCCTATAGGCTATCCTGGGAACTGGACACAGTCTTCTGGAACTGATGCACAATCTTCAGTGATTAAATGAATCCTTTTTTAAATGAAAGTGCTCTGCTTTTGGTTCATCAGATTTCCAGCCAGAATTTGATGACCAGTTTGTAGCTCTTTATTGGTGTGACAAGACTATCCTTTTAGCTGAAGTAGTCTCCTCTTTCCCTCTGGTATTTAACCATCTGATGCCTGTGATCTGAACAATAAGTCCCTCTGCCTTGAATTTTAATTATATTCAATCCAATCCCAGCTTCTGAGTGCGTATATCATTTGAAGCAATAAGATTATTATGGGAATTCTGAAGCTACATGGATTGTAAATTTAGGGGTAATTACGTTTTTATTATCAGGTCCTGTTCGCAATGTACAGTATTACATTAACAACATTTCTGTAGCGATTTGAGAAGGGTGCACTTTTTTTCTCTTTAGGTTGACTTCCAGGAGACAGTTTCTACATTGTTTGTTTGTGGTTATTGCTGGGGTTTGTGTCATTTTGCAGTTTTAGTCCTTCTAAATACCTAAGGCATTAAATGCAACAAAGAAATCTTCGTGGACGCATACAGTGCAAACCTTGTCCCTTGTGCTATCACACGCATGTTTTATTTCTTTAGGGTCATAGAGTTATAGCCACTATTACCAGAGAAACAGATAAATATTGCAATGTTTGCAATAGAGAAAGTTGATGATATCTCATTTACTAAGTGGATACGCCTACTTAAAGGATATTAATAATTTGATAGAAGATCTTGGGTGTTGTTAATCAAACAAAATGCTCTTGTCTCTGTCTAGTGCACACTGAAATGAAATAGCTACATAATAGACTCTCTAGATCTTACCGGTATACGGTACATACAGAATTGTTTAAAGTCTCCTTTTCCTGGGGGACCATCTATTGTTCAGGAAAATCACATATAATTGTTAAAAAAATACTAAAAGTTTATTGAGCATAAAATAATAATAATAAAATCAATACTATAAAAAGGTTCTGAGATAGTAGAGAGACATTAGTCCTAACAGCCGTAGAAAATGTTGTTATAGAATCAGCCAGAACACTTAAAGGTTATGGACTATAGTTGTATTTCCCTGCTTAATAAGGGAAATTTCAGTGGCATATGAGTATGATTTAATTTTCAGACACATCTTTCTGTTGTGAGATGAAATTCACTATACCACTGGTCAATAACCAAATGCAAAGTTCAAAAGAGACCAGGGAACTGAGTCAAGAATTTAAAATTAGAGGAATCAAGGGGCATGATTATCCACTTTTAACACAAGTTTTATGCCAGTGTCACCCTTGGTGTACCAAAGTGAACTGGGTCTAATGTGTGTCAATTATGAGAAAAAAGTAACCAAGGCAACCTCTTCATAGAGTTAAACATCAGTTCATGCATACAGTAGTTTTCTTATAATCAGAAATAAAACTTTTTTTTCAGTTATTAATTCTCTTGATGTTTACATAGAGCCACAAAGATGATCCGAGGGCTGGAGTACCTCTCCTATGAGGAAGGCTGAGAGAGTTGGGGCTGTTCAGCCTGGGGAAGAGAAGGCTGTGGGGAGACCTTACTGTGGCCTTTCAGTACCTAAAGGGGGCCTACAGGAAAGATGGGGAAAACCTTTTCAGCAGGGCTTGTTGCGATAGGACAAGCAGTAATGGCTTTAAACTAACAGAGGGTAGATTTAGACTAGACATAAGGAAGAAATTTTTTACCATAAGGGTGGTGAAACACTGGGACAGGTTGCCCAGAGAGGTAGTGGAGGCCCCATCCCTGAAAACATTCAAGGCCTGGTTGGACGGTGCTCTGAGCAACCTGGTCTAGTTGAAGACATCGCTGCTCACTGCAGGGGTGTTGGACTAGATGACCTCCAAAGGTCCCTTCCAACACAAAGAATTCAATGATTCTACATCATTTTGTTGTCAATTTCTTATGAAGATAGTGAACATAGCTCTCTAACATATTACATGGGCATCCAACAATGATCCTTTTGTTTTAGCATTTTCAAGTGAATCTCAAATTTTTTAGCATAAATGTTCATTGGAGGAGAAAATGATATCTCCTCTTTAGAAAAACATCCACGTTGGTGATTGGTACATGCACCTTGTCTGCAACACAAGTAGACTCATCTTCTCAACAGAGAGAGTTGAGAAGAAGAATTGAACCCAAAACCTTTACATGCCAAATTGCTGTTATTCATTTGGAATAGGGATAAAAGCACCACAATATCCTATATTTTTATAAAGGGCATGCTTATGTGTTCACAGCGTAGGAAATCAACTAAATTCTACTCGGAGATCATCCTCTAAAACATCAAGCTCTCCATGCAAAAGAACTTTCCATCTGTGATGATAACCAACCAGCATCATCTCTCCTCTTGTCCTAACGTCATGGAAACAGTCAATACTCATCAGCGCCAGATTTGCTCTCATTTTATTAGTAGAGAGATCTCAACTACAACGCCCAGTCCTCCCTAAATTACTGGGGTTACTTGCAAGTTTCCTTGACATCACCATGACTGACACTGTCCCCCATAACATGCTTACAGGGAAGCCTGGGAAGTGTGAGTTAGATGAGTGAGGTGGATTGAGAGTTGGCTGAACAGCAGAACTCAGAGGGTTGTCATCAGTGGTGCAGGGTCTTGCTGGAGGCCCGTAGCTAGTGAGGTTCCCCAGGGTTAAGTACTGGGCCCAGTCTTGTTCAACTTATTCATCAGTGACCTGGGTGAAGGGACAGAGTGTATCCCCAGCAAGTTTGCTGATGACACAAAAATGGGAGGAGTGGCTGATACACCAAAAGGCTCTGCTGCCGTCCAGCGAGACCTGGACAGGCTGGAGAGTTGGGCGCAGAGGAACCTGATGAAGTTCAAGAAGGACAAGTGCAAGGTCCTGCACCTGGGGAGGAACAACCCCACGCACCAGTACAGGCTTGGGGCTGACCTGCTGGAAAGCAGCTCTGTGGTGACGAACCTGGGTGTCCTGGTGGATGACAAGTTGACCATGAACCAGCAGTGTGCTCTGGTTACCAAGAAGGCCAAAGGTATCCTGGGGTGTATTATGAAGATTGTGGCCAGCAGGTCGAGGGAGGTTCTCCTTCCCCTTCTACTCTGCCCTAAGGAGGCCTCATCTGGATACTGTGTCCAGTTCTGGGCTCCCCACTTCAAGAAAGAAGAGGAACTACTCGAGACAGTCCAGAGGAGGGCTACGAAGACAATTAGGGGACTGAGGCATCTCTCCTATGAGAAAAGGCTGAGAGAGCTGGGGTTGTTAGGCTGAAGAAGAGAAGACTGAGAGGGAGTGTTATAAATGCTTATAAATATCTTATGGGTAGGTATCAGGAGGATGGGGTCAGACTCTGTAAATTATTTGGGCAGAGAAAGGAAAAGGTAGTCGGGAGCACAAAAGAAATACTACCTCTCTTTCGCTTTCCTTTTTTCAGCTCTCTGCTCTTATATTTTCTCATTTTCCCTCTACTTCCTTCATGCTGATAAGTCAGTGCAAGGACTTCCTTTCTGGATAAAGGACTTCAGTATCAAAAGCAAATGTTTAGTGTTTGGCAAAATAGCACCAAATGACCAACTTCTGCAAGAAGAAAGAAGGGGCACACAGATGGAAGCAGCTGAAAAGATGGTATCAAAGTTGTAAAGAAAAGAGCTGTTTCACCTAACTTGAGATATTTACTTTGCAGACATCAGTACCTGATATAGTCTTTTTAGGCTGTCTTTATATTAGCTGAAAAAGCGGGGTTAATCTGATGTCTAATAGTCACTCCCTTTGTAATACTTCAGAACTGATAATCCCCCATGGACTAAGAAGGGAGCTTTGGGGGACCAGCTCAAATATAGATGTCTCCCAATGGACATATGGATGCCAACATAATTATGTTAACCTTGTGGCTTTTCCAAACTCAGGACAAAAAGCTCACAACACCTCTAGAATGCCATGGTGCTGCATGTACAGTGGTCAGAAAAAAAATACAGCTCAGATGAGTCCATTTTTCAAATGAGTATCACTATTGTTATTATTCATGCATTAGAAAAATCCCAAGATCACTCTTCTAAATTTTTCAGGCCAGTACAGCACCCCTTGGTGTTTTAGTTCATAATCTTTTTGAGAATCTGCCCCTAGAGTTTCATAGCTCCCTTAATTTTGTATTGGCAGTCAGAATCACAGCATCCATTTATGTTTAATTTGAAGTTCTCTTGTTTTAACATCTTTTCTAAAGAAAAAATTCTTAGAGCAATGGGTTTCCTCCTGAAGGGTACACTGTGGTACTCTTCTAAATTTTCTTTTGCAATTAATTCTTTCTCTCCTTAGGAAAAAGAAAAGAGTTAGTAATCATGCCAAGCTGGCTGATCACTGCAATTATTTGTGGTGATGTTACTTTTAATTATCTTCCCTTTCATTTGCTAACTGGGATGGTAATTTTTTTAATTTCAGTGTACATGATCCCTTACCATTTCTGTACTGCCATTTGTTCAGCTACATTTGGGGGGGAAAAAACCTTTGTTAAATCCTGATAAACAAATAAGCACACTATGGGGGAGTTACCTGTAAAGAATAAGCCTTTCTTCACTATGCAAGAGGTTCAATGGTATAATTGACTTTACTTTATGCTACCTTATGTGTCTGTGTCTTTTCAGACATGAAACATGCAACTTCAAAAGTGAGATTTATGCATGTTTCTTGTAGTGTATGTGTAGAATGACATTTCAGCCCCAATGGCAGAACTCCATTAGTCTGAAGAAGTCCGTGATGGTACTTTGATATTTGCAATCTACCCTCCAGATTTGCCCTTCTCAATTTATGTACAGCTGTTTTTGCTTTTAAAAGCAGCTGCCGCTGGTGCTGTTTCATGTACCTGAGGGAACTGCCCTCAGTCCTGACAAAAGGGGTAACTCGTATTTCCTATGCAGAACTGCTCTCACTACACCAGAATGGCCACTGGGGTGACCAAAGCAGTAACTGCTTGGGTAGTAGGGAACACCATGCCCCAAAGAGCAGTGTCTTCCTCAAGCATATATTAAAGGGATTCTTCCAGGAACTAGAAACACCAAGTACAAAGAAAGTATCCATGTCATTCAGGCACTATTTTGGTGCATCCTGTGCTTCCAGCTGCATAGGGATTAGTGTGTAGCACTGTCATATAGGGGAGTAAGCGTGCTTTTCACACTTATGTTTGTCACCTGTACACATTTAATCTTGTGTTAGGCATGATCACTTAAAATATTGTCTGATTTTAAATTCCCCAGCACTTATTGGAAAACAAATGTTTGTGCCATTACAGTATTTGTGGTAGAGAGGCTGTTTTCCTCATTTATTTTATCTGTTTTTCTCTTCTGTACACTCAGCACAGTGATTTCTTCATCAAGGTTCACCAATTCCATGTTAACGGGATCTCTAAAATAACAGTTGTTCTTCATCATAGGACAGTATTAAATGTAAGATATTACGAAGGTAATCTTCAATTTCTGATTCTCTTGACACGCTTACTTCTTTTTAATACCTCTACTCATGCTTAGGATGTTCTTCATATTTAAACCAACCAGTCGCTCCAGGTCTGGAGTTGAAGATGAAACTAGAATACTTTTCAAAATCTAAAATAAAATTTTCTTTTGGGCTGCAGACTACATTAAGAATAGAAGAGTTTTAAATATCTCTAATGTTGGAGTAGAGTTTTTTTGAAAAACGTATTTGTCTAACAGACTGAAAATATAAGGTAAATATATAGCCAAAGAATACTCTGTATGGAATTATTTTCATTTGGACTGGATTTCTTCACATGACCAAATTTTCATTTCTACAGGGCTCTGATCAACGTCTAAATGTGCCAGAGGAAAAAAAAACTAAATGGAAAATGTGCATTGTATCTTGGACTCAAAGTAGCATGTCAAAGCAGGCTCAGTAAATGTCTTTTTAGACAGTATATCTTTACAAACCTTGACTTTATTTTTAAGGGAGTTCAGTGCCTCTTTATGTGAATATTTTCTACACTAATGCATATTACATCCATTCTTTCATTGTCTTATTTCAAAGGGAACATAGTTATAAACCAATGACAAGAAATTTTATTGAGGCATTCTGAACTCTTTCACTTCAGCCCATGGCATCACCACTAAGATTCATGGGAAGGAAACTACCTAGGAAGTGCTTTTTAACCTTAATTTAAGGTTCTTAATTAGTGTGTTGGAAAACTCGTGTTAAAATAAAAATTTTTTTTGTGAAGTTGTACATGTAACTTATCATATAACAGAAGGATTTAGGATACAGAGACAAATTATTTAAAAACAATGGATAAAGTTTATGAAGTGCATGATCCCTCTTTCCTTCGGAAATGGTAAAAGCTGAACAATGGCATGAACATGGTTAAAATTATTCACCTCATTATCTTGTTGAATAAATACTTCTTCATATTTCCTGAGACTGTTTCCACTCTTGAGATTTAGTTCAGTATACAAATTGGGTGTTTGAAAGAAGATCTGTGAGCAGAAAGGCAGGTTATATTATTTAGTACTCGTTCCCTCAGTTCTAATAACTATACTCTCCAAAGCAAAGGACAAGGACATTATGGCTGATATTCTGTGTATGGGCAAACACTTTTAAAAGTAAATATAGTCTCCACTGAGGACAGATAGCACCTTTTTTGACTATGACAGATAGCCATTCAGTGAATTTTCTATATATCCACTGCACAAATTCTATTTTATCAACCTGATAAGGAAAAGTGATAGCAGATAGAAATCTCTGTCAACATAAAGTAAATTAAAAACAGGGGTCATTCATCTGATAGTATCTTTTTATATAATGTAATTTCTTTAACTAATGTTCTGTGTTTTACTTCAAAAGGTTATAGAAATAGTGTGGCTGATGGATTATAAAGGAAATAGGTAAAGCTACACAGAAGGGCATAACATCAAGTGTAACAAAAAATAGTTTTTCTAGTATGTACTATAAAAACCTATTTGTTGTCACTTTATAAAAGCCATACATTCCCTCTTGCTCCAGAAAAATCTAGTTAAGGAGAGAAAATACATTCAGATTTATGAGGATTGACACCGCCTATTTCCTGTGAAGTACGATGGCCAAATAACAATAATGTTTGCATACTTCGTGCTCTTCAAACTTTCACTCTTGTTTTAGATGCGATTTGACTCACTCCATGTATTTCAGTACTCAAGGAACTCAGAAAAGCAAAATGGAAAGTTTTAAACAGTGAGTACACAATTCCATGTAAAATTCCTACAAAGAGTGATGGGATATGTTTATCTACTTCTCCATGGTTTGTGTTGAAAATTCACTCAAAATCTCTTACAATGGATCTTTAGTAGCATTCTCATTAATTCCAAAATATTTTCAGGGGCATCTGGTATTCCACACAAAAAAAAAAACAAAAAAAAAAACCACACAACAAAAAACAGTTCTGCTATTGAATATTTCAAAGGAGACAGAAACATACTGATTTGTCACAAATAGTAATGCCTATCACTCTTCATAACTGCTTGCTTTAGAAAGATGTTTAAAGAGAACAACATACGTAATACACATTCTGTTTGTAAAATCAAGTGTTCTATGGTAATCACTATTCTCTTTAACCTTGAATCAACTGACAAAATACAATTATAAATACATATTCTCTCTGAGAATAGGAGAGGCAATATAAGCAAACAGCACATAACAATAGATTAAAATCACTTTTAAAAATAGATTCCATTGTATTTATCTGACACTGAACAACTAGTTCAGCCATCATTTGTATGCTCTTATTTTTTACTGAATGAAAATATTCACAAAGAGCCAGACTGCACACTTACTTGCAAAAGCTAATACCTGTAATTTATAAAATAAATATTAATGAAAGGAGGGAAATTCAGCAGTGTAACTCACTACATCGTACTGTGAATATTTTGGCATAGCAGGATGTGTTAAAGGCCATTAGTGCATCATCTCTTTGTTGCGCACTTAGTGTTTTTGACAAATATGAGATTAATAATTCTGAAAAGGTCTTCTTTTTACGTACTGTTAAGACTGATCCACATTACTTTGTTCATGTGATTTCCAGTTTTTCCTGATAGTTCTAGCTATGACATGGTATTTCCATTCAATTCTTGACCCAAAAAATCGCCCAAAAAATTGAAAAATAAGGTAAGCTTTAAATTACCAATTCAGGAAAGCACTCAAGCACATATTTAAGCATAATTATGTATTTGATTACTACTGACTTTACTATAGTTAGATGAATATGACTGTTTTCCTGTATTATTAATGGTTTTTTGTAAGCCAAGTTTCTGATCCACAGTCTAATGTATTCAGAGAGAACCTCCGTGCAAAGCAGAGTCAAAACAGTTCATGGCCAAAGTTGTCAAAGTGCCTGTATAGAAGTGTTCTGTTGAATGGAAGGGATACTGTAGATATTGGATCCACCAAATGACTGTCAAAAAAAGGCTATAGAATATGATAGAAGACTGTATCAATGCCAGTAAAGCTTCTAGAGAAATGTTATCATACAATATTCATCTATTTGGTGGAGTTTATAATGGTAATTTTTTCAGAGACAAGTAAGATCTAATCTTAAAAAGTTACAGTAAGAAATACAAATTACTAAGATATGAACAGACATATCCTATCTGCAAAATTGCAAAGACAAGGAATAAAACAAGTGAAAAACAGAGCTGATTTTTTTATTATTTATGAAAGTAGACAGCAAAACATCCAGTCTTTGTAATTTTTTATTCAGAACAAAACCCAGAAATACAGGACAGAATCTAACAATAAAACTACACGCACAGGAGTTTGGGGAGATAGGAGTATCTAGAGCAAAACTTTTCAAAACCTTTGAATGCCTGATGTCTTAGAAATTCAAAACGCTTCTTGTGTCTCATTGTACTAGAAATTACCCTTATAAGAATCCTTAAGAATGATGTAAAAACTATAACTATTATACAATTTTTTATTTGATTTGAACTTCTGTAGATGAGAGCAATGTTACATAATGAACTTTGCATGGAACAACAGCCATTTGTCACCAATAGAATGAAATTAGATGACTATAAATGTTTATATAAGGATATTGTAAATTTATTTGCCTAGATTCTGAAAGATGTCTGATAGTGGAAGTGATATAAACGAGGTAGAGAATCTGTCTGCACAGAATTTTTCTTACAGAAGGATTCCATCTTGATAAATTATCTTGTAGGCACAAAAAAACAGTTAGTTTGAATCGAAGCATAGGATAGGAAAAATATATCTATTTTGCTGACATAGTGACAATGTCATTTTTCCCTGGACTCTAAAGTGGTTTCTCGTTGGTGCCATTTTAAAGTATAAATTTCTTTAAATTCATCATACGCTGAAGAAAACAGATGAAGTGATTCAGTTAAGTGTTTTGGAAACTGAAGTTTTCTGGTTTGTTTTCTTTGGAAATTGCTAGATATAGAAATCTCTGTGGGCAAAGTCCATTATTACTATATAGAAGAGCATTATTATAATAGTCCCTTTTATACTGCAAAGTTTTGCATGCAGATGAAAATGGTGTTTCATGAAAGTTTTCATTTCTTCTCCGTGTTGGCCACATGTTCATCCCCTCCACTGTGCTAGTAACTGTGACGATGCCACTCTTACTTAGAAGCAAGAGATTTCACAGAAATTTACATAGATAGATTTACCTAGAATTTACCCCCAAATCCTTTTCATATTTTTAAACAATATTTAAGAATTTAACAAGAAACTCCAGATATACGTAGATTCAGAAATTTATTATGAAGTTTACAGGATATTTTATGTTTTCTGCAAGTTTACTCACAGCAATCTATTCCTTATAATTATGTTTCTCCCATTTGTATTTGTCATAATGTCTTAATATTCACAGCGTTACAAGGACTCTGAACTATAAAATGGAGGAATAAAAATGTAAGAAGGCATATATTAATAAATACAATCAGTTGAAAAACCTGTAGCAATTGAGAGATACTGGTTGCTGTAATTTGCCATAGTGTATCTGACTTTGCTTTGAGATTTAGCTAATTGTGCCACTTTATTTTACAAAATCCACATATCCTAGTGCAAGTAGTGTATAAATCTGCAGCTTGAATCCTTCCTTCAGATACTGTTAGCATTTCTTTAGAAGCCCACATGAATGGAGTACTATAGCACTTGTAGTCACTTCAGTTGGTTGGTGAATAGCAAATGCTATATCATCTTAAGATTAGTTGTTATGACATAAGTATAGCAGGGCTTGTAAAGCAGAAATCTGTGAACCTGGAGTTCTTTTTTCCAAACAAATACATAGAAATGGCTTTGAAGCTCCTGTTACTAGTCTATTCCTACCTGCATTCCCTAACACTCCCCATCTGAAAATATAAAAATCTGAAAATGTCTATACAGTCTGCCCATATTTGAGGCCTCTAATTGACAGGACAGGGCAAAGAGAGGGGGTTTGATCCATTCAGCGCTCCCTTCCAGCAATTATATTGTTTTCCCTGTTATTTTGTGTGGTATTTTTTTCAGTAATCCAAAGCCTCATAAAATGTTTAACTCTACTTAAAAGGAGAAGAGAAAGGAGCTTACAAGTTAGTTGCTAAATTAAGTAGACTGGAAAAGGGTTGACATTTCTCACTCTTCCTATTGTTCTGTCTGGAAAGCTTTTCTGCTCTATTATTTTTCCTACTTGTGGATGTTTGGATGCAGGCAGGTGTAGCAGAGATGTGAAAAGCACAAGTGAAATGGTAATTTGGTACTTTGTAGCCACTATTTAGGGCAAAAATTCAAGTAACTTCAATCAATACCTTTTACATTGTAGAAAATTTGCTGCTGTAGTTTCTTACCCTTCTATATTAGGGATGATACTGATTGCTACACACATACCAACAAAGAGGTATTGATCAGGACATTCTGGAGACAAAGATAAAATTGCCTTCTAGTTGCAGTAAGTCTTGTTCTTAGCAGCAAAGGAGAAACAAAATGTACATGATACAGCAGAAAGCATTTCTGACGTGAGATTTTGTCATGTTAATTGATGCTCCTTCTTTGTCATTTTCAGGAAAACTTATGTCTTTTGGTTGGCTGAGATTAAAGCTAACAATGTCACCATGGAGAGCCAAAGAAAGGGTTAGACCCTGTCATTTAAGTACCAGAGAAAGCTCAGTATCTCCTCCTTCTTTTTATTCCTCAAGTGACTGCAGCATTAGGCAGTAATATCAGTTGTCCAGGACTGTGTCCTCTGTGAGCCAAACTCTCAACAGTGTTAGAACACCAGCACTTCCTGACTTGGTTTGCAAGCAACGACAATGCAAGCAAAGACAAGAAGTAGTGTACAAGTCAGTATGGATTATAAAGGCAAAAGAGACTGAATACGGCAGGGAGTAAATGTGATTAATACCTGTTACTGACTTACTTTTGTCTCCTTGCTGAAATCCCTTCTCCATTGATGAAAACAAAATCCCCCCCATAAGGAAACATGGAGACCATTGTTGCAGAAGTGTGGGACTGACAAAAATATGTTCCAAAAATCAGTTTTAATAGTATAAAAAATACAGCTGTTGAATTGAGTGGGGATCTTATATTACAAACACTTTGGCAGACACAACTTATATACAGGTTCAGGATATCAGCTGATACTACACAGTTAGATCTACTCAAACAATGAGTGAAATGAAATTTCATGACTGAGATTAAACTACCAAAACTAACAAAACAAGGAGGGTAACAAACATGACTCTCCCATAACATTTAACAAATTATACGTTCTGGGTAACGGTCAGGTTTGTTATCACTACAAAAAAACACAAAAGAATTGTGGTCCAGAGTGCGCACACATTCACTCACAACAGGGAAACTCTCACTCAAGGATACCTAGAAGACAGCATTGTTCACCTCAGGAGGGCAAGGGCTCACTCAAGGATGTATAGAAAAAATAATTGCTCCCTGAAAGCGGGTGAGGGCACTCAACCCTAGGAAATTTCTGCAGTCAAAGTCTCAAATAAGGGTGCAAAAGAGCAGACAGCAGCCACTTTGAAATGCCCCGGTTCTTTCCGGGGTGAGTGCACCTGCCACACTACATGTATATTTAACATTTTATTCTTTCTTTATACTGAAGGGGTTTTCCTCACATGCATTGATGTAAGGATGTCCCCACTCCCTTTCTGCACATTTGCCCAGTACAGTATTTCTTGGAGCTTTAAGGAGATAAGTGTATTTTCTGAATAAAAGGCAATTACCCACATAATGCTGCTCACCTTCAAAGAGAGTAGGACCACAAACACACAAAATTGAGAAGAGTTAGATGGTAATCAGTTGCACTACCTGCCAGTTGGATAAATCTTTATGTTGCTGATCCTGCTTTTCCTTCTGTCTCACAACAATTCCTTCATAGCTGCACAAAGATAGATTCCCCAGAACTGAAGAAGAGCTTTTCCCAATCTTGCTCTTCAGAGTATTTCATGGCTAGTTAGCTGGACTACCAGAAGAATAAAAACGGATGTCCCTGCAGGATGGCTTTTTGTGGAAGGGAAAGCAAGACCAGCCCCTGACAGATTGGAATTAAGAATGCGAATTTGTACTCATAGCTTGGCAAAATGCTCAAAAATTCATGTTTTTAATACCTTTTTTTTTTTTAATTCACCATCTGGTCTCACCTTTTAGCAAATGCTGGTATATTTCTACAGTACTTAAAGGTACCTGTAGTACACCTGGTATGTCTACTAACACATATTTCACTGAACAGTAACCTAAAACACTTTGGGGAAAAAAAAAAAACCTGTATTTTTTGCATATCTTTTCTGAGTGCCATGAATATTGTGTTACACATGAGGGTTGGGGGAGGAAGGGAGAATAAAAAGAGGAAGATGACCAAATGACCAGAAAATAATAGCTTGTATGTTGGTTTCAGTGCCCTTGTACACTCACTTAATATCTCTCTGCTTTCCACTCTCTGAAAAGGACATGAAAGCAGTAGGAATTAATTTTTTGCCACACTGAAAAAATATCAAATACTTTTGTAATTCAGACTAAAAATCTACTGCATGATATATATAATTTCATACAAAAAAAATATGAGTGTTTTTTTTCCCCAGACATGTTATTCTCATTTGCTCTGCTTTTATACATAGGCCTTCTGCAGAGAGATGTGGGAAGCATAGAAAAGCAAATGTCCTAAAACTGAGGATATAGTTGTATTTCTGAAGTGACAGGGACACTATTTTACTACTTTCACCTGTGTTGAAAATTACAACCAATTAAATTTCTCACTAAAGTAAAAATAGAATTGATGCTTGAGAATTTAAATCACGATTTCACTTGTATACCTCATGGGAGCCACCACAAAGATGACCTGGTAAACATACTGACAAAGAAGGGTGTACTCTTAGCTGGAGTCTCAAGAGATCTCTAACAAACTCACCCAAAACCTCTGTGATGGGGAGTAGCTGGCAGGACAAAGAAACCTTTATGGCTGCAGGACAAAGGAACTGTAATAATGAACTGCCCTTCCAGGAAAACAGGAGTCAGCAACAACTATTCTGGGAACTGATGTCCTACACCCACTTATGTACCTACACTAAAAAAATACAACAAGTATCTCACTACCTACCCAAAGAGAGCTTCTCTGCACATTTTTCCAGTGCTTGCCCTGCACAAGATCTCCCGGACAGGACAGACCCTTGCTGGGGATGCCTGACTAACTCTGCACTCCATGACAGGGATCATCTTTGAAGTGAGACTTTTTCTTTCGTCAGCTGGAGTAGCTTGGTGAGTGTCATAACAGCAACACCTCATGGAATGTATTTATAGTTGCACACACAGGTAAAGGTTCCTAAGTACATATTTGCTTCAGTAGTTGGAATTCAGTAATAACATAATATACATACACTTTGCTTTACTCTTGTACTATACATATATATATATATACACTTGCACTCCTGTTGGTAATTTTGTGGTAACTTGTACATATATACTATATATTTTTTTTTACTAATAGTAGCTTTTTAGTAATTTGCAATAAAGAAATTCTCAGCAATCTGGACCTATGTGTCTTTGCATATTGTGGAACCCTGAGAATCCCACAGTCACGATCTTTGTACAGCTGTCATCCGGGGAACCCTCATAGGTCATGATCGTGACCACTACAACACCACAACACAATGAAATGTTAAATGACTACAACAGCTATTGGAGAAGAACCTCCCAGCATAATGGCAGGATGTTTAGTACATTTGATAAGGTCAATTTCCACATATTTGATAAGGTCATTCTCTTCTGTCCACTACTAAATAGGGAACTTCTTATGTACCATTTTACTTTTCATCAGACTAATACCTATCAAGGAGAAAATACGGGATATTTCTTCAATAAATTTGTGATAAATAAAAAAACCTCCTTATTTACAATCAAAAAAATATTTTTTGGAATATGAACAGCCTTACAAAAGAAAGTTATAGATTAGCCTTTTAGTAACATTTTATGGACTGTCACAAGACAGAACCTTTGCCTCAGATAAAATTTTTGATATTATTCAAAATTTTATTTTTAGCTCATGTTTAAGATTCTGGCACGATGTTTGATAGAACTAAGTTGTCTCCGATAAAAGATAGGTGAAATAGTGCTCCTGAGCTTGTAAGGTTCTGCCATGTAATGCTGAAGTCAGGAGGAGTTGCATCACTCACCTGACATCAATGTTAGGATTTATTGTAGAGGTAGGACTAGGGTCCCTAAAGGGTCATTGATGCAGATAGTTCTAAGTGCCCAAAATATATCTCAGTGGGTGCTGCACCATTTTGAAAACAAAGCCCTCATCCTGATATGGACCTGAATCTGACATCTTTGAATTGGTAACCCTTAAGAATAAATTGAAAAAGTGATAATGGAACCAGCAGATTTCATAAATCTCCACAGAGTATGAAATATATTGTCTAACAGAAAACATCCCAAACATATATTACCACCAATAAAGAAAGATAACAACACAGATGAAAACACTGATATATTCATAAATTTTGAACTGGTTTCACTTTGTTTGACCCCATTTAATCTCTGCATGTTTTAGTGGTTGTCATAACAATCTCTTCTAATAATTTTTATTATTAAAAGATTCTTTATAGGACAGCTCTATAATCTTGTCAATAGCCTTTTCACTGTACACTTTAATAAATAAGATTTATTAGTCAACTGTTGCTGCCTCCTGGTAAGATAAATATTCTAAAAGTTGGATAAATAAGATAAATAAAAATCCTCTATTAGAAATGTGCCTTCCTATTTCCAGTGATGAATGATCGGCTCTGTCATTCATACTGCATTCATACTGCACGACGTATTTGCCACTTGCTCTGCCCTGGTCCACCATACATCTCCTCCTTGACTGCACACTTGCCCCTCTAAAGGCAGACAGTGTATGTGAAGAAAAAAACACCCGTTATTCTTTCAAGTCACTTTGCATACTGTCACATTTCCACATCATACTGTGCTGCATCCCTGCAAGTAAAATAGCCAACTTAGACTGTGTAATGACAAAAAAGCAAATAAACTACTTTTAAAATGGCAGCTATTATCCCGCATTTATAGCAAGTCACTGGAATTGCTCATGATCTAGCATGGACTTAAGAATTATGTGAAATAATAATTTATGTTGATAATATCTATTGTGCAATTAGCACATAGGTCAGAGTAATGATTTTTTTCTGTTATTTAATTTACTTTCTGAATTTACCAAATTTATTCTGAAGTTTGTGATATTTATTTTATTACACAAACCATAATCTCAACTGTCTGTTATCCTGCCACATGGTTTTTTGCTTTTTTTCTTATTCAATAGATGAACAACTATAAAGATATGTCACACAGCAATGGCCCAACTCTACAACCATGACATTGAAGCAGGGCTCTGAACAGCAGCAGAAATGCAACTTCTTTCATGTCTCAAAACTACTAGTTTCCCCTCTTCAGCTCCCACCTTCCACTTACATCACTTTCTTGTAAGAAAGCTTCTACAAGTACTTAGCACCACATCGTCCTGCCTTGTGTCAGCTAACCACTAGATGCATTGCTCCTAAATTGGAATCCATGATCCCAGGACAGGTACTCAAGGTCAGTATACCACATATGAAGAGAGATAATCACTTCATCGCTGAATTTGCAATAGTGAGCATGCTGGAAAAAAAAGCTGTCTGAGCTGACTAATAAACAAAACCAATGGAGAGAGTGTATCTTAAGCTCTGTCCTAATTCATGGCAGAATCACTTCATTCAAGGCTGAGTGGAAGCAGCTGACACCTCCGACCAGGATTTACAGCCAGAGACACTCCCAGAACTTGGAGAATAAGTTGTCCACAAGAAAGCAAAGAGGGAACAGCCTATCCTTAATGGCATGACAAGAAGCAGGGTCTGAGGTGGGGGGATTCCCTGTTGTCCTTCCCCTAGCAGTCATAACGCTAGCCCAGAAGTTAGCACAAACACACATTCACTTCTGTCTGTCCTCAGAAGGAAATGCAATTCTCTCCAGGTCTAACGCAAAGTTACTACCACCACAGAACCAAACACACTTTTAAACCACAGTTTATTGTGGACTATCTAATATTTTCCAATACTGAATTCATTTTCCAGTTCCTCTCTGTTTCATCTACTGAAGCTTCCAATTCTCTGCTTCCCAAACTCAGTTTCTCATCTCTTCTCCTCCACTGCTTACCATAGGCAGTTTGCACCTACTAGCAGAGGCTACATTCAACATCTCATTCTTCCTGAATCATGTTTTTCCTTCAACTAGCAATCCGAGTTGTTGCATTGGCCCTGGGTGAGGGTTGGCTTTCTCTTGATAAGCAATTACTCATAACAATCAGCATCAGAAACAGATGACAAAATTACCGTTGATATTGCGTTTTCTGTTCTTTTCTGAGTGCTCAATTTTAGAATGACAGGATCAGATCTTTAACAAGGGGTAGAATAGCAGTTCCAGAGTATCTTCACCACATTTTTCTCTTTTTCTCCCATATGAACGGCTTTTACTATTTTTAATACTGTTTAAAAGATAGCCATCCAGGGTTTTCCCCTCTGTTAAAGCTTTCTTCAGCTAAAGAAAAAAGCAATTGAGAAAGCAATATAAAATCTTGCTTCGATCCCTTCATTTTGAGCATAGTGTATTTCTTGGTGCAGATGAGCTATCCACTAATAAGTTTTTCAAATTATCCAAACAAACTCTGAACTTCCTGCTGGTTCATTTCTCTGCATTCTTCTCTTTTCTCTTGTTGTCAGCAGCATGGTTCCTTCCATGCTGTTAGACCACCTGTTCAAAAGAATAATAATAACAATACCCCTTACTGTTAAAAATATAGAATTTCTCCCAAGTTAACAAAGTTCCTATTACACCACTTTAAAATTATCTTGGCACAATTAACATATCCTGATTGATCCCATTGGAAGTATCCAGGCACTATAATGCAACCAGTTAGACTCCACAGGAAGAGCCAGCCAGATCACCTGCTCACACTCATGATGGGGTCTAAATTGAATTCCACAGACACAAGCTCTGGCAGAAGTCACAGTTTGTTTAATATCTCCCAGGAGTAAGCTGTGCTGTTATGGATGTGGCTGCCACATTCCCTGTACCACAGTCAGCACAAACAAAAAGCTCAGCTTCCTGGGTATGCCACAATCCAGTGTCAAACCTCTTTCCTGCAGCTGGACTCCCTACAGTAAGAGTTACCTCCAACAAAGAGATGGTTCCAAATTAAATTTCTTTCCCTCAAATATTGAATCTAATAGCTTATATTTGTCCAACTACTCTCACTCCCAAAGCATCCCTTCCTAGCTCCAGTAATAAATTGAGTGTGGAAGAGTCTTGCCCATGCTCAGACCTGGGGATATTCCCCCCATTACCTGCATAGTTTAGCAATTCCTTAAGATATGTGTAACTGAAGAAACTGTGATTTTCATCTATTCTAGTATGATTTTTCTCATTGGATAACCTTGGGACTATATCAGCCTTTCTACAGCAAAGGGAGCAGTAATAATCTTCAGCTGTGGGGTGGAATCAGGTGCAGATAAGAGTTCTATTATGAAGAATGCAAATAAATTGTATACTCCCACAGATTACTGAGTCAAGATTTGGCCGATGATACTTGTGCAAGTGTAGAATACAGTTTATCCCAGGATTTGTTTTACACTGTGAGAATGATGGCTTAGTTATGTGTTTAAAAGCAAAACAAAACAAACAAACAACAAAAAGCAAACCATAAAAACCCCAAACAAAACAATTACACAAAGATCCCATTGTGTTCTAAATATAAAGGAAGAAAGAAGCAATTATTGCCCCAAAGAATGACAATCTACCTGAAATAGTATCTGTTCTGTTAAAGAACTGAGAACTGAACAATAGATTGTATAATCCAGAATTTTGCAGAAGGTTATGACAGAAACACCAGAAGTGACAGAAGGAGGAAATGAAGACCAAATGTCTCAAATTCAATCTGCAGTCTTAATCAAGCTCATCCTTGCCTTCCTCTGAGGGTCCTGATTAACTTCACACAATGGCTGATTTCAAGCTACAGTTTATTTTGAAGATGCTAATAATGTAGGCTGAGGTCACTCCTGTGAATTCTGATGAACAAAAATGCCATCCAAGGTCATAAAACCAATCAATCAACCAATCAACCAAATACCAAAGAAACATGGGATTACTTGGATATACCCATATCCTAGTCCTCCGAAATAGTTATCAAAGAATCACAGAATCACAGAATGGTAGGGGTTGGAAGAGACCTCTGTGGGTCATCTAGTCCAACTCCCCTGCCGAAGGAGGGTCACCTACAGCAGGCCACACAGGACCTTGTCCAGGAGGGTCTTGAATATCTCCAGAGAAGGAGAATCCACAAACTCCCTGGGCAACATGTTCCAGGGCTCCTTCACTCTCAGATGAAGAAGTTCTTCCTCGTGTTCAGACGGAACTTCCTATGCTTCAATTTGTGCCCGTTGCCCCTTGTCCTGTCACTGGGCACCACTGAAAATAGTTTGGCCCCATCCTCCTGACACCCACCTTTAAGGTACTTATCAACATTTATTAAGTCCTCTCTCAGCCTTCCCTTCTTCAGGCTGAACAAGCCCAGCTCCCTCAGCCTTTCCTCCTAGGACAGATACTCAAGTCCCCTCATCATCCTCGTAGCCCTCTGCTGGACCCTCTCCAGTAGCTCTTCATCTTTCTTGAAGTGGGGAACCCAGAACTGGACAGAGTATTCCAGAGGGGGCCTCACCAGGGCAGAGTAGAAGGGGAGGAGAACCTCCCTTGACCTGCTGGCCTCACTCCTCTTAATGCACCCCAGGATCCCATTGGCCTTTTTGGCAGCCAGGGCACACTGCTGGCTCATGGTCAGCTTGTCGTCCACCAGGACACCTAGGTCCCTCTCCGCAGAGCTGCTCTGCACCAGGTCCACCCCAAGCCTGTACTGGTGCATGGGGTTGTTCCTCCCCAGGTGCAGGACCCTGCACTTGCCCTTGTTGAAATTCATAAGGTTCCTCTCTGCTCAGCTTTCCAGCCTGTCCAGGTCATGCTGAATGGCAGCACAGCCGGCTAGTGTATCAGCCACTCCTCCCAGTTTTGTGTCATCAGCAAACTTGCTGAGGGTACACTCTGTCCCTTTGTCCAGGTCATTGATGAACAAGTTAAACAAGACTGGGGTGAGTACTGACCCCTGGGGGACACCACTAGTTACTGGCCTCCAACTAGACTCAGCGCCGCTGATGACAACCCTCTGAGTTCTGCCATTCAGCCAGTTCTCAATCCACCTCACCTACTTATTTCCCAAAGATTTGTAGGACAATCAAATGGTTTCCTGAATAATTCATTTATATTGCTGAAAAAAGCTCCTCCAGACTTTATTGGACATTCCCATAGTATAACTCCATTAAGGAGAGAAGCATTCCTTTCCCATCTAGACTTCTGAATTCGTGCTATAGCCACCATTAAGCGTGGTTTAGAAATTACGAGTGTTCATCTTATTAAAAATCTACCTTTTGGCATGATTTAAACTTCTCTGCCATGTTCACAAAATCACTACCCTGCACTTCAGAAGGGTTATAAATAAATAAATAAAGGGCTATAAATAAATGAATAAATAAATAAATAAATAAATGGTTATAAACAAATAAATAAAATACATAAATATCCAAAGAATAAACTCTGCTGTATCAAAAAAAAATGCTTAACATAGTCAGACCTGTTCTTTAAAGGTCAGTGTTGAAAGTTCTATGTGTAAAACAAATCTTGATTTTTTCCTTTTTGTAGGTTTTATAGAAATGTTAATTATAACGTTAGGCTTTGTTAATATTATTCTGTTTTCTTTTGTTTTGTTTTGTTTTTAAAATGAGTGAAAAGCAAGAAGCAGTTGTTTTTCACTGTTGGTTTTTTTTGGTTTTAACTCAGAGATACATTTTCAAGCTTGATTAGGAATGAATTCCCACGTGTCATGAGTCTGAGAGCAACATGCAACAAAAGGTCAAATCTCACTTGCTGCTGCATGTTACTGTGTGGAAGCCATACGCACAATGGGAGAAGGATATAGCCTGAGAATTACTTGTATTGCATGGAAAAGACTTAGCAAAATATAATTTAAACACTTGTGAAAAAACCTACCTAGGAGTGCTGTATTCTTCCTTTTTGATGCTGGTGTAGGCTTGGGGTATTTTTGTGGTTTTGTTTCTTTGTTTTTTTAGACTTTAATGTTAATGATTGCAAACATGGAGAAAACACATCCAAGGTAGTATGTTTTCCCTGAACACTCTTAGTTCCACCCTTCTGGCAGATACTCAGGTTCTATTGCTATTCACTACTATCTTAAGTACGTTTACTATAATTTCTGTGAACTGCTTCTCCCAGAACCACCTATTTGCTTCAAATTTACTGTCTTCTAGATTACATGCTCTTGTTTTGTGGGGAATTTAGCTTCACAGAAGTAAAAAATCCTTTCCCCATTAAAGTTATCATTCCGAGTCATGGTTCTGAAGTTTTTCATTTTGTCACCCAAAAATCTTCTCCATTCAAATGGGGATAACTGGAAGCTCCTTAATTTTTCATCAAAAGGTAGACCCTTGAGACTCAATAACACTTTTGCTGCACCTTCTGAAAGACATTAATATCCTCTCTTTAGATCAGTGAGTAATTGTTCACAAAGTTTTCTACCAGAGGACTCCCAAGTGTGTGATATGATAACAGTATAATCTTCAGCTTAGAGTTCTCTCTTTCCACTGCTACTGACTCTGATTCTATTTGTGTTTCTATAGGATTCTCTGCATGGAGTAATCAGTTTCAGTGAATTTCTTTTTTTTCCCCTTACAAAGTAACCTGTTTTCCTAATGACTGTATTGAAAGCTTCCTGTATTTCAGATAAGTTTTGAAAACATAAGCAATAGTTTTCTTCAAGTGACTTTTTTTTGTTGGGAAGCTTTCAGAAAATTTGCTCTTGCAGACAAGGAGTGTGTTTGTTTAGATCATCAAATCATTAATCAATGAAATGAGCATGAAAATCAACACTTCATAAATATGCTAACAAAAATATAGACATCCATATACTCAATGATATAAAAACAAAGCTGGAAGAGCTTGAATTTCAAGCTTATTAATAACAAAAAAATAATGCTTTAGAAAGAAAATAGAAGAGACAACAGGAAATGAGAGCTTGATTTATACAGAGAAGGGAAGAACGCAGAAGGATTAAGCTCTCCCGTGTACAACACATGATCCATGTGACAGGGAATAGATTACAGTACTGTACATGTGGATTTCTCTGTCTATATGTGTATCAGCTACATTAAACTGACAATGCAATTAAACCATAAAGTGTTTTATTATAGGCAAAATTCCATTAATCTGTCAACGATGTTTTTTCCAGTTTTATTGTGACTTTAACAATTGATGGAAAATGTTCTTTTATTTCCCCCCTAGATATTCTTTCCTGTCATCTGATATCTGCTTCTGTCAAAACCAGCTATCTATCCTTGCTTTAGATGAAACCGAAAGCCAGGAGCCTATAAGTCCCCAAAGAAAGCTTTTTCATATACATATTGAGGGACAACTTGTGTGGGATTTTAACATGTACAGAAAAGAAGTTTGAGATACGGATTTTAGGCTGTCTTGAGTGTTCACTGTAAATAAGGGAAGAAGGGTCTTGTTAAAGCTGAAGAAACAGTCCGTTCTACTGGTTCTGTGGTAATCGACAGAAATAAGACCTTCCACTTGGCTCTGTTTGGTTGTAAAACTTGAGTGACTCTCTCAGTCATTTCAGTGGAAATATGACAAGAAGAGCAGCTGTAGATATCTACAGCTAATCTCTAAAGTAACTAGATTTGTGCCACTTCAGACTTGTCTATACTAAAACTCGTTCTTTGAACAGAATCTGGAAATTACCTGTAAACCATCAGAAACTACAGATTACATAGGCAATGAGCTCCCAACAGAGAAGGCTACAGATGAGCAGGCTATGGCTGTAACCACCGTGCTTTGCAGATGAACTTCTGATAGAATCTGGCTGTAACTAATCTTTTTTTTTTCCAGTTCTAACTTTTCTTTTAACCACTATACAAATGTCTCGAAACCAAGACTGAGGTCTCTGGCTGTTGTTTACTATGTGTTCTTCACTGTGACTTTTTGGTGGACAATGTAGAACAGAAATTATTGGAACTAAATGTAGGATACCGCTGAGTAAATTAATCAAGTAACAAAAAAAGTTAACTATCAATTAATTTTATTAATTTTATTTTATTTATTAACAGTTTAAATTACCTAACATAACACTAGTTTAATAAATCATTGGGATTGTGACACACTGAGTAAATGTGTTGCTGGTCCTCTGGATATTGCTCTTTACAGATCAGTAATTGTATGCTTCCCTCCTTTCTGTTTCAAATGCCTTGACTTCAGGCATAAGACACAAAGAGGGGGATTCATCCGATTCAGTGCAGATGCTAGGGCTAGTCAGTCCCTCTTCCATCCAGGGAAAGAATGGGCATTTCCAGGGCACAATTCTCATCCTCAAGGAGACATCTAAAACAGGTCAAATGATTCATGCCTTTAAACTGCTTATTTCTCCTCACTGAGAGTAAAGGGTATTTAGGAAAATAACTCAAATGTAGTTATCTTTGTTACAGATACCTACAGTTCAGTGAAATAAATCAACATTCACAGCCAGATCTGACATCTAAAATTGTCTTAATTTGTGTATACCTCAAAGTATACTATAAAAATAGTATAGTCACATTTTTGTATACCATAGCAATGCCTTTTCTCCAGTACTTGCAATTCAAGGAAGAAAATAATAGAGAGGGATACATAGAGAAGACAAGTAAAAGAAAGAAAGGAACTTACCCTTACTCTTCAATAATGTATTGACCGCTCCATGAAGGAATACATCTGATGCAGCTTTGCTGGAGGGGCACATCCTAGAACACAGTAAATGGCAAAGCTGTTCTCCTTCTCTGCTCAAGTTTTTGTTTTACAGAGATTTCAAAGTACATTATAAACAAAAGAACTCTCGTTATTTTAATTATATAAAGACATAAACTGAAGTTCAAAGAAAGGAAGATGTTTAACAAAGACTACTTCTTAAACTAATGATAGAGCTGGAGTGAATTTTTCCTTAGACCCATTATAAGTCACAATAGACATTTTGTTGCTCACAATGCTGATGAACTAGTTTCTATGACATTATCAGAAATACAAATTCTATCCAACACAAGTTCTTCCTTGACAGGTAAAACAGAACAGATTCACAGGGTTACTAAATGTTAATATTTGGAGAGGGGAGATCCTTAAAAAGAGTAAAACCTTTCCGGATTCCCTATTCAACCTGTAGTATCTCCACTGCTAATTGTAGTTCAGAACTGAAGTGATGTGATCATGTATACCAGAATATTCTTATGAATGGTCTTCAACCTGCATTAACAACAAACAATTGTACTGCAAAAGCAGTGTCAAAGTGATTCTGAACCAGGTCTTTTCTTTCTTTTTGTATTTATATCCGTTTAAAAACTCCCATCTTCTGAGGAACAGATATCAAAATCAAGTGGAGTAATAGTAGGTGTAATACAATTAATTTAGTATTTCAGAGATAAAATAGCATGTCTGATGGGGAAAAGAACCCCATCATATCTGTACATAAGCCTTTTTAAAATGCATCAGTTTGATGTAGAACTCTTTCTTCAAGATATTGAAATTTAATTTTTTTGTGAACTTCCACATACTGTCATATGAGAGTGGATAAAAACTACAAAAATTATGTATGTATAAAAATTGAGTTACATGGTATAGAAGTTAATTGTTAATTGATAAGGTAAAAAGGGATTCTTCAAATTGTGTTATGTGAAGACTTTCAGCACAGATGGCCACTTGAAATACAGTGTTAGTTACATTAGCAGGGAACTGATGAATTGAGCTATGCCTAGGTGATCTTAGCAGGCAACCCATACCCCATGTGGCAATGAAGGCAAAATATGTGCAGGTCCCTGCCATGCTAAAGTGGGAGGAAAAACGTTCCTGAACTCATATAATGATTGTTGTGTCCTGAGCACACCACCAGGCACCAAAAACAGAGGATATCATACAGCAATAACAGCAACAGCAGAAAGAAAATAACAAAAAAGCAAATGATGCATAAAAATAATTTTACATCAGGGAAAAAGTCTTTACTCACATGCTGAAGAAAGTGACTGAAGGCCTTTGTAATAATAATCATTGTCTTCCTACAGTTGCAACTGTTCTGAGCCTGCTGAAGACATCCTAGGCAATCTTGTCACCCCCTTTACTCATTAAAGAAGCAGACAGCTTATAGATTCGTAAATTCCAACACCATAACATAACACCAGGGCTATTCAGCTAATACACACATGGGGAGACTGCAGGAAGCACGAGGAGGAAGGTGGTCATGTTTAGTGATTTTTTACACAGCAAAATTGGAGCTGAATTTTGTGAGTCACAGAAAATGCACAACTTTGGGGAAAGAACAGGGACGTTCTTTCTGCTAAAGGACATAAGAAATCTTCTTACAACAAGATTTTTTAGAATTCCTGCAATGAAAACCAACTATGCTGTTCTATGTCAATTTCTCCTTGCAATATGTATTCTATCTGTACATCTATAGCCCCCAGATAGTCTGTTTAAAAATAATGATTCTTTAAAAATGAGAAAAATGTGATTCAACAACACTGTAGGTTATACGAGTGAACAGATACATAAAGCGAAATTTACTCTTCCAGTCTCTTTATAAACTGCCCAGGTTAATTTCCATAACAATAGCTTCTACCTCAAATCTCTTCTAAGTTGCATTCTGCTGTCTCTGATATGGTTTTAAAGGTCCAGATTTTATGAATATTTAAGTTATCTACAGGTTAACTTTCAAGTATGGATGTTTTTAAAGAAATGCAATTAGTATGAGATTCAAATTCTTTACATATATGGCTTTTTTTCTAGATATAATAGCATTCTGATCGAGAATCTATTGCATATTTTTGCATCTTATTATGCAGTGCATTTTATTTTGCATGTAAATACATCATTCACACTTTACAGTAAACTACAATTCACCTAGGAAAAATACACTAGTTAAAAAATTACTGGAACAACATAGGAAAAATAGACCTGTCTATTTTCAGAGTTTAGTATTTGAAAACACTCATAATTATTACATGCTTTACTGAATATACTATCATTAATGGAGAAGCAAGTGAAAATGTAGGCGTTGTCGGACCCCCCCATTCATCAAAGATACTTAATTAACACATATAACTGAATAAGAATTTCTTTTGTTTAACAGTGCCCACACTCTGAACCGCTGCATATCAAGTTGTTTGGAAAAGTGATGAAAAAACACAGCAGTCTATTAATTAAATGTAAGTGAGAAAATAAATAAATATTTTCAGGGCACTTTTCTAACATAGGGACAACTTCGAATTTCTCAAACAAGTAGATAGGATACAAAGCCTGCTTAAATTTCTCATGCTAAGACTCAGAATGCATATCATAAGAGGGACTTATCATGAAAGCAAACAGGGAAGACCCTACATTTTTGCAGAAGTGCCTGCCATCTAGATCAATGGTATGCCACAGTGGGATTTTGACCAGCATTGGATCAGGTCAGACACAGCTTTGTCTAACTGGTCATCTCCAGGCAGGGCCTTTCTGTGCAACTTCATAGGGTTTCTGTTGACCAGTCTGTGAGTTTCTCGCAGTCACTCTGAAGCCACTATCCCTAATCATCTGCAAATTTGCTAATCATGCCCTGTGGGTCACCATCCATGTTGCTGATGAAGATGTTCTAAAATAGGGACTCTGGTATCTACCCTTCAAGACTGCAAGTCCAAGAAATTTTCAATCTACTTGTAAGTCCATTCTTCCAGCCCATATTTCCTTAGCTTACAAAATGGGTAGTGTAGGAGACATATCAAAAGCCTTACTGAAGTCAAGGTACACTATATCCACCAAACACTCCTCATCCACTTAGATGATGATTTCACCACATAAAGCAATCATGTTGGTAACACACCTAATCTGATTACCTTTTTACCCTTCAAGTAACCAGAATTAGCTTAGAGGAGGACATGCTCCATAAGCTCTCCAGAGGCTGAGTAGGGGCCAGCTGGCTCTAGTTCTGAGTCCTGCTGCTCACTCAAAGACAAATATTTGCTCACTAGCAGATCTCCACAGTTGTGAAATCCACATCAAGAGGTACCCTTCTGCCTGTCTCATTCTCCCTGGTAATGTGGCTGCCTCTGCCCATGTGAGAGGGTGTACTCTAATAGAGTCAACTTGGTGTCAGGTGCAAGAGCCGCAAGAAGCATCAAGCAAGCTTCTCTGCATCATGGAAAATGATCAAAAGAGAAACAAGCTCTCTGCAAAGACTCTGCAGCAGCAAGTCCTTTAAACTCCTTGAGGATGAGAGGGTTTATATGACCAAGACAACACAGGAGCAACAAGACAACATGAACTCCCAAGAGTGAAGAGTGGTTAGAAACTTGGAAGCTTGTGATTTCTGGCCACAGTATGAAGGCTGCATCTCCATGAGCGGGTCATGCCCTTGAATATAGAATATAGGTCCAGGCCCTGGCAATAGAGGTGGAGGAACAAGTTGCCAGGGAGATTTTGACCTGGACATCTCACCTCTTCATAATGAGAACAGCACTATCAAGAAGAAGTAATAAGTGTTAGTGGTTGGCAACTCCTCTGCTGATAGACTTCTTTTTCCCAAGAGCATTTCAGTTCTCTCAGATGTTAATTATCTGATGTTGCACAGAGACTCACATGGATCATCTGATCTTCTGGCTATTAGCCCCTGCTACTGATCAATATGGGCACCATGACAAGGTAAAACATTGAACATAACAAAGGGTAAACACAACTCAGCGGTGCTGAGTCTAGTTGGCAGCCAATAACTAGTGGTGTCCCCCAGGGGTCAGTACTGGGCCCAGTCTTGTTTAACTTCTTCATCAACGACCTGGATGAAGAGTTAGAATGTACCCTCAGCAAGTTTGCTGATGACACCAAAC
>Ga0065711_1003138_pt1 | contig 29542 bp, 16 predicted proteins | sample Hoacrofraction12_FD_59098 | JGI IMG/M metagenome (GOLD analysis project Ga0065711, IMG submission 59098) | Hoatzin crop microbial communities from Cojedes, Venezuela - Epithelial fraction 12 v2 (version 2) | ecosystem: Host-associated > Birds > Digestive system > Esophagus > Crop | place... | reverse complement strand
CCCCCCCCCCCCAAATAGCACAGTTACACCTTGATAACTTCCAGATTTTTTTTTTTTTTAGAAGTTTACTAGTATCATTTAAAAATTCTACAACTAATGGCGATACAACATACAAATAAGTAGAATTTAGAATTTAACCTGTACTCTAATATGCTAATAAGAATCATGGAGGGAAGAAAGAAAGGAAATAGAAAACAACACTTTGTTTAAAGTTTATGTTGAACTACGGAGTATGTAATTATTGTTATTTACAGATAAGAACGCAAGAAAGGGAATAGTTATAACAAAAAAAGTAGTCCTGAGGCTGGGCTCTGCAGAAGTAGTCTTAGACACCCAAGTGAAAACTGAGCCTTGTTTGGATCCCTGCTTCCGCCTACCATACTGTGTCTTTTTCCAGTAGTAGAACTTCAGCTTAATGGTTTTGCTTTCACACCTAACCCCAGAATATTCCGGCAGAGGTACGTTACAGACTTGATCCCAAATGCTTAGGCACCAAATGAAGTCAGTGAAGCCACTCAACTCCCATTTAAGAGAGAGAACCTTTAACCATCAAAGAACAACGTACCGTGGTATTTCTCTCTATCATGGGTGAAGGCTGTGGAGTGGAACCAGGTGTCCTTATTTCGTCTATCATCATTTTGACTTTTTCAGGCACTTTGGTGGCATCGCTACAGATTTCCTGCCACCCAGGCAGCTTGGATTTCAGGAAGTCCGCACACTGCATCCAAGTTTAAGAGGTACTTGTCAAAGATAGGCTTTTTCATAAAATTGCACAGACCTACTTCTTCATTTTCCTTATACCAAAAATAATAACACCAGCAAAATGGAAATATTTTCAAAGATTTTTGGAAGTAATACCTCTTGGAACAAATAAGATGTTGTAGAAAGAGACAGGGTCAGATACTGGAAATACCTGATCAGTCCATACATTTTTCCCTTAATATATGATTTTAAAAGTCACAGTAACCCTTTATTGTTGCTTTATTTTATACGTTTAAGAGAATATTGCATCGTAAGCATTTTGTGTGAACTGATCACACCACTTGTCTGGCACTACTCTGTTCTTAAGTGCTACATTAGTGCTTTAGAGCTGATCTACGTACTCAGAAGATACTTAAGCTCTCCTATATGATTAGATTTCAGGAGCTGCATTTCTGTGTACACTATGCCACTGACCTGAACATGATAGAAGTGCATGTGCTGGGTAAAGCTGCAGTGCTTGTCAACCAGAAAACAGAATCTTCTTTTTTCTTCAAGGAGAGCTTCTCTGCAGCCTTCTGCAATAAATCTCTGAATATCACTCTGTCGGGAGGTCACGGTTTCCAAATACTGGGGGACAGGGGGGGAGAGGGGGTGTGTTAAAAAAAAATAATGAAAAAACCTCACATGCAGTCTCTGAGTTTTATCTGATCCTATACCCAATTACTGAAGCAAACTCTGAAAGCCTTAGAAAAAGGTTTTCGAAAGGTGGGTGGGGTAGGGTCACTTCTACTTCCAATTCCTTCTCTTTCCATGCACACACCCAACTTCCCTAGTGCCATCAAGTAAATGCATAATCTCATTACAGGCAATCAATAATCTATTTAGGGGGTGAGGAGGGGCAGAAGCGAAGCAAACCAAGAAACAGTCTTTTAGCCTCTAAATAAAATGCTGTGGTAAATAAGAATATGACATCAAAGCAGCAACTGTGCAGAGCAATTTTAACACCACAGGTGTTCTAATTAGACTAATTACCTTCATCTGCTCCATAGCAGTTACATTTACTCTCACAAAGCTATCATGAATCTCTACTTCATTTTAGAGAGGGGAAAATGAGTTCCTAAAAAGATTAAACTGTATTTGTCTGAGATTATAAGGATTCGTGGCTAAACAGTGATTAAATGCTAATACTTGAATTCTCAGTCCAATACCTAAAAAAAAAGAACTGTTATGAATGCAGGTTAAAAGATAGGTAGTAAGAAATGGGAGCTAGTACTATTTATGTTCACTGTACTGTGTTATAAAAAAAGCTTTCTTTGAAAAGAAAATTAAAATAGAAAAATATGGAGAAAAAAAAGGATCTAGCATGAAATAGAAGTATCGTGCAAATAAAAATATCAATGGCAAGTATGTTCTGAGGTATACGTGACAACCAGAATACGGCTTACTATTTAAAATAGTTTCTTCATTGCCTTGCCATTTCTTATTTCGCCTCAAGATGGCAATGCTGCTTTAAGATCAGTAGGAAAGGTGCTAATAAGTGATAGCAGAAGTTGGCATTTGCCTACTTTGGGAAATTCATTTATAGCCCATTACTACCGTATTTGCATAGCATAGCTGACTGCCTATATAAACCTCTGCATAAAGGTGTAGTTACACAGGTATTTAAAAAAAAATTTCAAGTAACAGTCACGGGATGAGACCTAGAAACTGAAGCAGAAGTCTCTCGAATATGTACAGCAGTGCAGTTCAGAGCTTAATTTGAACTGGAATATATACTCTAGGAGTGCCTTCAATATAAACCACCTTTGAGGAACCTAAAATACATGTTCTTTGAAACTGTAGAGTTTAACTGTTGCCAAGCAACTTACAGAGGAGTTGTGTGTATTAACTAATAACAGTGCATACATAAAAAATTGTGGTAAGCTTCGCAAGTCAAGTTTTAAAACAGACTCAGATGGGACCTGTAATAGCTTAACATTTTCTTTTGGCTAGTTCTCATACAAAGAAAGAAAGAAAGAACTGAAGAGACAATACACTGACCTCCATTTCTTTATGCTCGTATTTCATTACATTTCGTGCTCCTTGACTTTTTCTTCTGATTTTTTTCAGCTCAGCCTGAGACTTCTCTAAAGAATCTAATTTGCTTCTGTGTTCAGTTTGGTACCTCTTTAAAGTTGCCTGCAATCAAAGCGTTTAAAACATTTCATAATGTGCTCAGCAATGTAATTGGGGAAGTGACTAAAAAGCGTTCCCATAATCTACGAGATATCGCTAATACACATCAAATGAGTTTGGCAATTGCCTTTCTCAACTTTAGTCTGAAAATGCCATTAAGTCATGCTTTGGTTCCCTTTTCAACTCAAAGTAAGCATAAAACCTTTTGCCATGTTCATGTATCTAAAGCTCAAGTCTAACATATTGATTAATTGTTAGGGAACAACTTCTGAAAAATTCTTTGACTAGCAATAGAAAAATAAAGTATGACTTTAGAATTGAACGTACTTACGTTCATGTATTTTACATCCAGGTCTGTTTTCTTCTCCAGTTCAGATATAATTTCTTTATGAAATTTTTTGAACTTTAAAAGCAAATGAATGAAGGATTATTAAAAACTGGCAAAAAGTAATTTATAACATCAAAAGGAATATAAATTTAAAAAGAAATTGTTTAACTTACACTCTCCTCTAGACTGTCATTAAGTTTCTTGTGTGTTCTTGAAATTTCTACCAGAACTTGGCCTGTTGATAAACATACAGCCACATTGGTTTCTTTCATAGAGTTCTGAATTTAGTTAACAAAGAGCAGTAGTAAAATATATTTAGTGTATTTATTAACTAGAATATATTTAAGAGGGATAGGAAATTTCTTGCTGTTGCTCATCACAGTAGTTTACATAAACAACTAAATCTGGCCACAGACAAACCAAGAAGGTCATAAGTGAAAGAAGAATAATTAACCAATCATTATTCTACAACAGGAGCACACAGTGCCAGACAAAATAAATACTTCCTTCTCTCCAGAACAGCTCATACCGACTTAGTAACAGCCTCTTTTCTTGCCAAGTCAGAGAATAGCACACAAGAACTAGAGATAGTTGTTACTACCCAAAAAGCTGCTCTCCATTTTTCAGTCTGGAAATTAATGTTTATTAACTGCACTTTCAGAATTAACAAAGTAGCCTTTCACATGCATTCACAGCATATCTGCTAAAACAGATCTGATACCTATGCCGATTAATTTCCCATGCTGTTTTATCAGGAATTACAGCTTGACTGCAAGGCATTAACGAACAGCCAAGATGCAGCAGGTCTCTCAGCATCCTCTCATCAGATCCTAAATAAGCCTGTTATGCTCTGCTGTCTTCCAGCACAAAGTTACACAGCTTGCTTTTAACTGCAAGCAGTTAAACGCTGAACTGTTTCATTTTGCTTTAGGAGGATATAGAGGAAAAACACCTCAATCCTTTGGGTGTGGTTCTGTGTGCAAACCAATGTAAACTGTGCCTGCTGCAGCCCTGCCCTGTGTGCAGACAGCCACATCATCCCGCTCCGGATTCAGATGGCCACATCATCCCTCTCTATTGCCTTCTTGGCTGGCACTGACAGACGGAGTGCGTGCCAGCCTCGCCTGGGAGACTGCAACACGCTGCTGACAAGGGTAGCTGGCAGTGTCCTGAAGTGCCCAGTCTGACTTCACCCAGATGAGACCCGTAGGCAGGCACCAGGTCTCAACCAGGAGCCATTACAAAAATCTGGAAGCGTCATGGCCACGATCAGATTCCCAAACTGTGCCGCATCCAGAAGGCTCAACCAGAGATGTGCTTTACTGCCATTCCATTTCCAGGGTAAGAACAGCAGGCTCAGTTCTGCAGCTGGTTCACTAGCACACCTCCTACCTATTCTTCAGTCAACCTTGTGGTTATCCCACCACGAAGGATTTGCCATGCAGGTGCTTGCAGCACTGGACCTGCAACAGTGCTGTCCTAACGTACAGGCAGGCCTTCCAAAGCTACGCACAGTTCTGTTACTCTGATTATGCGTCACTGGCAAAGGCACTGCATGGGGCTGCTCTGTGTGTCCCCTCCTATTTGTTATCTTACATGATTTTCAGCTTCCTTTTTAAAAAGGGGAAATTAACTGTTCAACACACTGCTTTACAAATCTTGTTTTCTGCCATCCATATTCTTTGAGAACCCCTCCTGAATTAGTCACCAAAGACTTATCATCCCATAACGCTTCAGATCCTTCAGGTGCACACAAAAGCTCCCAAAAGGTGCAGATAATGAAAAAATTTAGCTAAATAAAATGAATGACGGAACTTTCCATGTGAACCTCCTCATCTTCTCCCTTCTCAACATCTCCCCAGCCATCAAAACCTCTCTCCCCATAGTGCATACGAGTGATTTGGTGACCTTCCCATATGACATAGATGCATTCTCATAGTGCCTGGGTATGTATTGTCACCTTTCCCCCTTCTTCTCTGTCATTCTCAAGCTACAGCATTTCAAAATTTTAGTTTTTTTGAAATGAGAAGTGTATCGCCTGTTCCGTGAAGCAGTATGACGCAGTAGATCTATAACTAGGTAATGTTAAATGTGGGTCTGCATTATGGTTATGGGGGAACATGCGGCGGTTCAGGACGAAAAGCATGCGTCTCTCTGGCTCTTCAGGAATCCCTCTTCCTGTCCCGGTCCCCACCTCTGTGTCTCTTTGCACAACAGACTACACGAGACTTGGAAGGAGGAAACAGAACACAATAAGAACAGTCAAGCCCTGGATTACCAAGAAAAAGGAATTTGCACTTAGGAGGGTAGATGGGAGAGACAGAGGAGTGTTGTATTTTTGTTACATACATTACAGACATACACAGATATTTTCTGAGTCCTTCTGTACAGCCTACAGAGTGCTATGCTTTTTTTGTTTGTACTTAAAGTTACTGGCGACTACAGAAATATAAATACTATAAAAAGTGAGAGGTGCTATAGTAATTAGTTACTCATATGCAATAGAAAAGTAATACAATGTAGTTACGTAAACACTTGAAGTAATGCGAGCAAGCCACCTTGTTATTTTAAGGCTGTAGAAGTGAATGCACTTTAGTCCACAGTGTTTCTGTTTCAAACTCAACTGAAAAGGTACAGTTTAGACTGTCATGGGCTTTTAAAATTAGAAGAATTTTGTAAACACTTGTCTGCAACTTAAAAAGGAAAATAAGTGTTAAAAGAAATCACGAAAAAATAATTAAATACAAATAAAACTACAAAGTTTGTTCGGTTTTAAATATGCACACTGGAAAACTATTTGGGAAGTTATAGAAATTCAGGGTGAGTGTTGAAACAACCCTCAGAATAATAGCCCTTATAGATTTTTGTTCTTTTTAAAATGAACTTATTCTCACTCTTTGTAAAAAGTATGTTCTGAGAATCTGCTGCCAAAGCAGCGCGCTTAGCTAATACTTGGCAACACTAACGCAGCCAACCCCAGCGTTCCAAGTACTGACAGGCATCCAACAACGCCGGGTATTGACTCCGCTCTCGCATTGCGCTCTCACACTCCCTTCCTCTGGCCTGCCCTGCCACCACAGTGTAAACGCTCAATAAAGCAACCCATTCACCTGGTGCGTCAAGAATGGAAAACCTGACGCTCGGAGGCTGTTATTTTTGTCTCACACAGCACTTGAACTGACTGCAGCCTTCAAGTCTTTAGGCTTTAAATGCTTGGTTAGAAACAGGTTTTTTCATCTTTATTACAAAGAATACTGCCAAAACATGTCCTGAAATGAGAACAACTTTAAAAACTATGCTTCCTTCTACATGGTTTATTATGGAGTGTTCTAGAACACTTAAACAGTATTCTTAGATGTCAGTGACTATCTCTAATTGCATTTTCTTTTTCTCTCAACCAAAGACTCCCTGGATGCTGTGCAATGAGCAAAAGCCATTGTATGCTGGAACCTCCTTACTGTCACTGGTAATCCACAGGCACTGTATGTACCGGCTCACCTATTCAACTTCCTCTTTCATGTTTTCAATGAACACTTTGAAAAGAACCCATAGTAAGCATACTCTGACGTATTAAGATTTAAATGCAGTTTATAAGTCAGATTCTGCACTTTGAATAGATAGAGAACATTTTCAAAGTGAACATATGGTCCTTTACTGCTAGTTTAAGATAATGGGTCAGCCACATCTTGATGTCCCTCCCAAATAAGATTTATACAAGGAGACAAGTTTTTGCAGAAGACTAATTCAGGAAAGGCAAAATAAACCCTAGCCTACATGTAACAGTGTCCAAGTGGAATGGAAGTTGAACAACTTCAATATAATATTTTGATTTTAATTACAATGTTGAATTATAGAATAGCTCTAATAAAGACAATGGGTCACTATTATTAATAACAGTATAAGCTAAGGCCAGGCTCTAATGTTCAGTAATTATTCATCTTGTAAAAAGGTATAGAAAACTACTTAAGGTGAAGAAGACAAACATGTATTTCTCACGTCAACTGAAAATATTTTGCTAGGTATTAAAGCTGCTCATGATCAGGTGTTATATACAAGAGCTCATAATACATAATAACCAAATGTTAACTTTGTCATCATTTATTGGCAAACCCCAAACCTATCAAACATAACAACATGACTAGAGTGCACGATAACAGACTGCTTATGTCCCGTTTGTGGCAGACATACTGTAAACTTCAACCAGTTTTAGGCATCATATTATGCCACGAACTAATAAGCCGAAACCACTGGCCTTTATGATAAACATAGCTATTAAAATACTTGCCTTTCAAAGATACTTTTTTCTGCCTTCCATTCCTCACACTCTACAAATGAAATCTTTGTGACTAATTTTCCCACATTTGTTTTAGAAAACAAAAAGATAGTTGTAAATGTTTATAGATAGTTGTTCTGTTATTTTGCTATTACCTTGTAAGTGCACTACAGGGAGAGAAGAAACAATTTCTTGCAGGTAGGGATTTTGGGGGAACACATCAAATACCTTTAACTTAAAAATAAATCAAACCTTTCTCATGTATGGTGCTTGAAACCATGCTACATAATGCAGCTATAATCCAAAATACGACCATGAACAGTAATGCCAAGTTCCGTGGTAAATTTATTTTAGTTCCAGTTAAGTTCATTTCACAGGTAGAAAGAGCTTTTAAGCTGAAACTTCAGGAATTTGTGGAATATTTTGAGGCTTAACCAAGGCTGTTGGCTCTATCTATGTTTTCTATTGAGAAAATAAGACAGACTTGAATTCCATTAATGTTGTTTGGTTTGCTACCAAGAAAAAAACAATCGCTAACCCAAAATGTGTAACAGTTATCTCTCCATACACAGCATCCCATGAGCAAGACAACATCCTTAAAAGACTGCCTTCACAGCAGATGAACAAGGAAAGCAATTTCTAAGAGAAATCCTCATTGTAAAGCAGAATACAGAACTTCTGCAGCAGTTAAACTTCAACCTCACTGTTCACGCCGGGTGATTGTACTGGTTATTTATCTTTATAGCTTATGTTGACTGTTCTTAAGAATAGAAGAGTGGAAGAATTAGTTCAAGTTAGAAACAAAAATGGAATTCAATGAATAGAGTTCTGTCATATAAACAAATATGAACAGCTACCAACAAAATCACTTAAAAGTTTAAAAACACTAAACAACTATATTAGAATCAACGGAAGTACCAATTGCATCACCTTACTTGAAATACACTTCAATTTTGTTTTATTTAGAGGACGTTGCTCTTGAAAAATGTCACATCTCTAAATAGAGAGACTTTCTTAGATGTCTGGGAACGCACAAAGAGCTTAATTATATCACTCATTTATCTCCTGTTTTCCTATTCTGCATTCAGGGCAGGTCTAGTAACTTCATGTCTTAGAGATGAAACCACATAATTATTTACATTAAACAAGAGAATGAAAGGCTAAGTCAAAGCTACGCATGGAGACAATATAGTTCAAGGGTATTATTAGATGCCATTTCTGTCAAGATGCTCTTTTCCAAGTTTCTCTTTGCCCAGAAGAAAGATGTTTATGACAAGGGAAAGTTAGAAATAAAGTCCTTTGAAGCCAGTAGCCCCTGAAAGGTAGTAAAATAGAAAGTTTCAAAGGAATACAGTATAACAAATAAATATGACTGAACTTAACATCTGTTAAGCCTCAAATGCCTTAAATCGATCATTCTTTCATAGGAGGGATTCATTTGAGAAGGGTTTAATTGTACAACAGATGCTTTAAAGAAAGGAAAACCCCTTAAGGGAATTTCATGTGAAAGAATAAAATCATAAAGAAGGACAAAGAAATGTGAAACTTCCCAAGCTCTAACTGCAATTTGCTCTAACACAGTTTGAACAGAACACTTTAAAAACCCACAATCTGTAGAATTAATACTAATACAGACATAAATCAATAGGACTAGGTCAAGTCTACCTTTCCTTACTGCATGAACGAACATGAAATAGGAAGCAAGGAGTAAATCTCTCTACAGTTCATTTTATAAAGCGGCATTGACACATGACCACTCAATGCCATTTTATGAAGGTGACTGCAGAAGGTGAAGAATAAAAAAAGACTAAAATCTACAATAAAGAATAGGGGAAGAGATTTCAGAGTATAATAAAGTATTTTAAGTCCACTACACATGCTAGATGTACTGCCCTGAAGCAGCACCTCTAAACAGATAGTTACGTTTCACTAGAACAGCAAATAATAAAATCTGCAAATAAAACAATAGAAGCAAAGAGAATTTCACATTCTAAACGGCATTCTCAGATAAATTTGTGTTTTAAAATACGCAGAGTTCTCACGAAGGCTGTGAACAACAGATATGTTTCTGCAATCTAATAAGCAAATAAGTTAATTAGCTTAAAACAGATTATACATGGGTTAAAGGAAATGAAAAAAACATCCATGGCAATGGCTGAAATCTGTGTATTCATGTACTAGTCCAGTAAAATAAAATACAAAAGTGGTATTGATTATGAACCATGAGTAATCAAATGAACATTATGATATTACTGATCATGTAAAAATTAAAAGTACTACAAGATATAAAAATGTAGTCCTGCTAACCGCATGTGTTGTCAAAGTCATTTACATTAGGCTCCCCCACAAAATAAACTGCAGCAATTTTTCATTTAACATATAGTCTCGCACTTTCAGCTCCCCTTTAACTGCGTAGGCATTTTATATGAAGCTGCTTTCAAAGCATCATTTCTCATCTAAAGTTAGCTCACAATATTTCAAGCAATTATCTGAAACTGATTTCATGCTCAGAGCTAAGAAGTTTCAATTTCTCCATAGCTCAGTTTTATCACTATTTTTTCCACAGTTCCATTACTTTGAGACTGTAAAATATCTAATGTTGATACAGAAGAGATAAACAGTCTTCCAAAGTTCACATGGCCCTGGAAGGTGCCTAAGTCTAAGTATCTTGCCGCCATGACCAGCCAAAACCAGTAGGCAGTAAATGGGATTTGTACAAGGCTCTGCTGCCAGCGTTGTGAGGTGGGCACCCATGGCAGCAGGTGGTGGTGAACTCGTAGCGCTTCGCTCTCTCCTCCTCAAAGGGCTTCACTGCCTGGATTCCTTGTATGGCTTCCTAGTGACAAAAATATACTCCAGCTCTCAGCTTTTATGTATGTTTGACCAAAGTCAAAACTTCATCCGTTTGAAGTTAAAAATCAAGCGGGGGCGAGGACCCAGTACTATAGCTTCTGTTTTTATCCAGGCAAATAACTTCTTTCCAGCTCCATCATAGCCAACATACTTTAACAAGGAGACTACAGCTGTTTTGATCAGCAGAGACCACTTTTTTGGTACAACATATTTTCTTCTACTAGAAGAAAAGGACATTCCACTTTTACAGCAAATGCTGTACGCTAAGTTCTATGCTTCCCAAAACATCTGCTTTGATATGTATATATTTTTATGAACATATACAGCACATACATTCAAATATCTATCTATATCTCACATTTGTATATACACATACAGCACATACATATAAATGTATCTATATGTCATTGACAGCCTGTTCCCTCTGCACCAGAGCCAAATAGCATCTGGGAAAAAACAGAAAGTGAAGGTGATCAGCAGCAGGCTGCCACAGCTATTTTCTCTTGGTCACCCTCTCTCCTAGCAAGCTTTGTGGACCCAGGCAGAAGCGTACAGCCAATAGCATAAATTGCGCAGGTGGTGACAGCTCACCTATGGCCACCACCTTCTCAAGGACTTCTGTCTTCTAGTCACAGGCTTATTATGTTGTGGAACAGGTTGGAAAAATGCATTCGGGACCAGTTAGAAGATGATTAATGGGATTTTACCCAAAATGAATTTATATCTCTCAAAGGAAAACCAAAAAGCCTAACCACCAGTTCTCAGCAGCTTAGCTGTATATTACTTGCACTAAAATTTGCTAGAACATCCTTGACAATACTCTCTTTAACGCTTCCCCTGTCATTAGATTACCCATTGCTCTCAGTGTGAGGAATATAATCAGAGTCCTGCTATTCAGAAATCCTTTTCCTATTTCATAATTAGACAAACAGTGAAGAGCTAGAGCACAATTCAATTCTGCCGTCGTAGCCTAGCACCTCTCATTTATGACAGCATTTGCTTTTGTAGCTCAGGGTCAAAATTATGTAGTAATCTTTTCCTTGTCCTAAAACTTTGTTGCTGATCATGTGAAATAAAATAGTGTAAGACTGCATAATGAAGTACTTTCCCAATATTTAAGACAGAATTAAAATTGTGATTTTCCTTAAAACTTAACAATATTTAAGTATCAAAAGATACAAAGAACTCCTCAGCTCTTTATACCTCAGAAAGTCTATGACTGTTTATAAAAGAACCCATATTCAGTTAAACCCAAAGATCAACTTGCTTTTTAAATATACTTTACTTACACTAAAACTAATGCCAAATTCTTTCAGCTTGACACAATTGATATAAAAAGTACTACAAAATTCATGCCATGCGCTACACGCTATAAAGTGGGCAATGAACTGTTCATAAATTAGATATTCCCACATAAGACTTTACATGAGTGAATACTTTAGAAATTATCAAGACCATTACAACTTCCAGTTACTCTGAGTTTGTTCTTGGCATGATGCTCCTATTTTACAATTTTAAACAGAAGAAAATATTACCTTACTTAAAGAGGAATGTGACTTTATTACTGTTTTAGCATAGTTCAGTCTGCTAGTTTAATTCCCCTTTCTCTCCCAAGCTATTTTGATCTCTTTGTCAAAAAAAATTCAGATTAAAATTGTTTAACCTACTATATCATTGAACAGATGTTAATTAACATGAAGTATTCATCTTGTTTCAGATGATTGGTAAGCATAGTAACTAAATTTTAATGTTAAAAATAGGAAAGGAAAAGTATATGCCACATAAATAATGCATCAAAAATGGCAAGCTTGTTTTTCTACTTGTTACTCCATTACTAACATATATGAAGACTGCTTCAGGCATTTATTTTTTTACCCAAAGACACAAACGTACAATATATTGAGGTATGCATGTCAGAGACTGATCTTCCATAGGGCCTTGGAAGCCTTATACACAATAACTTTTCATACTTGAGCTGCAATGGTGTTAAACAAGTGACTTGTAATCCTTACACCAGTCAGGTGCAAAGAAAAGAAGTTACAATGCAACCACAAGCCTGAACTTGCCTGTACGAAGTCCTGCTGGTTTTAGGCAGATTACTTAGGGAAGATCATACAGAGCTAATCTCTGTTATTCAGCAGGACTGGAACAAACAAATCATGCTAAACAGCAAAACCTGAAGTTCTTTACAGGGTTCCAGTACTAGCGAGGACAAATATTTAAGTTATTATAAATGTTACATGATATTCAATAAAATGCAAGGAATCACTGCAATTTTTATTACAGCACTTTGGAACTGCCACTGAATTTCCCAGTCTTAGTAGTGTCCAAGAAAAAAAAAAAAAACCAAACCCCACCACGCCAAAACCCCCACCCAAACTCAGCCATAAGCTTTCATAACAGTCTTTTTCTGAGAAGTTCAAGACAACTGGTTCCCTGCCCCCCAACCCCTTAGGAATGTTAATGACATCTACAACTGATATTGGATTTTCTTTGTTTAAAAATAATTCATCACTAAGAGCTGACTACATACAAAATATAGCTAGAACTTTGGTTAAAGGATTTATAAGCTAATTGTATATATGATGCAATTGTCTTTGCAATGTTGTCATTTACTTTGCATTTTCCATCTATTCCTCTCACCAAGGAGAAAATTAAGTATAGCATCTCTACACAGGCTCTCAGGCTTCTTTCCTTGCCAGACACACCTGGGGGTAGTGCTGGAGAAAAACTACGATTGCTAAGCATCAGCTGAGAGAGAATAGCCTCCTGCCTGATGTACGAGCCCCAGCACCCTGTGAACGTGCTATGTCTGGGTAAGTTCAGAGCGCTGCTGGGGAACACACACCCACCGTGCACGCAGAACGCCAGTTCTCACACTTCCCACTTCCTCTCTTCTAGACAGACCCCAGCCACGATCTAGAAAACCCTGGGTGTACACACAGGTGAAGTTCAGGGCGTCCTTTTCAGGGCTTCCATTGCAAGATGAAAGACATCATCGCTACCTACGAGACTCATGTGAAATGTAACCATTCCAAGGCAGTCAGAAAATCTTTAAGGATGCCCTTCATGGTATTTTTGCTATTTTCTCAGGCCTTTGAGGCACAACATGAAGATATCAATTAAGTACACAGTCGCTGTAGGTGTTCTGAATATCTAATTTTTTCCCTCGAGGGTGTGTGGTCACATGTATCATTACGGATGTTCTGTGCTTACTCCAGAGTCACTGTACAGAAGCAGGTGTGCTTACAGCAGCCGGTGCACAGACACATGCACTGGTGTCATAGCCGTACCACTGTAGCGATGCACCACAAGGAACAGGACTGCCAGTGCTACCTACAAGCTGGTAAGATTACGACCCTGAGAAATTCAGGGCTATGTACTGTAAGAGTGTTACACCCATATCATATCACTGACTAAAGTCAGGAGAACCAGCTTCAGTTTACAGGTTGCTGTAAGGAAGGAAAAAACCCCAAAACTGAAATGGACTCAGAAATATGACTAATTACCTAGAATTTAATCTGAAAAAACCTATTAAAAAAAAATCACTAAAGTCCTATGAATACCTGTCTTATTTTCTTCCCCTGGTGCTAGTATTCTGCAACATCAGTGCCCTGCAATTGTTCCCAAAAAGCCTTATGTATTTTTGTATTCCATTCCCCCCCTTCAGGCATTTCTAGAATCAGAAAACTTGCACTTTACCTCAAAGTCTTCATAACAGAAGTTACAGCAACATGATTGTATACAGAACAAACCTTTTTTGGGTGTAGTCTTATAAGAACAAACTGCAATATCCATTTTTGAGCATTTCCATTCTTTAACAACAAATGTTGTTCACTCTGTTTCTTGGTAGGATCATTTCTGGTTTATATTTCAGCAGGGAAAGATTACAGAACTTAACAACAACCAAAAGATCTTAAGCTAACGACTGTTTGTTCAGCTTCACTGTATGATGCCACCTGATCACTCTTGGTCCAGGACATGTTTTGCAGCAACCTTCTTCACTGACTGTTTATTGTTTTGTGATATATTTTTTGTTTGTTAATTATAGTTCTGGATATCAACATGGTAACAGGCTTCTCTTGCCCGTGTTTTTGGTTTATTAATACCACAGTGCCAAGTATTTGCTACCGTTCATGAATATTGACTTGCAGGACCTTTTGTCAGGCCATTGGCAGGACACATGCTTATGAATATCTGAACATTAACTTGATTTATAAATTAGTGAATAGATACAGCTTTCAATTACTCTGCAACAGATAGTCAGACGAGCTATTAGATGTGGAGTTAAGTTGTTCACATTTAAGAATTAAAGACTGAAGTTTTTCTTTCTTCCATCAGACTTCTATCAAAAGTTCACATGCAGAATACTGAGCATCAAAAGCCAGAGTACTGATTCTAGAGAAAAAAAGAGCTGTCATTATGATTGTTTAGCTTGCTTTAACCTCATAAATGACCTTGAAAAGTAGAACTATCAATAGCAGGAAATTTCCACTAATCCAGTTACTGTTTTCATCACTAGAAACATATCTAGCAAGGCTGGCTCATCTCCTTCCAGCTTCCTTACAGCAGCTTGGAGGTCTACATAGCACAAACCCAGATTGTTACTGTAAAATTAGAAGATAGAAGACCTCACTCCTGAAAAAACACACGACTATTTTGTAGTTCCTTTTAAAGACAGCTCTCTGTGTACTTTCCTTTTATAAGACAAAAAGAATGGAGCAGCTTCTTCCAATGCAATTTCATTACAAATATAGTAGAAGAGCGTTTTATTAATGCCCCACAGGAAAAGCTGGCCTGATATACTAGCACTTAAGCTGCAGCCTCTAAGCTGCTTTCCCAGAAACTTCCATCAGATGAGGTGCTAAAGGGGTTCTATAGTTGCTGGCACACTTCACTTGCCTTTCTATCCAACATAATCTCTCCCAAAAGCAGAACATTTACACCGTAGAAGAGATGACACTGATGCAGTAAGACGGGACAAGATGACAGATCTCCTTTAGTTTAAATGAGCCGGGGAACGGAAGGCTGCTAGGTGTTATCTTTGCAAGACCAGTGAAATAGGATTCCAGCGGAAAGGGTCAATTTATAAGCCAAAGCAAGCCAACAACTCCATGGCCTTCCTTTTTTTAGATTGAAGTGCAACTAGCTGTATTTATCCTAAATGATAGAATTTTCTCTTTTTCTGCTTGGCTTTCTCAACAGTGAGAGTGACACAAGCGCTTTATCACAGAAGCAGCAAGAGAGAGCTATAGCCTTGGACAGTACCCACTCAAGCAGCAATTTGCTTATTAAATCAGGAAGGAAATAGACAGTTTTGAATGACAAATACTGGCAAGATAGTGTTCTAAAAAGAAGTTATTACCTTACATTAGTCTGATTAGAAATTTTTCAGCAAGGATAGATGTTCCTTTTAGAAAATAAGAATTTTCCAATGAAGTTCCAAAAATTTTTCTATAGTAGTTGACTTTCTGTGTCAGAAAGTGAGCTTTCTGACACAGAAAATCTCTAATTTCTGCAAACAGAAATGAGGAGAGAGAGAAAAGTCCACAGGGTTTCTCTTAGTTGCAAATGTAAAATGAAGTGGTTATCACTGGAAAAAAAAATCAGATAGGACTCTCCATAGACTGAACTTCACACTACTAATTACATTAATATTTACATTCTTATCAAACTGTTAATTGTTAGTTTGCTTTAAGAAAACCTGCAAGACAGTTACCAAAGAATCTCTACAATCCTGTGAGATGTCACTCAAGCTCTAACTTACTAGCTTACTCAGACAGATTCACAAGAAACACTGACTATTGGATAAATTGCAGGCCCATTCACTAATCATTACCTTGTTCTCCTAACTGACCGATGGCTTGCCAACCTTGACTCTCAGAATAATACACAGCTACCCCATTAACTATAGACACCAGGCTAACCGCACAGAAGCATAAGGGCTCTCAAAAAAGGGGAAGGTGCATATAGAGAACCCCTGCCCCTAGTTATCCATATCATAGTATTACTGTAATAACTATATTATTATGTATATTACCAGATCAGTTCACAATTGAGGTTCTGTATTTGACAAAGCATGACAAAGTTAGAGACCTTTAAAATTACACCACTTTATAAGCAAACCTGCGTTCCGTTGATGGGCTGAAATACAGTCTTTTAGACCCAAAGAGCAGTCCTTTCTCTTGTGCATGAGGAGAATATCAAGCCCAGGGCTCATCCTCCACCTGGCAAGACTTCCACTTACTATGAGCACCATCAGAAGTTTTTGGGCTTTTTCTCCCCAACCCTCCCTATCTTGTGACTATGACAACACAGAGCAATCTTTTAGTCCAATACTTGCTTCGCTAGATTACCTGCAGTGGTTTTTAACCAGAAAATTTCTCCTGAGAAGAACCCCAGTTTTTCCAAATGCTTACATTTCAGAGTGTAGATGAGCATAAGCTTTTGCATACCTGTTTCCAGACCAGTTTTAACAGAATGGGACTATGAAAAAACAAAAGCCTATAACACAGAGTAATCTTTAAATAAATTATCAGTCTTGGTTAGATTAGGGAAGAGATTTAGTCTCCTCTAATTCTCATTTTCTGCAATTTAGTTCCATTGGTCAAGACCATGCAATGTAATATTCTCCTTACAATACGGCTTTTTAACAAACAATGAATAGTTTACACTTGCCACTGTTTGAACAAGAAGCCCTAGATACAGACCCGTAATATAATTGCAGGTGACTACTATAGATACTGTTGCCACACAACAAACAAATTGGGACTTTACACCCACAATATACTAAATGAGTTGTAGCTACAATAACTGGCAGGTGCTAAAGAGGATAGTTGGGAAGAGATGAGAAGCAGCATTCAATGAGTGAGCAGGAAATAACTTTCCGATTCCTTGAGCAAGCGAAGGTTACAAAGACAGCTTATGGGACTAGAAGAGAGAGTTTATTAAAACCATAAGCACTAAAGATCAGTAACATAAAGCCTCATAAACCCGTATTTTGGGCAAGACAAAGTATTAGCAATACATCATGAAAATTACTATTTTAGCATTGTATCAGTGATCTAGTATCCATGTGAAATTATTTTTAGTGCATTACTGACACCCAAAATTTTATTGTGCTGATGTGATATGCTGAAATCTGAATAGTATGAAATCTTAACATATTTAAACTGGTCGTTTCTTTTTTCCTATCTTTTCTTCCTCATGGGATTTCCAAAAGGTGCTTAGGAAAAAGATATGCAAATTCCATATTGCAGAATGACTTGAACTACATAAATTCAGGTTACATTCCTAAATGTTCATAGCCAAGTCTGAGGAACTACAAGCATAGAAATTTAGGGAAATAAAGAATTAGAAAGAATGTTTACCTGAATCAACTTATCCCTTATTCATAAGGATTGTATTATGAATGCACTATATTCTACTTCCTCAACTTACTTGTATTAAGTTATTCTGTATTAAAATGACTCAGAGACCTTCAACCAGATTTGAAAGATACAGATACGTAGTGTGAGAGCTCTGACTCAGCTGGAATGTGAGATTTCTATTTCATTCTCTTGTTTCCCTCTTCTGCTCCAACCTCATTCGACAGAAGAAAGCACTTTCTGGCATTTTTACTTGATTTTTTTGCCTCTCTTCTTCTCTGCCCTCTATGCATTTTACCCTCCACTTCAAAAATTTTCTTCCCTATTTCTTTTCCATTTCTGTTTCTACCCTGCCATGTTGTTGGTATCCATTTTACTGTCTCATTACAGGAAGACCATGTTCTGTGTTTCCTTACGAGAAGGAAAGATTGACTGTGTTTGAGATACAAATCTTTACATCACACTTGGCAGTAAACATGCTCTAGGTCACCCAGCAGGTTTGGGTTTGAACTGCAAAATGACTCAGTGCAATATTCCAGTAAAGATTCTCCGTAAATTCTAAGGAATATTGTGTTTCAGCCACCTGAGCCTTGTGGTCCTTTCATAATTAAGAGTAAGAAGTTTAATGCAACACAACCGAGTTTAGAATAATGCATTATTTTTCATCTGCCACTACTAAAGGTGAAGTTGCTACAGGAAAGACCTGAAACCTTGGTTCCTGCCTCATTCCCCTGTTCATTATGCAGAAAACTGATATAAAATATGAACTGTATCTGCAAAAGTTACACCTTGATAAGCTAACTATCAGTGAAAGGGGAAAGGGGGGAATCTTGTTCTAACACCTTCTTTTATCGCCAAAAAGTACCTAGTGCGTGATGGGTAAAACACAAAGCTAACGGAGGCAGCACGTACATGTAAGATGAGTCAAAGATAATCAACTGACAGACATGCTTTCCCTTCACTTCTGCCGTAGATGATACAATGAGGTAAAAAAACATCACGGTGGATTTCTGCCTACTATGAAGTCTTACCATCCATAAGCCAATTGTCCCGATTCTGGTGAAACTGGTAAGCCATGGGGCGAGGGGCTTGTTTGTTTTTAAACAGGTTAGTTCCAAGCATTAGTTTAAATATTTACTTTGGATGTTCAATTTTTTTATTACACAAATGAAAATATTTACATTTTCTGGTTGTCCAAAGACCTAAACACTGGAAATCCAGACCACAGTACCTCAATTTGTGCTCAAATATTAAAGCATTCCAAAATGCTTTAGAACTTCGTCATTGCTGGTTTATCTAATTCATTGTGAAGAGCCAGGCTAATGTCTTCAATATTAAAAATATAATGATCTCCTATGACCTCTGTGGGAATGTTGCTATTGATTTCAGTTAATACAGAATACAGGAAGAGGCCTTATAATATCATTTTAAACAAGGGAAAAGTAAAAAGTTACAGAAATATTTCGAACATCAGATTTAGATACAGCTAGCACACATATAAAATTATGGAAATTGCTCCTCTCTGCTTCTTTGCCAGTCACCTCTAGACTGTTGCTTTGTAAGACAAGCTAGCGTGTCAGCTCACTTCACGCTCGGGAGAATCCATTCCAGAAAAGCAGTTCACAGGCATATCACAAAACTTAACTGATGACTACTGACCTCTTTTTTGGCAAAGATAAGAGAAGTATTATGCACGATAGAGCTGTCAGGGCCAATAACATGCCTCTTGGCAGGTCTAAAGAACTCACAGGAGAGACAATTCCACAGTGAGCTGGGCCTACAGTAACTCCTCCAGGGTTAATAGAGTCCACAAATGAACAAATCACAGCTAAGTTTGATCTAGTCTATACACACCCGGTACTGCTCAGTATGCGCCTTCATATTTTTTAAATACTAAAAGGTGTAGTAAATTCTTTTTTTCTTTTTAAGCAAAGATACTTTTAAGGACATCTGGGGTGTATCATATTTCTTTTCCAAATAGGTCACTATTGTAGCCTAGCTTCAGAACTGCTAAGACTTTTTCAAGAAAATGCAAATAATCTCTCACAAACTCCTAGCCACATTATCCTGCCTTTTCCAGCGTTCACTGACTTTCCTTATCTCCAAATTAAGTATTCTATCAGAGCGTATGCTAGAAGAAATCCAGAGTTGCTGTTTTCCCTAAGAAGAAACTGCAGTAACAGTTTAAGAAGATGAACAGAAAGCAGTTAGAGGCCTGACCCTGAAAAAGGCCATGTTTTCTCAATACAGTGTGTCTACAAAAAGGTTTATAATTGCAGGGAAAAATTCATAGTTAAAGAAAAATACCTTTTCAGTCACAATTTGTATCACCCCCAATAACAGGGAAAAGCAGTTATTTTGAGAATTCAGCTTGAGATTCCCCAGTGATATTTTCAAACAAGCAAACCACATCCCACAGTCAGACGAAGTTCAATAAATAGATTACTTCCACATATTTGACAAACTGCTCGATTACAAAAATTGTAATTATGCATTTGTTGCTTTTTTAAAAGACTCTGCATAGTTATCACTTTTAACTTTCTCATGCTTTTGTTCTATAGTTTGAAACCAGCAACTCTCCTTCCTGAAAACAACCTGCAAAGCAAATACAGAAAGCCACTGCATTAGGACTGTTTGCTTTGTACTGTTTGCTGTTCTGCCGCTCCCAACTTTCAACACGGAATGTTAACACTCACACAAAAGTGGTTTCAGAACAAATCACAAAAATGTACGCAGGCACACAGAAACCAGTGCCCACAATTCAAGGAAAGTCTTTCCTCTCAATTCTGCTTCAGCAAAATCATTAAAATAACATTTACTAAAACCACCCTTTTTAATCAGCTGAATTAACAAACTGTTGTGAGTTACAGGAGCAGCATGTTACATCGTTCAATGTGTCCTACATTGCCCGTAATCCAAAGTTCAGAGATGAGATACTTAATCGAGCTATTTTTGTCAAAAATCAAATGAAGGCTTTAAACAAATGTTTCCTCTTTACAGCATAGTTCCTATTTCTTTCGTTTGTAGCGATAGAATCTTTTGTCAGAAATACTACAAATACTTCGATGACGACTTCACTTTTGTAGGTTGAGCAGTATCAGCAGTATCATTTCAATGCTATTATTTACAGAATTATGTGAACTTAAAAAATACATGCTTTTGAATGCATAGGCAGAAATATATTCACAAAAGTAAAAAAAGGGATTTTGTCAAAACATTATAAATGTCTTGAGAAATAATATACCTTAAAGGAATCTAATCCCTTCCACCTATGCATTATTTAAGAGTCAACCACACTTTTTCTGATCCTTCTCTTGTCCACATTAGTTTTGTGAACTGCCAACAGGAAAACAAAAATAAAGTTGATATTTTGAAGTAATTTTAGAAAATGAGATCTCACTTACCCAATTCTTTAGAAACTGGAGAATCAGCTGATATATCCCCAATCTTTGCAAGGCTATCATAATACGCTCTTCCAGCCACTACCATAGCTTGGGGGCAGGGGAAAAAAAAAAAGTGTTAGAAAAAAAAAATCAGTAAAAAAAGTATTTTCCATTTTCGTTAATCTATGATCCTATGAAATTTTGTAATCCAGGGCACATAGTGAGAGATGGGTATATGGCAATAATGAAATCCTGCTATCAGAGAAAGTTACTCAAGTCTCTGTCCTACCTGCTCATTTGTGAAACCAGGTGACAAAGACAGAACACCAGACTATATTAATGAAGTTTCAGCCTGTTATTTAGTTCCAACTTTCATGCATATGCAGGAGCAATCAGCATTCAGAGGGTAGGTTTAGCTGTAAGCCATTGGTCAGGACATAACAAAATTACTTGGTACAGATAAAACTGCTGGAAGAAAGCAAAATGTAATCCCAAGCTTACTAGAAACGCATGGGGGTCTGCCCTACATTGGCCAGCCAGACCACTGGTCTGAAGCAGCTACTGGCCATGAGACAATGGGCCTGCAGCTGCAACAAGGAGACATGGCGTCTTTCAAAAGCAAATCATCATTTACTGTTTAAGTTAGCTGAAAGAGTAATTCCCTTCAAAAAAGTCATGACGAAATACAGTGCACCAGGTGTGATATATTTGAAAGAAAAGTGAAATGTGAAAGGTTTGATACATCTAATACAGCCAGTCCTAAAAATTAACAGTATGTGTAACACTGTTCAGTCATCATATACTGAAATGATAAATATGATTTCTTGCCAAAACAGTACATTAAAATCTGAGGCTCCTACATATACACACCAACTTCTCCACTTTAAGGAAATTCTAGGCCTTCAATGCTAGAACTTCAAAAATTAAATCTCCGAAAGATGATGTTCAGGTTATGGAGCTAACCTATTTGGCATTCTTTTCTCAATTTTCAACATACCGTCAGTGTTCCTGAGGTTATTATAAATTACATTGTTCAGCAACTTAGTGAACTTAAATGTTGGAAGATCTCTGGTTTCTTGGACAAACAAGAAAAATTAGCATTGATGTATTCAATTTCTGTACAGAGTTATTTTGACACTCCAGGAAAGTACCAACTTTTATGTTCGTTGCTGCACACAGGATGGCAGAGAAATCTGTATTCCAGCAATAAAAACCTCAGGCAACAGGTGCATATAGAGATTAAGAAGAAACCTGAAGATTTAACATTCCCAGCCAAAAGACAGCCCCCAGTTAACACTTGGACACTTATCACCACTCCCCTCTCCCTGACAGTTTCCCCCCTTTCATTGTTTATAGTTCAATACCAGTTCCACAGGAACCAATAAGCTCATTATATATATACATATATATATATATATGTATATATCACTGAGGTTTCAGTTATTCTCAGTTAATCATTTCCTGGTTATAGTTGATTTAAACAGCAAAGCCAGTTTTGCCAGAATGAACATGGAAACATCAAGATTCAAACTGCAGGGAGGACAGTAGTGAGCAACAGACTACATATGTGGTAGATCTACACCACACACTCATTGCCTTGCATCTTCACAGTATCTAGAAGTGACTTACACACCACAACAAAAAGAAGTAACAAGAACAAACCGGCGAGGTTTTATTGTAAAAGGCAGTGAAAAATACTGATTGAAGTAAGTTCATATGTTTTTTGTAGTGGTATATTTTTAACCTGAAGCGGAAGCCACGCAGACTCTCACTGTCGATTTCAGAATACTTTTTTTCCAGGGGGAGATGGCAACTGCCAATGACAGTATTTTAGGTCTGTATTTTAGTTTTTACTAGCAAAAGTGACATCTTTGGTTACCTAATAGCATGTTCACTGAGAAGCCTGAAACTCTTCCAAACAAAACAAGGATTCTTTTTGAGGCCCTACTGCATTAGAAAAGAGTAATTTCTGTCTAAGCTGCATCTCATATGTGCTCCATATTCAAACTTTCTGAACATAAGACTTCTACTGATGCTACTGCTGGAGCAGTATGCCACCTGTATGCAAAGATTTTACGCCGTTCCAACTCTTCCTATCTAATGTTTTCTCAAGATAGCCCCAAGTCAATCCTAATATAGGCTCTAAAAAAGGAAGAAAATGTGTGATTTCTCCTGTGCTGATCAAGCTAAATCAAGAACTCCACTTGTATAGTCTCTTCTCCAGTGTGATGGCTAGTGAACTACCTCAGAAAGGGAGTTCTGATCTTTTATCCTCAAAATGTATAAAAATACGTTATAAATCTATCAGAAGCTCTTGTCAGTTTTATGTTGTCAGCCTACTCTGACTTGTTTGGAAAGCTGCAACGTATTTGTTTAGCAACAGAGTATTTACTCCTTGTTACAGAGCTATTTATACCACTCAGAGCTTACGGAGAAAAGATTAACAATTTATGAGAGCCCAAAGATGACCTTAATGCAGTTTCTCAACAGTTGTTGCAACACTGTAAACATTTATTCATTTGAAATTAAGCATTCATGCTAGATATGCTTTATCAACCCGTCTTAAAAGGCAAACTTGCTGAACACAATACCTATCAGCCCACAGTGTTGCTGTGAATTACTGATGACAAATTGAATTAGAAAAGAAGAGGCACAATGTAACATATCAACAGTAAAGTATGTGAAAAGCAGAACCTCAGAAACTGGTATAAAAATATTTCAGCTAAACATTAAAACACTAGTTTTTACTTCTGATACTACCTATAATCCCTAAGGTTAGGTATTAGGTAACCACTATGTTAATCCATCAGGTTAGGCATTATTGCAACTAAGTCAACACTTCCCTGTTTTCATCTCCAGCAGGCTTTGGTTTTATGCTTTTCTCAAAATTTGCATGACGAGAGATTTCAATGTCTATTTGGTTATGAACTACTTCTGCAGTATCACATTTCTCAGAGTACTAGATTACATGTAGGGGAAAGATACTCCACAGACTTGAATGAAGCAAAATGAGAGAGATTTTACATTGCTTTAATATGGTATCAAGCAGCTCAACAGGTCTGCATAGGTGAAATGGAGCAAGATCTAACAGGTCCTAAAATGTAAGCTTTGGGAATCTAGCGCCCAGTCTTGGAAACCCATCCATAGATAGACAGTTTCTGCAAAGTCAGCAATGGAAGTAAGCAACCACGTTATAAAAAGTTTGAGAGACTGGGTCCTTAAGAGTCAAATTTATTCACCCTGATTTTGACTCCATTAAAAAGATACCATCAGGTTTAGTAAGGATAAGAAAAAAGTTAATCCACTCCTGCAACTCTTACTCATTCAAGTTGTTCTGTTCACAGGGTTACTTAGGTAGTGATGCGTACAGGTGAGCAGGAACAGAGCTAAGAACATGAAATATCTATGGATGATATTTCCAGGGGCAAAAAGAGAATGTCTAATTTACATAACGGATTTTTTCCACTTATACTATTATTCTAATGGGGGTTATTTACACTTTATGTTCAATTTATTTTGCAGTAGCTCTGTCCCTATGTGTTTGGCATGCAACTTCTGCAGGATAGTTTTTAAAAAAAGAAAAAAAAAAAGAGAGAGAGAGAGAAGGTACATATGTTTGGGTGTTTCTGCTTTTTTGTTTGTTTTCCCCCCTCTAAACACATCCAGAGTTCAACTTCTAAATTAAGCTTATACACAACCCTCCTATCCAGTATGTATATTCAGATGAAAATGAAACACTCTCTAAAGTTTGCACCTAGAAGACTTACCATTAACAGCTTTTTCATAATTCTTCCCCAGATTTATTAAATTCCTCAGTCCTGGATTGAACTGTTCCATAACATTCTAGTGAACAGAAAACAAAATTTGTGTTACAACCAAGGCAATTCAACAGCGCACGAAAGCATTTATCTCCATGCCACTTAGATCTAATTTTCTGTACAGCATGTATCTGAAAAATCTGTAGATAGATGAAAAAGAGAAGACTTAGGAGGAAGAAGAGAGCAAAGGATAGAAGGGAGAAGAAACTGAGCATTTAAGATCCAACAGTAAACAACGGGTGAACTATTTCAATAGGGGTAAAATGGAATCTGGATGTCAATAATATAAAAGGGTGTCAAGTATGGGATCAAAGTTTGCACAGATCCTTCTTTTCTGGGAGGTGATAGTGAAATAAGAATGAGGGAAAAACCTTTATCCACTAATTGTTTTATAAAGTCAGACAATAATGTGAACTTTCTGACAATGGTTTAAGACTTAAGTTCTTCACCCCTGCCCTATGCTGAAAAAAAATAATACTGGGAAAAGGAAAAGAAAATAAATCCACCAGATATCTGATTGGGGGATGACCAAGCACTTTATTCATATAAGTTACAGAGAGCATTTAGGGACATCAGTTGGGTGGTTTGGGATGTTTGTTTGGGTTTTTTTGTTTGTTTGTTTTAGGGTTTGTTATTTTTAAGTTTGAAAATGCTGCATTTTATTGTGTGAAGCCATAGGTCTTTCAGAAAGAAAATTAAAATGATGACCTTATTTAAACAGAAGAAGAAAAAAAAAAAAAATCTACTGCAGCTGCTTCAGCCGTTCAATATAATCATTGGCTGAAACAGCCAGAATATGAAATCCAGCAGCTCCAAGCATGACTACTCTCATACCTAGCAAATTCTATAAACTGATGAAGTGGTAGAAATTGTGACTGGCAGTTTCATAGCACAAGAAAATAGCTACACCATTAAACAGAAAGGTTTCAAGTCTTCACAAAAACTATAAAATAAGCTAAGCTATGAAGTATGAATGCAAATTTGAATTTTCCCAATGCTGGGGTGTGAAGAAGAGAAAATTTTGCCCACTCCAGAAACGAAAATCGCCCACAAAGTTGGAGTTGTCTCTACTCATAGGAAAGCACTAGTTTCCCTCTTTCTGGTCAAAGACAGTAACTCTGCTCCCTCTCCCCCAGTCAATATTCCAAAATTACTTTTCTCTTGTTATTAGCACTTGAGGGGGAGCTCAGATGCCGATATAAATGCAGTAGTTATTCACGCCTCGGAACCACGCCCTTAAAGATGTCTCAAACACATGTATCTCAAATAACGGTATTCCAAAATACAGGATGTTGCAATTCACTTTTGAACAATGCTAAGTAAGTTTGAAAGAGAGCCCTCTGAGGTTCACTTATTTGGTGGCTTCTTGGTTTCTTCAGGTAGAATCGCTATTTGAATTAGACACATACAAAGAGGATTTTGTTAAGCAAATATGCTGTCTGTACATAACTACCTCTAAACAAGTATTCTAGAATTTACCTTATGTGCCTGGACATTTAATAGTCAAGTAATCACAATGTTCTAATCCTCTCTTTTGTCTCTTCCACGCAAAATACAATTTCATATAACACCAGCTGCTACGTCTCAGGAACAATTTGGTAATGACTATTTTCTTTTAGAATTAAATTTAATTAAAGCCCTGTATTTCCATAGAGAAGAACCTTTAAAATCTTTGCAGATAGTAGACCTTCTTTTCTCAGAATCTTCCTAGCAAAACTATAGCTGTGACATTACTCTGTAAAATTTTATTGTCATGAAAGAAAGATCACGAGATATCCGAAGACATCATTCTGTTATTCTTACTATTTACTAGATATTGTTCACACAGCAGAACTTTCAAGTTCAAGGAATTCAAAACAGACACTTTCTGTTTACAAGAAATATAAGACTGAAATAGTATCAAGCTTTTGTCTGTTATACTACTAACAGAATGAAAATATTTATATTTAGTACATACACAGAAAGAACAGGAATACCACCACATTTATCTCATTTTCGGGCAAGGTCATTCAGTCAGAACTCTATTATTATTTTTCAAATATAGTTCTATACCTGAACTCCAGTCCATTTTAAAAGCGAAGAAAAGAATTAACTCCAGATTTCACCAATAATACCTTAACAGTCATATTGAGTAAAAGATATTTTAAAAAAAAACCCAAACCAACCATTAGGTTTTGATACTGGTATAGTATACACGGTATCAAAAGCAGACAATACCTAGCCCCACTGCCTTTATTTGTACAAATTAAACACACCTGCAATTGTTTTCTGGTCTGTACCATTAAACTCTTACCCACCCAAACACACTCACTGCAAGCAAACTGCCTGTTGTCCCCAGGCCCTTGATTTGTGTTCACTCACAAACCACATCTAGACATGATTTGGGAAAGTGTGCTTCAGGTTGGGCCAACAATGGCAAAGGCTACTCTAACAACTTAGCAGGATGAATTTTCCAGCTTTAGTGTCTGGGAACATCTCTCTTCCTGCCCCAATTCAATAATTTACTACTGTAATGTTGCTGGTGTGCCTCCCTTGCCCTGCCCATAGCTGAGGCAGTGCAACTGTGAGGCTTTTGTTCCAAGGGGTAAGTTGTCTCTTCCTGTTCCAAACGTTTTGCTATTTCTTCCCACCAATGTACTAAAGATGATGTCTGTTGGCATATATGGAGTCAGTGAATCATAAAAAGGAAAAAAAAAATAAAGGGTGAATTAGAGGATTGTGTTAGGATACAGAGTCCTGTATTCCAAGGATATGGGGGAGAAGAAAAGCAGACATGATGTAGCAATGGTGTGTATGCATGGCAGGTAAGAATCCCAATGCCACCTTGAACTACCACCCTATACTGAAAATCATGTTTTGAAAGCCAGATCCTGTCCCTGCTCTTCACAATAAGAGCTTATAAACTACAACCCTTACTGCCACCTACTCAAAAATTCTAACGGTACATGATAGTTATTGGTCTTGAAATACTGATTTTTGGCATAACTGTCTTCAGGATTCAGGGGTTAAGATTCCAGTTCTTTTGAAATCTGAATTAGAAGATGTCAGAGACCACACTTGTGTCATTAGCTGTTTTCATTTAGGAGGAAGTGAACAAAATTCAGCAGAAATGTCCTCAACATCTCCCCTCTCTGAAGCCAGAGCTGTTTATTTACACGAGCCAACTTGATATGTATCAGGTATTTGCATACAGGAGAAGCAGACCACAGTGTGGAAGCACAACAGGTCCACTGAAACAAAGAATACTTGAGGAAGAGCTCCAGTACATCACATCTGCTCAATGTATATGTAAAACTGCTGCGAAAGATGAAGAAAATTTCTAGCTCAATGCCTTCGGTAGCTGGAAGGCAGACAACTAACAGATCTTTTCTCCATTAGACCAAGCAGTCTCTGCGCTGCCACAGTGGATGACTGTTAGCAGAAGTGTCTGCACCGGTCTCTAGACATGAACGCCCAAGAAGTGGCAAAAGCCTTTGCAACGGAAATTCCCCTTTGGAATTTACTTGGTTTAACACAGGGTATGGTTAGCTGATCCTCACAGCGCTGTGCAAGGCTGATCTACTTTCCTACTGAGGGTTTGTGTTTGATAGAAAGACTTAGCTTCTCCCCCGCCCCCAAGATGATCTAGTGAAATAATTCTCAGGTAATTTTCCTCTCTTCAACAGCAGAAAGGAGCATAACTTGTACTTTTTTTTTTTCCTTTCTACTGAAAACTAGATTCTCAAAGCAAACAAAAAGCTGGCCACGCTTCTAGTAGTTTTTGGCTTTTTTTTCCTCCCCACACAGTTAACCACTGTGCTACCTTTGAAGTACCGTCCAGGAAGAAATCTCCAGAGCACTTTTTGAAAAAGGGAAACTGTCAGTGGCAACTCCCTTTTTGGGATCAGGTATAAATTTGATATTGCCAAGACATTTCAGATCAGTTAAAATGGTAGTAATATTTTGTTCAACTTCAGAAGTTATAGGAGAATTAAACACCACTCAGAAATCAGTTTGTATAGCTATTTATTTTCAGATGATGATTTACAGATTTATAGCTTCCCTTATTTGCAATCTAAAGAAAAGGTCATGAAAACGAGTGGGACTGAACACCAGTGCAAAACTGCAAGTCACACATTAAAGTCAGATCCAAAAAATTCCTAAAAAAGCAGAGACAGAGGAACAAAGAAGAATTTCTGATCAAGAGAACCACTAATTTAAAATTGTCAAGAGTAAGAAAGTATCACAATCTTGTTATTTGCCATGTTGTATGAAGTCATGGGAATAAAACTTTCGTCTGAATCCAAATAAACATGACAATGTAAAGAAAAAAAGTTGGGAAAGTATTTCAGAACACATTGTTTGTCTGTACAGTGAGGAACACAAACTAGGCCTCCTAATTGTCAATCTAGCGTCCTATATTCTAGTGACACACTACGTCTCATGAACAGAATAATTAACTAGAACAGAAGAGGAGGCACATGATCAGATCCTACAGCTTTCTATTATTTAGGATGAATGGAAACAAAGGGAAACACTTTCAAATCAGGCAACAGGGTACATCTTTTTACGCAGATAATTTCAGAGCTGGCAAAAACGACCTTCCAAGACAAAAAAAAAAAAAAAAGAAAGAGAAGCCTATTCTGGTCATTCAAGGCATTAAA
>Ga0065711_1031481_pt1 | contig 29543 bp, 19 predicted proteins | sample Hoacrofraction12_FD_59098 | JGI IMG/M metagenome (GOLD analysis project Ga0065711, IMG submission 59098) | Hoatzin crop microbial communities from Cojedes, Venezuela - Epithelial fraction 12 v2 (version 2) | ecosystem: Host-associated > Birds > Digestive system > Esophagus > Crop | place... | reverse complement strand
CCGATCTTACTAATACTGCTAGTTTGTATGATGGGATATTGATGTACTGCAGACATTGGAATAAAAATAATAAGTGATCCCAAGATCTGTGAAACTGACATGCTGAAATGAAATAGTTTAAAAGGAGTTATTACAGGGCTTTGGTGTTGTTGGTGGTTTTTTTTAATAGACTTCTGAGTTCTTTGGAAATGGCAGTTTGTAAAGTTTTGTTTAAGTACCTTGTTGTCCACGACTCCTTAAAAAACCTTTAAAATATCAGGTATGTTAAAGTTGATCTTTACTCACTGAAGATACTGCTGGAAATCTTGATGTGTTTCTTGTGTACAGTTTGTCACAGCTGTTGCTGTAAATTGGAAATACAGTGAGGTAGGACAACTGCAATGGAACTTCGCTTACTTAGGAAACGAGGTTTTGGGTGGGCTTTGGGGGTTTTTTTGCACATAGAGTAAAACTAAATTTTCAGGATCACTTGGTGCTGGTCTGCAGACAGGACTTTGAACAAAGTTACCTTTTTCTATATAGTATATTTGATTATGAGTTTACAGCCTGTAATCTGCTCTAGGAAACCTCTGAAGTTTGTTTTTCGTTGTATCAGTTTTGTATAAAAATTTGTGTTACCATAACTCTTAAATCACTTTCAAATAAAGCTACAACTTTAAAATGGGTTGGTTTTTTTTTTTTTTTTAACTGAATCAGTGAGAGAAAGCAGTTGTATTTAGACTGTGGTCCACATCCTTTATTCTAGTGTCTTTTAAGATGGAGAGAGTGAATATTCCTTCCCTTTGACTGGATTTTCAGTCTTGTTCAGTTCTTAGCTGGATGCTGAAGGATGTTTGGTTAATGCTTTTCATTGTGGTACTTTCTGGATTACAGAAATTCAAGTATTTACTGATCTCGAAGTGGAAATCAAAGTGTGTGTGTAACAAGTAGTTTTCAAGGTGCGCTTCCTTATAGAAATGAGATTTAAAATTATTTTTTATTGTAAGTGCTGCAAGACAGTTATTCTCAGATGAAATGGAGGCGATAGTAAGTATTTCCCTCGAAACCGGCCACACACATCACTGTCGTTCGCTGCATGTGTGCAATGTGTATGGAAAGTTTTTGGTTTAAAGTGAGTTTTTTCTATTTTGAGAGAGATTTCAATCAAAATGGGACTTAAAAGCATATATCATGAGAAGTCGTAGTATCTCAAGAGCGCACATAGAGGAAATTGCTTGAGCATGGTTTGATATTTGCCTTCCCTAATTGAAGTCGGACATGGCTCTGCTGAAGCTGGTGCTTAACACAAGTAACTGAATTAAGTCTTTAAAACTTCACTGTGAGGCTTTTTTGGCTTGCGTACGTGCCAGTTCGTTGTGATTAGGTTCTCTTGGGACCGTAGGTTCTCCTGTGATTTTTTTGACGTGCCAGTTCTTTATGATTATATACACTTTCATGGAAGTTTAAGGTCTATGTTAGCTTTTCTAAATACTTGTTCACTGTTAATTATGTACTTTCATGGAATTGTTTCCATAAAGAAATACAGCCGCTAAGAATATGAGTGGAAGCTTGGATATGCCTTGATGGAAGGGAGGCTGTTACAAATTAAGGCAGCGAGAGCTTCAGTTTCTCCCTCAGACTCTTGTGCAGGCTCATGGTGGGTTGATTTACATGCCTCTCTTTGGCACCAAGAGCTGCAAGTAAGTTTTGTGTTCACAGCATATGAGTCATTGTATTACAGTGTGATCAGTAGAGCATAAATTGGAGCATTAAAGGCCTTCATTTTCAATGACTGACAAAATAATCCCTGTTACCAATATACCCCTGCAGGCTGGTTTCAAGGTGGTCTTTCTATTAGCCAGGTTACTTACTACCCTGTGCAGCAGCAACGTTCCTGCTTGAATTGGTGCCAGTGCAACCACTGCTGGTGTTAATGTAAGGGTTCTTTCTACACGGACAATTCTGAAAGACAAAATGGTTAAACTGTTTAAGCTAATATCCAGCACCTTGTCTTCCATATCTTGTCAGATTGGGCTTCTTGTGAACGTAAAAATCGATGAAGAACTCTACTAAAATCGATGTGGTTTGCACAAAGGCTTTAATCTATACAGTCAAAGGCAATACTAGTAAAAAGAAAGCAGTCCGCAGGGACTGTACAGCTAATAAACTGCTGTCCATTTGAGTTTCTAAGGTACAAATTGTACCTGACGCGGCAGCATACAAACAAAGAAGAATTAGAGTGGGCATCTTTCGTTGCAGTCTCTGGGGTTTCTGCTCCTAGCTGAGTATATTTGGTACTTTCAGGTAAGTGTAGGGCCTGATATGACTACAGGTGAAGTACCAAAAATTTGGTGAAGACTGCAAAAAGAAGCATCCTGGGCTTCAAAACGTCTGTCGTGTTTGGGAGGTACGGTCCCATTTATTAATTGCCTGCTTTCATATGTCTCCTGCCTGTTCTATTTAAATAAGCTTTTGTACAAGGGATTGGATATACTTAGAGCCGCTCTGTAGCAACGCACACAACTCCTCTGCTCTCCCTTTTGGGTAAACTGGTTAGTGTACGTGTTTCTCGTGGCTTCAGGGAGGAGGCCTCCCTGCCCTTGTCTGTCTAAGACCAGTGCTGCGTCCCAGCTTGTGACTGGCAGGTGTTACTGCCATTACTGCTTCATCTCTTTCTGTCCCATGTAGACAGAGCAAGGTTATTCAAGGTTGGCTGCATTTGTATCCCAAGGTTCCAGTAATGGTGCAAACTGAAAACAGGCCTTTGTGCTTTGTCGAAAACCTGTGCTCTATCCAGACTGGGTGAGAAGCCATAGTAAAGGAAAGGGACAATTTCTTTTTGGGGGTCGTCTCTTAAATTTTTAAGAATTAGTTTATGATTTGTATGCTGAGGTAAAAGACCTGTAGCATAAAGCTCCTTCGAGGCTCATTTTCAGACCTTAAACTGATTGAACTGTGGAAAACAAGTGACCTTACTTCTTTCTTCAGTCTCCGGACATAGCCATCAGCTCTGCACAAGGAGACGCCATAAAATTTTAGGTTAAGCAAATCAGTTGTGATCTTGTCTGTTCCAGAGCCTTGTACAGCCTGTAAGGGATACGTACACACAAAGATCAGACTGTGTGCTTCAGGCTTCTGAAGGGCCCAGTATAGTGTCCCATATTAGACGTAACCAGTCATGATCAATGCTAGAAAACAGAATTTGAGAGAAAAATAGGTCACAAAAGTCTTTCACCTACCTATAGAATTTACTCTAAGCTTGGCCCAGAGAGATAAGTAGGTAACCAAACTCTTCTTTGCAATGCTTACTGATTAGTATGTTTAGATCTGACAGAGTCTTTCCCTTTAGCAGAGCCACTAAATCTGAGTTTCAAACACTTGAGGAGCAGCACAAGTAAAATGCCAGATGGCTCCCTCTAGTGACTACAAAATTAGTGTGTTTTTATATTGTGACGTGGCGAGGACGGTTGCTGAAAGCTATCTTGTGCAGCATGCTGCATGTTGTACTGTCTCTGGATTTTGCTTTGGTTTGTGCTGTAAAAATGGACAAAAACCTAATTTCCATCGGTGGACCATTTTTCAGTGGAGGCAACTAGAGATCAGGATTTGTGGGTTTGTAGCCCATCACTGTTTCTCTGTTTATCAACAGCTGAGTTGTCGTTATACTGGACATTGCGATAGCTGATACGCTGTGTCTGTGGTGACTCTTCTTTCCCCGCCTCCAACAACCTCTCAAGGTTTTGCCAAAAGCATGCCTGTGATATCGGAGGGGAGCTTGACTCTTAGATGCCCAATCCATGCTTCACAATCTCCCATTAATTACATTTTGTGTAATTGTACCAGGAAATCCCCTTGTGCCAAAAATCTGTTTTTCAGTCTTTAGCAGATTATGAAATAAAGTTCTCTATTACACACAAAATAAATGTATGCAGCTTGACAAGACAGTAGGCAGGGTCTTAAATGTCTGATTTGTTTCTGTGGAGCTACAGCAGTCCTTCAGGCACTTTGCAGACTTTAATGTCTATTGCTTCAGGTATCTCTGTAGGAAAGTGCCCTTTTTTATCTTAGAAATTTTTGATCTGAGGCATAAGGGGGCTTATGCTGTGTGTGACAAGCCTATGGTGGATGAGGAGTTGAGCCTCTCAGTCTCCTCAATCCTAGCTCTGACGAGATTGTCTTTCCTACCTGTGCTAATTATTTCAGGACACAGTAACGTCACTGTAAGGAGGACACATAAGTACACTTTGCATTTGTGGTTTGTAAAGATGAGCAGTACTTGCAGGATGTAGATCAGCTCTTTTAAACCTTTTTTACAAAATAATCATAAATATCTTAAGAGCAAAGTAGGGATCTAGTGAAATGAATCCTGTCCGTGCAGGACTGATGTTACTTGCTTCATATTAATATCCTCCAAAGTTACAGCTAGGAAACAGTTGAGTAAAGACTGTGTTTAAACTTTCCTCTTTCGCTTCCTTCCCAGGGAAGGGATGGATTTGCAGAGGGTGCTGCTCAATGGAACAGAACTGCATGGAATGGCTTTTCCCGTGAATCTCTGCAGAATGAAGGATCTTTGTTCATGGCACCTTTGTGCCATGCTGTGGCTAAATTTGGCAGAAGCGGTAATCTAAGGGTACATGACCTGAGTGAAATGTAGATTTATTTATTTATTTTCACTTTTGAAGGCCAAATATGAGTTATTCCTGATGTGGGTGTTTATTGCTTTGAGCATGCTACCAGAGACATTTGCTTTTGAGAACGCTTTCTTGACTGTTCAGTAACAGCAGCAGTTCTGGTTGAATGTTCCTCCCAGAAGCTTTCTCTTTGCTCTCCAGTGCTCATTTCTGACTGCGTAAAACCTGCTTGTGTTTTGTTCTGTATCCCCAACAAAGTCTAGACAAACCCAGTTTCTTCTGCCCTGGCAGGAAAATCTACCACTGTCCCCGGAGCTGTATGAGGAGCCTGAATGAGGATTTTGGAAGCCAAGTTGCGCAGAGAAACTGAATGCCTTCCATCAAAGAAGTGAGAATTAAGCATTACTCAGTTAATGACTGGGAAAACCACTTTTCTTGAGTGCCTTGAGGATGAGTATGTTTTCAAAAATAAGGCTCTATCTTAAGTAATATTGTTGGGTTTAATTTAATTAGAGCTACCTCTGATATCCTTTTCAAAGTGGGCCATTTATTGAATCATCTGGGGCTGATGTTTTTCAATTAGGGCAATATTGAATCACAATTTGTGCTATTTCAGGTATGATTAAAGGACATTTTTTTCTCAGAACATAATTTGAGAACGAATGGGAAATATAATGTGTTGTTTCAGTATTTATTCTTTTATATGCAACTAGTATCAGCATAAATTAGCCTTATTGAGCCAGCTTGTAATTAAGTTTCTGGACAATGAAGCTTTTCCCTTCTGTACCAATCTCTCCCTGCAAGCCACAAGTTGAAAAAGACATTCTGATCTTCTAGTTAGAATAGGTAAGAATGTATTAAGTATTAATAATACATACGTGCCTTTAGATCTGTAGCTCACATGCAGTTTTAATTGCTTCAGACGAAACTTGTTTCCATTTTCTGACTTCATTTTATTACTTTAACAGTCTTATTATTTTATACTTTGTGTCTTTATATATTTTTATGGGGATTTTTTCCGACATGAGTAAAAAGAAATGGTGCTGGTCTGTTTGCCTTAATTTGATTATAAATTGGCACTTTTTGTTGTGTGTTTGTTTTTCTGTAATATCACTGTTTGCAACATCTTGAATTGTTTTTTCTGAAAACAAAACAAAAACCCTGTCAGCTTGTCACGCTGCCACAAGATGTCATGAGAAGCCGTGTCTCGCTTCAGGATGCGTGTGCCATGTGAGTCCTTGGCAATCGGCTACGTTGAGTGGTTGTTCTGGAACGGTGTGTTCTGAAAGCATCTCATTTCACCATACAGTTAATGCAGTGTTGAAGAAACTCTTTCATATTGGGATTCTGCTTGAAACAAAAGTGACTAGTGATGGATGAAACTATCTTCTAACATACCGTGAAGCAACAGAGTTAAGTGTCCAGAGGTTCCTGAGAGGTAGCATGCCTCGTAACACTAGGCACTGTAGAAATGAAAGATTCTGTATGTGAGTCTGTGCTTGCTGGCAAAGGACTGGTTTGTGCTTTGGTTTTTGTAGGGTTTTTTGACGCCTCTGAATTTACTCTGGTAAGAGGAGAAATGTGTTTCCGGGAATTGGAAAGGACTTTTCCCTATTAAATGCAGGAATGTCCCCAAGTCTCTGCACTTTTGCTTCTGCTTCTAAATTCCCAGCTGAATTTCCTCTTTTAAATCTACATAGTAGCTTGAAAAAGCCTTCAAGCACCAATCTTGAAATGTTCCATCCTACACAACTATAAGGAGAAGGTGTTTGGTGTTGTCTAAGCTTGCCAGAGGGAAACTCAGCAGAGAATTTCTAAGTTACTCGATCTCAACGACCCACCTTGAGTCATGGTGGACTTTTTGATTAATTGTTTTATAGCCTGCAGTCCTGTGAGGAACTTAGTTTTATCTCCCACTGAGTTCAGTGTGCCTGGTACTGAATGTGCTTTAATGAACTTTAACTTATTTCTCCATAGACTAAACATGAAACATGCTAACATGCCAGGAGAATTCTTGAAAGGTCGTGTGAGAGCAGTATTGACTCCTGAGCTGTACCTCAAAGTGGGTCAGGGAGGCTGAGCAAAACCATCACAAAAAGTAACCACAGCTTTTTGGTAGGAGAGATTCAAAACCCCTCAGGGTTACTGTCCAAAATCAGTAGGACAGTATTTTTCTCACAATCCAAGGCCATGAGGGCCAACAAATATTATTTGGTCTACAGAGTCTGACAGAGAAAGACCTTGCTTCAGAAGAGCGCAGAAAGCTGGCAGGATATGAAAAGCGAAGGAAGATTACAGCTGATTTGTGCTAATCCAGTAATTCGGATTCTAGACACAAAATGGTCACCAAGGCAAAGTTAATAAAACATTAAGAGAGCCCAGTAGCCTGAATAAATTCATGGTGTCCATCAACAGTCCCCAGATACAGTGTTGATTCTGTGTTTGGTCATGTATTTTCCCCTAAAGATATTTAATTGAACTAAAACTGGCTTGTGACAGAGTTTGTTATGACTGAGTCATATGCGATTAGAAACCAAAACCACTTTGATGTACATGAACAGGCGGTGCTGTTTCTCGTCGTGCTCTGCGAATTGTCTTCTCGGTCGAGCCAAGTACTTCACAGGCTGAAGTACTCCATGAGCAGTGCAACACAGTTGTTGTTTTCAACATTCTATTGTTGTCAAAGTTCTATTTATCTGACAACTAAATAATTTTAACCTCTTTCTAGGAAAGAATGAGCCAGGGCTCCAACTTCAGACAAATCTGAAGGTAATTAACTATTCCCAGACCCAGAGCTGTCCTGAGAGGAGAGAAAACACATCATACAAAGCTGTGTGCTGGAAGTACCAAAGCTTTCAGACTGTAGAGTTTGATGCGCAGCAGTGGAGAGAGCATATTTTCACTGGGTATTTGCAGAAGGATGTCTCTCCCACCCATTGAAGCAGTATCAGTGTTACACCTGGTAGAGGCTTCGGAGCATACAGGCAGCTGTACTGTGACTGCCTCCTGTGCTGCAGAGGGTCAGGGTGCTTCTCCCTGCATGCGTGGCTCTGTAACAAAGCTCATCATTTTCCTTTTGTAATGGTTATGGCAGGCAACTGTTCAGGAAGAGAGTTTCATTCCAGCTGTGAAGTCTAGGAGAATTTAATATGTTCTATGGGTATACAGATACAACCACGCAGAGTTTGGTCTGGGTTGAAGTTAGTCTGAGGGTACTGGGATCTTTATTTCAGGTTTTGATATTTCAGGTTTTAATAAATTTGAAGTGAATATTTTAGTGCACATAAAATGCAGAATGGCCTCAATAATTACTTTTTCGTTGTTAGCCAGAAGCTGACAGAGAGCTATGCAATTTAACAATGAAGTTCTCTCTTAGCTGCCTATCATTACGATCCTAGGAAATTAACTTCTTCATGATTTCCAAAATTCACGGATACCTGAACCAAGTCCAGTGTAAGTATAGTGTAATAGGGCTTTTTAAAAAGGAGGTTTTAATTTCTTTTATTTTTTAAGTTCTGAGGTGTAATGGATTTTCTAATTTAGAAAGCACATAACATTCATTTTGTGTTAAGAACCTTTAAAAATAGTTCGTCATTTCTAAACATTTTTTTGTTGCTGAATATATTGTTGCCACAACTGCTGTCAGTGACAGTATAACTTACAGTGGAGATGTGAGAGACTGAAACTGCAAAGGAGTAGTGGTGACAAAAGCTAGAAAGAAAGCATCATTTTCTATTCAGCCTTCCTTTTAAATGGAGGAGAGGTATTCCACATTTATCAGGATTATATTGTTGCTTTTCAGGCATGATTCAAAGATACATATCGAAAGAGGGAAAGTATAAAACATCGTTGTGTCATTAGGAATTCTAGTTCCATTCAAATAAGAAATGTTCTATTTATGATCCTTAAAGAAAGCCTTCAGGTCATGAACAGCATTTCCATTTGTGGAGAAAAATGTAAGAATAGTTTTCTGAAAGTCTGTATAAAATGAACATTCCCTTTTGAGCCCTTTATTCATTCAATTTCTGAGCACATTTAAAAAACCATTGAAGAATCAATAGAAGCTATCTGAAAAATAACATGAAAACACTCAGTGAAATTCCAATTTTTTTTTCAGCATTCGCAGTTTAGTTTCTGAGTAAAATAAGTGTTGATTTCAATAGGCCTGAACTCATTAGTTGAATATACCACAAGGAGGACCTGCTTTTGCTTTCACTTACTCCAGGGTGGATGAAGAGTAAATTTAGACCTTGGTGGCAGTACTGTGCAGAGACCTAGGAAGAGATTGGGTGAAAAGAGGATCTGCTGTCATATGCGAGGGGTATTTTTTTAAGAGAAAAGGATCTCAGGTTTTATACTACGTACTCTAAACCTCAACATTAGAATAGTTCTGCTAAGTGTGTTTAATGCTTGAACTTCTAAAACTATGTATGTGAGGTTATTATCTTTATGCACGCACATCCTATGAACAGGGACATGAAAATATCGGTGAAAATCAGGCTTTTTGCATCTACTACTGTATTTACAGTTTCATAATCTGAGAATTTTGCACACTTGCAATGACAGAAAAGGGACCATGCTGATGAGTGATGATACAACATACGTGTCAACAATGATGTCAGTGCTGCATCGCAGCATATTTGTCTTTTGAGGTCTGTTTGTCATTTTTAAAGTTCACTAGCATCTCTTGATTTTCATAGCAGATTTATTAGGTTATGGACTAACTCTGGTAGGAACAGAGATGCTCTGAGCTGTATCACTTCTGGACACGAGCCGGTTGATCGTTGTGACATTGAGCTGTTCTCTGTGGCCTCACTCACTGGTGTCAGCAGCAGCACAGCGATCCTCAGGGATCTGACAGCCATTACTCCTGAACTGTTTCCCTTTTTTCTTTTCATTACAGTCTTTATGCTGGTTCTTATGGCTTAATTTATCGATGTATTAAAGAGAAACATGAATATTTGATTTTTCCCCATGAAGCCAGGAAATTGGGGGTTGATTCTATGATAAAGCAATGTGATTCATACTTTCCTTGAAGACATCCAGAGTTAAGCATCTTTGGTCTTCTGTTAAATGCAGAAAGGAAACACTTCAGTGTTTGCCAAGAAACTGGGGTACTTTGCTTAAAAAGATTTGAAAAATAAGTTTTAGATGTTTTACAATGTTTCCCTATTTCTTGGCTAAGCTGTACATATTCATTTATTTATAGCAAATTCCCTATTTTCTGTGGTTGCAAAGTTTACTGCAAGTAGCCTAGCGTCCTTCCTGTAAAGGACAGGGATGCAATCCCATTCTCGGAAGCAGCGTTTGGCTGTTTCCTCTCCTCTTGTGGTAAAAGACTGCGTACACAGCTGTAGCGCAGCTGTAGCGAGTGCAGTGGGGAGCACAGAGGCAACCTGCTTCACTGCACAGCCCACATCTGTCCCTGGAAAAATCCAAAGTGACAGGAAGCGTACTGAGGCCATATGTCAGCGAAGCAGAGCTCAGAACAGGCTGCATTGGAAGCATAGGTTTAATTTCTAGCACAGATTTTGAGGCATTTGAGTCTGGATCATTAAGAACAAGAGCTTCCTTCTCTGAATTACCACTGTGTGTCAGCAGCTGCTTGAGAACTTTGAGCAAACTTGAAAATATCTTCCCCAGAATCATGTGTTTAACTCATACAACTGTTTGGGACTTACTGTACTTCATTCATTTTTGTGTGTGCGTTACCTGCTTCATATGAGAAATAATTAAGAACGTGTCTAGTGCTGCCTTTGTCAGGCCTTTGTCACTGTGATTTGTACTGAAGGGACGTCTCCTCTGTGAGTGATCTGGTATCTTCAATATCACTCCTGTGAGACTTGGTAAGCAGAGAGTACACTGTCTTTTAAACACTTAATAGCTTCTTAATTCCTTTTGAGTTTTGTAGCATTGAAGTGAATTGACTGTTTGAATGTATTTAGCTAAACAGTAGCTTAAATGAGAACGATGGCAGTTTTTTTGTGTGATTCTTAACCAAGAAAACAGAATGATCCTTTTCTATATATCTAATTAAGGAACAATATAAATTAAATAGGAAAAGCTACAGTTGTTCATCTCAGTCCTTGGCTGACCTGCATCAGGCAGAGATTAATCGCACAGGATCACAAAGTAGTTGAGGTTGGATGGGACCAATTGAGACCATCCAATTCAACTGCCTGCTCAAAGCGGGATTTATGGATTTATTTGGTTTTAGAAAGCAAGAAGAAGATTCAGTGTGGAGAAGACCGGTAATTTTTCTTTAGGGTTATTGAAAAAGTTCACCTTTTACAAATGTCAAAATGTACCTCCGTCATCCATATATGTATGTTTGTTTTTTTGTGTCTCTACTGGTTCTCGGGAAGAACTATTTTGTAACTGAGGAACTGGTTCTAAATAACTACAATGGCATCTTTGAAAATATATTATCAATTGGTTTTGCATGTGGATTTTCTGTTTTTTGAAAGCAGTGCTGAAATTTCAAGCATCGTGACTTGTTGCCTAACCTTTGCTTCCTCTCCGTGTTTTCTTTCACTGTCTCTGCCGTAACAACTTGCCTGCTAGCAGAATGTCCTTTCCTGCTTAAATTTCTCCCATATAATCTTTGGTTTATGTTGCATGCTCCATGGATGATATATCACGTTTAATTGCTGCTCTTCTCTGCATCTGTGTAATTTGACCAGAGGTGCTAGTGAGCACCTTCTGTGGAGAAGGCACAGAAAAGCTGCTTATCGCTACCTTGCTGTGATTTGACTTTGTGAATGTCAGAGCTACCAAATGTGTGCCATCTCCTGCCTCGGAGTCACAGTTTGAGGTTAACTGGGGTAACCCTAACACTGCTGGAGCTGCTGGGTGCCGTGACCAACCCCTCCACTGTATTTGTTTGGTTGCCTGCAGCGCTACAAAGAGCCTTCGTAGTAATGAATGGTGCTGCATACCAACAATTCACCTTTCAGTCGGTGTAACGCCTGTGATATCTTCCCAAATAATACAGTTATAGTCAGGATAGTCCCTGGGTGGTTGTTAATACTTGGTTAAAATTAGCCAAAATATTTTATATTCTGAGTAATTTATTTTTCTGCCCCTTGTGACATGTTTGGCTCTGGCTGGTATGTTCTGCTTGCATCCTGTGCTGTTTTTAGTAATGCTGATTATCCTTGCCCCCACTTCTGTTGCAAAACAGAATGACATGTTTTTTCACGGGTATGTGCTACTTTCACACATAGGTTCAGTTTCACCAGTGATCAGAAACAGATGGACCAGTCCTGTGTGAGGACTGGTTTAATCTGAGTGCTGCTGGGTTAATTGGAGAGGGCTAGTGGATGCGTTCCTTCTTTTTTCTTATATGTGTAAATGAAAGTGTCATTTTAAATTGAACCTTGTCTTTCTGTTTCCCTCCACAGAGAAGAGGCAAAAAAGGAGAACACTTAGTTTTTGACCAGTCTGAATTTGGTGATTTTATTGGGAGAACCATTTTCTCAGTAAGATCTATTTCATGGGCTGTTTTGCATGCATCGGCTAGGAACCTGCCAGAAATAGTGCTAATATCAGGAGCATCAACGGACAGTGGAAGTCTCTGTTCAGAGCTTCCAGCGATGGCAGGGAGATCAGCTAGGTTCCATGTTGACATAAGGTTTTTCTCCATCTTTCTGCAGAGTGTGTCTCATATTAACCAAGCTCTAAACAGCATTAGTAAATGCCAAACGCATTTTCTGCGGCTGCACGAGAAAGCTGCCCAGAGTGGCTATTTATCACTCCCCCTCACTCTGACCTGATCAGACCCACATTACCTGTACAGAAAATTGATCGGGAGGGGAAAAGTCTTTACAGCTTCCCATGAAAGAAGCAGTTAATCATCTATCTCCAGTCCTAGTCTTTATGGCTATTTACGATCCTTCCGCTCTTGACAGTAGGAACATGTGGGGCCCCAGGAAGTACCAGGATGCTGAGAATAGATTGAGAAACACTACTGTAGTGAGTGTGAGAGCCTTAAATGCAGGATAGTTTATAGCACAATTTGTATCAAGTCTTGATCTTTAATATTAATTTTAATCTTCAGCACCAAGTTCAGATCGGACTAGCAGTGACCTCAGATCCAAACTAGTTTTAGGGGTTTTGAGAAAATTCACAAGATCATATCATAGCTAACGTCATTTTAGAAGTGTGTGATCTGAACTTTTGCTTGCTACTATTGCCATTAAGACAATGAATTGTTGGATGAAAGTGCATTCATATAAATCATCTAGCTGTTTTCATTCTGCTTAGCATTCAGGCTGTGTAAATTCTAGTGCTCTGCCCATTTGCCCTGGATTAAATGAAGATAATTGTAATCATTAAGGCAACCTTTACCTTAGGTTGATTAAGCTTCTTAGTGCTCCTTCTTTTTAGACCCCCTGACCACACCCTGCCTGTGCTCTGGTGAGACGTCACCTGGAGTCCTGCGTCCAGCTCTGGAGCCCTCAGCAGAGGAAAGACATGGACCTGTTGGAGCGGAGTCAGCGGAGGCCACAACAATGATCAGAGGGCTGGAACACCTCTCCTGTGAGGAAAGGCTGAGAGAGTTGGGGCTGTTCAGCCTGGAGAAGGGAAGGCTCTGGGGGGACCTTATTACGGCTTTTCAATACTTAAAGGGGGCTTGTAAGAAAGAAGGGGACAGACTTTTTAGCAGGGCCTGTTGCGATAGGACAAGGGGTAATAGTTTTAAACTGAAAGAGGGTAGATTCAGATTATATACAAGAAAGAATTTTTTTACAGTCAGCATGGTGACACACTGGAACAGGTTGTCCAGGGAGGAGGTGAAGGCCCCATCCCTGGAAACATTCAAAGTCAGGTTGAATGGGGCTCTGAGCAACCTGGTCTAGCTGAAGATGTCCCTGCTCATTGCAGGAGGGTTGGGCTAGATGGCCTTTCAAGATCACTTCCAACCCAAACAACTCTATGATTCTATATCAGTTGTCTTAAAAAAAGATACAATTTCTCTTGACAAACTTGTAGTTTTATTAACCTATGATGGACTAAGAATATGAGTAAGAACATTAAGTGAAGAGAAATAAAAACCTATTGTTAGGGAAGAATAAAAAGCAAGGCATCTTTGAATAAAACCTTCTTTAATAGTTTTTTTCGAACTCTGTTCTAATACAAGTGCTCAAGGACATAATTGGCAATATGTTTAACAGCAAGTAGAGTCTCTTCACAAGTTGGCTGTATTTGAGATTCAGGGAGAAGAAAACCATATCTACCAGTGTCTCGGAGCTCAAAAGTGAAAGAGTACTTGATGCCTTGGTCGTAAGCCCAGTCATCAGAGCCCCCTGCAGCGGGATCTGTTGATAAAGAAGTAAAATAAAGCTTAACTGGAAAAGTGTGGCTATGCATTGAAGTGTGATATACTTGGAGTCAAGTCACGTAGCCAGAAATGCAGAAAGGACAGATAAAAAGGCATATTGAGTGAATTCATTGATTTCTGCTGCTCCTGGGAAAACTTCTGTGATTGTAGGCCATTTGTGAGCTTCGTTCCAGCTGATGCACGCAAGCAAATGTAAATGAGCTAAACTGCTCCCTCCTTGTCAATGTTGTGGGGAGCCCATAGGAGGAATGTCTAAGGAACAGGAGAACAGCACGCTTGCAGGGGTTCTATCTGATGATAGAAGCAAACACCCTTTCACTGGATAACTTTTTGAGGTTCATACAGATCTGAAGGAACTGCCGATCTGGGATATCAGCTCCATCTTTTTCTTCTGGACAAACGGCACCCTCCCATTTCAGTACTTTGGTACAATGAAGGCAGTCTCTTTTGCTAAGGAAAGAACCTCCAGAATTGCTAAGCATCACTAAACCATTTTTAAAGGAAAAATCTCCATGAATATTATAAAAATTGTGAGAAACTGGTTTTTAAAGTGTTTTTAATTATTGAAGGAAAGAGAAATAGAGAAAAGAGATTAGTTTCCATATTTAAGTAAATTAAGAGATCTTAAATACAGGAGATATTAAAGTTCTAGAAATCTGGATTTGACAACCTCAGCTCAGCTTTTGACACTGCAAAGGCCATATCCTGACAGCTGAGTTCCCAAGAATGGAATTGTTATTAGTACGTTTCTCAGACTGTAATGCAAAGTAAATAATTATCTATGTTGCTAGAGTGGTTGAAGTCATTCTTTAGGATTCACATCATCTTTTCACTCTGACTTGGAGATACTGGAAATGCAGAAAATCTCAGGTGAGGATTTTTATGTTTAAATCTAAGCTGCGTATGATCTAGGAATTCATGCTATGCACATGAATTCCTAAACACTTTACCACATCACTTTACCTTCCAAGGGGTCACACACTGCCTGCGATCCTTAAGGCATATATTACCCTGTGTTTTAGAAATGACAGATTCCATATATACCTCTGAGCAGGTGCATGTGAAGAAAGAAGGGGACTGCTTGTGAAGGGAAAGAATCACTAGAAAACTGCATTTGATAGTTTTGGTATCACTTAATATAGATGGCTAGCATATTTAGGCCAGTACTTACAGATTGTTGTAGCTCCTGGGCCGCACGAATAATCAGTATTATATAAACTGGCCAGCTGTTTGGATGCAGCTTTAGCAATGGAATTCTGTACGAAAAGAAGGATGATAAATACAGATTTTCAGAAGTTTTCTGAGTGAATCTAAGCAAATACATTGTTGAATAAACTGAAGAGCCATGCTTGAGAACTTTTTATCTGAAAACTGTTGTTCACCTCTCAGAATGACTAGAAGTCAGTAGCTGATAAGGCAGAGCTTGTCCTGTTGTTGTGAAAAGAGCTTATCAGTGAAGAGCTCGTGCTCCAAGCTGTAATGGAGCATAGTCCAGTCTGTGTATTGCTCTATTGATGTACAGCCTGCTCTGTAGTCCAGTATAGTTTGGATAGGCAAGGGAACAACAGGTAACAGGATTTTCTATACTTAGAAGAAACTTGTACGAGATTAAAACTAAATAAGTCATCTTATTTAGAGATAAGAGAATCTTCAAGAATAATAATAACTTGGTACAGTAAATTGTGAACATACAATAGCCTTTCTTTTCCTTCTGTTTATGCAGCTATAAATTCAGTACAGAGTCAGCTTCGTCAGTGGAGCTGAACACTGATACAAGTGGAAACAGATTAAGGTCTTATAAATATTAACAGCCAGAAAAAGGCATAAATTACCTTGAAACCATATGTAGTCTCATTAATTTCAATTCATTTCCTGTGCACAGAGGGACTCATTCAGCTCCCACTGATTTCAGTGAGGGCTGGATCAGACCCATCAATAGTACTGTGAAGCTTTGTATGCTTGCGTTAAGGAAAATTACAGACTTTTCTTTGGAACGTGTGGCTTTTCCAGTTCTTCATTATGCAGCATGTTGGTAATAAAACATGAAAAGTATTACTAACAGATGATAAATATGAATGATTTTTGAAAGCAGATGTTCAATATAAGAATAAGCAATAGGTTGCCATATCTGTCTTTATAGCTTGCAGCTGAACCGCTTACTATTCCAGGAATTTCCTCAAGGCCCTTCTTTCTCTGTAGGTTGTATTTTGGCTTACTTCCCAGTGGAAGATATATTGTAAAATATTCTCTGTTCATCCTTATACTTCAAGTTTTCCTGTGAATTACTCGGGCATAATGGACAATGTGTTTAGAAAATCGTCGTTAAGTGAGAGAACTTTCTCAGCTTCTACAAAACAGCATCAAAATACGTTTGCATTAGCACTGGCAGTCTAGTATTTGTTGCAGGATTACAAGCGTTTCCCCATTCCCAAATGTTGGATTTTGAACATCCTAGAATTATAGCAGTTTGCTGTAGGAATTTGTGGTCATTTAGCACATTGAGAATATTTAAACAAGGCAGACGAAGGAGTATTTGAACCTTGTCCTCCCACCTATAACATTGGCTGTACCTGAATGCGAGGTTTGGCTTCTGGCCTCTCTCTTGCCCAAACACAAACGACTGTAGGAAGAATGTTGTTGCTTTGCATTCACAGTCTTGGATTCAGAGCAACTGGGGTAGCTGAGCTCCCTCCAATGTTGGTGGTTTTTTGTTTGTTTGGGTATTTTTTAATCCAATAACAAGCTGATTTTTCTAAAATCCACAATAATTTTTAACACACGTTGAGGGAATTGTAGGGGTTGGAGACTATAACGTGCTAGTGATACCATCTTTTCTCCAGTCATCTTTTGTTTATAATATGTACATTTAATCAGCAGCTGAGAGTGAGTCAAATCTCAGTTCTCTCAATAGTAGACTAATTTTTAAATATAAAGTGATTCTTCCTCTTTTCAAATATATGCAAAGTAGAAATTAAATTTGTAAAGATAGTCTGGTATTATGTATGGACCTATCGATAACTAGTATTTGCTCTCTCTTTAGTAAACTGGTAGGAACAATAGAACTGCAGAGATGCTCTGTGGGACGAACAGCTGCCAAATGATGTCTTTAAATCATACCAGAAGAGATACCAGAAAAAGTATGTCAGGAAATCTTTTTACCTGAGGGATTTTTTAATTATTGGCCAGGAAGTTGTAAAAAGAGAAATTTGTAGAAAGAGCAGTTGAGATTTCCAGCTGTTAAGAGCCTGGAATCCAAATAAACAACTTCCTCAAGTTCTCCAGGTTGGAGATCGAGGTCGTATTTTAAATGACCCTCTCTAAGTTAAAAACGTGACTGAGCTTTTATGACTTCATCATGAAATGAAACTTTATCAGAAGTTCTGATATCTGATTTTTTTCCTCTAAGTGACTCTCTACTATTTGCTTTCCTAATAGATTTACAGTCCAAAACCTAAAGGTAAAAAAAAAAAGATTTTCAACTTTACAGGAACTAAAGCCTCCTCTTAATAATAATAATATCATACAAAATAGCAGGAGTAATAAAAATTAAGTAGATACTTCTGAGTATTGATGTAAATACAAAGTATGAGGATTTTTTTCTTTTTTTTTTTTTTTTAAATAGCAGAATTACTCAAAACCATCCATAAAAAGGAAATAACATGGAGAGTTATGCAAAGGTATACTAACAATGCTTAGCATTTTCCAAAAGGGAAAGTGATATGTAGCTTTTGAAAAGTGTTTGGATTTTCAAGCCTGTATGTTATTTGGAATACAGCTGCAAGGAGAAACATCACTATCTTTTTGACCTTTGAGGATACTCTTTGCCATTGAGTGATTTTCTAGATCTCTTTGTGTAACTGGCTTGACTGAATTGCTGGGGTTTGTTTAGGGTTTGTTTGGTTTGGTTTTTTACTGTTAAGAATCCCTCTCTTGCAAGGAAAATTTTGCTGAGAGTTATAGTAGCAGAGAAAAAACTGGCGCCCTGAAGTCCTAGAAATAACTCCAAATTAATACCTCGTAACTGGGAGCAGAAATTACTTTTCAGCTTCTGACGTGCAGCTGAACTCGCAGAGCTGGTCATTGCAGCAGCAGGTAGTACTCCTTGTGCGGATCACCCAGCTGTGTTTACACAGCAATTACTAATATTTTGCTTGATCTTGTGCACAGAGTGCATGGGCCAGTGAGACATTCACAACCTTTAAACCTGTTTTTTGTTATTAGCCTTTAATGAAATATAATTTACTGGCCTCTCTTTCTCACCACATCTGGAGGTTTGAACTAACAAGATAAATTATCAGGCTAAGTATCTTCTGTGTGTTAATAGGTAATTTTTTGGGGAGCATCTCCCTCATTTTACTCTTGTGTCATCAGGCTAGATTTGCCAGCAGATTGCGGCTATTTGGAAACTCTTCAGGGACGTTGAGTGTGCAGCTGCTGCATGTGGACAACTCCCTTTGCCCTCACAGTCTGACAGGGATCTGGAGAAGCCTGCTCGCTGATTGACTGGACCTCTTGCTCTCTCCCCTCATTGGACTGCAAACTGATTTGCTCGAGGCTGAAAACTGTATTCTTGCTTCACCTCAGACTTACGTGCTACTTAGGCGATCCTCAAGTTTCTTTGTAATGAAAGTCTGAAAATGCAGTATTTGCAAAGTTAGCTTCAGCCAAATGAAGCTAAACTTCTGAGGCTTCCCGTTTTGCCAGTAAAAACAGACTTCCATGGCTGATGGTAATTTAGTTCACTAATCCGATGTTGCTCATAGTTAAGCATCTCCCCCAAGAGTCCATGGAATCCAGCCAAGGGGAGGACTTCAGTATGATGCTTCTTTTTAATTTGCAAGCCTATTTCTCTGTGGCAGTCTCACAGAGTGTTTAATAAATTGATCCCTGGTGAGAGGGTTTCCAGTGGCACTGAGTTAGGATGAATGTGCTCTACACCTGTTGGAGACTCTTGTCTGAGCCAGATTCATACCTGAGCTTCATCTGGAAGATGCTGCTACTAAAAACCTCCTTTTCACAATTGTGAGACTGTCAGTACAGAGCAGTTCTTTTGCGGGACATTTGCTACGGCAAACTCGGTGGAGGAGCTGTGAAGCCAATTCCAAATATTGCTTTTTTGCCCACCTTCCTGTTTGTTGTGCTTCCCGGTTGAATTTACTGATATTTACTTGTAACAAGCAGTACTATCACAGGGGTTTGCAACAGCACAGATACAACAACAGCATAGGTTGCAACTCCTCATTGGTCTGTTTGAGTCTCTTAGGTGATAGGATTTGTGCTGTTCAAAAATTCTTACACACAGGTCTCCATATATCTTAAACACATTCAGGAATCAAGTCAGGAATGAAAAAACTTTGCTTCCAGGCATCAGGTTAAATAATCAGACTGATATTCGCAAAGTCATGTAATATATTTGAAATTCACTCTTCTTGCAGGCTGCACAGACTCTGGGCATATCTCCACTTTCTACTGTATCCTATTTTAAGCACTCAAGTAGGAAAGAAATGCTAGACCAACCCAACACGGAAGGTGAATTTCGGTGGGCTTAAACTATAACTAACGTGGCCAGTATGCCTTCAAGTAATACAAACTGAAATCCCATGCCTAGAAAATCATCTTGGGTTGTAAATTAATATAGTATTCTGCGGCGTGCCAAACTATGATAATACATTAATCTGACAGTGAGGATGAGCTGGCTGCAGACATGTATTTGGCACTGAGTTTCTTGTTTACCTAAGAGATGGAACTGAACCTGGAAAGGAAGGAAGGGCTCAATGCACATTCCTCTGCTCTATCAAATCATAGTTCAGAGCCAATTCAAATACAAACAGGTATTATTAAAACTAGATTTGCCTGCTGAAAACGAGGAAAGCATAGGGTAACCTAGTAGGATGCTAAGGCTAAAATATAAACTGATTAAAAAATACAGGCTGAACTGTTTATGAAAAGTACGATTAAATACAGAGTTCTTTATTGCAAGAGGACAAAAATGTGAATAGTAAAATAAAGATGAAAAGAATCTTTTTGGGGTGTGGAGAGATACTGGTCTTGCCAAGCATGGTTTTTAATTGTGAAAAGCTAATGCTTCTGTTCTCTGTGGGAGATGGATTCAAGCATGTATTCTGTGTGCAGGGTAACACTCCAGGGTATCGTAAAGAATGAGTCAAGAGGATTATACGCAGGCAAAATGTGATTCACCAAAAGTAGTACATATTTCTTTCAGGGTGTCATCACAAGAATATTGTGTAACTTCTGAGAAATTCCTGACCTAGATTTTCCTGTCTTGGGTGTTTTTATTGTTGTTGTTGAAGTATTGTTTGGATAACAGGGAAAGTTTTGTGCAACACCCCAGGAGGGGGAAAAAACCAAAACAACTACGCTGAATAAAGGGAGAAAAGTTTTGGGAAATCCTTGTGAGCTGTGGGGTTGAGATCCCCAGTGCTCCTCTTGCATCTAAGAAGAAGAGTGGGAACTTGTGGGAAGGAAGGGACGTATATGACCTCTGTCCTGCTTTACACTCCAGGGCCGGGGATGTTGAGGGACAGTTCTTAATCCCCAACTCAAAGTAAGTTACAATAACTTGGAGGTTGTTCTGATCTGCTGTAGCAATGCAATGGAGCATAAGGTTGTCTAGGATTGTCAGTGTCCTGTTCTACCTGAGAAACCAAAGCCAGAAGAGTTTTATGCCTTCTGGTGATTTTTTTGAGGCTGTGAACAGAAAAAGTCCTTTGAGCCCCAAGGACAAGCTGTTCATCACACTTGCAGGGAAGGAAGGCACAAGCATTCTCTAGATCTTTCTCCTGCAGACTTAGTGTCTTCAATCTCAAATTACTCAATTTTTGTGCCCTTCTGTATCTCAGACACTGGAATGCAGCATAAGCCCCATGGTATTATGCTACCTTTAATTAAATACAATGGAACAAAATGTTAATGATAAGCAGACATGTGAGGTTTTGTTTAAGCACATGTTCAGCTGCTCACTGAAAGATAAGAAATTGCAACTATATTTCCTTTGATTTATTAGATCTGTCAGAGTAAAAATAACATCTAAGATAAGATAATGGCACTATAAATTTTGCTTCTTCATATGCAAAATTATTTACGATCTTTTTATTTGCCCAATTTACATTAAAAGTTGAGATTCTTATTCTTCAGCATTTCTCTAAATTCTAAATCTAGGCAGAACATCTACACACGAAACACAACAACTGGCATACAGAATAATACCTTTTTTGGTAGGTGTCTCATTTCAAGCAAGTACAATTGTTGATAGAAAATCTTAAATTTTCTTTAGTCACATCTTAAATGAATGTATTTTAGTTATTTGAAGTAACCTGAAAAGCTGCACTTTCGAACCTGACCCAGAGCCTGTTGAAGTCAGTCTTTCTATTTAACTCACTGACATTGGAGTGAATTAGGCCCTTTCTGTTTAATTATCCCAACTACAGGCAGTGTTGATTGAGTGATACTCTGATCTCATATTCCAAAAGAAGGATTTCTGGCAAGAAGTCTTCCCTTGTTAAAAATCAGATTCTGCACAAGTTGAACACCTCTGGGATCCTGCTGTCTTTTTGTTGGGATCGCCAATAGAGGAAATATTTTCCCTTAATTAAGATGTGAAAAACACTCGTTAAGGTCACCTTGTCATGGTTGTGAGATTTGTGATTGCTTTGTAGTGGAAAATAATGGAAGTCCCTCTGGGATCAGTGTGCCCAATTTAAAATATAGGATAAAGTGATGTTGGAAAGACTAACTTAAAGTGAAATCAAATGGTTGAAGAGAAATATATAGCCTGCATTCCTGAGCTATTTCTTTTTTATGCTGAAATGTAATAGCAGAATTGTCCTCTATGGCAGGAAAGGAGAGGTTTTATTGATAAAAATTGTAGAACCTTAGTATGGGTGATTCATTAAATTTTACTGTGTGTTAGAATAAAACATTGCTAATATAAAATTTCAGTTTAAGAAAATAATTTGAAAACCTAGAAAAGCACATAGGTTCTTTCTTATTGTTAAGGATTGTTTTAATAATGAGCTCTCAATGTAAACATTCCATTTAATACTGTGAGAAACATGCTGTACTTTTAGTGATGTTACATCACATTTGCACTTGATTCAAAAAAATTGGGCAGAATGTCATTAGATTTTTAACACATGGAAACTTTGTGATCTTAACAACAAAGCAGCTTCAAGGGTTTTGTATTTTGTTAGGTTGGAATGTGTGAAATGTGACGCTTTTGTAAAAACTGAAGACAAGAAATTACTACAGTTCCCCGGAATAATTATAGTTAAAAATTTCTGGAATATAAACTAAAAAACCAAAATCTTCATCTTAATTTCATCCTGTCTTTTAAGCTGTAAGTATGTAACAAGAAACTTCACTGTTGGCCCCAGTTTGTATTTGTGCTTCAGAATCATGACATCTATTTTGGAGCATGCATAAATCTGTCAGACCTGCACAGCAGAGCAACACACAGTGTTGTTGCCTTGGACTTTTGGCAGCATGCAGGAAAGAGGGGGAATTAAGATTGGTTTGGTTTGTTTTGCTATGTTGTTTCCCCTAACGACAGCTTCTAATTGCTAATATACCAGAGAACTGAAGTAATTTTATTATTCATGATTGTTGATATTTGGCCTTATAAAAAGTTTACAACTTTTATACACATGTAATAGTTTTAACCCCTCTCTCTGTTCTTAAGGATAAAGAAAAAAAATTCCACACTTTTTATCTTTAAGTAAGATACTGGCGTTAGGGTGGGGCCTTTCTCTAGGATGCAAAAAAGAGGTGTTGTCTGTTAAAACCACACATTCACCCTCTCCTCTTCCAAATAAAAGGTGTATTTGAATCCAGGTCTGTTTAGAAAGGCCTCAGAACTGAAACTTTTTACCTATTGTTTATGTAACTGTCTTATTATTATAATTATACTTTTGACAAACACTGCCTCCTTTCCTGAATCTGTATCAATAGGAGTTTCACCATTTTACTTCACTAAGAACTAAGGTTCAGTAGGAAGTGGTGGACAGAGATCCTTAGCAAGCTGTTAGGAACATGCTCTGTAAGTCAAGCTATGTAGTGTATTAAAGCTACGTACACAGCAAGCTCTTGAGTGAGGGAGACGCAGCGCTGCACAGCATAGTGGATTTCTGTATAGCATGACTGGAAGACAAACCTGACCTTGTGCCAAATTCATTGTGTATGTGGTAATTAAATAAGGCTCTTCAGTTTATCCTGTGCTTGAACTATCTTGAAGCCATTGTAGTTTCCCTTGTTCTTGCTATGAAAGACTGAAATATTTTCAAAAACTGGCAGTACAGATTCTTTCCAGATGTTAAAGAAACTGCTTGAAGTTAAATGGACCTAAATAGCAAGTGATGATTTTTACTTATTCTTTTCATTATGTCAAAATGACAGAGACTTACCAGTTCCTCGTAATTCGATGGTAATTGGTAAGAATACGAATAAGGAAACAGAAGCATCTGGGAGTAGGAGTGAATCGTCAAGTATGCCTTGATTGTAGAAAGATGTTCACGAATAAAATCAGCCAAAGCCTTGGCCTCCTTTTCAGACTCAGCTGTGGAGCCACAGTACGTGTCATCACAGGGTTGGTTTGAGGCCCCAGTAGCTGGGAAGAAAGGTGAATTTAATGAGTATTTAATGAGAAAAGTTCGTTGTGAGGAGAGTCATGTTACATCACTTTTGTAGATAAGCCTTGGAAACCCTACTAACACATGTGCCATATCAGAGGAGAGAATATTTTATTGCATAATTAAGATACTGGGCAACATGACATAGCATTAAATAAATATACCCTGTAGAGCGTTCATAGCTGGAAGAACATGAATATTGATGTAAAGCCCTATATTATGTAAGTAATTTGGGATATTGATTTGCTTCAGTACTTGACAATACTCTGCTTGCATATCTCCCCCATTTCCAGGACACTTCCAGGAAACACCAAGTGAAAAGCCCTCAGAAGAGACCCTTCTCCACTGAGTGAAACCAAACGAAAGAAAACTCTTTCAGTTTCTGCTCTGAGCTCATGGAAGTGTGTGTGTATGCATGTGTGTCAGTGTATGTATGTGTACCAGTGTATATGTACATATATGTTCATAGAAGTAGCCATATGGATGACAATAGTAACCAAAGTCTGTTTTTTGCCCAAAACTGCCCCAAAAGTTGAACACAATCTACTTCACAATACCGTACTGGTGGTCTTCACTCAAACTTGAGCTGGACCAACCATCAGGTAGGGAAAAATCTGTAATTAAGCATCCTGGCTATTGCACCCCGTTATAATAGCTTGCAGCTATTGTTAGGAGTCACTTACTGCACCAGCCAGCATCAAAATTCCTGTTGAGATCTGCACCAATGCAAGTGCTACCAGCATTTTTAGAGCGTGTCTTTCTCCACATGCGGTTCTGAAATAGAATGGTGAAGCTTAGATCAAAAATAAGAGAAGGTTCTAACAGCTGGCTTTTCCAGCAATACTCTTCTTGAGAATGAAGACTGTACTTACATTTGTCCAAGTGTAAACGTAACCATCAATATTAATAACAGGCAAAACATAGAAGTCCAAGCTATTGAGAAGTGTGGTCATGACAGTATCTTCTCCATAGGTATCAACAGCCTAGTTGGAGAAAAGTAGAAAAGGCTGATGAGGCCTTCATGGATCTCTGTCTCCTGTGTGTATCTAAAGGCCTGGATCGGGAATTAACGAATGTGGTGGGCAAAGTCATCCAGGTCACTCCACCATGTGAGATGGCAGCTCTGTGATATTACATACACTGAGAGGATTTACACTAACTCAAACCATACTGCTGTTAGAAAGCCATCTCATTCTGGTAGATAAATTATATGGTAAAGCAATGTTGATTTTGAACAGGATAATAAATCCCTGGAGAGATTTCCATCTACTAGCTTCTTGTTTAAAGACAGAGCAAAGTTCCTGTCCATATATTCTCCCTACATCCTGTCACCTTAAGGGTTTGAGTTTAATTTATGTGAGAAGGAAAAATCAATATTCCCATTTTTTTGTACTTGTGCAAAGAAATTTCATCAGTAACCAAAATTACAGAGAATATTTCCAAAGAACATCCTCACACATTTCCAATTATAATGCAGATTTTTCCCTGCACTTTTCCAGACACATACGTTGAATAACAAACGTAAGAACTCCTGCCATAAGCCTGTGTATCATGATTGTTCATGGCCTGGCACTTTGTGTGCTTGCTTACAGATTTATATCAGTGTCAAGGCAGCATGCGATGATCATGTAAATTTGCACCCATTTTTCCTTTACTCTCCACGGACATAAAGGATAACACAGTAGTAATGCAATGGAGAAAGGCATCTATTGGCTTGTAACTAGGATGTGGGAAAGTTGGATGTAGAATCTAGAAAAGCAGTTTCAGATCACTAGAACTTACTTTTTTGTGTTTTGTTTTTTTTGGAGATGCATATAACAATCCACCTTGCTCATGTTTTTCTCTAGTGTTTGTTTTTTACTTTTGTTTAGAAGCAATCCCAAGTGAATTGCTGCTGATGTTCAGAGGATTGCACTTTTAAAGCACTTCTGCCTATCCACACTTGGATCCACTGAGCAGAGCCGCTGCTGGTGTCAGGTTCACCCATGAATTAAGCGACCAGACAGTGAAAATGGCAGCTGTGGTGACGTGAACTACTAAGAGAAAAATGTGCTAACATGCTGTCTGCAGCCTTATTAGGGGATAATGAAATCACATTCCCATTGACTCAGCTGAGATGTCACGCTTAATTTCCACTGCTTCCTACACAAAACCACATGGCTGATAAGACTGAGATTATGCTTGCTACCAATGCCTCTGCCAGCGTGGCTCGCTCACGTACTTTGGCTTTGCTTTACTTGGCTTTTAAATCCCAGCTGCTGCTTCTGCTGCTTCCTCTTCAAGCAGGAGCTCTTACAAAATTTGAGAGTCAGTCAGTGAGTTGTTCTGCTAAGTCGATTGATCTCCCCCACTGAGGGGCAATACACCTCTGTAAGAGAAGACTGTGCAGCATTTGACAACTCCCACCTGCTTTATATTGGTGGTGAGGAGAAGGAAAAAAAACAAAGGAGAAAAACTCATATAATTCAAGGCCTAAAGTATCCCAGCCTGAAATTAAGCTAATCTCACCTGTGCAGCTCTTTCCTGAATATGCTTTCTTGTTTTAGCAACCATTCTGTACAACCTGAAGTGGCAGCTCAGAGGATGTATATGCATTTCCCTCTTCCTGACCAGAGTTTAGGGAGCTCCATCTATAGTCTTCCTCCTCTCTTGGGTATATTTCCTCAGTGCACTCTGTGCTCAGCTGAGGGTAGGCTTCCACCCTCTCTGTTGCCTTACTAAGTAAAGCGGTTTGCAAGGAATACAGCACCTGACACTGCAGGAGGACGGCTGTTCTGACGTGCATTCAGGTGCCTTCTGATGTGCCCTTGAATTTCCTTACTCCCTACTCCTTATGACTGTCTTTACATGACAATGTAGTGTGACTAGACCTGTTTGCTTGTCTCTCACCTCACTCTGACTACAGGTGCAAAAAGGCATTTATAGATTATGTAAGTAACCCTTGTAGTTGTCAGTACCTCTTACACATGCTGAAAGATTACAGGTCCCACCATTAAGATCTGGTTTAAGTAGTTACCCTCTAACCATCTGAGGAGAGAGAAGGGATGTGCAGACAGGTATTTAGAGGTAAAAACGCAATCTGCAGTGGCCTCAGCTCTTGCTGCTTACTTAAGATTTTCTTAAACATAGTTGCATTTTGTAAAATATTTTTTCATCTTTAGGCTTACTGACTTCTTTCACAAACCACTGGCAGAAAGCTGGAGAGATCCATTCTCTTGCATGGAAACCACAATCCATGAAGATGGCCTTCTTATTTTGACCACTTTTTCCCAACTAGGAAAAAAAAACAACAAAAAAATCAGGTCTTGAACAAAATAATTTGTATGCAGAACAAGTCGGTCAGCTTGCTGACCTAGAAAGTCAAACTTTATACAAATATAGCATTCCTTGATTAAATGGAAATCTATGGAGCGCTCTTAGCTGTAGCTGACCATGATATTCAAGCTAAAACAATAGCCTCTTAATAATTTCATTTTCATTATTGTACATAAGCTTCTCGCCCCTCCCCCCAATTATTTGATTATTGTGTGCTGTTGATTTATTTCCTGTAGTGTCTCTAAGAGTCGATCTTCTTTGCTTGAATGATATATTATTGTAAATGCTTATGCAATTTTGGGCAAGTAATCTTCATCCTTTCACCTGTATTTAAGTAATTGTATCTTATTTATTCATAAGAGTTAATGCCAAAAAAATATATACGATGAAGATACAAACAAATTTGTAGCCTGTTGCTAGAGAGACTGACATTTATAGATCCTTTTAGAGTAAATGTTGTTACAAACAACAGATGGAGAAAACATAAAGGTAGGTGATAATTCAGATAGCTCTCAGGAGTGTGGTTAAATTTATGTGTGTGAACTTCTAGTGATTCATTATGGGCCTTTTAAAAAAAATCTTAAGAGGTGAAAAAAATCATAGTAGAATGAAGAAAATGTACTAGATTTTCTGCAAAATGTGTATTACTATCTTAGCATTATTGGTGTTTTAATCTTGTGGAGGTTAATAGAGGAAAACGGTCTAGCACAAAGAACTCAAAGCACTTACTTTGAGAAGGTATATTGACCGTCCTTCGTATGTTTCCCCAATTACACTGCGAGAGATGAGGTCAGGATTCTGAGCAGCGATGTCAGCAGTCCAAGCAGCTATCTGTTTAATAAGGAGGTTAAATTTTCTGATGTCTCTGTCCTCAGGTCCACAATAATTAATCCACAGACTTCAAGCCAGAATGGTCCTTCTGAGCATCTAACCTGACCTAATATTTAGTACAGTTTGTAGATTTCCAAGAATCTTGTACTACAGCTGTATGTCTGAATTAAGATTTTCTAGTATGAATTTATCTAAACCCGCCATTGGAGTATGGCTGGTGGATTACAAAACCCTTTGAATGATGACCCTAAAAAGTTATGAGTTTTTCACCCCTTAAACTCTCTTAACAAAAGAAAACTGTTTTTCTTGTTAAGCTAGGTAGATGGAATGCCTTAAATATTCTACATGTTATAATGTTTCTTCAGTTTCATGGGTCTTTTATTCATCATCATTCTTGAATTACTGACAGCAGTGCTGGACAGGGATTTGTAGGAACAGTCCACCAATGTCAGATACAAAAGAAAGAAAATCTCCTTCATTCTATTTATTATTTAAGGGAAGGAATAACAGCCTTTATTATCTTAATATTGGAGCAGATTCGCTTTGTTACAGGTGCCTTCAGAATCTCACAAAAAAGTTGTCACATCCACACAAAAAAGCATTTCATGCCCAAAGAGCTATTTACGAACTAAGAAAAAGACAGGACACAGCAGACAGATCTAGACAAACTGGCAAGGGAATACAAGAAATAATGGCTGACGTTATGGATGCTGGTGGGTATCTTGCACGCCAGTAACCTTTGCAGAGTCAGAGGAGTTTTTGTTCTTATTTTTAAATAGCCTTGAAAAAGGAGAATGTGTTTTTAGGAGAGTTCTGGTTGGGAGAACTTTAAGGAGTTCTGTATATGTTCTATAGATACCACTTGGAGAAGAAATACAAGTTTTCTTGTTTGAAAATCCAGCAGGTGCTTAGTGGGCAATGATTGGCACAAAAATGAAAGATTTTTGGAAGGAAAGACATGAAAGGAAGATTGTTGTACTTTTAAGCATAAGAACTGTGATGCAATGGATGATAAGGAGCCGCTGCAAAGATGTGAAGAGTGACATGGTCGAGGTTACGTGTCAGGAAAAATGAGCATGGCTGTGAAAAAAGGAGGAGGGGAGAGCTCATGGTAGAAGACGAAGAGCTAGAATTGGGGCAGGGAATGGAATCAAGCTTTTTAGCAGAGGAGATGGGAGAAGGAGTGAAAAGGAAAGAGCAAATTAGTAGTGAAGCTTGTCAAGGCTGGTCATTGGATGTCTGCCAGAGTTTCTTTGCAGCACTGGGAGCAGAAGTAGAGGAAGTAGGTGTAGGTGGATGGGTTATACAGATTAACTCAGTAATGAGCATTAAAGGAGAAGAGGAAGGAGGGTCTGGAGAAGGAGTTATATTAGTCGATGGAACAGAAGAGGGAAAGGGAAGAAGCATATCAGAAACCATTTTGACTACAGAGGCTAAGGTATCGTGCTGGTAAAGTGGCAAACTTCCAGACTTTACCGTTTCCCAGTCATTGTACTTTTCATAGCTGTGGCTGGTGGTTTGAGCTTTCCTGTCAAGCTGGGCATCCAGTGCAGCCTGCACGTTGTCAATCAGAACTCTGCAATAAGGCACCACGAAAAGTGTAAAGAGAAACACAGTTTGCTAGCAGGAAAAACAAGCACCAGGTAGACATTTCAGGGTCTTCCTGGAACTAAGGCCTCATGAATCACAGAATCACAGAATCACAGAATGGTAGGGTTTGGAAGGGACCTCTGTGGGTCATCTAGTCCAACCCCCCTGCCGAAGCAGGGTCACCTACAGCAGGCTGCACAGGACCTTGTC
>Ga0065711_1031480_pt1 | contig 29546 bp, 13 predicted proteins | sample Hoacrofraction12_FD_59098 | JGI IMG/M metagenome (GOLD analysis project Ga0065711, IMG submission 59098) | Hoatzin crop microbial communities from Cojedes, Venezuela - Epithelial fraction 12 v2 (version 2) | ecosystem: Host-associated > Birds > Digestive system > Esophagus > Crop | place... | reverse complement strand
GGGGGGGGGGAACAAAGAAAAAAAACAACCATGGGGGATATTTGCTTATTTGCTTCTGTTGAGTACAGTAACTTTATACTCTAATAGTTAGGCATTTAGTAGTCACACTGATACATAATTACTTTCAACTTCCAGCCATCTTCATATAAAATAGTTAGCACTTATTAATTGGAAAGACTACAAAAGGTGTGAATGACCTGTGACTTTACTCCACCAAAAGCTCACCTGGTACATCTGCCTTTCCCTTCTTTTGCCTTCTTGCCTCCCTCGGCCAAAGGTTTCACAAAGTAAAACTCCATCAGAGTAAATAAAAGAAGAATACAGGTTTCATACAATTTCTCCCTTTTAAATTGCATCTGGAGAGAAGATGAAGTCACTTACAAACAGAACTCCCATACAAAGCATTCAACACCTGCTCCATAGCTGGTAACTCTCCTTTTAAATTGCCTACTAGCTTAACATAAGGAGGTGAAACGCAGGGCAACCATTCCCAGTCTATATTTAGCCTGAAGCTTGCTACCTGCTTAAAACCTGCAGGAAGACTTGAATACTGAGCTTGTCCATGCTATTTTTATTGTATTTCTTGCTTTATTAAAGATGCTACCTCTCCCTGCAGGTCTTGTTACACTGTTCAAGAGGTTGTATTCAACTAACCATAAACATGGAATTTTAAACATTTTTGTATTTCGAATCTCACCCTTAATTATACTTTTGTATGTATTCATGTATAACCTGATCCACACGACATAAACAAAGACCAGCTATGAGCCACAAATAAACTCCAGGAGAATTTGCTTTATATTACATCTCGCACACTCTGTTTCGAAATAAAATGGGGCAAAATATAGTGATATGCTCTCTGGATACCAACCAAGAGTTGACAAGAACTGATGGATTTTGCATGTTAAAAGTAAATGTTTTATTACATATCATGCCCTTGAAAAAGTAACTTTGTTTCCATTTTATTTTGTTCAGCATGCCTTGAAATAGGAATGGCAAAAGCTCTTCAAGAAACAGATCACCACGGTTCATGGTACTGCAGTGTCTGCAATTACTTATTTTCCTGGCTCAGTAAAACAATGCAAAATTTTTTTTTTAAATTACTATAAAATATTAAATAGTGAAGTTAACAGATACCGTCTTTGTTCTTCAGTATGACTGAATCTTCTGTAACGAAAAGCTGTCTGCCATGGGCCCACATCCAAAGCCTGCTGACTCTGACAGTGGTCAGCAGCTTTGGCAGCCTTTTGGATAAGGCCTTGCCGTTGCTCTGGCTACCTGTGCACCGGTACTGCATGAGCCACTCCATACATTATTAAGCACAGGTTCAGAAAGATGCTGTCAACAGGTCAGCTACAGTAAAATAGTTATAATTCAGAGTAACTGTACTTATATAAGCTGCCTATTTCTTTCTTGCTGTAATTTGCCCTCTTATCTCTAGGTTTTTGTTTGTTTTTCAAATACTGAAAAGACTTTGTTGGTTTGTTCGGAAAATTTGTCTAGACAGTGCTCACAAAGTGTATTTGCTCACATTTGACATTTTCACAGGATGGCTAGCAAAATGGAAGATTCAAGTTACTAAATTCCACAGATGGCACCTAACCCAGTCAATTTGTTTTCAGAAGTAATGATTACCCAGCTTCCAGGCAGCTTCTGGAGCAACACAACAGTGCACCTGCATGCAGAGTGCAGGACGGGAGCCTTGCACTTACGTATTCAGGGCTTGTGGGCCAACCGAGACCTCTAGGACTTCATCCATCTACTACGACATTTACTGCCTTGAAAGAGTTTAATATGCAAATGCTATATCGTGATGCCTTTACCGTCAAGAAATGTAAAATGTGGCAGTATAATGGAGAATGTGGCTACTTTACCTATTCAACATTTACCTGTGTCTAACTAGAAGAGGTCTCTAAAATGCTGCTTTTTAGCAGCTTGAAGGTTGAGAACCACCTGTAAACATTTGCAGAACAGTCTCTTTCTAGAAACAGAGACTCCTAAACAATCAACCTTGAAATTTATCATATATTATATTATACTTCCTGTGTTATTTACAGATCTCGTTTAGTACAATGAACCAGACATGCTGAAAAGGTAAGATTATTCCAGTCCTCTTTTATATGAAGTACAATAAAAAAGGCACATGATTATTCACCATAGGAGTTGTGTACCAGTCAATAACTTAAAGCTAAAAAGCTACCCATCAGATAACATTCTTTATGAGGCAGTATTGAGATCTCTCCTTTCAACTCATCATACAAACATCTGTCTGTTAATTCCTCTAGGAGAGCTTAAGGAACCCACTTTTCTGTTGTGTTCTGATCTTCATGAGATTTCCAAATCTACAGAAAACTCTTGTTAAGCTTCCCGGGTCATCTATCAGAGCAAGGAAGGTCAAAAAGGGCATGTTTGTCTCTCATTTTCTTTTTCTTTCTTCTTTTTTGCCTTTGAATGCCCAACTGTGGAGAACTCTTGAGAGCCAAGTCCTGTTCAAACTGATTTACTTTAAGACAAATGTCTTGCAAGATATGGCACACTGAGCAATGGACAACAGCAGGAGAGGCAGCTTCTCAGCCTCAGCAGTCAATGTCGGCCGTGTTTTATCCAGTTTCTAATCATCCATTTTTGCCCCGAGCACCTTTGTACGACTAATCTGAGCCCAAAATTTGCATCCTTTGACATTTCCACTTCTAGACAACGGCCAGTGTCTCTGCTGATGATTGGACCATTCTGAGAAAAAGAGGAAAAAAAAATAGAAAAATATTAGAAGGAGGAATAGAAAAGGCTAGAAGAAAAACAGCGCTAGATCTGTAAATCCCTAGAAAGCACTACAAAATGCCTGGAAAGTTCTGTATATATCAAGTGATAAAAGTCCCTAGAAAGTGCTAGAAATTCCTAGGAGAAGCTAGACAATCTATACAACACTTGATAATTCCAGATTAAGGAATTCTAGAAAAACCCCAGAAATCACTAGAAAATCTCTAAACAGCACTAGAGAATCCCTACAGACTCCAAGACACAGGAAATCCCACAAACTGTAAGAATGCCTTTGAAAGTCCTAAAAATTATTCGAACGTTCTAGATCTAAAAGTTCCTAGGAAGATGCTAAAAAAATCCTAGAAAAGTTCTAGCAACCAAAATTCCTAGACGCTAAAAAAAAAAAAAATTTAAATTATATTCTTGACAATCACTACAGAAATTGAGAATATTCAAGAAAGGATAACTAAAAATCCCTAGAAAGCACACCCCAAAATTCCCAGCCACAATATAAGAAAATTCCTGGATAGCATATGACCTACAGAAAACATATCTGACTATTCCTAGAAGGCGTAAGGGGGGGAATCCTAGGATAGTCCTCTAAAGACCTCCTTGTTTTTCATTAAATATCCACGAGAGCAGCATTCCTCTCCAGTTTATCTCTGCAAGACTCCCTGAGCCCTCCCGTACCTGTGTGAAATCCCAGAACCTCTGTGCTGGCCTCATGACATCTTCGCACTTCTTCAGAGTCGGTGTCCTGCCCTTCCCGTCATCAACGAGGCATTTGGAGTCAGGCAGAAAGGCGGTGGAGCCCAGCGGCCCCAGCTGCAGGACACCTTCTGAGCTGTAGCGGACAAGCTGTGGAAGAAAGGGAAGGGATGCCTTCAACTGCAGCCCCGGGGACCCTGGAGATGGGACATGAGGCCGAGCAGCAGCTGCCTTCCCGGCCAGCTTCTGCCCCGGGCATGGGAGAGGAGCCTTCTGAGCCCTCCGTCCTGCTGCGCGCTGGGACCTGCCCAGTCCGGCACCTGCTGCTCATGGGCAAAGCTGGGGAAACGTGCTTTACCAACCACGGGTCTCTCCTTGGACACCATGCTCTCTTCTCTCACACCTCTGCTCCCCACCACTCCCTACCCGCTATTTCACTGCAAAAGGGCAATCAAGAAAGTTGAAGTAATCAATGTGTAAATCACACCTACTTAGCAGGAGTTGATTTAACAAGGACACGATGTCAATTTGCCATGTAGTTTCTTCTTAAGAGCTCTGTTAGAGGCTATTGATAGCAACAAGTCTAATTAGGCTTTGTAAATAAATGTTACTGAATAAATCCAACCATACAACCAATATCCAAAAATATGAGAAAGAAAAAAAAAAAAAGAAATCATGAGGGAAATAACAGCAAATTTGCTAACATAAGCTTCAGGCCTACATAATAACGAATCACACTCTAATATTTCAGTTTTGTGTGAGGCTTAACTGTTCTGCAGTTTAGTGATATGGTAAACGCTACTGGCTGTAATTAGAAGCTTCAGCTGAGGGCCATTTATTATTTTAGCAGTTGAGTTTTTTTAATAAAATAACTTCGGCAGGCACAATCATTCATGTTAATTTTTGCAGGAGTGTAATGTTTTTATTTTTAACCTTTCTTCTATCTTAAGTGCTGATTTCACTTGTCTCAAGTCATTCACAGTAAAATGTCCCTCAAGAAAAAAAAAATCCATATGTAGAAGGTGAGGTAAAAAAATTGGTCTCTTGTAATCTCAATGTGCCAGAATATACTTTATTACATTAGTATTGGACCAAGGGAAAATATTTAAGGACATTGAGAGACAGCTCCTGTCGATCCCAATACAGATTTGTGATGGAAGTGAACGGGTTTGGCTCTGTCCACAGCAGCCTTCTTCTGTCAGCGGAGGGTGGCTGCCCGTCCCCCTTCCCACGCTGCAGCGTTGCGGGTCAGGGGAGGGTGACTCCGCTCCTTCTCTGAGCGTTTCGAGCTTGCTGGGACAGCACGGCCCCTGCGCAGGCTCCGGGGAGAGCAGGCGGCAGGCACAAACCCAGATCTCACAGCATGGGAGGGGAAAGAAGCTTTTCCTAGGGACATGCCGGGGACCTTGAAAAGTTTCTTGCAACCCAAGAAGCCACTGAAGAACTGCTGGACGACAGCTGGCCTGAAGAACATGGTCTTGATGAAGGAAGGTTGATTTCAAACCCTCTGTTCTGCCTTTTCCAGACCTGTTCATCTCTCTGCTAGAGTTTGTTTCTATCTGTAGTTTAATAAAGCCTCAAAGCCTTAAGGGTAGTTTTAGGATGCTCATTTAGAGGGAAAAGGTGCTCTGTCAGCTCACTATCACATTGAACTGAGGTAACTATAATAGCGATGGAGTCCTCATTTATAAGTTGTAAAAATTAATAAGTAATCCCCTTAATTACTGCTACTTTCTAGATAGGTGAGGGAGAACCTATTGAGGGAGATTTCAAAGCACATTAAAGCTAAAATGCACAGTGTTAATTTGGCAGCAGGCCAATACGTCAGATCAGATGTATCTACTTCTCATTTCTTCTGTGTTTAAATCCCAAGGCATTACACCAGCACAACATTTTGCCCTTCTTACCTGAGAAGGAGTCAAGTGCAGCACCTAGGTGCCAAAATACTGTAGAAGGGAGTCAGCTACACGGCTTGTACGCTGCGAGGCTGGATGCCGCTGGGTGAAGATCTGAGCCACCAAATAAATGCAATTATCACCCAGGAAATTCACTGCCTGTCTGGTCTTATTGCTGTTATATGGCTGAAATTACTTAAGAAGAGAGGGAAGGAAGGTCGGAAGTGGCTGCCATTTATTGGATGCTACTGACCAGTGCATGAGATATCGTTAAGAGTCAATCAAAAAAGCTCGATTTAGAGTCTAGCTTTCTACCGCCATCCTTATTAACCTCAGAAGAATCCTGCTGTGAATAATCATATCTTGCTGGTGGTAAAAAGGGCATGATCGACTCGCTCCCAGACCAGATGCCCTTTGACAAACGATGTGTTCATTTTCCCACCTGCCACTTCTGCTCAGAGCAACCACGTGAAGTGCAAAGTTACAGCAGAGCCTACATCAGAGGAAGCAGAGGGATAACCACAGGAGGATTCTCCTCGGTACAAACAATGTCATTGTCAAGGCACTGTCTATACCCACTAAATCGAGACACATTTCTTTTTTTCCCCTTTCATTATAAGGGTATAGGGGACATATGTAAAAGAAGCTCAAGCAAAGTGATTCAAAATATGAATGGACAGACAGTTCGGACAAATTAACTTCTTTTTTTCCCATGGCAGGGGGGAATCAAAGTTGGGGTTTTTTTTTAAAAGTAAAACCTGTCTGTGTATTTCACGCTTCTCGTATCTAATGGGTACTCAGCAGAGTTCAAACGAAGTGCAGGCATGGCTGCCTCACTGACTGGGAAATGTGTTCACCTTGCAGCCTTTATTCTACTTCTCCAGGTCCCAAAATACCTCCCAGCAACCTGGCTGGCTTTGCCTTATCTAGATAACCAGAACAACTCTTTGTAACGGGCTACCTACTCTGTAGTATAGGGTCAACTTTCCCCTGTGCTTTAAGGCAAGCAGCATTTTCTGTACTGATATTAAAATAAACTAAAATATTCTTTGTCTTCAGAATCTCAACAGCCAGAATTGCATGTGCTCTCCATGGCAGTAGCCATGTGTTAGGGAAAGCCATTTTCACACGGAGGCCTGTCAAAGCAGAAGCTACCATTTCTGCTTAGGCCCTAGAAGCGGAAGGTAGCTTAACAGAGTTCATGTATCTCCAATATTGAAAGTGGCAGTTGTGTGACGGTTCACTGCAGGAAACTGCTATCTATACGATGGTGAGACAAATGGAACATCATGGGCTTAATTTTCCCAACTCTACTTTCTGCCAAGAGTTCCAACAGTCATAAAAACTTAGGGTCATCTTAAAATGAAATTGTAAAAAACCACCCACAAACAATTATCTCAGTTTAGACCACAGCATGCAGCAAAGTTTTAGTGCCTGCAAAAACAGGTCAGAAATTAAGGTTCAAGAAACTACTATACAATTAATAACACCTCCCTCCAAAGACATCATATCATAAATTCCTAGAGACAACATAACTGTGAAAATAAAATAAGCATTAAAGTAAGTTGCTTTAGTCAATGCAAAATTGGGAACTGCACCTGCTGTGTTCAAATTTGATCTTCAGTGCCACAACCATACCAAAAAAGAAATAACCTCTGAATCTGCATTAGAACTGTGGGCATGACACATCTCGCCAAATCCATTCCCAGTGCCAACCAGCCAAAATCAAATGACAAAGTCCCTTTTATTACAGAATATTCAATCCCTTTCGTTAAAAAAAATGACAAAAAAAAACCCCAGTCCACGCAAGTCTCTGGATGGGCTGAGAGCCTGACGTATCCGCGTACTCCCATTGCAAGCTGCAGAACAGAAGAAGAGTTTGAGGATGGACCTTTACTGAGTTTGTCTCTTTTATCTGAGCTGAAGGATCCACATAAATGACACTGAAGTTAAGTGCTCGATTAAATACTCCAAGATCTGATCCTGGTAGTATCTGCTGTACCTATGATAACACAGGATACTTCTCCCTTCAACATTCAGAAATCTGCGCAGAATGGAAGAGATGTCAAAGGTTGTTTACCAAAAGCCAGCATATCTGATTCAAAAATAATGAGCAGTGCTGCCTATGGAAGGTGACCCTCCAGAAGCATCAGTAAATGCCAGCATTTAACTGAAGGATTTGACTTCAGAAAATCCATTCTTGCTAATTTCCAGCCAAGTGATAAAAAAGCACAAAATAAAAGCAGGTAATTGTTTTTAGAAAGCAGTTACACAGGTGGGCCTGGTAGCTTTCCACACTAAATTTAACTCATCTCTCTCACTCTTGCTCTCCAAACAAAAGGAAATCTTTAATGATCCTTCAGCCCTGCAGGCTCAGTGAGCTGTAAGCTGACACAGAAACTGAGCTATACATCCCCATGCCTGGAAACATTCAAGGCCAGCTTGGACGGGGCTCTGAGCAACCTGGTCTAGCTACCATATCCCTGCTCACTGCAGGGGGGTTGGACTAGATGACCTCTAAAGGTCCCTTCCAACCCAAAGCATTGTATCATTCTATGATACAGGAATCTGAAATACCTTAAATCTCCAGAATATTTATTAGAGCAAGACAAGCAGATTACAAGAGAACCAGTTACCAAACTTCCAGGTTTGTTACAGAATCTCACCCATCGCTTCCTGCAAGATAAGGGACAACCTCTTCCTCCACCCTGTGCTGAGCAATCCAACCTGCTACCCAGCGTGCAACTCTGGAAAACCGTAGCTCTACCAAGCAAAATGTTCAACTGTTTCTTGAGGGCAGATACTTAAGTAAAGCCTTTCATCTCCTCTTACTCCATCCGTTTGCGTAGCTGCGAGCTCCAGGAATCCGAATGGCGAGATCTCCCTTTTTTCTGCTTGATCTCAATGCCGAGGGAGTTCTGGCTTTCACAGCTGCCATGCCTCCTCTTTCTCTCAGTGTGCAAGGGAAGAGAGGAGGGCGGAGAAGGAGGCTGTTCACCAGGGCCTTTCGATTCCAGGATGCCATTTTATTAAGTTCTCCTCTGCTTTCACATACTGTATAATCAGCTCCACTTCACAGCTTTCACGACAGACCGAGACAGTGAATATTTCCACTGAGGCTGCGTTAAGTGCTCAGATGGTTCAAAACCTGTGTGTCCTACAACATTTCTAAGAAGCTTCCAGCACAACACATTCCACTCTTGTGGGGTTTGTGTCCATCCCCCCATCCCTCCCAATTTTAAAAATCATTTTACAACAAAAGGGTATTATGCAGTCCTGTAGAACCAACAAGCTTTACAGGTGATGGTACAAGACAAGCCACATGCAGAGACAAGGCAGGTCAAGATCCCAAATATATTCCTTTGTTTCTGAGTTTTCTCTAGCCCTGGACTGTTTCCTGTTGCTCTCCCAGCAGTATTTGCAAACCTTTTTTCCTGAAAGGCATTAGACTCAAACTTCAGATCCAATGAACACATACAAAAAGAGCACTACTTTTCTGTAAAGCAAGTTTTGAGATCAGCTTAGACTGATGCAAAACCTTGTCTGGATACAACCTAACTGCTAGCTTACACTGACTTCGCTTGAGTCAAATACATTAAGCCAAATTGATGTAAACTCAGGCTAAATGCATTCCAGAGCATCCATAAAAGAGCTTGTCCCTGTTTCAATACAGAAATTTAAAAGCTGATGTCACTGAAAAGATGTGGTTTATCACAGTAAAAACTGATCTTGAGAATACACATAGGGAAGGGCATTTTTTTCAGTGGTGGAGTGGTTTTATTTTTCACTGGTAATGCAGGACAACACCATTGAGAAGTGTGCAATATGCGAGCGAAATAGAAGGGTAAGAAGTAGAAAAGAACATTTTATCACAGAAGAACAGTAATCTTATTCCTGCCTCAGCTTTCTTTAAACACTTGACTGACTTCTGTTGGTTTCAGTGTAACCATGTGTGTACTAAAATCACTGGTAATTTGCTTGTCAGAATTGAAGAGTATGACAACCAAACAAGAGTGCAGCTGAACAGCGAGAGGCTTTCATGCCGGTAAGACACATCAAGCACCCGTGATAACCTAACTGGTGAAAATGAGTTCCATGCTTATATTAATTTATATTCAGTAGGCATGCACAACTAACCCACATCTCAAATCAGTAGGGGTATTTTATGCCCCATGCTTGAGATGAAAAATGTCAGAAACTGAAAGCTAAACATGACAGACAACTATGCTCAGCCAGGCTGATTAGAAGAGGGGTTTTAAAAATGTTTATTTAATATATTAAAATGCTTGCTGTCAACACCTTTCATGCTATGTGCTTGAATATCCTTGATTAGGGTTTGTGCAGCTGTGGTTCTCATACTGAATTAATTTTGTAAATTGTGGTGAGAGGATAGAAGTTTTCCAGCTATGTAATCATTAATTAACTTGGCTGCATTCGAGTGACTCCAACCCATGCTTGTCTGTCAAACAGTCAACTTAGATAAAACATCACCTCTGCCTTCTGCTTGGTGTTTCTTAACAAATGAAAACTTTTTTCCTTTTTCCTTTTTTTTTCTTTTAAAAAAAAAGAAAATAGAAAGTGCTGCAGGATGATTTGGTAGATTAAATTTTTGCCTTTCCCAGACTTCTATAATTCTCACATGCAGAGGATGCTTTGGATTTTAAGGGTTTGGGAAGAGTTACTTTCTTCTATGCTTTTATACAATGCTAGTAACAACAGGGCTCTAGCTTGTGGCTGTAATGTAAAGTCTAAAAAAAGCTTTTCAGGCTTTTCCAGAAAATTCATGTGGACAGGATACCGAAGATAGCAGAAGCTAGCTAGAAGAGATTTAACTGCTCACTACCCAACTTCAACTTCTCATACAGTAAATGTTTACTTTCAAATAAATTCACGGTAACTTAAGCCCTCATTTATTTTCTTCTGGAAGTCAAAGCATATTTTATAAAGCAGGAGACATGGAGGCAAACAAGTAGGTTAAGGACTTAAATCACAAAATAACTTACTCAGAACAATTTATTTCGTTATTCTTCTCAATGCTAGCACAATGACAGGAGATTAGATGTTGCAAAGGGACTTTCTGGAAGGACTTAAATTTGCAACTTTCTGGTCAGAATTAGAATAGAGCAAGAGACTGAACTCTCTCCGAGTGCCTTGACATGTCTAAGTAGAGTCTTCTTGAAATGTTCATTTGCATCTAATTAAGCAACACTATTTTGCTACCTTACTCAAAGGCTGTTCCTTCTGCCTCTACTAGGAAAGTGTCAGTCAAATGTTCCATAATGATCCTGCCAAAGGTGGACATTTTGTCAGTAGGCATTATTGTCTCTCTCACTTTGCTCTAATAAGGTATGACTCTTCACCAGCTTGCAATTAAGCACAATAGGCAGTATTTATATTTTGCGACTTTTGTTATGCCTCCAAGGTGATGTACGAGCCAGGACTCCAAATCAATAGATATATGACTGAACCAGATAATTGTGAAGTCCATGACAAGGTCAAAGTTTATTTATTCATGAGAATGTTCACTAATGTAGTTCTGATTCAGATCATACTTTGAAAGAAACTAGAACTACATTTCAGAAGAAGCTCAAGTCCTGGATTTAAATAATATCCAACTTGTATGTAAAAAACAAGTAACATCACTATGAGCACAGAAAGAAGAAATGTAATTTTAAAATCTTCAAACCTCTGTAAGAAAATAATAATATGCACAGGCACTGACAAAAAAGAAATCTTCTATGTTAGGAAGTACTAACTTAAAAGATATTCTTAATTCCCTTTGAAGTTGATGTTAAATATGGGCTTAACCTTTTGTCTACTTGGGGAGTCACATCAGCAGCTGCATAGGAGCCTATGGGACCAATGAACAGTTCATTTTAAAAGGTATTATTCCTAGGATAAGTCAAGTCAATGAGAAGAGTTGATCACTCACACAAACTGTCTAAAATCAACAATCTTCGGTGGATCTCTTTGTTACTACAATAAATTATCATTATTCTTCTGTTTTCCTAACTGGCATCTTCAACGTACAGATTCACATGCTGAACAACCTTGGAAAGGGCATCCAGGAAGAGAAAAGCCAGATGTTTTCCTTTGCAAGTCAGGAATACGCTGCCAAACTCAACTCATATGAACCAAAATAATTATTGTTTCTTCTGAAAATTCTTTAAGTTAAAGGTTTCTCATTAATTATGGGATTTTAACCATTTACCTGAGAGGACATTCCATGGCATGGGTAAAGGATTGCTTTGTCATCCTCTTCAGCTCCCTGATCTAAGCAGTAGCCACCAGCTTTGCTGTTACGCACCTATAACCGAATCAGAAAGAAAACAGCTGTATTAGAAATTAGTCTGCACAATGCAACTCCAATCTAGCTAAATCTTAGCTGCACTACAGCTGTTGAAACAGCTAGTATGTAAAACTATTCTTCTCTGAGAAACATATGCTTATACTCCAGATATGACAGGATGCCAATAGTGAATTTGCTCCAGGAAAAGACATTATTTGGACAGACTTTGGGTCATAGTTATATTTTCAGCAGTTACTCAAGAATCAAAACACCATAACAATCACTCTAAGAAACCCAGGCCAAATTTTGCTCCAAATTACTCTTGTGTAAATATAAATTCTGACCCTAGATTTTTGGAATGTGACTTCACCAAAAGACATCCGAACTCCCCAGGATTGGTGTTAGATGTGGCACACTTTTGTCTGCTCCTATTGCTCATATAAAAACAAAAAAAGCATGTGAAAAAAAAATTACTTGAATTCTGAATATAGTATATGGTTATGTAAAGCACATCATTGTGAAAGGATACAGCAATGATGAGCAGTGTTGGAAGGCTTTCAATATATTTAAAGTGTGGGTTCAGAGATCCAATGAAGTAAAAAATTCATGTGCCTCCCTAGACAAGAAGAATTTACAAGTCTATAAAACTGGGCTGGAGCTCTTGTGAAATTTCAGAGCCGCCTTTTTTTTCAGACTAGAAGTATTACGCACACATTGTGGACCTAGAAAAATTTTACAGGTATCTTAAACAAGAAGTTATTTAGACAGACATTTTGAAACAGTCAACAGGTCAGTTTTGGTTTAGACCGTGAAGTATTTGTCTGGCTATCCCCATAATACAGAAAGAGCTGCTGCATGAGGTTTCAGAAAAATCAGTACATAATCCTTCATGTTATAGTGTACAAGAATAACAGGGGATCAGACTGGATAACGGGGCTCTCCAACAGTTAAATTTCAGGAGGTTTATTTTATAACTTGAGTACCATAAAGGCTAAAGAAGATGAAGACAGCTTTATGACACAGCTTTAAAAAACATGAATTGAGTCACTAGAAAATATATTTTTACTACTGTTTCACATCTACTCAATAGATTTATTTTCCTTTAAACTCGCTAAAATCCAGACATCTTTTCCTCCAGGAAAATAACCAGGTGAGAAAATATTTAATAACAAGCTTGATGTCATTTAGGATGAAGCCTCTATTTTTTACATTAAGGGCATGTAAGATAAAGGGAACTATGCCAGTTTATACTAGCTAAATAGTTTGTGTGGCTCCATTTTATAACAAATTTTAATGAAATAGATAATTGCATCACTAACTTCCTGTTTGACTCAAGAACCTTCTATGCGACTACTCAACAGAATCAAACTTCTTTTTAGAGCCCAGCTTGCTAACCGTCTGGTATAATTGACACAACATTGGCAGTACTGCCAATGTTCTTTGCATTTAACAGACTTCTCAGAGCTGACAGTTACTAATAGCTCCTGTTGAATTTACTAAATGTCTTTCCTCAGTTACTGCCAGGGTTAGTTACATTAGAATGCAAAGTGGTATTATGCAATAAAACTTGCACTTTGTATCAATATCTGAAGTGCCCGTCTTATTTTTATAGGAAGTCAATCAAATGGAACACTAGGAATAATGTCCATTTAGTTGTCTTAATGTGAAAATATATTGCCTTTGGATTTAATTGTAGTTCACGTAGACAATTAAAACAGAATCTTAAAAACATTACGTAGCAGGATAGCTGCTAGAACTTCACCCCAGTTCACAGCCATGAGTGACAGCAGTCCTTCCATTACAGGCACGTGATACAGATTAAAACTGTTACAGAAGGCACGTCTGGCTCCTTTAAAGATTGGGGTCAAGCATATGTGGGAGGTTTGATTGGCTCACAGAAGGGAAAAAAATGATCCAGACAGCCGAGGTGAACTGAAACATCTAACACATTTGGATCTGACATTTTATTAGGGTTAAGCAACCTATCCACTCGGCTATCTCCACGTAGGTGTTCCAAGGTCTTAATACTGGTACAGAAGTGAAAATGAAAATACAGAGTCTGAGCACAAAGCAACAGAACTGTTTTTCCTCCAATGACTTTTTCAAGATGAGATGAAGACCAGCCAAATGGTAGCCTCACTTCATAATCTGAATAAGGCTATGTTTTATCCTGAAGAAGGAGGACTGCAAAAACAAATAGTCTGGGAAAACCCAAAAAAAGGAGTAGTTCTCTACCTAAAAAGAATTCAGTAAACTCATCTGTTCTCATTAACTGTAATTATTTTAGCTCTCTTGATTGCTGATGTTTTCTTGATGACATCTGTGGTATCCTATTTGGGAAAATGATTACCTCAAATTTACATTCTCAGAGCTATTCTACTTTAAAATGAAAGCCAAGGACATTGCGTATCATTGTTAGTGAGAATGATCTCATCTGATACACTCCAGTGAGAGGCACAGTGCTTCTCAAATCCACACTTCTTAGTGTTGATTAAAAGTCTGGGAGAACATTTCTGTTGTTACTACTGTGCTGACTTGAAATTTCTCTGTACATCCTGATACCCACCACGAAGATGAAAGGATTGCTCTAATGCAGCCATGGTGTATTTTCAAAGACATACAGTACCTCTCCATAAGTGACTGTATTATTATAAACCCTCATTTCAGGATAGACGTTCTCCAAGTACCACTTAAAACTCCGGCACTGCAGTCGCTGTCGTAGAGCTACTCTTTCAGAAACATCTCCAAAGTCAACTCCAGGGTTCTACAAAGCAGAAAAAGAATAAAGAGATCTCCTTGGATTGACTTTATGGTTGTTTTCTTTACTGAAACCAAATTGGAGTTCATTTTGTATACTAAGCTGTATCTCCCTCTCTTTTTTCTCTTTTGTAAGTAGCAGCTCATCAAACAGCTGCTGTTGAGAGCAGATAATAAATATTAATGAAAGTCAGTGGAAAAAGAAGGATAATGAACAAGCAAAAACCAAACATAAATGAAAATAATAAGAATACAATAAGAACATTGTTACTTACACCAATTCTAAATGTTTGCAATCAAATCTGAACTCCTTTGCTTTCAGATTTGTTAGGAATTTCAGGCAGTAATTCTGATCTAAGATATTGCAGCTTGATCATGGTTTGCTCTAGCAACAGCCTTGGGTATTCACTAATGTAAATGAGATCAGAATGGACCTGTTAAAACTTGAAAGCAGAGCTGCTCAAAAAGTCATTAAGCTCCATTAAACATTTGCATAGACCAGCATTCAGTTTTTACTGGAACTGGAGATCATTTGCAGACTTGAGCTGTAAAATGCAGTTAAAACCTTCTTTATAATTCTACTTCAGAATCTAATTCATGTTTGAATACAAATCCCATGAAAAACACAAGATGGAAGAGTCATATCAATATGATCAAATCCAGCCATTTAAAAATGTCAGGTCCTGAGTTACGGCCTGTTGATTTAAACCATTACAAATAATCACAGTTGAACATTAAGACAGTAAGAGTTACCTCACCTAAAAATCTTTTCCAACACTGTATGAATCAAATGGACAGAAACTGGGGAGTTTTGCATGGATCTGTCTCAATTGCCTTGTACATCTCCTCCAGAAAGATTTCTGTGCATTTTACAAATGATGTCCGATGCAGGGTTACAAGACAGCAACAAATCTTAGCTCAGGGTTTATTAGAATCCCCAACAGATGCCTAGTTTTCAGGAGAGAATACAAGTGTAATACTGAACAGGTTTTTCTATTTGCCACATAAAGAGTTTAATGTGCTCGCTGCTGCTTGCTGCCGCGTACTTTGTCATGAGCTCTCTATGCAGCATCCATTCACATGAATGTTAATTTACGTACTACTTCAGGCTACATGGAAGGAGAACAATTCTCAGAGGCCCTCGGTACAATAAATCATTCAATATGAGATTCCTTTATCACTAAAATTGTTGACGAATAGATCATAAGCAGGGGCATACCAAATACTTGGTTAACTAAAATAAAGCTATGCTGACCTGCTGCTAAGGGTTGTAGGAATGTGATCTGGCGTATGTGTCCAAAGGTCATCTGCTAATCAAGATACACATTATTGACAGATCCTCAATAACTTGGAAGGGAGCGAGTTGTGAAAAAGATGGTGTGAGTTTTGAGAGGGTTAATTTGGATGGGTTTTGTTATGGGAGAAAACATGTATTTTACTTGCTTCCTTCCTTCCCTATTCTAAAATGAGGTGATACGATGCCCTGTTTGCAGTGCCATTTCTACAGACCACAGGAGAAGCAAATTTACCAGCTATGAAAATGCCGTGCTTGCCTCTGTATCAGCTGCAGTCATGATGTGCAGGCTACGGTGTGGTGGTACAAGAATGAGGTGTCCACACAATTTAGTATGTGGACATGTTCTTTTTAACCAGGCAGCAAGGTTCCTAGTTCTCCTGCAGCAGGCTTTTCTTATAGCTTATAACGGTACAGTACTTCTTACTCATCTAGGTTGAACACTACAGTGGAATAACTCTGTGAACACTAACACCAGTTTCTTTTTCCTGAGAGATAATGGGGTTATTTTTATGATGCACATTTTATCAATCAATTTGTTTTATGGAAAGAAAATTTTAGTGTTCAGTACTTCTGCTGATTTTATGTCTCTTAATGTAGATCTGCCTTGCTTTTTTAAAAGCACTGCTGTATAGCTCAGTGCAGAAAAGTACATCAATAAGTAATCTCAGGGAGATTAAAGGAAATCACGTTTTGGTGTAAATGCTTATTTAAATATTTTGTCTTTTCTCAGAACACATTTGCAGATGGCATCAAGCAAACAAATTTACCCAGGTTACTTTTTCATCTCCTATTTGACACTGATCATTTTATCAAATGGATGCAGACAGGGACAAAATGCTGTGAAAAACGTCAACGGACACTGCTTTGTCTTCCTCCTACTATCACAGAAATCTTGTGTGAGAAAGAAGTTCTGCAGTATTGCTTTCTGTTAAGGCAAAATAATTCTCTGCAATTACCTCTCATGCCAAAAGAAGCCACCAAAACACATCTTCATAGAGACCTTGCACAATGTCCAATAGTGAACAGCAGTAAGTAAAATTCAGACACGAGCATTTGACATATTCAGACATCACATGGAGAGGAAAGAAAAATTCCTCCTTTAGGTATATATATTTTCAAAATTACAACAGGAATGAACAAAAATTGGTTGTGATATATTACCTAAGTACCAAAGTACAAGTAGGTATTTAGGACACAGACTAAATCCAATGAAGCCTTTGTCAAGACTCCCATGACTTTGACAGACTCCGGGTCACAACTGAATCACAAAGACACTGCTGGGTTGGCGTATTTTCCTGTTTCCATTTACTTCAATCAGGCTTGAGCAAACCCCTTCTATAAGGGTTAATTAAACCATCATTACATACAGATCAGAGTATGCTTCCCCTCAGCTGCTTTCCCTGTGCCCCTTCACATGAATAATTTGGATGCAAATATCACTAAAGGATACAGCACCAGTCAGCTTCCACCTGATGGGGATATAATGTATATCTCTTCTTTCCAAGAATTATGCTCAGTGGAGATGCAGCATGTGATATACTTACAGAATAAAGTGACAAATTGAACCTACAGTTTATCTAATATTTATACTACATGGATTCCTAGAGGTCCCCACATGCCATCTACAATTCGTATGCACAGTAGGAAACAGAATGCATCCACATCGCAGCTCTCAGCCTGTAGACAATAAAGCTAGTTACAGTGTGATTCTTTTATCTCCTGCTATTTTTTTTTATGCTGGCAAGGTCTACTGAGTCTCATTATGAACGATGATATTTATTTATGGACATTTCTGTAGTCCTCACCACTGTAGCATATGAACACCTCAAAGTTTAATGGCATCCCAAATTAACGATGACTTCTGAGGAAGCGCATAAACCTGAAACATTGTGCTGTAGTTAAATTATAAATCTGTGTCACTGCTCCTGAGTACACAACAAAACTTACACCGAGGAAGCAAGTTTATATGGCAGAACTGTCCGTATTGAGCATGGACCAGCTTGAAAGCACTCATCCCCCTAAGCTTAGCCCACTTTGTACGACTGTAGCAATATCCTTCACCTCAAAGAGCTAAGTAGATACTGCCACCCGCGTTTCCGCCTCTGTTCAGGAGGGAGCGTGACCTGTACTTACTGCCATGGGGATGTTCCACGCCATGTAAACATGTGACTTGAAGTCATCCATCCAGACCTCAGCGGCCCGCAGGGCATTGCGCTTTGCATAGTAATCAATGTCGTTGTTGTAGGGTTTCTTTGTGCGTTCAATATGTGCCACGCGAGAACAGGGTAACACCTCCATGCTTCCACCGCACTGCCAGACCTGGAAGAGTTGGAGGAAAAACAGTGAAACGAATTTTTAAAATTTTTCTTCTTTTTAAGGTGATATAGAATCATATAATCATAGGTTGGAAAAGACCTCCAAGATCATCAAGTCCAACCATCCACCCAACAACACCATGCCCACATATCCTGAAGTGCCATATCTACACATTTTTTAAACACCTCCAGGGATGGGGACTCAACCACCTCCCTGAGCAGCCTGTTCCAACATCTGACCACTGCTTCAGTAAAGAAATTTTTCCCAATATCTGATCTAAACCTCTCTTGTTGCAACTTGAGGCCATTGCTTCTCATCCTATCACTAGTTACCCGGAGAAGAGACCAACACCTGACTCACTACAACCTCCCTTCAGGTAGTTGTAGAGAGCAATAAGATCCCCCCTCAGCCTCCTCTTCTCCAGGCTAAACAGCCCCAGTTCCCTCAGCTGCTCCTCATAAGATTTGTTCTTTAGACCCTTCACCAGCCTCATTGCCCTTCTCTGGACATGCTCCAGCAACTCAATATCTTTCTTGTAGTGAGGGGCCCAAAACTGAACACAGACTGCTTCTTTTCAGATACTGTATGTAGAGTGTTCCCTAGGTGGAGATGGGTACGATTGAACAATTCCGAACGATCACCCAATTTACCTGTTCCCAGGGTGAAATGCCTCCCTCTGCACATTGACTATAGATGAGCCCAAGGTGAATGCAGCTGGTGGTGTTAGGTGCGTAATTTTAGGTGCCATAACTATCCAAGTCCTTCCCCACAATGCCACTGTTCTTGGAACCGTTAGGCAGAAGACAAATTATAAGGTGGTAACCTCTATCACAGGGACTAACTTCACCCAGTGCTTGTTACTGAAACATCAACAATAATCAGTCGTATCACTGTCTGTGTTTGGCACTGAATATGTGGGGGTTCCTGTATCAGCTCTCCAAATCAACTAACAAACTTATAATAGTTCAAATGTGACTGCCAGAAAAATCTGATACATGTTTGGCATACATAAGAATCTCAGATGACCTGTTCCACTCCAGAGCCCCTTCTGTGGGGACTTGAACATTACCTTTGGGAAACAGGGAAACAAATTACCCACTTGCACAATACCAACAGAAGACAAAGCATGGTAACACGCTTATTTTCTCATTATGGAAACTTCGACTTTGATTGAGAGTCAGTCAATTATTCTTTTCTTTTCCTAATCTAGCCCCTGCAGGCTTCACTGATTTTCAGTGCAGCGCTTCTCCCTTCACAAACACGCTTTGCCCTACCCTTATCAGTAAGACACAAGCACTGACTCACCTGGTCGGTACAGGACCCCATGGAAATTTTACCCGAGAATAAAGACACGAGTCTCAGCTCAGGATGTCTTGGTGAATCTGGCCATGCACTAAAATGAGCATTTATTTAGCAGCAGGGGTTCCTGCCACAATTGGCAGTGGATGTGAGCACAGCAAATGCATTTCTCACCCCATGCTCCTACATCCTCTCAGCTGCTTACCTGTCGGGCAACTCCGGTGCAACTGTTCTGTATACCTTTACCTGCAGCCCAGTCACTTAAGAAGCAATAAATAACCACTTATCTCTCTACCCCTGAGCTGATGAAGATGGCTAAAAGCAGCTGCGTGGAGACTGTATCACCCAGCCTTCTCAGACACCACTGTACCCATACAGTGCAATTTTTTGCTATTGATTATTTACTGTCTGAACTCCACAGTGGGAAACAAAAAAGCCTTGTCTCTTCAAATCAGTGGGATTTGGAGTGATGCAGGGTGAGTGAAGCTGATGCATTTCAGTTCCCTCAGGTCTGCACCTAGTCTAGCTGAAATAAATAAAAGCTATTAAAATACAAGCAATAAGCCATTGCTTTCCAAAGTTGCCTTTTACTGAGCGTAAGAGCTCATTTCCAGACAAGGTGCGCTCCAGAACAGTACTGGGGCAGTTCTCCATCTAGCCTGCCTTCTCGGGGACAAAATTAAATTGCTTGGGAAGTGGCAGATAAAATAGTATCCTCCAGTTTGGCTTTAAAAAAAACAAACCACCAACTTTATTAGGTAATATTTATTTGCTGCTTTCCAAACAGCTCTGCAGTAAATCACTGGCCTCTGGAATTTACATTTGATAGATGAAATAACACTGAAAAACACACTGCTCGTAAATTTGGACTGACATATGCTGAAGGTTTCCCGTGCAAAGGGGAAGTGCTACAAAAAAGAAAGGAATTAACTGATTTTCACAATCAGCAGGGGAAATGAGCAATACATTTTAGTATACTGCTATTTGCCCAACTCATCCTGGAAGTCAGCTATTAAATGCACAGCACATTTTTCTTTCTCATGATATGGTTAATGATCTTGTAATTTGTATTTATATATTTTGGTACCAAGAGCAAATACATTATCTGAGCGACAGATTTATTTCCTTCAAATGCCAGCGCTCATGCAAACCTGAAAAGAAAAAGGTACTAAACTGCAACATTAAAGGAAATAGTTTAGTTCATCTGTAAATTCAGCACAAACAGTTATTTATCAGTGATAAATTCTCCCCAGATGAAATCCACAGGGAACTCAGACACCTAGCTCTGAAGGGAACACAACAAAAAAGGCAGCAGCAGCAGCAGCCGCCGCCTCAGGCCAGATAACGCTCAGCCTGTCAGCCGGGATCTTTGGTGCTCAGCAGTCAGCATGAAATGGCACTGTGGTGTGACCGTCCCATCTGCAGTCATCTACATTGCTCGACATTTACATTCAGTCACTCCTTTCCCCTACTCCTCATCCCCGTTTTACTCTTTAAAGAGACAAAATCTGTTGAAGAGCAAGAAGGACACAGCCAGGAAATACTAAAGGAAAATTTGCTTCCTACTGAAGACACTCATGTACCTCAGATGACTTGTTTTTTCTGAGAATATGTAGCTTTTAACACCAGTGGGGGATGTTTCCTACAGTAAGCATGGGATTTCCAATCCCAGAGAAAGAGAACTGGATGTACAGCACATGGGGCGAAGAGGCAGTTTAGTAGCTGTGTATCACCAGGCATACATCTTTTCTCCATATTCCAGATAAATGACACAGCTGCTCGACGATGGGTCATTTCAGGCCAGACAAGGTCTCCTGTTTCACTTCATCAAGATTAGTTGCTGTTCAACAGAGCATGGACATGGCTCTGCAGCCCCACACCCTTTCAGTTCACTTCTAAGTACAGAGCGAAGCTCTTGTCCTCTCCCTTTCCAGCCCAGTGACTGCTTAATATTATACAAAACGAAAGAATTTCAGCAGTACAACCACGCACGCGCACCCGAAACCAGCCAGGATCCCAGTAGTTAAGAGCAGTCATGTGAGATTTAGATGAAGACTTAAGATTTGTGTCTGAATCAAGAGGGTGGGGAGGTTTAGCAGCACCTTCTCCCTGCTGGACACAGAACCAAAGGACACACGTGATTCAGAAAACCGTCGCCTGTCTGCATCAAAGTGCAAGAAGTCTCTGAAATACAACGAAGGATGAAAGAACGAGGAAAGTCTTACTGCAAGGCGAGAGGTGAGTCAGTGGCTGCCCCTGAACCTGGCTGATTCTCCCTCTCTTTTCATCCTCAAAACTGTATTTAATGACCCACTTTAACAGCAGTAAACAACCTGTTTCTTGCCACATCTATGAAATTATGCCAGAAAAATAATTACATGCATCTATATAGCACTTATCAAGCAGAGTTCTTAAAGTGCCTTACTACAGGAAGCAAACTATTTCTACCTGTGAGGATAACATGATGCCCAAGTCCCTCCAGACAGACCCGTTTCAGGCAGAGGAAACCAACTTCCACATCTATTAATCATCTTCCAGGATAACAACACACTTCCAACTCAAGTAATTCCTCTCACACTGAGCTTCCAACATTAACCACGTGTTTCAAGGTTTATTTACTGAGAACATGGAATTTGAAAGGTCTCTCTGAGCTGGTCACTGCGAGGGTGCACATCACTGAAAGGCAACCTCAGCCTTCTGTGGAGCATCTCTCCTACGAGGAAAGGCTGAGGGAGCTGGGCTTGTTCAGCCTGAAGAAGAGAAGGCTGAGAGGGGACCTTAGAAATGCTTATAAATATCTTAAGGGTGGGTGTCAAGAGGATGGGGCCATACTCTTTTCAGTGGTGCCCAGCGACAGGACAAGGGGCAATGGGCACAAACTGAAGCAGAGGAAGTTCCTTCTGAACATGAGGAAGAACTTCATTCTGAGGATGATGGAGCACTGGAACAGGCTGCCCAGGGAGGCTGTGGATTCTTCTTCTCTGGAGATATTCAAAACTCACCTGGATGCGGTCCTGTGCAGCCTGCTGTAGGTGACCCTGCTTCAGCAGGGGGCTGGAGTAGATGATCCCCAGAGGTCCCTTCCAACCCCTACTGTTCTGTGATCCTGTACCCCCACGGAGAGGCAAATCCCCATCAGTAAACTTGAGCATGCACCCATCAGACATGGATTGGAGGGCAACTGCAGGGGCAACAGCCCAGGCCCCATTACGGGTAAGGTAGATATGGGCTCAAAAGAAGCCCTGGGCAGGGCACAGAAGCAGCTCCAGCTGAGAAGCAGCAACAGCAGAGAAGCAAACAAGCTTCTGCTTTATGTGCTCCTCAACTCAGTGCAGCTGCTACAGCCCAGGGACTAAGCTTCACCTCCACCAGCGTCATACTGTGCAACGTTTTAAGACATGATCAAGTAATTCCAAGAGACACTCAATTTATTTGCTAATTGTAGTTAATTTCTAATTCCAGTATTGCTCTTTAGGCTGCTATAAACAAAATTGATAGCAATATAAATGTTACCATAGTCGTGTTACCTTAGCATTTTTACAGCTAATTATCTCAATCAACTTTTCTATAAACAGACATATTAAGTATTAAGAAGAATTAGTACCCACACCAGGGGTAAATTACAAACTGAATGATAATGTTTGTGGTTTGTGCTACAATGATTTACTGGCATTAATTATTACCTATCCTGTACACCTGAGATTCGGCTGTCCTACAGAAAAATGTTTACCATTTATAATACCAAAGTCAATTGGACATCATATTCTATGCATCAAAGAAAAACTGAGATGAGACAGTGTCTTGTCTACCCAGACCTAAACTGTGCATCACCAAACTTCTCTGAACGCAGGTTGGGTACATGATTTAAAGAGGTTATTAATTGCTGTGCTTGAACTCTTCCCAAACAAGAAGAAATTTTCTGAGGAAACACATTTCCCCACAAGTACTTGTTGCTGAAGGCACGAACTATCATTTTTAACAGGATTTTAAAAAAAAATTGGTTTCCTAAAAAAAAACAAAATCCAGAAAACATCTTAAAACAATTGAACTGCTGTATTTCTTTTTTTTTCTGGATGAAATTATTAGCATCCTAAAAAGGAAGTACAGTTTCAAGCAACAAAAAAAAAAAAAGGAAACAAAAAAAAGGAAGCCAACACTTTTGAGTAAAATCCAGGTATTCTGGGAATGAGGAAAGGAGGTGAGGCAAAGTAAAATGTAAACTTCCATCAATGAAAAAGATCAAACAAGCAGCCTGGTCACTGTTGAAGCAGGATGTAGAGCTGGCTGGTCTGCTGGGCTAATCAATGCTGAAGTTACGGCAATATATATACAGAACATTGCTGACATGGCCTCCATCTCTGCAGGTGAGACCTGTTTCCAGCAGCGTTCTGCCCCGCTGAGTCAGAGCTCAGAAAGCCCACGGGACTTAATCGTGGGGCGAGCGGTGCGCAGCACGCAGTGGCAGCCCCCGAGGTGCTCACGCTGGTTACAGGGAGGGCTCTTCGCTCCCCATGGACTCAGTGCGCGGTAAATTGAAACACACCCCAGGGTACTTTCAGCTGTTCTGTTTTTTTGAAAATGCCTGTTTACTGACTAATGAGTGAAACGATTCATGCCAAAAATGGCAAAGAAATGCCAATATTTTTGGGCCATTCTTCTGCACGCTGTTAGGAGCATCAGGAGAAGGAGGTGCCTGCAGTCTACAACTAACTAATACTAGAGATTATTCATTGTCTCAGTCAAAATGACAAACCTATAGCTTCACAAGTTTATGCACAACATTATGTTGTACACTAAGACGACTGTACATCGTTACTTCATTTGGTATGAATTGTCTCAGTAAAAGCAAAATCAGTAGGTAAAAATGAAAATGGCATTTTATGAAGGCACAGCTGAGGAGACTGTTAACTCTCTTAACTTAGAAAATTTAGACTGGAAAGAAAGATCATGATGCTTAAGAATTTTGTATCCTGCTGTGAATTTTGCAGTTTAAACACCTCGGTGCTCAGTGAGAGAGAAAAAAATAAAAGCTTCAGACTCTGTTGCAACTATTTTTTCCATCAAACACACTTTTGATTCCAGCAGCTAGAGAGACAAGATATCCAGGAATGTGTAATAGTAGAAAGGAGACTTGAGTGTGGGGAGGATTTGCTTCCAAGTGATTACCCTTTGCTACCAGTTTCACAGGCTCTTTTAATGGACACTGTCCGTTGGTGTAAGCACTGCAAGCTTACAGATGACAAAGCAACTCCAACACAGAGCAAACTGGGCATTTGCAACACACTGGTCTCCACCTTCTTTCAAATTAGTCGAGCAAACATTGGCGCACTTTGCCAAGAGAGAGCTGGATTAATCCCGCGCCCTAATAATATTGAAAATCAAGCAATTAATGACATTTGCAATTATCCGAGACTTTGAGCCCTTTTATCACAATTAGCAAGTGCTCTGGTGGTGGTGCCAGAAGGGAATATTACCGCACACCTTGCAATCGTGTTGCTGCAGCTCTGTGCATTACCTGCCTCCAGGAACTTGTGGCCCTTTCAGTGGTCCTTTGTTGAAAGAAATCACTGCCGCCTACTTCTTCAAGCAGTAAGGAAATGGAAAGAACCAATGCCAAAACCTGCATGTGGCAGCACGGTCCCCTCGTTTCTCATGTGCCCAGCAGAGCACGTTCGCTGACATTTCTGCGGTGGTTTCTGCCAGAGGCAGCACTTCAGAGGTGGATGTTCAGCACGTCCTGAAATGAAGCCCTATGCTAGAACTGGACCCTGATGTTTTATAAAAACAGTTCTGAACTTCACCTGAGCAGCGCTTCACAGAAGTAGCCTTTCAGATTTCAGACTTTCTTTTCTACGTGAAGGCAACAGAAGTGATGGAGGAGTTTTTAAAGCAGCTCAGACATCCCGGTTCTATGATATGCCAGCGTGGGAATTCTTAAAAGTCAGGGATCTCAGGTTTTCTTCAATTTTCAAAGCAAAGCCTACCAAAGACGGATGTCTTCTAGACTACCCACACACACCTACAGCAGGACTGGAAAAGATTTTCCTATCATGAAAGGATTTCCACATTTCAGAAATTTTGCTGACCTAAATTGTCAAGAATAACATTAATCTTAAATGTTTTCAGCAGCTGAAACACAGGCTCTTTGTCACCCGTCATCTTCCTCCTTCCAAAAATCTACCCCCAAAATGTTGTTCTTAAACTGAACCACTAATGATTTTCAGAAGATCTGTTTGGTGCTAAAAGTTTTTTAATATGAGCATATTTCAATCTGAAAGGTCAGTTTAAACTGAAAGCCCAAACCTTTGTTGCAAAAATAGCAAAACACAATCTTTTGACAACATCAAAAAGAGGTATTTGTCCTTATTTAAAATTTTTTTCAAAGCATAGCCTTTTCCACAGAAGTATTTTTGGTTTAATTTAGCAGCTGAAAAAGCCTCCAAAACCTGCCCACCAAACTTTAAGGAGGCCAGCGGGCTCACAGCCCTCCTCAGGGTACGGGGTGGCCTGGAGATAAAGATGTCTTAAATCAGTGCGACGGACCATCCAAGTGCAGGGATCTGACAAAGTGATTAAACTGTGGTTCCTCAAGGTGAAAAAAGTCTAAGTACTTTCTGGCAAAAGTTGCAATATCTGCAGAGCAGGACATGCAGCCCAGGTAGTAAATTCACAACAGCAGGTACCACTGGGCCCATCTCTGCTCCTTTAACACCGCTCTGTAAAATAAAATCCATGTGTACAGCAAAGTCACAGGAAAATTCCTGTTCTGATGAAGTCAAATAGAAAGATAACTCTTAATATTAAAAACATGTATAGGAAGATGATACTCTAGTTTCATCCTTCCTTTCCAGTTAGCCACAGACCAATGAGGTCTAAATCAGAAGGGATTCTTCAAAGCAAACTTGACGTGTGAAAATAAGATCTTTTTCCATCTGAAACACAGGAGCTCTCTAGCTATTCTCTGGTCCTTAACGAGCGTGGCAACGCTTCTAGCATCTACTCCAGAAACGAAAAATTGTCACGAATATAGCACACATGGTTCTTGCACTGCTGATATTGACAATTTACACAGTTCACTGAAAACTGATTTTTCAAAGTAATTTACAGCCTGACATTTTCGTTTTTTCTAACGGAGTTTTATGAATATTCTTTCTTCCATGTATTCTTAGTGCTGACTAGAAAGTCATATTTAATCAGACATGCTAGATAAAGTGCTCTCTCTCTGTTTTTCACTTTGCATAGGAAGCTGTTAGAAACTAGGGAGCTGTCATAATCAAACACGTCATATGGAAAAATTAATCACATGGTCTTGGTTTGTTCATCTACTACATTTTTATCATCATCTTTAAAGACAGCCATAATTATGGTTTAAAAAAGTCCCAACTCTCATTTCTCAAAATAGCCTGTGCTATTTAATGGCGCACTTACAGAGCAAAATCTTTCCACGCTGGGACAAAACAGCTTACATCAAAGACACTTATAGTTGCCAAAAAAAGAATTGAAAAAAGGAAGAAATCGCATCTCAAAATCCACAGTTCATACGTTTTGTCAAAGATTTCACGATAAACTTCTGACCAATCCTCGCAAATTACAGGACCAAAAAAGAGTCCTTTCTTGGCTGATTGTGACATTGTTTCTATTGCAATCCCTGCCTTTTTGGTTGCAACTCCTTCTAAAAGCAGTTTCTAGATAATCTGCTAGCAGTGGATATGTAGGAAGCGTGACAAATTCTCACACATAAAAGCTAATTTTGCCACTAGGACAGTCTTATTAACGTAGGTGTGTAAATATCCAGCCCCCCAGTGCTCTTACTGCCTTGTAAGGCTGGGAACATGCAGAAGCATTTGTAGACTACTGATTTTGCAGGGTTGAATTTCACTTGGGGCTCTCCTCATGTTTTTTTCCCCGCCTTATGCAGCATGAACTTCGTCTGAAGACAGAAGCATGGATATGAAGGGCAGAGCAGACGCAGTCACACCAGTCTTTAGTATATGTTTGGAACTAGCATTATCTCTTCATGATTACTATTATTAGTATTTCAGTTGCCACAACAATGACTAGCTAGCTGCTTCTCTCAGAACTATTACACTAGAGTTCAAGGGTGTGCTGTTAGATCCTCTTGCAGAGTCATCTAATCTGAAGTTTCATGGAAGATTCAAAATGGCACCTTTTCTTTGTAGGAAAGTAAAAATGTTATTTCATACATACTCAATTACCCTTTCAAATTCATTAGAATTGATTGGAGTTTGACCTCTTAGTTTCATTCCCTTGGAGTTTTCTAATATTTATAGATAAATTCCTTTCAGAGAAGAAAGGCAGTGGGAATGCAATGAGACACTCAACTGATGCACATTTTTTAATTTCTCTTGAGGGTCTTCAGTAGCAAATTTAGAGGTTGTCCTTCACACATTTCTTAGAGGTTATGCAGAACCTCAAGCCAGCTGAGATCTCAGATGTGACAATAGTGAGAAGACAAAACCGCTCCACTAACCCTCTTACAGAAGAAAATAGATAAGCATGAAGAAATTGAAACATGTTCTAGAGAAACTTGCACTCAGCAACTGCTATCTTGCTGTAAAGATAAACTTTGTGTGTAAAGAATTAAGTCCAATAAATTAATAGACTAGCTGCTACGGGAGACAGAAGACAGGATTTTAAATGATATTGAAAATGTCCCATATACTAACCACTAATCTGATCTCCATAAACCCATATTTTGCATAATTTTTACAAATATTGCAGCTTTGAAAAAAAGCATGTCTAGGAAAGAAGCTGATGATTTTATGTGTGAAGTAGAAATCCCTTCTGCAAGGAAAATTTTAAGCTCTCTGAAATGTGTTGGTAAGGGGGGATGGAAATTGCAAAAAACCTTTAGAGAAACAAGAACAGACTGCTACGGCATAGGCTAGCTGCAAATGCAACATTGCATAGGCCATGCTTTATATACATATTTAAAATATTCATTAATTGGGATGGCAAAGACTAAAATATCACCCCAAACCAAGCTGGTTCAGCAACTCTTGTTTGCCAGCAGGGAAGTTCAGCTATAGCTGCAGTGACACTGGTCAAAGACTGCCTGCTCTGATAAGACTGATTCTGAAGGAGCTGGTGAGAAGGCTTCACAGCCAAGCGGAGCATGGCAGGAGTTAAGCACGAGGCTGAAATGATGGCAAAATACAGCTAGGTCTGTACTCAAAGAAACATTAGGAGAGCTTACGCAGATACAAGACTACCATCACTGGGCTCTGGAGCCTGCTCCTCATTCCCAGTCCTGAGCTCCTAGGATTTACATAACTGCAGAGCAGAGCCTGCTTCTGGAGATCATGATATTTACCCTTGCTGGCACAAGTTCCCTGGATGCCTGCCTGCTCCAGGGTAGCTGCCCGAGAGAGGCACCAGGAGATTTATCCAGAGACTCCACTGATCTGACTGGTCCATCTGCAGCAATGGACCATGCGCCCTGCAGCGGACAGTGGCTCACCCCTCTGCTGAAGGTGTGATCTCTGTCAGTGTGTCCCTTGGGTGGAAAAGCATGGGGGAGATGACATGTTAATCCCAGAAAGCACTTAGGGAGCAGAATTTTGGGAGATGGCAGCTGAACAGGCAGGCAACATCACAGTGGTACGTTCTGCATTGCTGACCTTAGGTGCAGATAAGCGCCTATCTACCATCAACCTTATCGACACCAGTGTCTGGGGATGGCGTTAGGGCCTGACAGGAAAGGAAGCATTGAGGAGTGGGATCAGAAAGAAAGGACAGCCTATCTAAGTGCAAATTTTTAATTTTCAAATACTAGTTTTTCTCAACAAATGAATAAATGTTAGCACCTCAAAATGCTCTAGGAGATGTTAACAGCTCCTATCACTTAAATGACAGGCACAGAAAAGAGATTGCTTTCAGGCATACCCTTAAACTTCGTAGACCAGAAACAAAAACTCTACTTCCTCTGAATTCTCCTCAAGTCTGAAAGAGGCTGCAGGCATCTTCTCCTGATCTAATATCTGATATGCTGATTTTTGCAAGCCCCAATCATTTTTCCTTGTATAAAGGATGCGACGAGGAAGGCCAAGGCCCACCTGGAATTGAAGCTGGCAAAGTATGTCAAAAACAACAAGAAGGGCTTCTTCAACTACATCAGCAGCAAAAGGAAGGCTAGGGACAATGTGGGGCCGCTGCTGAATGAGGCGGGTGTCCTGGTGACGGAGGATGCAGAGAAGGCAGAGCTACT
>Ga0065711_1031479_pt1 | contig 29547 bp, 8 predicted proteins | sample Hoacrofraction12_FD_59098 | JGI IMG/M metagenome (GOLD analysis project Ga0065711, IMG submission 59098) | Hoatzin crop microbial communities from Cojedes, Venezuela - Epithelial fraction 12 v2 (version 2) | ecosystem: Host-associated > Birds > Digestive system > Esophagus > Crop | place... | reverse complement strand
CCTCACAGCCTTCTCTTCTTCAGGCTGAACAAGCCCAGTTCCCTCAACCTCTCCTCGTAGGGGAGATGCTCCAGTCCCCTCACCATCCTTGTAGCCCTCCGCTGGACTCTCTCCAGTAGCTCTTCCACCTTCTCTATGTAGAAAAATATCCACCTAGTAAAACATTCGGTCACCCTGCAGTATGCACTAGCCTACAGCCACTATCACTGGAGACGTGTGATTAAATATACTGGTAGACATGGAAATATTTGAGCAAATGAGAATATATTTTAGAAGACGACAATCACAGACCAATGCCATATTGTAATAGCAGCCATAGGCAAGAAAAGAAAAAGAAATAAGCATTATTCAGAGAGAAAAGTCTTTAATGTTTTGTAAATACAAGAAAAAGAGATATATTACACCTGCAGCAAACTACATGAAAAAAAAAGTAATTGTCCTGGTAGGAGCTAAATAAATATTTGCTAAATAACACATAACACTCATTTAGACTTTTGAATTTTCAACAGTTCTTTTTAAATGCCTATAATGATTCAGTAGCTGAATTTAGTAACCGATAAAAAATGCCCCAGTCTCTGGAAAGGAGCTTTATATGTGGAAGGATGAATATTCTGAATGAAGATATCTTGGTCACCAGTCTCAGGGATTCATTTACTCAGTTTGCCTCTAAGAACTGAACAAATTTGGGTGGGCAATTTGAAGACTATTTAATTTCATCCCTAATCTATATACTCCAATAACAAATGTAGTGATTCTAAAGAAGCTGTTAACTGAACAAACAACAGAAAGAGAATCAGCTGTCTACCATATGTTTCTTGTTTATTTAAACAAAAAAAATCCATTTTGAGCTCAACCCAAAGTCCATCCAAGGCAATGGAAAGATTCTTACTAACAAGCTCTGGAATAAAGTTTATATGGATTTACATGTAAAATCTGTATTGTATATTAGCCCTACAACTGTCCCAGACCTCCTCAGTTGAAACACTAAAGAAAACTTTTAAAGCTGTATTTATTTAGTGTGTGCCCACCTGTTAAAACCTCAGGCTCTGGGAATTCAGCACAGCAGCTGATCAGATGCTAGGTAAGTGTTCATTTGTACACTCAGCTACCTGCCTTCTTGATGTAAAAATTCTATTTGAGCATAAAGTACTTGTTGCTTTGGGTACCTGAAGGTAAACCTGCTTTCATTTCAAGGTGACTTCCTATTTGCATTCATTTCTGGTGGAAGACTTTGAGAAACAGGAAATCAGCTTCTGGAGGACTAGATTCTTTAAAATGCGAGATAAAACCTGGTCTAAGCAAATAGAGTTTTAAGTATATTAAATATTTTTGTTTACATTTATTCAAATATCTTAATTATTTAAATTTAAAGTATTTAAATATTTTAATATAATCTTTAAGTAGACATTAATTACAGGTATGGGGAAGCATTACTTTTGAACACAACGCAGAACAGCCCTCAGGAAGTTACATTAGCCTTAGTTCTGGAAGAGTAACTATGCCTCTGTCTCTCCTCACAAAAAGATGAAGTTTAGGACCATTCTAATTATAAGAGCTTCAGATGGTCTGTTTCCTATTTTGCTCTCAAGTGACTAAAGACATGCATAGAGACTTTGCAGACCAAGCTTTCAGTCATGCAAATATTAAGTACCTCCATGCAAAGCTCCCACTGTCACCAGATCCTGCAAACCTATAAAAGGCAGCATTTATTCCATGAAACCATATTTTTCCTCTTACAAAATGTTGCTCCTTCACAACACTGACTGAGACTTCCTTCTTTTTCATTAAATATTGATATCTTACACCTTCTGTTTTGTTCAAAGTAGATATAAAAAAAAAAAAGGCAAGACAGAGGAAAGATCTCTTCGATACTTGTACCTGACCTCCAAAGAATCATTCGCAGCTACTGGGTCCAGAAAATTTTAAGAAACCAGATGCTCTGCCCTACATGAAAGTCACAATTGGGACACAATAGCTTTGAAAGTCAGTACACTGAGATCTGCTGTAGTAGCCAAAATGCAGCAGCCTCCTCTGTCAATACGTAGAGGAGGAATTCTGACCCAGTCAACTGTATCTGTGATAGAGTGACAGACAGAAATAAAGTGTCTTATGTAATTTACCAGCCCACAATTTAGACATTGCAGCACTCCTTAATCAAATTCTTGCAAATAAGCATACAGGAATCCAATACAGTTCGAGCTGCAGCCTGCACAAATACTGCAAATATACAATTTGAACTGTTAAACACATTAAGTGCCTGGAAATTTTCAAATGTACATCTGCAAGAATTATTGGGCCACAAAGCCCAGGTGTTCAGACATCACTCCTTAAAGGGGCTTTGCTAGAGAGCAGAAATGGAAGTTTTCTTCCAAAAGCTGGGCAGATGCAAACAGATTTTCAAGTGTCTTCCAGCCTTGGTCTACGTAACACAGTGTAATCTATCACCTCATCGCTTATTAAATTTAACTATTTTGACATTAAGGAAACACTGAAGATAACCATTTTCAACTGTTTTAAAAAAAACCCCAATGTTTCCTTTTCAGTCCACCTCCTTCAGTCTGAAATGGTTGTACAGTACGTAGCTGACAGCACAGTATCAGTATGGTAAGGGATATAAAAGAAATTATATTGCCTTAGCCGACATGAGGAAATCCCCTCAACAATGCCAGAGAAAACAGGTTGTGAACATGGAAGTTACACATTCCTGTGTAACTCCTGTGAGGAGTGCATCCTCTTCCTCCTCAGTTACAGCAGAGCTCTGTGGCTGCCGCACTCATACCTGAATTACACACACATCCATGCACCTACCATCCCAGCCTACCCATACACCCATCTTCCTCCTCCTCTCCCAAATGGCTGATGGTATGAAGTTTCATCTAAGGTACGATCCAGATCTGGGTGGCCCTAATTCTCAAGTTACCTCTTCTTTTTTTTTTTTTCTTTTTTTTTGTGGGGGGCAGGGAGAGAGAGAAAGAGAAGCATACATAACTCATGTAATCTGTTTCAATGCCAAACTGATTTTACCTCAAGCCAATAATAAAATTTCCATGAGCTTCAAAGGCAGAGGCAGTAGATCCTCTTTGTGTCAAGATATATTCCAACGCTAACTTAAATTTAGCATATTGTTTCACAAGTTTATTTTCTAGTCCCAGAACACCGGTAAGCAATGAATACTATGTTATTACATAACTCTGGTATTTTCTGTCAAGATATTTCTATTGAACTAGATGGCTACATTAGAAATATTACCTTTAATCAAAAAGAATCATGAAATAATATGTGGATGAAATAGCTTAGTATGAAGATGTTAGCCTAAATGTTTTGATTGCATTATGTCAAACTCATAAAATGAAATTTCTACACTATAAAAGCATTTTTAGTAGATTACAAAATGCTTAAGTGGTGGATATGACTAATTCAATAAAAATCCATAGGAAACTGATATGATTAAATTTTTTCCATCTTTATTTCCATTTCATCTATCATATTCTTTCAAAACACATCTGTATTTTTATGAAATTGTTTATTATTTGTATAAGCAACATTATTCATGTTTCATGAATTTGACCAAGTTCATAAACTAAAAATTACTCATAATCTACCTTATTGGACTTCTCCATTAAAGTTCTGACCTAGCTGGCCCCAGCTAATAGAAAAAACTGTTCTTCAAGGCAGGTTTTACTTAAGATGAAATAAAGAATCTGTATTTTACTTGTAATGCTGCAGCCACATGTCAAAGTAAATTATTTAAACAAGTAATTCTGCAAGCAAATGTAGCCATTAAGTGCCAGATTGTGTACGAGAGCAGGAGGATAGCCCCTGCTCCAAGGCCAGCCACAACTATCACTCCTACACTCTTCTGCATGAAGGCAGAGCAATTCACTGAGCACTGTAACAAAAGTATGAAGAGTTTATGAATGCATAAAGAAGCACATGGCAAAAAAATGAGCAATCTCCATAACCTGAATCCTGAAGTTCCTTCTTTAATTTAAACTCAATCAAATTTCCCTTTCAATAATATTTAAATCTTGTTCACCGTAGATCTCAAAGAACTTCACAAAGCAGTATAAGCCTTATTATCTCATTGAAGTTAAAAGGAGATTGTCCTGAGGAAGGAAAGAAGGATTTGTCTCAATAAAAGGTATAAAAAAAACTGCTAAACAGATCTATCACATCACAGAGAAAAGCTCAAACTGTAATATGCTTCTTTTTTTCCTGGCAAGTTACTACTTTTCTTTATCAAATTAGTAAAAACAGCATCACTACATCTTGTAATACTGAAATATACAGTAGAATAAGTATCAGAGTATTTACTTCTTTAAGTTACAGTTACATGCTTGGGGATTTTTTGACGTATCAAGGATAATTTTCAGAAACAAGTTTTATTTATCATTTACAGAAGGGATAGATTAAGAGAACAAGACAAGCAATTTACAGGATAGCCACAGAATAATTTTTAGTATCTGCCTATGTGGAAAAAGGATATTTGGAGACTACTGAAATCAATCACATTGGTCTTTTCCAATTCATTTTAGCAGCTACAAACATGAAGCACTGCTAGATGCAACTGCTGTCTGCAAGTCCCTGCTGTAACGCCAGTCATACTGGAAGACACCTAAAAAAGCTGGGCACACAATTCCCTTGAAATTCAAAAGACAACTGAAGTTCAGGACCACCAAGAGATTTTGGTGCTGTGAGACAACAGCTTGTCATACCTAAGGAGCAGGCTCATGAACCTCAGGTGGAAGACACAGTTCCCTAAAACAGTCTTGGGAAAGGCTACATGCTTCAGTGATTCCCAGCAGGGAGTCACTAGCTGGGGAGGCGGGAGAAACCAACGAAGCTTAGAAACCAGAGTAGATCTTAAACACAGGCAGTATTGAAAGGATGTGCTTACCCCTAGGACCACTCAGTCCCGAGCTAGAGCTCAGAGAACATGTATGCCTCCATTTTAAATTCTTTGAAAGAATCACTGAAAGCAAGCTTATTTTTAGAACATGGGCTGCCCTCTGGGCAGCCAGGAATGAACACCTTTTCACCTGATTGGGCAGCTCTGGGCATGCACTGAACTAAAGGCACAGAAGGAACCTCAGTGGCAAAACCTCAGGTACCTACCAGACTTCAGTCACCTAATGGTTTGAGAGATTTCAAAGATTACAGAAATGTGGTGCGTAAATCCAAATCCAAATTTAGGCATTGCTTGTTTGCCAGTTCCTGGTGATACTTTTTGAAAATCACATCCTTTTTTATCTGTAATAGGAGGTAATTACGTATTTGCACTTGAGATCATGCAATATTTTGCAAATTTACAACATAAATATTTCTCTCAAAGTTGTAATTTTCTTCAGGTGATCGTAAGAGCTATAGTACATTCATCTGACTTACAATGCAGGAAGATATATACATATTTCAAGATTAATGATAGGGTGCTTAAAGTAGCTTGCCGTAATACTCTGAGAAGAATAAGAGGTTGTCATTTAAAAAAAAGACAGAGGAAACTTTTGGGACTGCAAACTAAAATTATTCTGCACAGGCAGTTCTGTTTGGTATTTTTTTTAATGCAATTTAACTATGCTGATGTCAATGAACAGAAAGTTGTACTATCAGATAATATTTTGTTTATTGTCACTTGAATTGTTCTTGAATGTTAGTTATCTTCATTAGACTGGTCATAAAAACATATATATTTAAATTATCACACAGATGGCTGCATTTTTTTGCCTGTCTTCACACATACTCTTTACTAATGCTGGTAGAGGAAATTGTAAAATAAATTTTGCAATGTCTGCAATGACAAGGTCACCAGTTCCAATTCAACGTTGTTTAAAAAAAAACAGATGTCATTAGAGCTTGAGAAATTTATTTAACATTCCCTAGCCTGCAGTCTAAACCCCTTGTTGCAGGAAAAAAGGCCAGTGGTAACATACTCTAAAAGCCTCATCTTCTGCAATTTAAAGGAATACAACATTTGTGTATCACTCACAGTATGAGGTTTTTATTTATAATGTTGCAAACTGTCAGCTCCTGTTTTATTTCTATTATATATAGGATGTCAGGAACTGTCAAGAGTAAGAGCTTTACCAAGGGACAGGCCACGTAAAGGCAGCGGATTAGGTAGACGCTGCATTGAACACGCACTGCCATTAAGAGAGCTCTTACAGAGCAGCCACGAAGCGGCGGGGCATCGCAGCACCCAGGGCGGCAGCTAAGCACAACCCCCTTCACGTGGGGTTCAGAGGGGCTTGCTTAGGCTAGAAAAACAAGGAATTAAAACCTGTATACATATGAATATATGAGCATAATTGGGAATCAAGGAAGGCAACAAAGTGTTTACACTGAAGAAAACCTCAGAGCAAGAATAGGTAGAAAACAACCATAATCACAGAATCACAGAATGGTAGGGGTTGGAAGGGACCTCTGTGGGTCATCTAGTCCAACCCTCCTGCGGAAGCAGGGTCACCTACAGCAGGCTGCACAGGACCTTGTCCAGGCAGGTGTTGAATATCTCCAGAGAAGGAGACTCCACAACCTCCCTGGGCAGCCTGTTCCAGTGCTCCGTCACCCTATTCATGATTCAGTTCAGGCTGAGAATTAGATGACTATTTCTAACCATCTGAGAAGTGAAGCTCTGGAAACCAGTCTTACTATGAGTGCTGGGTTAATAACCTAACCCATAACAATCTATGAGGCTCATTCTCTGAAAAAAACATTGTATGTATGTCTCCATGGTACAGCGTCAAAGATACAAGCTTGCTGAGAACAAACAAGGACATGAGAAGCAGATTAGGAGCATTAGCACAGCTCTCCACCCACTGTTTGCTTTCTCGTCTGCACTGCACTTCCTCTTCCTTATGGAGAACCTTTCTACCTAACTGATTTTCAGTGTCTGCTATTCCGTCTTTCTTCTCACTTTTTTTATCTCTTTCTTTCCTCTCATTATTCACTTTAAGTCCTGCCCTCGATTTTGTCCAGTCCACCTCTCTCTCCACAAAGACTATTCTCTTTGAACACTGCATTCTCTTTCATAATTTAACAGTCCTTTCCTCTCCCACACATCCTGGCACCCACAATTTTTATTCCCATCTGCTGCTTTATGCCTAGGATTGAAATATTTACCAGAAACATAGTAACTAGTGAACTAAATGAAGAAATGGAGCCCATTTTCAGAGACAATACATAGATAGGAAACCAATCATCTTGCTCATCTTCAGATATACCGATACCTTTAATCCATACTGGTAAGCGAAAGAAGCAGCATTTGGCAGGGGTGAAGAAAAGTATCTAAAATACAGCCAAGACACAGCAGCTTTAAGAAGATTATTTCTTTATGAATTAGAGATACACATTTGTTGCAAGAAAGAAACTCCCGCAAATTTTATCACTGCATATGGAAATTCCTATCAGTGTGCTGTTCTCAAACTCAAATCCATGTTTTCTTGCATTCAACCAATGTTGTACAATAAACTTAAAGAGAACTTACTCATTAGGCTTTGTAAGAAAGAAAGAAGACTTCATCTTCCCTTACTGTTTTCTCACATCAGAGTGCTTTGGGCTACTGAGATGAGATCACAGATGACAGCAGAAGAGATTCACAGAAGACTAATAGTCTGTTTTCAGGGGGCTACTCCACACCATGGTTCCACCAATATCTCCTGTTTCTCACTGCTTTTTTAAGCGGCACCAAGTGGAAGCTTACCTCGTCTTGGCAATTTCCCTCCTGTTGGGTCCGTGTTTCTCCAAGGGCCTTCCTGTACTACACTGCACCCAGGCCCTAAACCTATAAAGTTACTGACTTGATGATAAGAGATATCTTAACAATCTGCCTGCTATGATGAGGAAATTGTGCTCCACACAGCCAACAAGCCAAAGAAAAATGGAAGTGGCACAGGGAGACAGTAGAGGAGGATTCCTTCCCCTACGTACTATCACTCATGAGCAGAGACCTGAATTGCAGACCACCAAACACTGTTGGTTTGAACCTGCAGGCTTGCCCAGAAATAGATTTCCTAGACAGGTCATCCTATTTGGTTGACAGTTGCAGTAACTGACAATTTTTTACCTTTTCCTAAGAAATATTTTTCCCCTGCTTCCCTGTGTGTCTTTTCCCCAGACCTGCTTGTTCTGATGAATGTCTGTCTTTGGGGGAAAAAAATCCATTGATATTGTTCTACAAAAAAATTAGGAACTATTATAACCACTATGTGCATTTCTCAACGTTGAAATCTTAAAAGTTTTAGATTAAAAGCGGTCTCTTGGATATGGATTTGTATTATCGGTCTATTAAATGATTATGATAAACTTGTCACCAGTTTAACACAGGAACTGCTGTAGGTACTTTTAATTGTGCACTTGGTTTTCTTCACTTTGTACAAAATGGAGTAGATAAGCCACTTTGCTTCTTCACATGCTAATCACTTTCAAAACACCTGTATCCCCTTTGTCAACTGTGCATCCTTTATTAGTACTGGTGAATACTATTTAAAGAGAATTCTCACAAGTCCCAGATATGAAAGAACAATCAACATGTCAACTCGTACATTAGTAAGAGACTATCACACATCAGAGCTTTTGAATGTTTGTGATTCTATTGGGATAATATGGATTGAAATAGTATATCACAAACACAGAAAGGATGGTCTCCAGTGACAACAGTACATCACTGATGTCAAAACACTGTCAAACAAAGCTATTATTCTTCCAGATGATACTTTCACTTGCATAGTTTTCCATTGTTGTGTTGTAATTTTCCCTGTATTTTCATTGTTCAAAATTCAAGCAATTATTAATTTTACCCATGCACATCAGCTCAGACATTAAACAGAGGAACATTTAAAATGTTCAGGAGTTATGCTTTTCATTACAGAAGTGTCTTCCCTCTCATGAAAGCTTTTCAAGCCATTCAGAGTACCATAAATGTAACCTTTTTGTTTTTAAACACTACTGTACACATACAGGAAAACTGCAGAAAAGCAACTAAAGAATGTACTCTGTAACTGAAAACATTTGGTTTGAACATAGTTCATTTCACAGTTTACTGTAACAATGAGCAGAAATGTTTTTATCAGGAAAATCTTTTTTATCAGAAAAACTTTTCTCATATTATGCCATAAAGTCCCGTCTGCTGCACAAAAAGACAAGACACAAAAATCCACTTCATTTTCCTGGAAAGATTAGCAAAGTCACTCAAAAAAAGAATCATGGAAATGCTTTTTAAGGGAGCTCATCAGTTTGTACAGGCTTTGAAGTTATAGTATATCTTAAAAGTAGGTCATTGCATGTTACTGTACACATAAGTTTCAGAAAGCATCTTTCTTTTGTAAAAACAGTAGGTGAGCGGGAATCAAGACATGCTTCCTAATTCACCATTCATTATCTGTGTAACTCAGAGTAACGAGAACTCTTTGTTTTAAATACACTATCTATGAAAAGGGAATAATTTACCCACTGTTGTAAAGTACTCTGAAATACTGGATAAAAAGCAATTCCTTAGTACAAAATATTGTTAGTCCTAAAAAAAATTGGGAAACAAAATAGTTACACTCTTAAGCATTGAGCACACCACTCAGCAAGGAACTAATTACAAATGCTGTTACCGACTACTACACATTACATCCTTCCTCCTGCCTCTGAGCTAGTCTTCTATGCTGTTCTACAAAAACGTTCATCTTTTCTGTATTACTGGGCAAAACAAAACCAAAAATAACAAAATGCCTTGCAGTTTTATTTATGGAAGAAATAAATCAGTCTCTAGTTAGTGTCCTGTCCTGCAGTATTTATATATTAAAGCCTAACAGTAGAGCAATTAAACACAGATAGATATCTCTTTAAGCTCCAGTCACAGTTGACATCCCTGAAGAACTAAATCCCTTGAAACACATGGATTTTTCAGGCTGAAAGACAGGATAATATAAATAGCTGTAAAGAGACAATTCAATAATTATCCTACAATTTCATCCAGTCTAAAAATATTCATGGAACTAGAGATTTTTAGTAAGTTTTTAGAGTGTAAAAATATGACTATGGACCAATAGTTATATTCCTGTTTTGAGTATGGAAAAGCCACACAGCTGTCCTTTGTCTTTAAAACATAAGCTCATGTAACATAATACAAAATATAAGGCAGTTTTTCTGACAAAACAGTTTGTTGCATATATCCCTGTAATGGCAAAATGAAAAGACTGATTCTTTTTCCTTTAATCTCCATAATTCTTTTTGAAGATCGCATTGGGCCGCTTTGTTGTGTTTTTTTTAAACGAAGAAAATAATGCCTTTGACACATTCTGTCAATGATGCTGTCATTTTGCAACCTGCCCACACAAAACCTGTCTCCACAGTCCTTCTTTCATCTGTTTAACATCATTTCTTCAGAAGCAGCACCTGCACTAGCTGTACCAACACCCTGAGAACAACAAGCCTGACGTGGGCTAAAGCCTGAGATTACAGGTAAATGTGATCTGTCTGGGGAGGTGCTGTTGCCTTAAGGGCTGCCTCTGTAAGCCAAAAGATAGTAAATCAGAGGGTTAGGACTCCCCTTGAATCCTAATAGAGGACAGTTTGCTTCCCAGGATCTAGTAAGCAGCAGTATCATATTCAGGACTAGATCTCGTTAACTATGAAACAAGAAAGTTATTTATTTATATGATTCTTGTTACAGTAGATTCCTAATAATAGGTGACACTGGACATACATGTGATGCTTTTGTTCAAAGTGCTTTTAAATCATTCTAGGGATTGTTGAGATTTGAGACAATGCTGTCAAAATAGAAGTAGTTGCACTGCATTTAAATGGGAGACGGCTGCTGCAGCCTTTGCCCTAGGGCGGCAGTGGGGGGGTGTTGACAGGGTTTACCACATGAAATTCTGTATTTTACATGACTAAATTAACTCCCTTAATGATCTGAAATTATTCCATAACTTGAACTAGGGGAGAAGATACAAAGAGCACACTCCTAGGACTGCTGTTGTTGTGAGAGTCTAAGAATGTAAGACAAGCACTGAAGAAAGAGATGGCATTTATCATTAAGCCAAGTGGTGTACCTGGGTGGGACAAAGACAGGTTTTTAAGGCCCAAAACTCTTTCATGTTTAATAGTTTGTTTATTCCCTCCTACAGCAATTATATCTGTACATCTATTAAAAAGAAATGAAAAAAAAAACTTTTCTGACAATCCCTAACCTGCTTAGAAGATGGATTCTCCATGTCAGTCAGACTTCAACAGTATCCTAAAACAGCTGAATAAGGAACATCTCACACCCTATCCTCAGTATTTTCTTTGACCTTCATGCCCTGAAACTGATTATTTTGGAGCAAGGGAACAAAAACCAGCCAAAACCAAGTTTTCCTCCAGGAATCACTTCCAATAAACTTGAAATGGAAAAAATAGTATAATATTTTGAAAGCAACCTTACAAACTCTGTAGTCTGGTCAGATAAAACTTTCTTTAACAACGGAGATTTTTTAAAAATGTTCACTTTTATGACTATTTAGTTTGCATTTGAATTAAATTAATAGGAAGGGCATAAAAATGTGTATCGATTTGGTTCAATTATTGCAAGCTGACTTCATTTCTGAAGTGTTAAATACATGCTACTGAGACTGACATTTCTATTTAATGAAAATAATTTTCATGAAGTTGTGCATTTTTTCACGTGCAATCACACTCACTAGTAATTTCCTGTTGTTATTCTCCTCTCCTTAATCTAAACTATGTTCAACTTGCTCAAGTAAGTAGTCATTTGGCCTTCTATACATGATGGTCATGGTCTCTCATCACAGTCACAATAGTTTTTCTTAATAATGGCAACTCCTTTATTGAGAACAAGAGCTCCTCTTGATGATGATGATGGTGACAACTAAATTGTGTGTATATCAGAAAACATGGTTCAGATTTTAAAAGGAGCTGAGTGGACATTTTATGCCTCTTGCACATCGGAGCTTGGAGAGGAGACAAAAAACACGGAGAGAAGACCTACAGAAAGACTTCTGAAAGATTATTGTAAACTACAGCCACTCACCCACATTACCAATGTAAATCATTTACGCTTCACTGGGAATAGCACAATGGGGAGAAGAAAGGCAAGGCAGAACAGTTTGCTAACACTGGTTTTGCTGTTTACGTTTTATCAGTTTGGGGAGCAATAGATGTGGCTTAAAACCCATGGAAATAGGCTACAATGAATTAAACGTACTATACAGTCATGCCTGAGGTTTTCAGTATGTTCCACACTCATTTTCAGATGCTGCATAGCACTGCAGTGCAGAAGGCTGAGTTCTGGTCAATCAGAAACTAATTATTTCTTGGTAGACAAGCATATTTCTGTAGGGTGAAGCTCCATTCAGTACTTGTCTCCAAAGCATTTAGAATCTTATTATAACCCATGTGACCAGTTTCTATTTTAAGTGTAGTAATTCACCAAACCGACACTGATAATTCCAAGTAAAGTTTTACAGTCAATCATATGAAGTACTCTGTGTGGATTTTTTTTTTTGTATCTCAGTATATTATAAAACCAGAATTTAATCATGAATCAACGCAGTTTATGAAATACACTGTATACATTCTTAAGACACAGGTAAGGCTAGCAGCAACTGTTAAATTGTCACAGTTGATTTCTTAGATACTAGAATAAGGTGTTTCGAGAAGGATGACACTTGCATGCTAAAATTTTTTAAATACTGGTTTTATAAGTACAGGGACAAGATAAAGTAAATCTGATATGATAGGAACTCATACAGTAACTTGCACCAGAAGCAAAAGGATCAACTTGTGATCTCAGGCTATTCTGCAGTGAATATCTGCATCAGATAGTTTTAAAAACAATTTGTTTTATAAAGAATCAGAAGACTGATTGATTTTTCATATGATTTAACACCTTTTCTGTGTAACACTTAAGAGACATCCAATACCTGCATGCTTCCCAGACTCAATGTGTGAGATGACCTTTCAAAAATCATTTCACCGTGGTATGCCTCAGCTTCCCATCGGTATCTTCTAACATACACAAGCACCTTCAAGATTTACTCACAAGAAGTGTTTATAATAAATATAGCCAGTATATATAGACTTCTCCAACAAACAAGATTCTTGAAAATGTGTAATTGAATGAGAAATAAACATCCCACTCTACTCGGCACTTGTTCAGCCACACCAGAAATAACACGTCCAGTTTTGGTTGCCCCCAACTCATGAGAGATCCTGAAAACCTGCCAAAGGTCCAGTCAAGGGCCATCAGGATGATTAAGGGGTTTAAGAACTTCACATATGAAGAAACGCTGAGAGACTTGGGTTTATTCGGCCTAGAGGGCTGAGAACAGTGAGTATGAACACTGCCACACCAAAATTGCAGTTAACATTGACAAGAGCTATGCCTTCACAGGTCTTAATTCTACTGAAAATGGTGTTAGAGAAGTATGTCCCTAAAAACCTATACTTTGTCTTACTCTGGAGCATTACAAATGTAAGAAATGCAAGGAAAACCTTTGCGGCATTTAAATAGCAAATTCCATTGATCCAATGCAGACATAAAGATCAAATCCTTGACTGTCCATTTCAGACTTTGTGAGAAATGTTTGCCAATACAACTTGCCAATGTATTTCTGAAGCACAGGAGATGAATCACGGATATTGTTATTCTGTAAGAAAACGCACTATTTCCCTAGACAAATCACCTCTTTGCATTAAGGAGCTGATGTGACACTTCCTTGCTTGCTCATGCAAAACACTGCCATGCTGTTGTCTGTCATTAAACGGATGCTTTAACCAGAAACTGGCCAGGAGCTTTCTCTATTGTTCTGAGACACAGCAAAGATTGAATATCTGATCATAGTAAACTGTTCTGAGAAAATCCCTTGAGTTGGGATGTTGGGATGGATATTCTGCTACTAGCTAAGGTAATCTTGTACTGTCCAGTGGCAATGGAACTGGAAAAAAAATAGAAGTTATCCTCAAAGCTGGTAGACTAAATATAAGAATTCTGGTATCTGGTCAGATTTTGACAAAACCAGCAAATTGTCTACTAAACAGGCAGAGGTAAACTGCACTAGCTGCTGTCACCTCTGATCGGGAACATCACGACTTTCTCTTCCATGAATCTGAAGAGTTTTACTCCACGCATAGAATGAGGATAGACATCATTATTAATGAGGCCATTTGTTCTTGGTAGCTTGGATGGGAATATGTGAAGACTACAATATAGCACATGTACATACAAAATTTAATCTGTTTTAAATTTCAAGTATCACATCCTTTAAAAGAATGAGCACTAACAATTGCTTACCACAGCAGCAACAATAATACTCTCCAGATGTGGGTTACATGGAAAGGACAATAAAGAATGATAACTTTAAACTTACATAAGGCACATCATTGGTAATGTTGTGACAAAATCAAATCAGAAAAATGTAAGCCTCATATTGAATTCATTACTTTTCAAAAATATTTCAGATAATCCAAAACACTTCTCTGTGCCAGGAATTTACTCACAGCTGTGTAACATGTTGCTAGTGACAATTTTCTTAGTTGTAAGAAGGGATAGACAGGAACGTGTTTACAGATGTAATAAGCACAGGAAATAAAACCTATATAAGTTGAGTTGCATAAAATAGCCCCATAGATATATTTCTGCTGTTATCCTGACTATGTGCACAATGCAACCAGCTTTGAAAGTATTTGAAACTTCATTACATGTTTCAATATAGCACTACACTGCTGTATAAAAGATGAAGTAAAAGCAGTAAGTATTTGCATCCAAGAAGGGATTTACTTCCTCAGTAGCATTATACATACTTCATTGCAAGGAACTTATAAATTTATTTAAAAGAGTTATCTAGCAGTCTTAAGGGGAACAGATAAATTCCAAAGTCAAACCCAAAAAGCAAGAGTTTCCAAATATGCGCTGCTCATATTCCCCCCGGAAATGAAGAGCAAATCCAGATGCAAAACTTCCTCTAAACTTAAAAGAGACTTTTCAACACACAGCTGGACAAGACACAGCCCATCTATGTGTTAAGAAAGAGCAGCTGATTCACATGGTTTAATAGCTATAGGTTCGTGGGCATGGAACAACCAGGTATGAGATAAACAAAGATAAGCAATAAGCACATTTAACTAGCACTAGGAAACTCCAAATCCAGGGGACTGTAGAGGTCATACTCTGACATGGATTTTGTCAACAAAGAAAATCCCTGGAGGTTTTACAGCTGATCTTTACAGGCTGTATTGCCATTTCTGAAACAGAGAGAAGAGAAATTAAGGTTCCATAAAGTAAAAGCAATCCTGTCTGACATGAGTTAAAGAAGAAGTATCTTTCAGTATCTGTTCAGATGAGGAGAGACTTGTCTGCGAACTGAAATAAGATCTTAATCTTTGCTTTAAACTATGATAGACAGTGGTGGAGAAAATACTTTGCTGCACTTAAGGCAGAACTTTGAAGTGAGCAACACTCTGCCCTGCTCTACTCAAAGTTACTAATCAAGGAAAAGATGCAGATATCTAGTGGGATAGTTCAGCACTTCATTAACATTTACAGCACAGGGACAGGGAAAACTACCATGATTTCAAGAGTTTTCAGAGGCTCTAACAAATTAAGAAAAAGTTCATCTGCACTACATTTCATCACACATTCAAGTTGTGTTTATTTGCTTGTTGGAAAGCTCACCCGTATGAAAGTGTCCTAGTTGACTCCACATGGCTTACAAAGCATTTTTATTCATAAAAATATCCATCAAAAATAGTGCTGGATCTGCTAAATAAATACAAAATATCTTAACCTAAAGAGTTGTTTTCTAAGCAGAGAGAAAGAGCAGAGTCAATGCTCAGAAAAAAAAATTAATTTGGTTTTTGCAATGGACAAACACATTAGCTCTACAACTATATTGTCACTTTGCTCTTCCCAGATTGTCATGAACATTTTCTATACTTCCTAGTCCATCCACCCTCCGCTAGCAAACAGTCTTCCAAAATTAAGAAGATAAAACAGCACTCTGTTGTATTTTAGGAAGGTGATTTTCTAACAACAACTAACAAGTATGGAGAAGGCATACCAGTCTTGATAGCAGGAGATATTGCAGTATCTTCTCAAAGAAGGTTGTTTTAGTCCACTATTTAGCTCTTTTGGTAAATCACTCATGGTATTTATTAAGTAAATTACTATATAATCATTTCTGCCAGAGAGGCAAATTTGGGTTTTGTTTGTGTTTTTTTCTGGAATATGGAACTTTGAAAAGCATTCTCATTCTGTTGCTGAGATCTTTTCCAACTTGGTGGCATGCTGGCATATTTCCCTTCTACTTGAGCTGTTGGAAAAAAAATGTGTGGACAGTCTTTCCTAGGAATGCAGTCATAGGAGGTTCAAAAATTTGCTCTACCTTTCTTAACAAGTAAAATAAAACCAGAAAGCTTTGCCTTTACATAGATTTTTAGACAAAACATAAAAAAAAAAAGGAACTCAATTCAGGCTTACTCGTGCAGTTTTATACCTACAAAAATGCAGATGAATAAGCTATATTTTGGTATTTACTGCTATATTGACATTTATACCACAAGTTATTCATATCTACCTGCTACCTGAGACTTAGGCATGGTATAAAGGATGCAACATATAATTGCAATTTTGTATTCAAGAGGAGTTGCTGGGGCATCCTAGCCAGCAAGTAACCTTACATGCACTAGCCATATTTATCTATAAGTACGTCACAAAGCTGATTAAAAACAAAATCAGTCTCTTAAATACAACTGATGTGAAGAAAAAGAACAAAATCAATTGATACTAATATCAACTCTCATAAGTGAAACAAGATGATCATAACTGCAAATGTTTAACAGGTGTTTAACATCCCTGAAGCCTTGCTGCTTGAAGCATCCCTATTATAGTATAAAAAGTAAAAACATAATGCAAGAATTAATCACAATATATATTAAAAACATAATTTAATCATCTTTCTGCTCTTGCAGTCTTTAGTGAAGATTTCAGTTAAATGATAATGTATAAACTACACATACAGCAGCTCTTCCCTTGCACGTAGCATTCATTTTCTTTCCTTAAGGAAAGGTTCACAATACTTGCCTACCATTTGTATATCCTCACCCTATACGCTCCTCCTTGCTTTGTGCAATTCCATGGAGGAATTACTTTGTTTTTTCTTACATGCTCCTTTTTCTGCCCAGTATCGTTGGTAGCAAGGGAAACACTCAGGCTTCATTCTTCAAAACTTCTGAGATGCTTCCATCATCTTTTTGTTTACTTTAAACACAAGAAGTTGAAGTCTAATGAATTTCAGCATTTGCTATAAATTGATTACACTTAATTAGATATTATTCTCCTGAGCCATTGCTTTAGAAAGTATTTTAAAGTCTGACTGTATACTTTGTATTTTTTCTAGCTTACACCGCGATCCAGCACAGCAAAAATTATATTTCTATTGAAGATTGATAGATTGGTATATAAATTTTATATTATCAGAGACTAGATGTTGTGTAAGTAGGTGAAAAAAGCCTGCTGTCACCAGATATTAATCAGTTCTGGATATCACCATTGGCTTTAACATTACTGTCAAAAGATGTGAAGTATCCCACATGATAAGCACTGTGCTGTACAAATGCAGACAAGAGGAGGGAGGCGGGAACAACAGCCTAATAAGAATTCTGTGATTAATAGGAATTAATAATTAATCCCACCTTTTTAATCTTTGCTGCTAAACAGTTAAGCTGCCACTTAGAAGAGCCATATTGTCAGCAAAACCTAATTCTTTTTAATCCATGTGCTGCCTGTATGACATTCCTGTGCATTTTTCCCCACACGCACTGAAATCAGTCTGGCAATATCTTGCTTAACATAAAATCTGTGTTAAGCCTTTCACTCAAGTAAAATAACTCCTTAAGTATCTTAAGCAAACTTATGGCAAGTACTTTCAGATATTGGACGATCACTTTCATTTTGTCTTTAAATCTGAATATTTGGTCAACTTGGGATCATTCACACCAAAAATTGAAACAGAGCACCCATTAGCATTGCTCCAGTAAACTTCATTATTTGGCTATGAAACCTCTCACTAATGTACCGCCTTGCTAGTTAGTCTTCTGCCTTTGCAAAGGTAACATTCAGCCCTAAAGCCTTTTTTCTATTGTTCTGATGGCCTTTTTTGATCTCATACTTTATTGAGAAATTCTGTGATTTTAATCAATATGTAGTTAACAGCAAAATGTTGTAAAAACATCTTCTCTGGCTATGTCAAAACTCCCTACTATGCCATATGCAGTATCTACAGACTGACAACAAAAAACATGTCAAGCGCAACATCGCTAAGCACTATCCAGCTCTTATTTTAACAGTATTCATAAATGGTGGCTAATTTAAGTGCATTGTATTGGACTGATAATGGAGTCTCAGTTATTGCTCATCTCTAGAAGCATCTATTGATATGTAAAGCAAAGACATTAGCCATGTAATTAGCCTGCAGCATAACTATCATCCTTCACTCAATCATTTCAGTTCCAACTGCCCAAACAATAGTAACATTTCACAATGTTTTTACTTGAAATAGCTGGTGCCATAATCATAGTGTGAATTTCTTATGAAAAGCTCCCACAGATAGTGCACATCATGCTGGGAAAATGAGTTTAAGTACAAGAAACCGATTAAAACTCTAACAAACTCCTAAGGATAATTTGTTAAAGGGGTTTTGTTACTTTGCATTAGCTCTAAAAATAATCTAGTTCTCTATTAAAAGGTTCAGCATCTTAATAACTATTTAAGATTGTGTACGAATAATGAAGGTTTTCTTTTTGTTGGCTACATATTTTTCTATTAAACATAAATGCAATTTTACTGTTAGTTTTAATAATATTTCCACATATTTCTACTTCCTTATTCACACGATTCCATTCTGAAAGCAAAAAAATAATACATCCCAAGCAATTATTTGAAAAATCCCACTTTATTTTAAGATTAAGTTTAAACTGAAAAGACTTCTGTGATGTTTCCTGAAATAGCAGAGCCCTAGATTCTGTGACTTACGTGATTCCCATCTTCCTTTTGTCCTATGTTCTTGTATTTCTGAAGGTTGTTTTCAAGACATATTAAGCTTTTCATGCTCTGTAACATATTCCTTAGTTATTTTAATATATGTCTACAGTGACAGTTAAGACTGACCTTGAAGGTCACCCTTACTCAGGCTTAGACACAAGTCATCCCTCCTCATCTACGTCTTTATTGATATCTACAGAAAAACACCCAGAGAGCTTCCTAGAAATGGTCTGCCTCAGGAAGGAGAAGCAAACTCATTCCTGCTTCCCAATGCATTTGTAATTATGGGATCTTGCCCATACAGGGAAAGAAAGAACGGGCTAGGATAAAGGTTTATCTCAGATCCCGAATTCAGCAAGCCTTCTGAGCTCAGAACAAGCTGTTACAAGGAGACAGGGCAGAGATTCTCAAGTTGAGTTGAGGAGTGCCAGGTCAAGAAGATTGTAAGGTCAGCCTTACATATATCCTTAGTCCCTTTAGTGTCTGAAACCCATAAATTAACAATAATGAGTGCATAACTGTTCAAAGGGACTCCAGGAATGATATCATGTATAAGATATAATAAACTAAGTACTGGTTGACTATAAAGAGCATCGTTAGATGCAATCTGTTACAGAAACACGTCACCAGTGAAAAAAAAGAAAAGGAAAGAGATAGAGGTTGGGAACCAACTGCAGAATAGCCAAGTCAGTCACCTTCAGCCTGGAAAGGAGAAGGTTACCTCATTCTAGGTCTTTGTCATGACCCTGTGAGCACAGTAGCAGGGAGTAACCCTTGTTAGACTCAGTCAAAGGAAGACTGGTTTGTTACTTCTAAGTTCGAAGTTTTGCAGATAGCATAGGCTGCTTTGATGCAGATGGAGCTCAGGATTCCAGGAATGGTTAGTGCTACAAAATGGGCTGGACTTAATTTGTGTTTCCACAAAATATTAATTTTATTTTTCAGATTTCAGGTGACAGAGGCCTGTCATACTTAAGCAGAAAAACCATAAATGCTGATACTGTTTTGCCAGCCTTTGAAGGCTATTAGCATGTCCTGTCTTAGTCTTCTTTGGAAATTATTGAGTTTGACAAATCTTTCTGTGGAAGTCATGATTTACATACCTTAGTCTAAGTCCACACCTTTCAACAAGAGAGGGCAGAACACTCCACAATGGAGAAGCAGATAAATTGTGTCTGAAAGAACATGATTTTCCAGGACAGTGGCACAGTCTCGTGACCAAACCAAACTTACCAGTCCACTCCTGTATTCACTAAGCCACACTGTTTTGCAATGCCTGACTGCAGAAAACAAAGACCTTCGCTAAAATTGGTGAATTAAAAATAAAATACACATCAGCTCTATTCAACTAGCGGAAAAAACTACAATCACTTTTATGCTACATGGTATTCATATTCATAAAAGAGAAGGTAAATTTAAAATAGTATATCAGCTGCATCGGTAGCTCAACATCCACAGGAAAAAAGAACTTTGCTTTATTCTTTAGTTCATATTTAGCAATTACTTGTTAAACGTATACTAAAAATTCTTTATCAAATCATAATGAAGAATAGCTACCACACTGTGCCTTCAAGTTTTTACTGAGCCTTGATGTTGGTAGTGGTCTAACCTACTCCTTTTCACTTTGGGGAAACAAAACATTGCAGCATGATGTGCTAAGAATAAAAACAAAGCAAACAACCCGATTTCTCCCTCTCTCACCAACATCACCTTAGAAGGTCATCCCTCCTCAGGAAGATGAATAGTCTTACTTCTCATGCATTTCAGTAGGACTGGAGAGCATTAGGCATCTGGCATTTAAGTATCAGACTTCACGTTTTCAAGTTTTCTCCAGTCATATCACAAAAATTCTTCTTTGTATTCCACTTATTTCTCTAAGAAAAGATAAGGTAAAGTAAGGCTTTAAATTTCTTCTAACATTAAAGTCTTTTTCAGCATTTGATAAAAATTTTAGATTTTTTTTCTCAAACTTCCTTGGTTGGGGAGAAAATAATTGGTAAACTACTACAATTTGCAAGAAAAGTCTACATAAATTTACCTTAGCATATTATGTAAAGTGACTGAATATCTCAAAGCTTCACTGTTTGTTAGCTGGCAGGTTTCCAGTGCTATCCCAATAATTCCCATTCCAATAACTGTATAGTAAATTATTTTACTGAGCAAAGATGGAACTGAAGTTGTGAGCACTTCCATGAAAATATGATTATCTTAAAATCAAATATGAAATTTCAAATTGAACATATGAATAAGCACTGCAAATACATTGTGACTGTCTAGTACTGTCCCTAACAATAATGGAAATGAAATGACATGTATATATTGCATTATCTTTTGCTGTACTTTGGAGTCCTGGTTTTAAGGATAATATGGAAAAACAGCACAGGAAAATATGAATTAACTAATCCAGATGATACTGCAGAAGCTACTTTCCAACATAAGCCACAGATAATGAGAAAAAAACAGGCAATTTCACTTCTTAACTTGCCAGAGTCCCAAGGTGACGCACCAGTATAGTTTGCAGTTGCTCAGAGAAACTTTCTGTATGCCCAAAATGGAAAGGGCCACTAAAGTACTGAGTGCTGGACCGGATCCATTTGTTTAATTTAAGGGAGACAGCTGTTGTGATTTACATAAATTGTGCTTTATTGATCCACAGAGATTCTTATGGCAGCTTGCCTTCATCCAGGAAAAAAAAAAAAAAAGAATGCCTTGTCATCCTCCCCTTGTCTTATAAGCTATGCTGCACCAGAAGAAAGATGGTGCAGGTTTTTGCATTTGCTCAATGTTCAGAGTTAATGCAAAGACTAACCCAGGCTGGGGCAATTTTGACTGGTGCAGTACCAAATAGCAATACAAGAGATTAGGTTTGGGTTTCACATTGGAAAATACATCAGAAATAGAGACTGGAGAAAAAGCACACTGTAGAGCATGTAAAACAGCAGGATAAAGATGGAAAAACAAGAGTATTTGTGCATGATCTCAGTTTTCTGTCTCAGCTTTTTTTAAAAAGAGGAGAAGTACTAGATTTGTGGGGGATTGCAGTACATATATGGGTCTCTAAGGGCAAGCGGCAAAGCATAAGGGAAGGCCCTGAGGACCCAAGCTTTCATGTGAACTGCCACTTCAATATGTTTATTTCAGGAGACAGATAGGATAAATTAGACAATGTTTGTACAGTGCTGTGAAAATTGTAAATGCTCTAACCGTTCTATGTATTTTTATTAGGTACCAAATATATGCAAAGAGCTCTGTAAGACAAAAAAAAAAAAAAGCCAAACACCAGCTAACCTAGATACTATAATTAACCACACCTACTTCTATCAGGTACTCAGACTTGCTTGCATGCCTATTTGTCAGTCTCTGCATTAGCTATGGGCAACTACTGGGAAACAGCAAGAGTAGAAAAGGAAGAAAATAAAATATCTATTGAGCCACAGGGTGCTGGAAGAAGAAGAAGGGGACTGGAGTACTGCAGTATGATCCTCGGGCAGAACAGTCTTAGTGCTCTGCCCACCCACCGACTGCACACAGCTGTGGGCTAAAACCCCAGCTCGGCCTGAACATAGCCAATAGAAAATGACATTTACGACATCCTAAGGTTAGCCTAACATTAATTAAATCACCACAGTATTTGACTCTTATCCTCTTTACTTATTTCTTTTGTGGATTTTACTTTTTCTTAAGAAATAGTCATTTACAATTAGAGAATTTCCAAGCAAATCTGAATGTCACAACTCCCCAAATATGAATGTCATCTTTGTTTAGAGGCTACAGGAAAGAACTGAAAGCTGAGATGTCCTTGAGCACTAAAACTAGCTGAGATATTAATCTACCACAGGAGCCTGAACGCAGCGTTAGACCTCAATCTAGCTAAATCAGAATTGCTGCGAAACAGTGTTCCAGCACTGACTGCTTCACTGAAAGCCATGCACTGCGTGTGGCAACGATACACTCTTGCAGTGCTGAGATTCCCAGAAGAAATTAGTACCAGGCAATTGCAAATACAACACAATCAAACTCAAATGCTCCATACAGTCTAAAGTTTTGCTCTTTCCCACCAATATTTTGCCAATGAGAATTCCCTTCATCCACAATATCTTCTGTGATGCTTCAGGACCTTGTGAAAGTTTGGGCTTGAGGCAACTAGTGTGTCTAAGCAGCTCACCACTCTTTCTAAGTTTTTTGTGCCGATAACAAATCTCCATGGAGGGGATGTAAGTATACCTTCCCAATCAATGACCAATTGCCTACATATCAACTTGCCTACAATAACTAACTGCACTGAAAGATATTTCAGCTAGACGATCAAGTCCTTCTTCATGCAAAACTTGCAGTAAAGAAACATGGATCCCATCATCTGGACTCCCTTTGAGGTATTATTATATCAGCTATTATTCACCACCATCCTTTGTTCAACATTATGCTTTCTTCCTATATTTTTCTAAGAAAATTACAGTACTGATTATTAAGCAACAGTGGGGTTTTGCCAAAGGGCGCACACAACAATAAAATACTTTTTTTTTTCCAAATATGATTGTTTCTGTTCAGAAACATAAATATGTTGCCATGTGAACTGAATCTAGAAAACTGCCCCTTCTACTTTTATCTCAGCCTTCAGGACAAGTGAGTACTGGATTAAAGATGGTTTTAAACCTTTCATTAAACTTATTGCAAGTATTTTAAATATTACCTAAGGTTAAGTTTGTTTAATATTATATAAGTATTACAAAGGTAGTGCTTTGTACGTTCCCTCTTGATGTATGCCACAGTTACATAACTGAAAAATAGTAGTGGTCACACACTCCCAGACTTTATCAGTATTGCTGCATACCATATAGGCAAGCCTACATTCACTACTCCAACATTTCACTCTGCCATATTTCACTTGATGTCATTTAATCCAGAAAAATAAAAAAAATAAATCATTGAGATGTAATAAGGTAAAATCCTGCAGTCATCTAACAAGAGAATCTGTCACTGCTGCACAATGCACAGATAAATTGTCAAGGCCAGAGGTGACAGAAAATTAAGAAATACACAAACACAACTAAAAGCACTAAGTGTACCTGAAAAGGCATAAAATAAATCACTTTGGCCTGCTGAGGTTAAGACTCAGCCATGTACGTGTTTACATTTGCAGTTTTATAGAGGAAGAGAACAGATGATGAGGAAGGCTTTTTTTAACTTATTTCTGCTTTTTTTTGCCTTCACCATGTCTGTTCTTTATGTCTTTGAGGACAGCTTGCATTTTGTGCACAGAAGCAGTCTGTATTCCACCTCAAAGGTTTTTACCCTCTGACTCATCTGTAACACCCATAGCTTTCTTATCTGCATTGTCAGTTTTAAGCAACTCTGAGTTTTGGAATAGATAAGAAGCAAGGAATTGTTTCCAACAGTTTGGGCTCTGATACTTACCAGTATCAGGTAGATGGACAAAGTAGAAGTTACTCCAAATACAGACCAATGGGTTAAGCAAAACTTGTCTTTCCCATTATAATGAGGCATCTAATCTGCAGAATAAAAGGATTTCTGGACTAAGGAATCAATTTCTTGTTAAATGCTTCTTACCATCAGTGTCAAAGCTTGTTGCTTTGGAGAAAATCCCCTTTTTAAAAAAAAAATGTTTGGTTTTGACATACAAAATTCTAGTCCATCCTCAACTGATAAGAAAAGTCATAGCAATAAACATGACACACAATATTTACAACTTTGGGATGTCTGCAACTAAAGTGCAAGTAGAGGAGGCATAAAGACATTTCCTATTTAAAACAAGAGCAAACTAAAAGACAATAAACTGCACAAAAGCAATAAAATTTGTTTCTTTGCCCCATGAAAGTATTAAGTGGATGAAATCTGTTAGCCCTTCTAATACATTTTCCTGTAAAAGAACATTTCTACTGACTAGAGATATTTATGTATGCAAATATGATGGAAAAATTAACAGTATGGAATAGTAACATGAAAGCATTCAAAATTGCCCATTAAGATTCCACACACAGTCCTGACTACTTACATGGGAGAGATTCTTATAACTTTGAAAGTTCAACATAAGAGTTCTTTAGTAACAGAAATTGTATAAAATAGACGTATTAAAATATTTCTTAAATTATTATCAGCGTCTCTAATGGCAAAAGGCTTTTGAATTTTAAGTTTAACCTTTTTACTGTTTGATTTACAAACCCACAAATAGGTTTCCTTATAAAGCTATATATCTTTCTGTCAGTCTTAAACTATATGGTTTATGGTGCTGAAGTTTCATGGTTATTATTGTATTTCACTACTCAGGTATTTGGATACTCAATTGTATAAAAGAGTACTTTCAAACAGTTAAATCCCCCAAAGAAAACAGGATATGAGCCAAAAATTTTAAGTGAGATGAACCGAAGCCTGGAATACATCTGTGTTTACACATGGTCTGTTAGCCTGCAAATATATGTGGGCAACTGTGCACACCTAATTCCACAAATCTGAGTTTCTAAATTCATTTACTTCACTCCCAGTTGACACTGTCTCTGTATTCTTTAGTCTTTTTGCTGAAACAGGACCAAATGTGCCAACGGCGACAGTGACTTCTGAGGCTGCAAACACTTTCCATAAGAAACAGTCTGATAAAACTGACTGACTTTGCATATGGTAGAAAAACAGATGATGCTAATGGTTATTTACTATTGATATGTTCCAATTTAAAAGAACAGTGTTGAGCCCACTGCCTGTCCCTTGGGCCATCTGGTCCCCCCATTATTAATTGTTCTAACCGACCTTCACAAGAGAAGAAAAATATTGTTGTATCTTCTTTTATCTTGTCTTGTAATAGGAATCATGTTTCATAGTGTTGAAATAAATTACTTGCACAGTGATCAAACATCTTAGCTTCGTTTCAGCATTTACTCACCCATGAAAGCCGCTTATTGCTTCGTATACTCCAAAGCCATGAACATTATTTCCTAACTATTCTATGGAAAGCGTCTTTCATTTTTATTTTTCAATTATGTCTAAATTCTTTCATTCTTCTTACACTTTGGTGTAACCCTGCTATGTGAAAGACCTTTGTTTCACTAATATTTGTTTCCTTTTAAAATGTTTTACCTGTTACATGGGAAGAGAAAAAAAAAATCTAAAATGGCTAAAGTAATACTAATTTCATTGGGACTACTTTATTTCTATTCAGTATATAAATTAAAAAGACTTAGAAAATATTAACAGAACTTAATAAAAAAAGTCAATACATCACCGGACTAGGGTTGTTCTAAAATCCGTTATGTTTTCTAGGCTGTTTGTTAAAGCATCATTGCTATTTTAAAACAATAGTCCTGCATTAATTCGACCTGAAATTCTCACCAAGTTCATGACTGTAACAGACAATTATTTAGTTTCACACACCTCATTAAGGGTTGTGTAAAATATTTAGATTTTTGTTTTGTGAACTAGTTCAAAGTCAAACTGCCCTCTTAAATTCAAAAGGTGAATCCACATCTTTACTAATTAAAGAAAAAAAACCCACACTTCAAGCTTTTTAATAGTAAAACACAGACAAAAATATTGCCATTCTATAAAGCTGGATTAAGAGAGATATAACGGGTAGAAAACAGTTCTCGAAAACCCAGTCAATCTGTGTATATCATAATCAGGGAGTTTTTGCATCGCATCCTAGAAGTATTAAATGTGCTGAACTAGGTGCAACAATTTACGGCAAAAGAGGAACTATCAAGCTAAAGTCTGATCTAACATACTCTTTTTATATAAGACTTTAGCATTAAAAAGTAGGAACAATGACATTTACTGGAGCTGACTGTCAATAAAGCATGGCATTAGAATAAAATTCTTGCTGTACCACATGAGCTTAAGATAATGTGGGAAGTCACTTACTGTGAGACTCGGAGTTTCTCTCATATGTTGGAGAAATTCATCGGTTGAAAACCAGAAAGAAAGGGAAAAGATTTCTTTGTGTTAGTTGACCAGAAACTGTGTAACATTGATGCATAGGATATCTTCACAGAAGATGTGAACATGATCCTGAAGTATATTAAGGGAAGTATTTCTAAGAAAAAAAGGTTGCTGAGATCCTCTGGAATACTGCACACCATTCTGTGCATTGACAGAGTTTACCTTCTGTACGTGTAATAAAACAGCCTGGCTCATTTAGCCCAGTAGTGTGTCTTGTTTGGGGCTTTCTTTACAAGAAGGACACAAAACTGGAGAGATGCCAGCAGAGAACCACTGTTACAGTTTGGGAGAGCTGGAGCACAAGGCCAAGGGAACTGGGTTTGCATACTGGAGAAGGGAAAGCTGAAGGCTGATGTAGTTGAAAGCTTTCAATATCTAAAGAGAAAAGTATTGAGGAATAAGAGCCAGTCTCTTTTTCGAGATACACAATGTGAGGACGAGATACAACTGTCACAGGTTGCACCACCAAGGGAAATTCCAACCACATATAAGGAACAAATTCTCCACAAATGAGAGTACTGAAGCATCTAGTACAGGTTATTGTTATGGACATCCATCTTTCAATGTCTTCAGAACTCTATGGGACAAGGCCCTCAGCAACTTGACCCAGCTTTGAAGTTAGTCCTGTTTTGGGCAGGAAGCTGATCTAGGGTTCTCCAGAGGAACCTAAACTTCTCTATAATTAAGTTCATGCATACACTACAGAAGTCATTATCAAGTACTACTAAAAAATATAATAATTTAAACCATTCATAATAGTTTTCAAAAGTCTTAATTTTCAAATAAGTCAAGCTCTGGAACAGTCTTCCAATAAAAGTATGGGTGGCAAAAAACCCTAACGGGTTGTAAGATCAAATTTAAAAACTTACCACCTCCACAAAATAAAACTAACTGCAGTAACACAGGACTGGTACAGATGAAACAATAGTTCCGTTACACTTTACTGTTCAATGTTCCTATGTTTTTTGAAAGCCTTTTCAGTAAACAGATGTTACATATTCTTTTACATAGAATAAAAACAATATATGATATGTGAAGCAGAAATAGTCACACTTTAATATCTTTATTCATTTTAAATTAGAGATGAACAGAAAAAAGATCAAAAAGTTCACTGTATCATAAATAGCAAGGTCTGACTGTGAAAATACCAATTAATAGATTTCACATTTTTGATCAAATTCACTTTTATTGAAACATATAGAACAGGAATATGATGGTAGTGAATTTGGATGCTGAATTCCAAAATGAAACAAATGTTATTTCTGCTACAGAAGCTTTTTTCTGTACCCCCTGAGAATTTTTCCATTCTCGTCAGTTTCACAGATTATGAGTTTTTTGATAGTAGTACTGCTTCTTATATATAAATCTCAGGAAACAGTACAAAAAAAAGAGAGAATAAATAAACAGCATTTGTTTGGAATGATTGCTTAGCTGATAGATTTTAGTCTTAAACAAACAAAGAAAAATACATCCTCTACAATGAGGAATGTTTGAGAATCTTCATTATTTACTTGTCCAACCTCAGACTGAGGATATTTTTCATGGAACATTACCAACAGAGCATACAAAAAGATTATATTGATTTCAATTAGAAAATCATGTGAATAGATCCGTCATCTTTGATGGCCTTTCACAGTAACTTCAGTTGTTGCAGTATGAGCTGAATCTGCACATATAATTAGAGTGAAGACTCATGTAAAAAACAAATTTATTCTAGAAACAGCTGAATTTATTTCTAATAGTGTTAAGTATTATCAACATCATTACCATTATCAGTTAGGTTATCAGTATTTTCACAAAATAAGTTTTCTCAAACTGAGAGGGTTTTTTACAATACTTTTGCAAAAGCATTTCTAGGTAGAAGATATTTAATAATTCCTTCACAATCACAAAGTCTACAGAATTCCACATGAAATTTGATAAAGTTTTCACTCTGTGTCAGAATACAACACCAGTACCCAGGGTGATCTGCTCTGGACAGCCTAAAAAGACAAGATGATAAACCATATTCTCTAATACCTACTATATTTACATCAGTGCTTACACTTCTTCATGGTCTACAATGTAATCTTCAGCTAAACAGCCAGCACTATAATTTCACTGGTCCAGCTTAAGCAAGAACACAAAGCTATATTCCATTTAAAATTTTGTCCTTTTTAGGATGCATCTAAGCTTTAGATAAAGTTTCAGCAGCAGCAGACATGCAAAATATGTTGACATAGGAGTCAACATAAGTTGACAGTTATATCACTGTCCCAGTAATCCAGGTACAGCAGAGTTCCTTGTTGGAAAACATATCTGAGTGCCCCAGATGCAGAAGTCTGGAGGACACTCCATGTTAAATTAACAGTGGACATCGTGAATTTAAAAATGCATACATTTGAAAACAAGAAGATGACATAGGTTTCATCTAGAAATTCCAGAAGGAAACACTTTATTAGGACATCAAATAAAAAACTGTTCAAACTGTTTCAGCTCAATTGGTAGGGGGATAAGAGACTGAAAGGGAGTGTAATAAACCAAAGCATATAAGATTTGTTCTCAAACCGGTTGGAAGGTGAAGGAGGCCCCCCCCCCCTTCC
>Ga0065711_1031478_pt1 | contig 29551 bp, 12 predicted proteins | sample Hoacrofraction12_FD_59098 | JGI IMG/M metagenome (GOLD analysis project Ga0065711, IMG submission 59098) | Hoatzin crop microbial communities from Cojedes, Venezuela - Epithelial fraction 12 v2 (version 2) | ecosystem: Host-associated > Birds > Digestive system > Esophagus > Crop | place... | reverse complement strand
GCTGCCTGCCGGGAGCGGCAGCCATGTCGCGCGCCGGCGGCGGCGGGAAGGGCGCGGAGGGGCTTCCCCGCCGCCTCCTCCCGCTTGCCCCGGCCGTCGTTCGTTCCCTCCCGACGCGTGCTGGTCCTACCCTAATCAGACGAGATAAGAGCTAAGGGCCTCCGTGGGTGTTCGGCGTTCACCCCCTTTTCGTGCTTGGAGCGTGCTGTGCCAGGCGGGCCGGTGCCCCTGGAGCGGCGGGGAGGTGGCGCGCCTCATGCCGCTTGCTGATCTGGTAGCACTGGCTTCCAGCCTTCATTTTTTGGGGCAACGTTCTCCCCCGTACCTGCACACACAGCCCTTGTTGTGCTCGGAAGGAAGCGTTTGTCACCGCTTCAGTTCCACATCGTGGGACTTGGCAAACCTATTGTCTGTAGAGAAACGCTTGTAGGAACAGGAGTTGTAAATCACATGCTGATTACTCTGAAGTTACTCTGAAGGATTATAAATGGAGAAAACAGCAAAAGATGTAAAATTTTTATTTGGGGTACAAAGAGCACAGAAGTTAGATTTTCAAAGGGTTACAAATATCAATGGAAAATCAATAGAGAGATCACACAAGAGTATTGGTGTCATCACACCTTGAATGCTCAATTTGTAGATACACAGCAAGACTCTTAATCATCTGTAATAAGAGTTCTCAGAATATTGTGTGGCCCATGAAAATGCAACTGTTTTCTCCCTAGGCATGGAAGGGCTGTGGTGTATCTTTGCTCCATTCCCCGTGTGCTGGGCGTTGTTTCTTTCCTGATGCAGGTTTCGGGAGCAGGCGAGGCAAAAGTCATGATAGCGCTTCTCCACAGGGCAGTGTTGTCCCGTGTTGCCAGTGCTGTATGAAGTTAGTTGTAAAGTTACGATGACAGTGGTGACACGTGATGCTTTTGTAGCAACCCAGTGTTCTGCAGTCTTTTGAGAAATTAAACATCTTAATTCTATTACTTTTTTTTTAAAGTAAGTTTCTATGTGTGTAGTGACAAGGTTAGAAATGCTACTGAACTATACCCCTCAATGGCCGGAATGCCAGAAGACCCAGACAGTCACTGTTTGTTCTTCAGTCCCATAGTTAGGATAATAGTGGACTGGGGAAGGGGTCTGACTCCTGATTTTGTAATTCCTTGGGTTTGCAATGGTACCTGACACTGGGCCATATCCTACTGTAGTAGCTCTGTGTGTGGACAGGAGTGTCATGCATGTGGGAACACGCTGCTGCTCACAGTGGTGTGAAGCTCCGGGCCGGCTGTTGATAGTATCTTCCCTCACAGAATGCGGCAGCCCCTCCAGTGTCCAGACTTCTGAGGCCAGGAGCCACTGCCTGTTGCAGACACTTCTCTCAAATCGGCAGGGCTCACGCTGCTGCCCTTGCTTTGTGGCACTGATAAACTGCCTGAGCGCTGCTCCTTCCCTCCTGTAGGCTGCTGACCCCTGAAGTAACAGATTTGCTGAGGTGTTTTTTCTCTTCTACATGGGACCGCTCAGGTCCAGTCTAATTGAGAAGATAAAGTGGGCTTACTGGTTTTGCGTGGCCCTCTGCACGTACACTTACACGTGTGAGTGAACCAAGACTTGTGTGTATCTCACCCTCTGATAGAAAGGAAATATTTTGTTTAATGTCTTAGAAAGAAATTTGCTACATCTATATAACAGCACTGTAGCGTTCTGGCTATAGAACAGGGCTTTCTCTCTTGGGTTTTATAAAATGTACTCAAAATGGGGGCCAGAGAGAAAATCAATGATCGGAGACACTATATGCTGATTTACAGATAGATTAGGGATATAAATATTACAACCAATATGGATGTTTATGCATTGTAGGTACTGCTTCTAGTGCCTTCATCTTATCCGTAAGCCTAAATCACATCAGAGATTCCTGAGCATTCAAAAATTGGAAATGTTACATAACTGATAAAGAATAGAAAGATTCTGAGGAATATAACTGCCTTCTTGGGCATGGATCAAACCCATGATTGTAGAGGATGGAAAAACAAGTTCATGGAGTTAAGCTTTTTTCTCCTTTTGAAAAACAAGAGCAACCTGAAAGATGGTGTAAGTTTTATAATTCAGATGGCTCAAGTGCCTTTCTCTAGGAGTTGGGGGAAAGAAGATCTTATCCGTACCACTACCGCTTACATGTATTTAAAAACAGACAACACAAAGATTCTCTGTATTCCTGATGTGTCTTGCACAGTGAATGTAACTTTGATGGTTTATGCTGTGTCCAAAACAAAAAGAATTCCCGTACCTTCTTCTCTGACGAAAGGTTTTGTCCGAACTGAGTGTACTTGAAAAGGAGAGGGGGAAAAGCACAACTGAAAGTGAGACATATTGTTCCCGTTACTCTAAAATATCAATTCCCAGCTGAAATCTTGAGACAATAAAAAAGGGATCCCTCAGTAAGACTGGATTTTTTACAGATACAGTCTGTGAGGAAGAATATTTTCCCTAACATTTTCTTTGCACAGTGTCTTTTTATGTGGCTATCATGTAGGTAACAGCAGGGAATTCCACTTAAGTAGATCCTTAATGGATTTAACTAATGGTTTCTTTGTGATGCTCTCAGACAGTTCTCCTGTAATGTGGATCCTCTAAATATTTAAATCCACCATTGGAGCATTTAATAGGAAGAGAGTCTCCTACCACTAGAATAAAGAAAGTGCTTTCAGCTGGAAACAGTACCAAAACAAAATCCGATTTGTACAACTGCATCAAGAATCTAAGCCCACTTGCTCTCTGAGGCAGCTGATAACAAGGACCTGGGGTGCCAGGTAAACAACAAGCAGTCGTTTGTATATTGAGACAATCTCTGTCGTTTCCTGTTCCTCTGTATCCTCCATATTTTTTAAGGCTTTTTGTAGTGATTAATGATTTGAGTGAACAATAAAGCTGGTAAATTAGTATTGCTACTTACTGTTGGTACAGGGTAACTGCCTAACCTGGGGGCTGGTGGGATCTTGAAAATAATGGATGGGTTAACCGGGGACGCTTCTCCTTGTTTCAAGTCTTTCTTCTGACACTGTCTCAAAGTAATCTTTCTTACTGTTGTATCCATTATCCTCCTATTTTATTCCTTTTACAAGTGGAGCCTGACGTTTCTCCAGTTCCATAAAATATTTGAGCTGGAAGGAAAAACCTTTTAGAAATCTACTTCATGTGTTGTCAAGACCCAATTTTTCCTCTCCTGTGTCTTCCTTGGGAGGAACAATCACTTCAGAAACTAAAACTGCTCTTTAAGCTGTCTGCTTAGCCCTGGATTTTACCATGTTTCCCTTGCACAAAGAACAAAATCTACTGTTTTCCATCTAGACTGTTTCTGAAAATGAGAAATAATAGAAAAATAAAGGCTCCCTTTAGCTTTCATTCAACAGAACAAAACCAAAGAGCTGCAATTGCCCGTTGGCTGCTTTTGTGGTATATAAGATACATCCCCTAACTTTTGAATACATAGGACTCCTCAAAAAGAATAAATATCACTCTCAGCTAAATACATCTGTTTATTCTTCTCTGCACAGTTTGGGCAGGGAAATTTATTAATTTATATAAATTTTCTGCAATCACTTCACAATCCATATTGCCGAAATCTATCCGTAACTTGTTCCATATGTAGCCCCTAAACATAGACACTTTTAAAATTTTACTCTCTGATGTTTCTGTGATACAATTAATTTCTGCATTTCAGTCACTCAGTATTGCTACATATACAAGCATGTAAAACCACTCTGAATTCCTTTGTGCACAACCATGGTATAAATAATACACAACATAAGCAGCAAAGTTTCTCACTTGCTGTGGAAACTGGCCATCCAGAAAGGGTACTCTGGACCAACTCATCCAAAATGGCACCCTCATTTGGCTGCAGTGGGAAGTTTCTCTAATAAAATGAGCGTGCAGTTAGATTTTCCTTCTTGTTGCATCTCGGTGCTGTTAGGGATAATGCAGAAATGCCAGCATGTTCCTCTCACGCTTGTACTTTATGTTGCGTGGATACACTCAAAGGCTCAAATTAAAGGCTTTCTTGCTGTCCTGCCTGCTGCCAGGAATGGAGTGCCTGTTTTTAAAACAAGTGCCTGATTCTTTGTTACTCTGTATCTCCTGCAGTTATGTAAACCAACAGGAGTCAATGGAAAATGGCTGTCGGATGTTAACATCTATGTAAATCAGCGCAGATGCTGAACTGATAGCATTTTTTTATCCCCTTGCAGAGCAGAATATGACTACCCCAAATTAAAAATGGGCTGAAATTTATTTCGGGTGAAGGAAAGGAGTGATGAGTGAGTACACTGGAACCACTGTTCCTTAGAACCATTCAAACTTTTTTATCCAGGTACCTGTGTACGTTATTTGCATGGTGGTTAAAAAGCAGAGAATGCAAGTATTAAATTCCCGATAAAGGCCACTTAGGCACCTAACTCCCATTTGCACCTTTGAAAATCTCCCCTTCTTACCTATTTTTTTAATGAATTTACTTCTGAAGATGTTGTCTATTTTATCCACGAGAATAAAGAGAGGATATAGTACTAGCTTAAATTGGTACAGGAGCAAATGCCTCCAAAAATAGTGTGTTTTTTTTTACAGAGGCCGATCTGTGAATTGCTGCTTTGTGCTGACCCACAATTTATGCAGCTTTTGCCCAAATCTATCAGACAAAGCTCTTTAAATGGCTTAAAACAGTTTGTAAGTGTTACAGGCATTCAGTCAAATTAGTCACTTAGTCAAATCATCCTTTCAACTGGTGCTTTCAGCAAATGGTTAAAACAGCATTTGAGGAAGGACCAGGTGTATGATCTAATGGCTGAAAGCAGCTCATGCTCAATGACATAATCCTAAGAATAAATGTATTGTAAGTATGTGGCCAAACACAAGAGAATATCTGTCATCAAGTACCTGGAAGTGCCACATGGTTTTCGTATCGCTGTGCTTCAGTTGGAGCCACTGAGACCTGTGCAGCACTTTCAGCTCCTTCTGAGAAAAATACCTCCTGCTGCTTCAGTGCTTGCTGGATCCAGGGTAGATACTTTTAAGAAACCCTTAACTAGCAGAACTAAAATCTTGCTGGATATCTTTTCTTCTAGATGGAAGAAACTCAAAATCCACAGAATTTTAAATATACAGCTTCTAGTGGTAGATATTCAATGGGTTGTGCGACAGTGCCTCTCGCCATGTCGCGGCAGTAGAGCTAAACAGACAGAGGACAACACCAGGAGTCCTGTGTACAGGGATCAAAGTCTGGGTCCATCAGTGGTGTACATGATACCAGGTTAATCACTTGGCCTCTTTGTTTCTGCTAGTGTATCAGGATAATACACAATACGGACATTTGGAAGAAAAAAACCTGGAAGAAAAGAACTATACTATTACAGTTACTATTACAGTTGTAGTTGTGCTTTCAGAACTCACAATCAATAATATATCCCTCATTTAAAGATTATTCCAGATTTCTCCAAGAATTCTTCTTGGAGTGGCCCTCATTCTTCATCCCTACTTCTGTCTTCACTGTGAATGTGTACAGGTCTGTCATTACTCTTTTTACAGGCAACTTTTAACTGGACTTTTTGTCCTCATCTTCCTCCTTGTTCTTGCTGATCAGACCTTGTGCTAAAGTTCCTTGCTTGTTGATGTTTTTCTTTTCCTGGAGAATGGTGTGTCTCCATTTACAGTTTAAAAACTAGCACTTAAATGGAGTGTTAAATCACTTCTGGAAACTACGCCTAAAACAAATGGTTATACTCTATGAAAAGGCGCATCAACCTTTTGACCCTGCTCTTGCCTTTTTCCAGAGGCATGCTAGGAACAGCTGTGTATACAAACTGAATGCACTTTCTATTTTCAAACCCTTTCCTAGGACCCATCCTAGTATTTGAGCACCCATTGCAACTCTATGACTCTTCAAATCCATCCTCTCCTGCTAACCCTACAACTTCTCAGCTTTCCTCCCACAGTTTCCTGCCTCCCCTGCAGCCATTACCGTTACAATCTGCAGGTGCTCTCCTTGCCTCTCCTGCACTTCACTCCCCAAGCACTCCGCATTACTCCTTTCACTGATGAGCCTTTCACTGAGTCACCTTCTGTAACTTTGCCTGTTCAGTTTAATTGCTGTTAGCTAGCTAATTTTCCCAAATAGTAAAAAAAAAAAAAATTCAAGGTAATTACACTGTTGTATTAAAATTGGGGAATTAAACATTGGACCGTGATGAACCAGAGCTCAAGTCAGCATGGATTTTGCCATTTCTAGGGAGGAGGGGGATTTATGGGCTTCATTTCTCACAAGTACTGGGCAATGATACTTCTCAACAAAGTAAACAACCTTAATTTTTCATTGTGGGAAAAAAAAAAGGACGGAAATTAACTTGCACCAGCCAGACCCAGATTCTCAACCTAGTTCTAGCGTAAAAGAAAAAAGAGGAGAAGGAAGAGGGAGGGTATTTTTCTGCAGTCTTTCTTCCTGGAAGGGAAGAAAAGCGTGAACAGGTGATTCCTCACAGCAGCAGGCAGAGATGGGTCTTTCCCCTTTTGCCCTGATACAGCAGTTGGATCTGTGCCTGGAATGTTCACCGGGGAACCCTTCTTGTAGCCTCCTGGTCTGACTGGCAGACAGTCTCATAGCCTGTTTTGTCATCCAGGACTGAAGGCGCTGGTTGAGCAAAGCTCTCAATGGCTTAGACAGGGAGGCAGGGGTAAGAAAAGAGATCTTTCACACCTTCTTTATTTCTCTTGATGTGGAGTTCATGTCCTGGTGCACTTCCATGTGTGTGTCCCTTGATGTCAGTGGAATTAGTGCCAGAGGAGTAGCAGCAGCAGGTCCCGCAGGCATGGTTGCAGGGCAAGGAAGAGATCTCCCAGGGGCCTTCTGAATTTGTGAAGGCAGTGGAACGGTAGATCTGAAAAGGAATACTAAATGTGAAATAGTGGGGTAGAATATTTCAGCTCATTAGTGATGGTTAAAAATAACCATTACTCTGCAAGTGTAAACAGTACTGAGTATGCTGTGCTTAAAATGAGATAGAGCAAGACGCTTCTTCACAACCCAGTTATTATACACGGTCATCTACAGTCATTGCTGTTTAGACTGTGGCTTTCAAAGTGTGTGAAAAACATTTTATGCTCCTGTGTGTGTCTAAGTTGATTTCACACAGTCCAGCCCAGCCGCCATGCGCAATCATTTAGTGATTATTTTGCGTGCCTTTCTAATGTAAGACTCTTTGAGCAATGGCAGATATTTCATTGATTGCTCTTTTTGTAAAGTATCAGCATTCAGCCGGTAATCAATTTGTCACCAAATGTTGCTTGGAATGAGCAGCTTTCTCCCTGACAGTAATCTCATCGGTTGTGAAAAGATATGATCAGTTGACAATGAGACCTTCTCAATAACACTACAGTAAATCACACTCAATAAGAATAAAGAGTCCTGAGTAAAAATGATTCCAATTTCTGTTAACAAAGTCCTTGGCAATTGGCAGCCAGTGCAACAATGGCAATACTGCAGACACTGCTGGAGAAGTGAGACATTGTTGTCCAAACCAGAAAAAGTTAGTAGGAAGCTCAGTTTAACTGAGCTTTCTACATACGCTAATTTTTCACTGCTAGCTCTGACAACAAATTCTGGGGTGTGCCTGTCCCATGTTAAAGCTTCTCTCTCTTCATTGCTGTGAAACTGTCAGGTAAAACTTACTCCATGTTATTTGTTAAGGCAGCTATATCCAACTTACCTCCATGATATCTAATATACTTTAACAGTGATGCACAGATTTTCCTACTTTTCTATCTTGCAGTTAGCATTGCATTTGTTTATTTATAGTATTGTACTGCCATTGTGTCTATTGGACAAAAAGTGGTCTCATAGCAGGAAGATCTGCGACAGTTCCAGTGTTTTCAGAATGGAGATAGTTCCATGTTCAGCTTTCTGCTTCCTTTACTGACATCTCTCATTCTTGTTGCCAACAGTTGTTTCGGAGAGGTGCCTTGAGAAGTCATGTTAGTCTATGTAGGCTGAAGAGGTTCCTAACTCTCTCTGACCTGTCCCACAGAGCACTTCAAAATAGATGAGAATCTTTAAAATCATTAAATATAGTGGCTTAAGAAGATACACAATTTCTGTAGTGTAAGAGCTGCACTTTGCATGATGGAAGCTTTTAAAGTCTCCTTCCCTGATGCATACAATCCTTTGGAAGCCACGAACATGGCCGTACTGTGTCCAAGACACAATGTCATTGTGCGGAAGACTGGATGCTTCTTGACTGAGTTTGGGCCAGTCAGGCACTGCAGCGCTCTATTCAATTGGCTTCAGTCTTCACATGTTGATTTGAAATAAATCAATTTGTCACAAGTGCGGTGGACTCTAAGATAACCTCTGTCATGCTTGTACCTTGGCCTCTGCCTGAGCAGGCTGATGACCTGAAATAATAATTCAAAGTATTGAGAACTTCCATATTTTTATCAGTTGTGGTAATCATGGCTAAGTCTCTCAGTCATGAAGTATTACTATGTCTGGTAAAACCACCGAAGAACAAGGATAGAATTATGAAGACCTGCACTGCTCTACAGTGAGCGGCCTATATTGTGTCATGGATAGGCATGAATGGCTTTTTAGGATACCAGAGAAGGCTGAGACAGGACCATATTGTATTTTCCTCCATGAGCTCCCAGCTAGCAAGTAACCTCAAGAAAGAAAAATGTCTTTGATGTATCCATTCTTTAAATCAACTGTCATAGTCAGGACAGGTACTTTCTCAAAACTCAGCCACCTCTATGAAATAAAACATGCAATATTATTTTAAAATAAAGAAATAATATTTTCCTTTGCATTTCTGCAGACTTAAAATGGCTAAAGACATTTTCCTGAGATATAAAAGAAGTTGCCTTTGGCCTCAAAGTGTGAATGGAGAGTTTTAACCTCCAAGGTGATATTTTCAAGCAAGGTCTTATCAAACAGGGAGCTGTCATGAAATTTTTTTCCTCATCCTATCTGTTACCAATGGATGCTAGATTTTCCTTGCGTCTTCTGTATGATACCTCCCACAACTGCATCTGAGTCCATCACTAAATTCCCAATTTCTAATTAATACAAGTTATTATTTACTGTTATTATTAAAGAAGGGAAGGGCTGCCTTCATCTGTCTGGAGGGTCTGCCAGTATATCTGCTGTGTGCATTGCTACTACAGTGGAATTGAATAGTCCTCAGTTTCATGCAGATGCACTGTGTCAGAAAACATCTGCTAGCTGCTGATTTTATGCATATTACAGAGACTTTATGTACTGTTAAATGGACCACTTTTTCATTCCAAACCATAATTTTCCATGTGGCATCATTTGATCTGTCCTCACTCCAACATTTGGTTTGATCAACTAATTTCTTCCTACCCAATATGCGTGTTGTAACTTCCTCTATGGCTCTGTATATGTGTGTGTCCTATCTGTGAATGGAAATTACTGTACTGTCCTTGTCATGATAAACCTTGGTGGTAGGGCAAAACATGTCGTTTTAATCAATATACTTTATTTTCATTAGCTTCTTTCATCACTGAGCTTTAGTCTAGACAGCTTAGGTCTGATAATGCCAACTGCTACCCAGCTGCATAGTAGAATACCATGATCAAATGCACATTTCCAGAAGTACCAAGGATACTCACCTGGATACCAGGTTTGGAGCTTAAAGGCAGCTGGTGAGGAAAAGCGTGTCTCCTCCACACAGAACTTCCCTGTGACTGTACACTGAACTTCAGAACAGAGGGGTCAGAGGTGCAGCTCATTCTGGTCACTGCCCTTTGGGGACACATCCACCTGAGGCCTGCTGTCACCCTCCTGGGAGTTGAGCCACAGGGCCATGGCAGCAGAGGGTGCAGGAGGCAGAAGCTAGAAAGGGCTTGGAAGGGGGCAGTTCCTTCTGGGGCTGGTGCACGCTTAGCTATAAATTGTTTTGCTTCAGTTTTCTTGTACCGTTTAGCTTTAGATCACCTACCCTCTGCTGAGAATAATGCGTACTGCAATGCCGTCGTTCCCCCATGGCTAAACTTGAAATTACTGTGGAGAGAGTTACCTTCTAGAGGCGGGATGTTCATGACTGCTCTGCATGAGCTGTGGAATGATGACTCTTTGCCTCTCCATTCCTAGGAGTTCTTGAAACAACAAATCTCTTCTGCACCTGCTGAATCACAACTTGGGATTAGTACAGCTCTAATTACAACAGAGAAGACAGTACTTCTTTGGTAACCTTTGGTGGTGGTGATGTTTCTAGAGGCTACAAAGAGAAAGATGTAAAGCTTGAATAAAACCTACTGATCATTTCTTATATATCTAAGTAGCAGGAGGAGGGGCCCATACTTCTGGGGAAACATTTTTGCCAAATAAAACGTCACATAGTCCTTCTTGGCATGCAGAGAACTCCATTGCTACGTTTAAAAAAAAAAGGATAAATTTTGCATACTTAGTGACTCTGAAAAGTTTGAATGAATGCGGTTTATTAATAATAATAATAATGCACATTTAGATAGCTCTTTTAATCTTCAAAGCACTTTATAAATACTAGTTTGTTAACTAAACCTTGCAACATCCTCGTGAGGTGGGGAATTATTACCCAAATATTAGAGGTATATAATGGTGTGCAGTGCACCCATTTCCAGTAACTTTTTATCAATGCACTGAGGTTTGATATATTGCCTGTATCTCTATATGTCTGGAATACCATACACTGACATAAATGCATCTAAAATTAGTAATTTCTTATATGAAAGCAGAGTAGATATATCACTTGTATGTGTATAATTCTCTTCCACTCAATTTTCTCAAAAAATTATCATTATCATTTAGTTGTGCTTGAGGTAACAGTCTGTGAACCCAGCAGTGATGGTGGTGGGGATACTGGGGTGCAAGGCACTAAGTTAATTTGTATGTGTGAGTGAAAAAGGCTATTTTGCAGTCCAAGTGTATGATAAGAGACAACAGATGGATGCAACAAAGAGACAGAGACATCACGAGGTTACAGTGAGAGGATTACAATTACTATGAGAAGTGGTGGTCATAGCACACCAGCTGTTTAAGCATTCTCAGTTAATTTTTTAGTCATTGCAACAGTGAGAGTAAGAGAATGATTTGAAGGAGGGTGACAAAATGACCAGGCAGATGTTTTTAAGGTCTCCTTCACATGCGGATGTAGAGGCATGGGGAAAATACCTTCGTAAGAAAATGGGATGAAAAGCATTTCACCTTTGGTAAAAAATGAGATGAGAGCTAAGGATTGTAATTTACCGTATGAATTCATGATGGATGAGACAGGGATAAGCCCTGAAGAGAGAAACTGAAGTGAATTTGGGTCTGAAGTGAAATGCAAGGTATGGACATGCGGTGACAGTGAAGTGAGGTGACGGGAGTGAAATGCCAAGACAGAAGATGACAGGTGTGTTTTGATAGAGCTGTTTGGTAGAAGCTGTTGCAGTTCTAAGGCTGTAAGAGCATCTGTTTTTCAAATGCTTTGATGAAAGCCCTGTGTTTCTTGGCTGTTCTACAGGAGGTTGTGAGGACCGTCTTCTAACACGAACTTTCTGTGGCCTTCATGACATGGACCCCAGTTCTGTGCTTTGCAGCTGTTTTAGCCCTACGCACGAGCAGCTTGCACTCCTGCTTGGTGTTCAGCTAAAACACTGTGTTTGGATATGTGCCTTAAGACCCAGTTGAAACACAGAGAGGGAGTGAAGATTTACATACCTCGTTCATCTCTGATCGATGTGGTCTCCATTCTTCACTGCTCATGGTAAAGCCCTCTCCACACACCACTCCTGAGGCTACAGATACTTTGCCATATTGCCATTCCAGCCCTTTCAGACAGCCTGGGCACACTAGTTGCGCATATCCACACTGCACGCCAAGGTGTACTGTAAACATATACAAGCCCATTTTAGATGGGAAGCAGCCTTGTTGTGGTAGCACTGAGGTCTGTGCAGATTAATCTATCCTTTGAAAAATGCAATAACCCTAATTTGTGTGTTATTTCCAGTGTAAGCACTTGGGTTTTGATCAAGGAAATTATATACTTGATGGGAGTCCTTCCATTGCCTGCAGTGGGCTTTGCACTGGAACCATAATCCGGATGTCTCACATGCATATACATCCTTAATTAAAATTTTCTAAATTGCTGTTACATAATGAGGATCCCAAACCTTCTGTGAAGTGTTTCCAGTTAAGCCAGTGAAAAAAAAATGCACTCAATGCCTTACCAGCACAGTTAACTTGAAGTATGGCAATTCTGTGTACTGAGTATTAAGAAGACAGGTGAATTTTTGGTACATTGAAAACCATAAGTGGATGCCCTGACTTTTGCGTGCTTGCAATTTATGAACAAAGGTGTTTTACTGTAACTTTGCCACATTATACACATGCATACATATATACACACTCAGAAAGTTATAACCAGCTTTAAAAATAGGCTTAGAATGAAAACAATAAATCAACCTTAAATATAGCAAGTGCTTCTGCTGTAATTATATTCATTCAGTTTGCCAGGCATATTTTTAAAAATATATTAGATTGCTACACCTTTTTACCAAGAAGAGATTCATCCTGTGACAGCTGTCCATCATTAGCCACAGAATTTTTTTACACTGACCTGTACAAAAAAAATGAAGGAGACCTCAATCAAACCCCCTCTGTTGTGCAGTAAAAGCAGTCATTCAAGATTTTAACTCATTTCATTTTTTTCAGCAGGAAATACCAGTCTGGTCTCATAGAAAGTGCTCTGACTTGGATTTATATGACCTGCTTTCTATTCCTGGCTCTGTCTCTGAGTGACCTTATGAAAGTCATTTTTATCTACTATTGTTTTTAAATGGGCAGAAGGATGTTTTCTAGCAGAATGGGCCAAACATAGGCACTTCTTTTTCCATTATCCCACCTCAAAAACCTATCCATGAAGAAGCTACACACCTGTACACATAGAAATGCCAGTCAAGTGTTTGCCTCAAATAAGCCTCTCTCCCTCCTGCTCTCTCTCTCTCGTTTGTTCTTTATAGCATGAGGGAGTCACAGTGGAGTGCCTAAATTATGTTCTTTAAATATACATAACTTGAAAAGCCCAATTACATATACACATTTCTGCTCTGCTAGGCTGAGGGGATTTCTGAAAGCAAATACAGCGTGGACCAAAGTGAGCTTCCCAAAATGTTTATGGGCTTACTGTACTGCTACACCCAATACATGATAAGTATTTTTTGGAAAACTGCCCTCCCCTTTAGCGGTATAACTGTCAGACAACGGTTCATACACAACAACACAAAGTAATAACTTGGCAGATAATCTTTTATATGCTCCTAACTATATGCTCTGAAATCCTACATTTAGAAGGGTTTAAAAACACACAGTACTCCAAACCATCAAATAAGCAGTAAAAGTAAGATGCAGAGCCAGACACAAAACCAGAATGAAAAAGATTTTTTATTATTCTCCTCTGTATTACCATAAATGACATGCTATATTTAATTTTACTGTGCCCCTGGACAAATCATCAAATACTTTAATAACTACACAAACATTAATATTTAAACACAAGAGATCCCCTCAGTTACTGAATAATCATAACTCTGGATTGATAGGGTACTAAATGGAAAAATCTTGTTTAGACAGTTGTAAGAGGGGGGAGGGTATTTAATGAAACAAGTTTGATGGTCTTGTCATCATAAAACTGATAGATATTTGGCACAATTTATATCTTTGCTGAAAAGAAGTTTGAGAAATGGAACAATTGTGGTGGAGATTAATTTTCCCTTCTTCTGCTGTGAGAGCATAGTCCTTTAGGTCATTAGCAGGAATGTGTGACATAGATTGCACTTTACCCATGCAAGCCCTGTGCTGACTCTTGGAAAATGCACATGTTAAATAGCTGCAACTTCTATACTTGTGGGATGGGCTGCCCAACTATCACCACAGCTAGCTAGACTCATTTTATGAGAGTGATGAATATAGATGGTAGAAGAGACAGCATACGGAGGTGTGACTGTCAGTGTTTGTTAGACCTCCCCACCCATTCTACCCACTGTCTTCAGGGGGATCTATATTTTAGTTCAGATTTTGTGTTGTCACTTCACCCACTCTCCCAATTAAATGTTCTACCTAATAATGGAAGTTTGACTACTAAAACACAGTAAGAGTAGTGAATTGCAAGACATTTCTGTTCTCTACATCACACCCCACCCCCACCATGCCCTACCCAAAAACCTGAGAGGCTTCTCAATCAAACTCACTCACATAAACATCTAAACCAAAAGTCTGAAACTTTACTAGACTTTTAGGTCTCCAGATCTGGGACTATGTTCATGCATGTGTACTATGTGTCACTAAGCACACATGACACTAAACTATTGATAACATTTGTTCATTACTGCACAAACCCTAGGCTTTTATTTGTGTCATATCATATTCTGCTTGGGTGCCACAGCATTTGTAGCTAAATGAAATGCTTACGGACTGGGAGGTGGGCTGCATTCACTTACCGGTTCCTTATGTTATTTCACTTCATGCCTGTTTCCAGGAGAGTCTGTCTCTGTGACTCACCTTGTCATTTTCTTTTCCATTTTGGGGTGCCTGCTCAGACTCTGCACTTCTCAGATTCCTTCTTCTTCTGTGCTTTTGAGCTCCATGGAGATAATATAGCTCTGGCTCTATTATGTTTCTTGAGTTCTTCTCAACTGGGAAATACCCCTCTGAGGGAAGTTCAAGGGAAAACACAGTTGCCTTTACATTCTAGCTTCAAGGGAACAGAGAGAGGGGAAGTGGCACAGAGACATAATTCCCCTGAATAACAGGACATAGCCTGTGGGCTGGTAGGCCCTGGAAGCAATGCCATTAGAGTACTCCTCCAGATGTGGACAGCTGACAAACTTAATGATGAACGCTGCATCCAGACCATTTATGATGAACTAATTAAGTATCTTGCTTCATTTAATAAAGGAGGTATGGAAGAATTCAGAGCTGTCTCTACATCACCTACTCAGTGCCCTGCCAAGCTTCTAAAGTGGTAGGAAAGGTGAGCAGATGAAAAAGACAATAGCGCAAAACTAAAGGACTAAGGCTGATGGAAGTTTCTGTGATAGGAAAAGATGGGTGTTGTCATCACACCCTAATGAAAAAAAAAATACTATGGAAACTCCAAAGCTACAGACCTGGAATCAGAGCAAAGAAGGTTAAAACAGCATAAGAAGTTAGCATGAACACTGCTGCACAGAGCTTAGCAGATCTTTAAATAAGTAATTAATTCTTTCTGTCTCAGCTGTATATGCTTAATCATAATTTATCATTCAGTTTTTGTAACTTTATTTATTTTTTCCCTTTTCCTTGTTATGAGATAGCAATAAAACAAGAAGAAGTTGGAACTGAGTTCTTGATATTAAGAAAAGGGCTGATTACTGGCTGAGACTGACTCTGGGCTTGGGCTGCCTCCACCTCTACTGCTGCAGTAGTAAAGCATGCTCCCTTGAGAGGACAGATTTAGCCACTGAGCACAACCTCTTTTTCAGGAGAGGAAAATGTAAAGAGACAGCAGTTTCTAGCAGAAAAAAAAACAAAACAACATAAAACATTTCTCTCCCACTCATTTCTATCTATCTCCTTCGTTTCAGCTTTTCTAGAAATGGACAACCCATGCCCATCAATGAGATTGTTGGTGGGCATGATGATGAGCTGTTCATGATTATCTGCAGTGCTTGAGAGAAAAGCTGATTTTGCACTTAGATTCCAATGAGAGAAAAAACATTTTTGCCTTTTTACTTCACTCCAAAAATCTACCTGAAACATGCCTAGAAACTAGAAATACATTCTTGTAGATGAGTCTCATTTGAAGACATCGAAACACTGGTGAGGAATAAAATTCTGCAAAACAGTATTCCTTCATGATAAAATTGTGAATGGAATGAACTGGAATGAGTAACTGAACTCCCTAAATTGCAGTGTGATTTCTCCCTTCCCCCATATGTGCATGGGTGTTTGTATTTTTGTACAGACAGAGAGCAACAGAAAGCTACTGTAAAAGGATGTTTTAGTGAAATCTTTCAATTTACGGTTAACAAAGTTTTTTGAGATGCACATACATTTTTCTCATTGGTGAGCATCCTCTTTTCAAGACATCTTCAAAGTCCCACAATCTGAAGGTTAGAGTGGCTTTTCCATATCACTTAAATGTGCTAATTGCTTCCTATTCCTTGACAGAAACGGAGATAAGCAACCATTTCATGGAACGGTTTTTCGATCAGCTGAAGTAATTTCTGGGGCTGGACATAGTCCCAAGGTATACTGGAAGCAGCAATGAATCTTATGTGGACTAGAAATCATAGATGGAAATGCTGGAAAATTCTTCTGTTCACCAATAATGCAGCTCACAACAGAGGCACTCGCTTTTTTTGAACCTTCTGTGAAATAAAAGTGCAGATGGTTGTCTATGTGCATAACATCAGTGGTGCCCAAAGCAAAGACATTACAAATATTTTGCAGAGCTGTTATCACCAAATATGTACTCAGGAGGATACACAAAGGCAGAAATTCACCTTAGAGTTGTAGAAGATGGCCATGGCATTCTATTTACCACTCTGTTGCCTGTTTGTTGCCATAACCTCTCAGAAGGCACAGATTATTTTTATAGAGCAGGTTTCATTTTCTTTTTTTTTCTAGAGCAGGCTGGATTTTACTTACGATATCACTTTACACTGGTGGAGTTATATTTAACTTTGCAAATGAAAGGAATTGCTGGAAACCATCTTAAACAAGCTGCATGAGTGGTCAAAAAGTTTGGGGAAAAAGTCACTGTGGAGAGCAAAACTAGTTGGCACATGCAGTGGCTGAAATCTTGTCTCGAGAATGACGCTGCACATAAAAATCTGGCCTCGTGGATTTAGTGTCTTCCAGGTGGGATTCATGGACACACCATGTATACTGGTTGTGCTTAGCCAGGATACCTTCCCAACTCAATTTGTAAACTATGTCTCTTTCCTGTGAAATTCTGTGATACTGCAGAAGACAGTAACGAAAGCTATTATTTTTGCTTCACAGGAGGAACAAACTTAATGAAGATAACTGGTTGCTGAAGTATCAAGAAATCAGTGCATACATTTATTTCACTGTAAGGCCAGGGCCTGACACCCTGCAGGCTAAACTAACATCTTTCGACGTGCCTGTGGATGCTTTTATCGGGTTAAAAAACTCCAACAGTTGCCATTCTGGTCAGAGTCTCTCTTTAAACCGCTGCAGGCCTTCTAACCTTGTGCTGCTGTTTGTTTCCCTGTTTGGCATTGTCTTTTAACAACACTTAAGTATTTTACTGAGATATGGTTTATCTTGAGTTATTTTCCTTCAAGCTTTTTTTTAGCATTATCCTCGATTAAGCTAAATCTATAAGTTTTGTGCAGTAAATATCCCAAGAACTGGCCAACGTAGATTATTCATAATGCCTTAGAGAACAACTGAGTGTTCATCATGCTGAGTCCTTCTGAATTAGTTAAGCTTGCTATTATGTACCAAAAATATCAAAGACAAAAAACCCCTGGCACATGCTATAGATCAGGTGCCCATGGTTGAACTACTGCTTATTTTATAGGCAACACAGTTACAGAAGGCCCTTAATTTCCACCAGCACTGTCACTGGAGTAATGGTAACTTGTACAGATTCATCTTCATACAGGCAGGTAGTAAAAAACCCCCTACAGATACCTATCAAGTAATTTCAGCAAGGGCAAGAAAGGGCATCAAAGGAACCAGGAGAATAAATATTTTCAAACACTTGTTAGCTAATTAGAAACTCACATTCACCTCCTTCTTCTAGCAATTAATTGCATGATCAGTAAGACTGTGCTTGCAATAGTATTTATCTGGGACAACACCGAGTTTACTCATATGCAAAACCATGTTATTAAGCTGTTATACAACATCCTTGCAATTTTCCAAGCTGCCTAAGGAGTTCTGATCCCTTAAAATCAGGGATTTAACTTCGATTAAAATGAAAGAGAATTGGAGGTCTGAATCTTTTTAAAATTGTCGAGCTAGAGTTTATGATACTTGGTGCAAAAGTTTAAAAAAGCACCCCAAAACCGGTGATGGTTGGGAACGCATGGGAGTGTGTAACAGAGCTCCCCCTAATGGTGGTTGCCCTCTGTCCCATTTTTCCAAATCATAGAATCATAGAATCATAGAAAGTTGAATGAAGCATGTTCTTGCCAATTTTCAAAATCCTCTGTCCGCTAGGAGTGTTTTCTACAATGTGCTAACTGATTTCCAGGGTAGATCAGTTTGTACAACCCACCTATTATAAATCCTCACAGCATTTTCAACTGGCTACAAGATTCTCTCTTTCCCTCCTAAATTTTAGTGTAACACCATTGTAAAGCTGTTAAGGAGACGGTGCTACACTCAGCTGCAGAGCTAGCAATATTTCACTGGTGGTGAAGAGATTCCTGTAAATACTTTGTAAAGTGATTTCAGACCCTTTGGAATGGAAAGCATTGTAAAAACCAAGAATTACTATTACCATAAAAGACTGGGAAGAGGGAGGGAAAGATATGTATGCCTTCTATTAACGAAAGATCGGTTTGGTTTCCCTCATACTGAAGAACCTCCTGAAGAACAGGGAGGTGTGTGAAAATGCACCTTCCCCCTCCTGTAAGACTGCCAAGGTCAGCGAGACTTCTAGTGACCTACTGTTGAAGTGTTGATTATTCAGGTTAAGAAATGCTAGGGGGCTGTTTTAAACCTTATTTTTTTTACATAAGCCTTGATTTTCTAAAATGCTGGACAAGGAGAGCATCTATAATTTGCTCCTTTACGGGTCAGTGTCATCTCTTGCTCTTTTTTTTTTTTTTTTAAATTTCCTCCTCCCCTCTGTGAACAAGTTTTTCCAAAGCTTTCACCACACTTAGGAAGCGGAAAAACCTTCTTTAGATTTAAATGAAGTGGCTGTGTTACAACATACTATAGAAGTACGTAAGGTGAAAAGTCTGAGAGGTATATAGTTGTAAGTGAAACTAGAAAGCTCTTCCACTGGCCATGCCCTTAGGAAAAGCTGTAGTAGGGTGAGGTTTCATGTTGTAGGTGAGCTGATCTACAGCTTGCTGCTGCCAAGACGGAAAATCCTGCTCCTTTCCTCCCTCCTCCCGCTCCCTGTTCTGTCCTCCCTCAGTTGCCCGTGCTGTGCTCATCTGTCCAGTCAGCAAGTCATCCAGCTCACAAAAGTGGCAGAGAACTAACTGAGAAGAAAAAAATGAAGCGTAGTGACCGGAACCAATTAAGTAAGTAGGCAGTTGACTGGAAGTGGTAGTGCAGTGGAGAGGATGCAACTGCATGCCAGAAATGGGGGTGAGGAAACGGAGGAAAGGACTATGTCTCTTAGCATCACAAAAACTGCCAGGCTTACTTCAATAGCTATATGAAAAGCGGTGGACTTCTTGCCAGGGCCAGGTGCACGCTACAACTGTATCCTGACTTGGTATCAGGGTCAGAACCAGGCACTTCCTCTTCCTGTCACTTTGATGCCTGTATTTTCCAGGAAGGCACATCTGAATGCACGGACTAGAAGAGAGATGCAGTGTGCTTCAGCTAAGTCTCTGGTCTGGACACTTGTGGAAACAGGACTTTGAGGCATGTTGTGTGAAGCACTCGCTCCTCAGCAGAGACAGAGCCTAAATGTCTCGGCTTTCACCAGGGCAGCAGGCACTTACAAAGGGTGCCAGGCAGTGTGAGTAAGTGCTCTATTCTTAAGTGAATTCATTTTCAAAATAATTAACATTCACATGAAAATTTATCCAAACTTTAATTTCTGCCAACAAAGAAAGTTATCATGGTGAGGTATTACTGTGAGTGACTAAATTGATACCTATAGGTAATGAGATCATCATAGTTTCACATCTCTATGCTCCAGGTGCTGTAATTGTATCCAGTAGTTTGGATCCTTGTCAATTGCCTTCTTTTATTTCTTACTGGAAGAGGCTTAAAAACACTGGTAAGCTCAAGACTGTATTCTCTATCAGTTGGGAGCTTGTATTTTCAGTATATGACACCACTGTGTGCTTGCAACAGAGAATCCCAAATCTATACCTACTTTGATAGATGCTGACATTTTCAAAATCTTCAAGTAAAATTCAAACCTAGTTTGCCTTAAGTATACTCTGTTCGTGTTGGCTGAGATGCGCCCTTTCGTATTAATACAGAATGCAGACTCCTTTACTGTGTGGCTGCATCTCAGCATCCCATGTCAGGAAGCTGCACGTAAGTAAATCCCAGAGCTGCACAGTGTGGAAGGTTCTTTCCAGAAGGAAAGAAAATATATTTATTTAGGAACATAGAATTAATCTCTGGATTTAAGTGCCAGTTGAACTGACATTGGTGCTGTCAGTTTCATCAGGTAGCTCTGGTTCGACTATGACAAGAAGTCAGTCTCTGTCATCACCAGCTCTAAGAGACCTCCAGCCCTTGTATCCAGTAGTTTTGATTCGTGATGATTTTCTTCTTGCGTCTCGTGCTGGAATGGGCTGAAAATTAATGTATTTCACTGGTGGATGTGATTACCCCGATCCTTCTGAAGCACATGGTGACTTTCATCTGTTTTAATAGCTGCTGTAAACACGCAGGCAAAGCAATGGTGTACTATGAATATAGAAAACAATCAAATCACCTGGTCTTGATGAAGGCGTGTAAAACTCTAAAGCACACTCAAAAAACATGAACCAAAAGTTTACTGAAAATGTAAAGCAGCTTGTCCTCAGCAAATTTATGATTTACATCAGATTTAAAGGCACCATACTACACTTGGGTCAGCTTGAGAGAGTTGGCTTTGAATGTCTGCAATAATATGTAAGGTGCAGAAAAAATGTGCATTTGAAGCAAATCTGCTCTGATGGAACAGCAGCAATAATGAGGCCTCAGATCTTCGAGCTCCTGGTGACATGAGAAGGATCCCAGTGGCTTAAAGATTAACAGACAGATGGCCCATTTTCCAAGACAGGTAACATGGATGCCTCTGAAAATCTCACTGAGAATGCCGGTATTTGTTCGAGGGGGCGACTCCTCCTCCAGCCAGATAGCTCCGTTCATTGCTAGGTTCATTTGTAGGGGGCTGTAGCTCATGCCTAGCCTGTAAATGTCCCTGGGGTGGGACTTTGTCCTGCACCCTGGACCAAATATAAAGGAGACTTTTCTGTGGACATAAGAATACAACAATCACCACGCTGACTCAGATCCCGCTGCTCCTATGGCCTATCTCAGACAGTGGCCGTTAACCAGATAGCTCAAAGGAAGGTGTCAAAGCTGAAGGAGTTCACCTGCGTAGTGAAGACTGGATTAAAACAAGAAACAAGTTTTAATTTACTTTGTAAAGCTGTCATTATCTCTAACTATGCCAATTCTGGACAGTTTAGTCTCAATGCTAAACTTGATAAATTCTTGGGATCAGGGACTTCAGGAGTGAAAGGCTTCCATCACAGAATTACTGGTTACACGACACCATTTCCTCATTAGTTTTGAATTTCTCACCTCTGAACTTCATTGCATGTCATTTTGTTCTTGCGTCACGATATAGTGAGAACAGAAATTCCTGACCTACTTTTGCTATTGTGTTCATCATTTTGTGTCATGTAATCCTCCCCCCTCTTATTTGTCTAACTATTTAATTAAGAATTCCTCCATCTACTCAGTTTCTCATCAGCTACTTTACTTAAAACCACAGCACTTATTTTTCTGGTGACTAAATTGTATGCTACAGACAGGAATAGGAGAAATTGAGGTGCCCACAGCTCTTTGCGGGGGCAGGCAACTGATTTTATGATGTAATTTTTTGTCATGTGTACTCTTCGCATAGTGGTATGTTGAGCAAAAGTCTGTTCTGATCCCAGGTCTACAAGACGTCCAGGTCCTGTTCTGAGCTGGTACCTCCCATGAAAGCACAAAGTCTGCAATTATATCCCGACACAGGACAGACCAAGAAGGGAAGAATTCTGTGCCTTCTTGCATGACTTTATACGGAAGCACCAGATGCAGCCTAGCCCTGCCAAAATAATGAAGAGACATTGACCATTTAATACAAAGTAAGATCTCTCAAAATGCTTTCTTCATGTTGTGGTTTTTTTTTTTCCTAAAACAAAGAAAAGAGCACATTTGGAACAAAAGGTTTTACTGTAAGCCAAAATGTCTTTCCTGTCTCCAAAACACTTATCTAATAGGAATGAAGTAATGACACTAAACTTTTGTCTGTTCAAGATGAAAATCTGAAATTGCGTGGCTAGAACACCATTTTTCAGATGGTCCATTCAGTGGAGAATGGCTACTCAGAGCCTTACTGCTTTCTCAGTTACGTGATGCTGAAGCGGAATCGTTGTGCACTGAAGATTCAGAGCAGCGTAAGAGAGAACAGAATTAGGCCCTCATGAAATCTTAATGCATTGTGAAGCTTTCCAGCTCACATACATACCCCAGTGAGACTGGGAAAAGCCTAGTTCAAAATATGACTACCAGCGAGAGGATATGGTTCAGTTCTGCTGTGATCTGATGAAAGATGAACCAAGCCTCTTAGAAGTCTCGTAGGATTTTTACCTCAGTTGTTATAGACAGGTATGTAGATGGTGTATCTAAGCTGAACAAAAGAGGGAGGAAGAGAAAGGTCTGGAATTAATTAATGCCTTCTCTCGGAATAGCCCCATAAAACTCTTGTCTGATTAAAGTCCCTACAAACAAGGAGAAAAAAAGCACCGGCCTACTAAACAACTGAAAATTAAAAGTTAAACAAAAGGTGTTCTAAAGATGGCACCTTATAAATGAGAGAATTTCCATGAGCTTTTGGCTTAGTTGGCTGACAGCCTTTTCTGAATGGCAAATGCTTGAAGGCTCAGTTTTAGGACAGGTTGTTAGTTGCCCAAATTGAGTGAGTGCTCCCAAAGGTTGTTTGAGTGTGTGGTTAAGGGCTTGTTGCTCAGACAGGCTATACAGAAACACTCAAAGGACCCCGTGTGCTCTGCCAGATCCTGCTGATTTATTTATATGAATAAGCCACCAGGCCCAGACTATGCTCTTCAGACACTACTCATTTGTAGGTCATTCTGCACACTATTCTTTCCTTACAACCACCAAACAAATTAATATTAGCATAGATATGCAAGACTGTTGCTTTTGTTACAAGCTGAGCACTCAGTGTTGAGGGGGCTTTGGGACGTAACCTTAGAAAATTAGGGTCCAGACCTGAAGGCTTTTTAGGAGGGGACAGTCATGAGTCTGGATGATATTACCGACTGGGAAATACAATACTGACTGTGTGAATACAGTAAGATTGAATCTCACGTTTAAGCTGGTGGACATGATGGGGAGGGATTACACCATCATTTCTCCATGTAATGACCCCATTGTGAAGGGTGGGACACAGATGAGTTGGGCTTGGGCCAGTGGCTGCTCCAGGAACTGCCTACTGATGTGCAGAAAGGATGGGGCATGTTCGACAATCAGCTTTTAGTGCTTTGAAGTTAACCATTACTTGTAGTCACGCTGCATATGGTTCTGTCAGCAGTGGACAGGTAATGAAATACAAGTGTGTCAGGTTTCTCTGTCTCCCATATGCATTATCTTCCTTTCGGTACGAGTGGGAGTGAACCAAAAGCAGTCATGAGATGAACTAATTTCCTCTATAGGCTTGAATTCAACTTCCTAAATTAATTTAATATCCAAGTTGCTTTGCCTTCACTGTTATTTTAACGTAATTTAGCTAACTCTGGCTAGCTCACAATGATGGGAACACAGCTTCTTGTTTATTGACTGTGACATGCATCCCTACCATATATTTTTTTTAACTGCAGTTTGGTTACTTACCAGCTATGAACAGGGCCCTGGATATTTGATGCGGGCTACTATTATTTTTCCAGTGATGAAAAGAGACCAACCATACCCGACTTCCCAAGTACCCATACAAACTGGCAGTCAACTGACTGGACATATGAAAGCTTTTATGCGGGCAAATCCTGAATCAGTTATTTATTTTTTTATTGGCATTAGCAGATATTGATTGCCAGACACACTGGCTCCTAGTTGGCTTTGAGAAGACCTGGCCTCCACAGCTGTTTCTTCCTTTGCAAGGGTGGCCATATTCCTACCTGAGAGAACTGGGTGAGTCTGACTGGAACTGATCACGCCTTTTTTCTGAGCTGGATAAGGATGGTGCTTGGTCAGGTAGGTTTTGGAGAGCTCTGAATGAGCAAATCCTCAGCAGCTGGCTGTCCTGTAGCAGAACCAGGAACCAAGAGTTAAACATGGCAAGTAGGAAGACAGATATCTCGGGAGATGAGCAGTCTTTTCTTCTCTAAAAGTGGCACAGTATCCAAGGAGGGTAACTTAGGAAAGATTTTGTCTTGCTTCCACTACACAAGGCATAGGTATGAAATATCCCTGATGAGAAGCTAATCAGCGTATTGTGGTGAGAAATGTCACTTCTGGCTGAGTGTGCTAGTGACAAGGAGGAATTCACAAAGAACTGGTTAGAGTGGAGACTGCTCTGAAAGCAGGAGTGACCCACCAGCCAATTGTGCAGCTCTCCATTCTCTGTGATGGTGCTCACATGAGTAGCTGGAAGAAGCTGCTTTAAACCAGCCAGTGAATGCGAGACCATGCGCTTGCTGTTCCAGGACAGCCAGACATCCGCTGTCTTCCGGGTAGCCACAGGTCACTTCCCAACTGTCAGTGTCCTCCAGCTGCTCCCATTTCACAGGCTCCTCTGTGAAATTGCTCCAACAAAGGACGGGGCACTACGGCTGCAGATACGCTTGGCATTTGGAAGAGGCATCTGCAACATTTGATTTTCTTTTGCTTCCTTCTGCTTCCTGCCCTGTTATCCCTGGATCCCGCGTCTACCTCTTTCTTGGTCCTGTCCCTGTACCAGCTGCTTTGGCCAAAATACTCCAATTGTCACTGAAAACCCTCTCCTTATACGCTGAACGTCTCTGCATGAGCAGACCTCATTATCATGTGGCAAGAGGTCATTTACATATGCAAATCAGGTTAATGAGAGCAGAACTGTAAAAGGCTTCATTCCAGAGGCATTTGCATATCTAGCTTTGGAAATATTTGAGTGCTCTGCCGCTAGCTGTGCAACCAGGACACAGAAGCCCTGGCAGTATGTCTTCAGCGGTGATTATATCTGCAGACAGCTGCCATCCTGGTTTGCAACAGCTCCTGTCTGAGGTATCGGCTCGTTTGAACACAGAGGGTAGTTGTGTAATGTGCGCTTCTGCTCCAGACTACTAAGAGGCAGTTAAGCCTTGGCCCTTATTGGGACAACATGTGGGCTTCTGACAGGTAGATATATGCAATTTAGCATGAAGAATACAATTTCCTACGGTGCTGTCACTAATGCACACCCGGTGTATGATGAATGAGGAAAACAATACAGGTACCAGGCACGGCTCTCTGGGGAGAATATATTCCGTGTGACATGGCACCACACAAAATACTGCGTTTATTCTCTAACTAACTGGGCCTCTAACCCCCCAGTGTAAAGGAGGGCTCTCATGGATATTTGCAGATCACCCATGAGAGAGCCTCAATTCCTGCCTCTGCCACGGACAGAATAGGCAGCCCGCCGTCCCTCTCTTAGATAGGTTCCAGACAACCTTGTTAGGTGCCTTCTGAGTGTCTAATTGTGAAGCACATTTGCACAAAGGGCTCCTTAGAAGAAGTACCTTTGGCTGATCCTTTTTTCCAGCTGTTTTGCTTTCAGGAAGAAATATGAGTGCTTTTTCACTATAAAGCTTTCTGAAGTATTGCTGTCTGCCAGGGACTTCCGTGCCTGGTTCCAGAGAGAAAAGGCAATTACCTCATAATTTCTGAGAAAAGTTACTGATTTTCCCTTTGCTTCTGCCCAGTCCTCCTGACTACGCTAAGCACCTTTCTGGCACATCCCAATGGCTAATTTCATAAAACACACTCCTTCTTGAAGCAGGTAGTTCTCTGCTGTGACATACACCACTACTACCTTCTACACGGCTGCCAGGCAAATGCCAAGGGAGTAGCCTCAGAGTACGTGACACAACCCTGACCACCTGTAAACAGAGGGAGGCTCTTACAAGTTCCCCAAAGCAAGTTATTGCTGTCCCTGTGCCCTCAATCAGTAGATGGAGCTCTGCAGATCTCACAGTCAGACAAACACGCAGAATTCAATGTGCTTGGTGCATGGTTTTGGTGATGACCCTGTATGTTTCAGGCTGGAATGAGTTGGGATCTTTGCCAACCCCCAAAGCACAGGATCTAAAGCGAATGGCCCCATTCATGCCCTCATTTTGTCTGTACCTCCGCTTATTCTTGGGGACTCTGCAAATCACAGAGAATAATTTAACAGAATTCAAATAACCGTGTCCAACAGGTCAACACTATGTCCAGTCTCTTATGCTACTGTCCATGGATTTTCTATTATTTGGCCTTGCACTTCTAACTCTAACACATCTGCGTGGGTCAAACTCCACTGCAGTAACTCCTTGGAGTCATTCCTGTATTGCAGCACTTTCCCTGTAGCTATTCTCAGCAGCTTGAATATGACAGACAAGATGAATTATCTGTGCCTATAGGAGCAAGAACTGCACTTACATTTTTATCTGTATTTCCTGGGACTGAGCTGGTTCCTCCTCTCAGCTGATGGCTGGCTGCTTCTGTCCATCTACAGCATACAGACACTTTGGCCTTGGCCTGCTTTATGGCACATTGGGGGACGGATACCACTATCTAACAAACCAGCTGCTTTTTGCGTGGAGTTGGTCTGCAGACTTGAAGATCAGATTCTTACACCTTGGAATGAAGCACAAATTTAACAGTGTGCCTGAAAGACTGGACACCCCTTAAGGCCTACGCCATGCACCCTGTGCGCTCACATGTCACAGGTACAGCCATGCTGCCGAGCAACCGATCTTACTGATAGCACAGCTGGATGTGGTGATGACTTCATCACTGCCGGCTCAGAGCTATGAGAATCCCCTCTCGTTTAAAAGCACTCGGGACTGAGCAGTCAGCGTCCCTGCTGTGCCCCCAGATTGTCACTTTTGGAAGCTGATCTCTCAGAAAAGCATTCCATCATTTCAGAGCAGAACTGTCCTCCTCTGGTCAACAAACTCTGCCGTCACTCTGGGTTTGCTAAGAGAGGAGAAAAGCAAAATATAAATTGCTAAACTGAATACCTGGGGGGGCAATGAAAGTTGATTTTTTTTTTCCATGTTTGAATTCTACTTTTCAACCATGAAAATTCAAATTTAAGTACCTGAAACTTGCTGTATGTGTTGTATCTTTGTTTCGGTGAATATCCCCCTGCCATTATGCTCACGTTTAAAGCTCCTCACATGGAATACAATTCACCTCCTTGTGTAGGGTGAGATCAGAAGCCAGAGGTTCTGTTTAGTAAACAATGGCTTAGGAGGTGTTCTGTTTTACATAAGCAATAGCCTAAAAGCAGCCAAACCAGACGGGTAAAGAAAACTTAATCATTTCTAGGAAAAGGGAGCAGCCCTCTCATTATCATTCTCTTGCTGGAAATATATATGGATTTTTTTAAGTATTAATAATAAACAGTTTTTCACTCGCTCGCTTTTCGGGTTGATAATATATCTTCCATATTTTGCTTAAAATCCAGCCCTTCCAATCTTAAGAGCACTGAACTGATTTTATTGCCAATTCTGAAAAGTGTTAACAGGAGTAAATCACCCCTCACATTACTGCTGTTGTTCCCTTGCCCTGAGCCAAATTCACTGCTAAGCACCTCTGACCACACAGCTCATATAAATGTTCATAACAGAGGAAGCGTCTCACATCTGCTTATTCTCACACAATCAGAAAAAAACACCTTACAAAAAGCTATGTCACTGTAGTTTTTATATATATATATACATATATATTTGGTTATAGCTTACTTCTTCATGCCATATGCTCAATATTCAGCAGAAAAATTAAAGTCAGATATGCAGATGACAAAAAAAGTGCATAACATTAAAAAAAAACAGAGAGAGAAGAGGGAAACTAAAGCCATTTGGCGGTGTCAATTTTCATTGTGCACTACACTGTGGGAGAGCTTTTGAACTCTGGTATGGAGGAGCTTTATTAGAAACCAATTCTCCTCAGTGACCTCTGGAGGCCTAGTCCTATACAAGAGCAAGCCAGGTGCCAAAATGAAAGGGGGAAACTCATTATATAGAGGTGTATTTCTAAGGTAAGAGCCAAATGCAGTGAATTGCAGGAAGGAGGATTGCTACCGATGAGCCTAAAATATTCCTGCGAGAAATGAAAGATATTTCTTACTTTTTTGCATCTTCTGTACTAATTTCCCCTATTTTATTTTACACTTGTAACATCCCCCTTGTTTTTGTTCTTGCCTCTCCTATGATACACTCTTCCCTTTCTTCCCTAATCTTTTGCTGTTCTGATGTCCCCTGTTTCTCCTTCCTGATGCTCATCTCATTGTAGTCTTTCTGTGTCCTGTTTTCCTCTTTCCCTTAGTTTATTTCCCTCCTTTCCTTGCTCCCTCTGACTTAGAGTGGCGTAAGTTCATATAAAAGCTTAGCAATATAACTATGAGCTTCAGAGAAAAAAGTGAAACAGCAAATTACTTTGTATTATATTATCTGAAATTAGTAAGCACTCTTACAGAATTCCAGCTCAACAGAAGTGCCATCACTTACATACCTGGAGAGCTGGGAGTTTCATTTCATTTTCAGTGCTGCACTTCTCTCAGATTTTGCTGATGGACTGACAAAGCCAAAGCAACCTGGTTGGAAATGAAATGATTTCAACAACTGTGAAATACTGCATGACATAACAGCCAACATAAAGCCATCATTCTCTGTGTTTACATTGGTACTGATTCTTAACAGCATGCTGTTAACTCAGCATAAAGCTCTGCAGCTCTAAAACAATTCAGGTACAAGGACAACTCTTTTACAGCCAATCATGCTCCATTCCTATAAAGAATTATTATATCAATCTAAACTGGCATGTAAGTTAATGCTCACCGTTCGGCAGCTTAAATTTACATTGTGACCCACGGACTTATTCATCTCCTGCCGCTGAGAATCATAACCCCATGATCACTACAGGCACATCCACACTATCCCAAGAATCAATGGATGCTACAGTGTTATACATATTATAAATCCAATTGCTTGTCAATTAACCCAATATGACATCTGCATGGAGGATTTAAATAAGGAGCATCGTATTATACCGTGTGGTCGATAAAGTGAAAATGCAGGCACTGACAAGGCTTACCATTTGGCCTGCTACCACAGCATCTATCTCTCTGAATGGAAGTTATTTATGCTCCCACTGATTTATGGCTTGTATTCAAATGTTGGCAAAGCTGCAACGTACAAGAAATGTACAGTATGCTTTGGTTGGATACAGAATCACAGAATCACACAGAATCACAGAATAGTAGGGGTTGGAAGGGGCCTCTGTGGGTCATCTAGTCCAACCCCCCTGCCGAAGCAGGGTCACCTACAGCAGGCTGCACAGGACCTTGTCCAGGCGGGTCTTGAATATCTCCAGAGAAGG
>Ga0065711_1031477_pt1 | contig 29553 bp, 10 predicted proteins | sample Hoacrofraction12_FD_59098 | JGI IMG/M metagenome (GOLD analysis project Ga0065711, IMG submission 59098) | Hoatzin crop microbial communities from Cojedes, Venezuela - Epithelial fraction 12 v2 (version 2) | ecosystem: Host-associated > Birds > Digestive system > Esophagus > Crop | place... | reverse complement strand
CACACGAACAAGAAAATGACATAGGAAATCTACCAAGAAAAAGGTGAGCTTGCCTAAAACAAAGCTTTAATAAATGTGGAAAAAGGTAAACATTTGTTCTCTGGAAAGAAATCTTTTTCCTAAAGATTTCATCTAATTTTGAAGTACCTTATAAAGCAAGATTCTGCAATATGCACCTATTTCAGCTACTTGAGTTTTGTCATTCTCAGAACTCACTTTTCAATCCAACTGCATAAGAAAACCGTCAAGCGCATCCCAGCTGCCTTTAAACTTAAAGGCAACAGTTCGACACAGCAAAAGCAAAAGCAGACTCAAGAGACTCACTCCTGTTTATCTTTAGGGCTTATTTAGTCATGCCATTTAAAAGTGTTAAAGAATCACCCATTTATCACAACAATACCTAGTATTTCTTAAAGTAACCAGAAAACCCCCACTTTCAAACTTAAACCACCTCATAGTTAATTCATTCACAGTAAAGACTGAAATAAAGGCAAATCTGATTCATGTATAATCATACATGGAAGGGCGGTTTCCTCCATTTTAGAGAAATGTTTTCTTAGAGCAACAACATCAAACACCTTTGGTTTTCATTTGTTGTGATATACAACAGCACATAAAGGTAAGTCTTTTTTCCAGCAAGGAATCTATCTGTGACTCAGCTTCTCTGACAAGGCACTTTAGAAAGTAAAGTCAGACTCTCCAACAGAAAAGAACAAAACACAAAGTAACTTCTTAGCAAAAGGAATCATGAAACAAGGGTTATTCTAAAGCAATGCAGGGCTGAGGCAGGAAGAGAAAGAAAAAATGTTTTATTTCTTGTTTACTTCCAGTATGGGGATGGTTTAGGAATGATTTTTTTTTAAACTTTCTTCTACAGCTGTCACATTCTGAAGTGATTAGAACATAAAATCCCCATAAGGAAGAACATGGTCAGCCTCAGACAATTTTGTTGTGAATGCTACACCAGCCAAACCATTCCACCAGTTTACAGTGTACCATAAAATATTTACACAAGCTATGAACTATAAAATATTTTCACATGAACTATAAAATATTTACACTATCAACATCAGTTAGGAAAGAATGATGTGTTGTCACGCTGGTGTGACCCAGTAGTAAAGATTTTGTGGTCACAGATTAAATAAAACTATTGCAAATCATCTGGAAAGTTACAGGGAATATTAGGTTAAACAAATTACTGCTTCCTGGTCTCCTGGATGGTAAATGTAACCAGGAAAGCACAGCTTATATGCTTTAAGCTAAGTTTTACCAACAACATAAAGAGGTCAGGCTCATAATCAAACTGTACTGACCTCTCTGAATGTTCCTTCTAGCAAGGTGTCCAGATGTTGAAGAGGAGCAGGAGTTTTGTCTTTGAATCGTGTCAGCAATCGCCGCTCAATAGCTCGAAACTGTACAGCCCTTTCAGATAACAGCTCCTGAAATTTTTCAGCATTCAAACGTAGCTGCAATTTAAGGGTGTTGAAGAATTTGGGTTAAGGGTCATATACATTACATATGCACAGTCCAAATGAAATGGGAGAATGACAGTAAAATTCTTTGGAGAGTGTGTATTATTCAAGCATGATAGAGTCATTTATATCAGTTTCATATTTTACACTCCTCATGAAGCTTATTAATATTTTCAACATTTATCATTTGCCACTAAAAAAAACTGTCACAGCCACAATAATCTGACAATGCATAAATATCTCATCAAGAAGCCTAATAACAAGAGTGAAACTTCACCACCAGGATCTCAAGGCTTTTTCTTGGTTTGGTGTGCTATTTACGGCACACACACAGCATATTGGACTTGATACTCATTGCAGTAGAAAGTAAATGGTTATTTCCTTAAGCATATAGTACTAAGTTCTGCACTGTTTGAATTATTGTCTTTTTCTGAAGTGAAATCCATTTTCCTTTTATATATTCTATAGCAACAAACTTTCTTGAACTGTTCACAAAACTTTGAACTACATTGTACATCAAATGCCCAGGTATTAAGAACTCTTATTTTATATTTTAATCACCTTACAATTTTCCAGCACATGCCTCTAACAAAAAAATCACTAAAGGTGAGTCTTTCAAAATGCTGTGACTCTTCTGTACAGCTGACATGCTGTAACTAGCAGAAGTTATGAGAAGAAACATTAAGACACAACTTTTCAGATGTGAGCATTATGACACATATCCATTTTGAAGTGCCCCAAAATGAGAAGAAAAATTAAGTTTCCTAAATTTAGAAATCAGATTATATTTAAAAATAAAATATAGCATTCTGTCACCGCACGATTATGAGGGACAGTTCGGGGAAGCGAAGAGAAAAAGAAACACGATGTAGCTTTTCTAGAAGTAGCAGGGGGAAAAAAAAGGGACATCTCAGCTAATACTCTCCCAAGTTTGCCAAACAAAGTTTGTTGAAACTAACAAAGATGGGAACATTAGGATCCCCTTGCTAGATCATTTGACACTTTTTAGACCAAGTAATTATCACAAAATTTCAGAAACTTCAAAATAGCCAGCTGCAACATAATTAGATCCTAAATTAGCAGCCCAGCAATCACACCTATATTTCAAACTTCAACGTATTTAACCTTGTAATACAATCTAGTGAAGCCTATGTCTAAGGTAACTCTACAATACCAGACACTAAAACACCCCCAAATTTTCTGAATTTCAAATCAGTCGAAAGACTAACAGAATAACTACTCATGCGCTTGAGAGATAGACCCGAATCCGTCTTAAACACCAGAGAATCTCAACTACAACTTCAATCTTTCTGTGTGGTGATGGCTCCACCTCACAGAAAATTCGGCAGCATGAAAGAACATCCAGCAGTATTTCTCACTCTTACATACATACATCGCTGCTTTTGCCCATTACACAAGTTTAATAGAAATTTTCAAATAGCTATTCTTTTTTTTCCACTGGAAAGGCAGGGGGGAGGTATGCACATATTTTGTTTTATTAGCTATTTCTACAAGCTAGCTAAACTATTGAACATTTTTCACTGTCACCTGCATGACCAAACAGGAAAAAGTAATCACATTTCTTTTACATCTAATCTGGTAAACTTCCTTGAGTCTCCAATGCTACTTCTACAAGGGCAGTCAGCTTTTTTAAATCTGAAGGTACTTTTTACATAATTACCAGGATGATTCGAAAAAAAAAAGTTCATAGCTTCATTGTTACAGGAAAGTTAAATAACCCAAAGCTAAGGACAAATTTTAGAAACCTTTTTACAATTACCATGACATTAGTGAATGAAGAACCCACGGCTTCTGTACAGGCAATGAGCAGAAGGGCAAATACTAGTACCATAACTTGTATCATTCACAGACAGCGCACTAGCTACTTGCACTCTGCTAACCACAAGGGCCGTTTCAGAAGCAAGGCATACTCCACGTTAAAAATTAAATTACAACATTTTTTCCAGCATTATCTCAGACAACTTCTTTTCTGAAAGCCAAATGCCTGTGACAGCTACAAGTTTTAATCTGATTAATCATAGTACTAACATACAAACAATTTTTAAACTAGCAGAATATTAACGATTCACTTAAGTAACATACCTCAAAATGTCGATCAATTAGTTCAAAATATTCTTGCAGGGGAATTGAACCAGAAAAGCTACATGCAAAGTCTTTGCAGTTTTGCTTCTTGAAGTGTTCTTCAAGTCGAAGCATGAGCTCTTTTGTTATCAGCCAAAGGTCTTCCAATTGATCACTCTGGATCCTATATCGTTCTTTGAAAAAAAAAAACCAAATACAAGCCTAATAAATACACATGTAAGCCACATACATTCACTACACAACATAGTTTAGATCACACGCAACTAACTTAATTGTATCCAAAAGCAATCCTGGCATAACACAACCTTAGTGAGCTTTTCTGAGGGCTGGAGGCAGAAACTGGCTCTATTCACTGTGGACCATGACAGAAGCACAGCATCCTAAGCATCTGATAATAGTGATAACAAACCTACTCCCATCCACCTAAAATCTAGGATGTCTTCTGGAAACAGTTATTGAGTTCTTAGATAATATAGTCAATATAATTTTTATTACCTCTCCACTTCATAGGATATCTTCTAGTAGGAAAACTATTACTCTAACTAGTCATAGACAACAATACTCAGTTTTGATAGTGCTATGATTCACTCTAGAGACAATTAATAGTAGTAGAAGGTGAATTTTATCCATCTACATGGTAACATAAACTGAAGTGAAAAAACAAATCCCGTTAGCCAGTGTTATCTGTCCCAGCAAATTCATTTAACTTACCACATTTTAGTGAATTTCAAACTAGTTGGACGAGATTTTACTCCTGTTGTTTCTAGTCCACATTTGCATAACCCTCTCTTAACTTTCCAGGAAATCAGAATTAACTACATGTTGCGAGGAAAACATTGTGGAAAAATCATAGCAGCATTTTCTTTTCCAGACACTCTCAAACAACAGTTCCCTATTTTTTTCATTACTCATCTACAAATACCTTACCCCAAAAGGACAGACACAAATGCAGCTATGAGGAAAAAGAGTTACTGGGGTTTGATATAAAATGGTTCTTTTTTTCCCCCCTTGTTAACAAGGTTCACAGTAAATCAAATTAACTAGAATGCTTTAGAACTTGAATGCACTTATTTAAAATTTTCTCAACATTAGTAATTCAAGATTGTTTGACATTACCACTGGCATCATTCCCAGGATGCATATTTCACTGAATAGAGAATGACAAATTTTGTTTACAGTGTAACAGGAAAGAAGCAAGTTTTATTTAAAAACATGCCTGTTAAAAAAAAGAACACCATCTGCTGAAGATAACATTCAACCTAATATCCATTTTTTAAACACTCAAAATGTAATAGCTGGACTTAGTTGGATGTATCATCATGCTCTGCCTTAAGTGATTTTTCCTTGAGGGAAATTAGCTGAGATGTTTTCAGGCTAAATCAACAGTCATTCCATTTATAATTGACATTTCTAATACATTAATGGTTTAAAATGGATAAAACCGATTTCCTCCAAAATGCATATTTAGTTTCCATACACTGTTTGTTGCTCAATGCAATCTAATTTTACTATGGCCTGAGTATTGCAGTCATTTGCTTTACATGATCTTCCAGCTCTCAAAATAGAGAAATTAGATTTAGAAACTGTGTGAAACAGAATCTTTAGTTGTATACGAAACATATGCTTTAAACAGAAATACAATGAAGAAACTAAACAAATAACTGCGCTTCTGCTCAGCCTTGTTGTAATAGTTAATCAGCTTGTATTAGCTTTTTGTCAAAACAGGCTCTTTTAGAGAAAGTTACAACAGATTTCCAGAAAATTCTCAAACAGAAAAGCAGGAAATTGAGGACCACCAACAGGTTACATCGGTTACAAAGGGTTTTAGCACTACAGATTGTCCAACTAACACAACCAGCATTGAAAATGGTTGCCCTGCCAGTAGGTTATCTGAAGAAAGTCTAGAAGATTCAGTTCACTTCTCAGCTAGGAAGAGCATACCAGCAGAAAAACACCCAGCCACAATTAGCAGCTATGCCTTCTTTACACTTTGATTAAAAGACAGTTTTCAGAAATACCAACAAATAAACCTTAAAACCTTAATCTACATGGGGACAGCTTATTTTTAATATGTATTAACTGTCAAAATGAACTTCAGGCTGGGCTTCTTTGCAGCAGTCCTCTTGACAGGCTGAAGTAACATCTTCAATTACTACGCTGTTCAAAATGGATTAGCTAATACAATTAAACAAATGTGAAAACAGATGTCACTCATGTTTGCAGCTTCAGCAGGGAAACCCAACTGAACCTGGAGACTCTCTGGTCTCTCCTACGTGCAGTTCTTCCCATTCAGAACATGGAGGTCCATTTGACAAGGGATATGGAAAAAGATGTCTTTTTCCATTGTCCAAGACTAGCTTCTTTCATGGAAAACCAGAAATATGAATTGATCAGTCCAAATGAACTTTTTTACATTTCCGAAACACCATTACTTCTAGTCACTATTTATCTACACACACAATTTTCTTTTTGAAGAACATTTCCACAACGATAATGCTGCATAAGCACTTTTACAAATTATAAACTCAGTGTTAAGTTACATAACAGAATAAGGACCTCCCAAATAATAGAACAGAATTCATCTGCATTCATTAGTTCCATAGATTTGTCCACTCAAGCACAATCATTTCAGTATCACAAAATTCTACCAAACAATGCTTTTGTGTTATGCATAGTGTCTGTTCACAGATATTTCAAATCTCCTTTGTAAAGTGAACTTCACAAGTAAAGCAGTGTGGGAAAGTTTATAGCAAGACTGCAAGCCTCATTCCTAGCTAGTGAACAAAGAAACCTGAGAGCAAAAGCTTGAGGGTTTGCGATGGGGGAATTCAAAGTTACAGCCTCACTAGAAGCTAAAACACATTCATTATAGACGCAAAATTTGTCCCTTACACAGCACCAGATTTAGCAACTATGCAAAACAAAGTCCAAATAAAAGAATTAAATTGTAATCCAGAAAAAAATAGTTATTTATAAATCCTTCAAATTCTTCAGGTTTTAGGGACTATCATTGCGTGTCTAGTTAAACTCCAAGATCTACTATTCAAACAAATATTAAACACAAACTAACAATAAAACAGCATGCAAATAACGCATACACGAACCAATACAAATGGATTTGAACCTTCGAAATGTAAAGTGATTCTTGGTACAATTAAAGTTACTCTCCAGATGGTTTCTAACACATTTGATTACATTACAAAAGTATTAAATTTTATCTCATAGCTCACACTGACACCACCAATATATATATGTAACCCATCATGAATACTGATTTTTGAAAACAGTGAAGCAGATTTTTGTGTCAAAAGAATTTCGCAAAAACAAACTAGATTCTGATTTTTCGAAAGCATTCACATTGTTCTGTTTGAACCCTCTGCAATGCACAATAAGTATTATACGTTCACAATTTGTTAGTCTGTTGTATTAAATGAAGACTTTGTGCTTTGCTGGCATGGAAAATCCTAAAAACAATTGAACCGATTTGGTTGCAATGCAAATACCAAGAAAGTTTTGCATGTTGAGTAGTTGTACAGGGCAAGACCATAAACCCTGCAAAACTAAGAGAGCAAATCTTTCGTGAGCACAAACTCACAGGTGGTTGGAATATGACTATTTAGTTCACAAACTGCCCTATACATGAGACGCTGGACTAGGTAACAGCATATCTACATGCACGTTCATACATTCTGTAAACATCATAGGAATGATATTGAATCCTTAATCCTATATTTACAAGATATACAGGCATCTAAAAACAGACACAGGCATTTACTTGGATGTACAGAAGCAAGTAAGGTCTGATGTCTAATTAAGATGAAGAATGACTGAAAGTCAATGGAGAGTTAGAAACCTGCTTTTTAATCCCTTTCAAAAATTCCAGTAGATGACTACTTCCAAACACAGGTGTTGATAAGGTGTTACCTTTGAGGAAGAGAGGTTTTTTCCATTATGAGAGTATTAATTAACAAAAGCATTACTAAAATATAAAGAAAATCCAATTTCTTCAGAGAACTGTCACCGTATGTCACGTTAGGGTTAAAGAAATCTGATAAATTTCAAAAGGAAAGCCCTCCCGTTGAGTCACAAGGTTCAGAGCAGACTCCTTTGTGTTCTAAACTCTCTCTCAGAGAGGAGTCGAGGTGCGGCTGGATCTACTCCTAGTCCCAGACTTGCTCAGTGGTTTATATCTAAAGGGTTAAGCGTGTAGCCACTTCTCAGATTCAACTTGCCTGTCAGAGCCCCTCCAAGGACTTCCACTGAAAGTTTCACAAAGTTGAAACACTAGGTAATTTATTCAAGGGACAAGCATCACAGGTTCAGGATTGCCGTTGATAAATGCACTGTCTACAAAAATTGAGCTCAAATGTAATGGTTTAGCACTTTAGTTAATCTATTCCCGGGGATACGTCTGACAGTCAGAGGCGCAACTCTTACCAAAGAGGCGTCCTTTCTTGGGGGGGGAAGACAGGTTCAGGTCCATCGACCCATCCATCAGGTAAGGTTCTCGTTTGGTTCCTCCTCCCAAAAAGAGTTTTGCAAGTGCCAATTTTTATACATTTGAAAAAAATCTTTTTGTGAGGTGGGACTAACTCAATTATTATGTGTCAATTGGCTCTTGGCATGGAATGTTGTGTCACAAGCAGGACTCAGCAGTTTGACTGCTCCCTATAGAGCAGGCATCTTGGTACGTGCTCAGGAGGGCCATCTTTTTTATCTGAAGAAACCTCTGGTTTCATGGACTCTGCCGCGCTCCACAGATCACTTGGTTTACAATGATGGGCTATCCCCCCCTTACTTCTGTCTGATAAGATAAGCACAAGTTAATTGCTCATTTGTTAACTCTTCGGCTCTTGATGCCCAAGTCCAAGCATGTCTCTCGTCTTGCATTGAGAAGTCCAGCAAGGCCATAGATTACACTGTAGCATACTATTTTGAGTATGATTTTTTGTTTTGCAATAAAATTTTGTGCCTTCCATAGTAACATAATCAGATACTTAAGAGGAGATCAGAAAAAGTCAGTTAACGCTTTGAAACTCCTGCATTAATTCTCACACAATTATTATCCTTCTTTGTACGACCCACGTTCTCATTTTGTACACATATCTGATGATAGAGGCCTCTTTTACATTAATACTAATAGCACTTACGTGATGTTTTTGAAGCAAGAAGAGTGGTTTTTGAACCAGTTAAAAACTGAAATCCCAGAACATTTGCCTGGTCATCCTCAGACGGATCAACAAAGTCTGAAAGAGAAAGTCAAATACAGTTTTCTATAATTCAACATTGGCATTCAAACAAACCTGAATCCACAGCCAGGACCACATCAACCTTCGCACAAACAGTTTAGCAAAGGCAATCTGAATAAGGATGCTCCCCTTCTTAGGGCTCAGAAGTAAAGATCAGCAGTAGTTTGGTATACCCTCCCTTCATTCACGGGTGGAAGCTGTGCCACAAACTGTTGCTCTTCTCCAGCCTTGAAACAAAAGGTAGATTTCTCAGAGGTTCAGTCTGTACCATCTAAAGAATTGTGATTAGTGTACAGCCCAAAGATTATCACCTTTTACCAGATGCAGAAATTATCATGAAAACATTTAAGCACGCTCTCTTTTCAGCTTTCAGCGGAGCACAACACCTAGCTTGCTAAAACTACCTACTCTGCAAAGTCCATGCATGGCCACCTATCTTTTAATTCAATGTAGTGGGTGATACCAGGTTAAAAGGCTCAATTTTAGAGTGCCACATTTTAAAATCTACTCTGTATCACCTCTCCTCCCAACCTTCTCCCAGAAATAAGGCAAAACAGGGAGTAGAAGAGATACCATTTTTATTGAGTGTACCAAGAATTGAAAGTTCCTTCACGAATCACATCATAAACAGCATACTTTTTTCCCCCATCACTGAAAATGTGATGAACAGAAAACAGAAGATTTTAATATCTTCTTCTGGAACACATTAGACCTGTGTTTTGTGTTCTATTTTCAACAATACATCCCTAGGTTAAAAATAAAATGTAATGCTCTATTCTGAAAGCATTATTGCTTAGCCATACTGGAAGCCTATGATTGAAACCCCAAAATATAGACCTCTGAAAGAAGTTTGGTTCAAGTATTACCCATCCATCTGAGAGAAGAGGTATATTTACTCTCAAAGTGAGGAAAATCATGCTACCAAAACACCCAACCGTGCCTACTCCACTGCTCTCAGCAAATGTACTATATAAGGTTTTCAAAGAGATGCAGCTTCACCTTAAAAGCATCAAAGTTCTTGGCCCATACAGCTCTCACAGCTGTTCAAGAACCTTAGTCCTCTGAAGTTCAGAAACATAATCACTGCCAGACCGAACTTACTCACAATCACTTTAAGCCCTGTTTATTCAGTTCTTCTTGTGTTAATATGATCATCTAGATCCATGATACAGCCACAAAATATTTAGAAAAGGCAAATGTATTCCCTTTTTTTGCCCATCTTCTATTATGCTAAATCAGTCTCTTTCTTCTAGTTCTCCTCTTCAAATCCCTAGCTCATGTTCATACCCTTTTTCTACAGTGAGTTTGAAGTAATTTTTATTTAATATCAGGAACCAGCACTCAGTGTGCCAGAGCATAGTAACTTGATAATAGTTTCCTGCGTGGAAACATTTTATCTAGCGCATCCTTGGTTCTTATTTGCTTGCTTGATTATACCATATTGTATCACAGAGTACTCCTGTGGTAACATTCATCTCCTATCTCTTCTAAATTATGAGCACATAATTACAGTAGAAATCATCTTCATAACATTACACTTTATAGTACTCAATTTCTTTCTTCACTTTCCAGTCCTAAATGGCACCTAATTCTTCCTTCATGCTATTTTAATATTCTCCTGAATATAAAACATTGCTCAGGCTTGCACATCAGAAAATACTGCTAAAGTGACTGTTGTCTTTTTGGTTAAAGGCAGCTAATGAAATTATTAACAACATCAGCTCCAGACCAATACATCAAGAACTTCACAAATCTTCCTCCAAAGCAGCTGTACCACTTACTTACATCATTTACCACTTCTGCTTTGCCCTGTTTATCTTTTCTTAAATGAATGCCCATCTTTTCCCCATTACAACACCACTCATACAATTTTATGTAAAATGATTTTCTGGATACATAAAAATTAGATCTATATCATACCCAGTGTGTAAAGAAATCGGCAGTTTTACCAGAGACAGATAGACTAGCCCGGGTGGATTATTATTGAAATATCATGCCACCGTTTCTTTCCAAATACACTTATTAAACATTCTAACATCAGTTTTATTAATTATCTCCTTACTTCACATGGACAAGCAACACTTGTTGGAGTTCCTAACAGATTTCCTATTATAGACACATTTAAAAACCTACCTGGAAAAATGGCGAGAAAACTGACAGGAGGTTTATTAGTATCAATAGTTAGCTTGTGGTTTGCTGCTTTTGAAGGTTGAGCTGGAAAGCAAATTAACCGCAAAGGTAGCCTGAAGTTACACTGTGCAACTTTTGGTATTCCTAAAATGAAAAGACAGATTCATCTTTCATATCCGTATTCTGAATACAAGATGCTTCATACCGCTGTCCTCAAAGAAGTATCACAAGATGTTTTTAATGTGATTAAGGAATATGTTAAAATAAAAACTATGTAAAAATCTAGACTTTTATGAATTTTTCCACCTAAAATACCTTTAAATTTTAATATTTTTAATTTGAACGTGAAATGTGAAATGAACATTTTCAACTGAATGGGAAAGCAATTTATTAGCCAAATCCACTGCATACCTGTACTTATACCAATATGCAATGAAAGTTACCATATTATTTAATGCTCTAGACCAACAATTCTACTTTAATACAGACAACAGCTGTGTGATTACTCCTGATGCTTCAAAATTGAAACGTGTTTTGATCAGGAATATCACAAACTAAATCCTTTTTAAGAACATATTTACTCCTCTTTTATACTCTTAAATAGCATCTATGCAACCTTCGTATCACCTGTCAGAGGTCTGAGGCTTAGAGAAAAATGTATCTAAAGGAGATTTTTACCCAAAGGTATACTAAATTCTATCTTTCAACTCACTGCACCATAATAAAACAGAACTGTAAAACAAACTGGCTACTGCCTTTGGTACTGAGATCTAATATCATATGCAATTTTATCAGAATAGTGCAAGAGAAAAGAGCAAGTTTTAACACTAACATTTAGAAAACAAGTCCATCAGAGTGTGTCAAATTTGTTCAAATATAAACATCGTTTAAAATTGTTGGCAGGTCAAAAATCACCTCGCGTGTTCTATGCAAAACGTAAAAGTGCTAGTTGCTACAGAATATAGAGTTGTTCTTTTGGGCAGTCAGATTACGGGGTTTTTTTGAGCAGGATTTTTTGATGAAGCAGCTAACAGGGAAACCTTGTTTTGTTTGGGTACACACATCACTATGGGCACCAATACTCATCTTACTGAGACTAAGGTGATACCAATAATTACTCATTCTCTCCCCAATAACCCACAAAACTCAAACATTAACCCCACCACTCACCTCAGCAGAATTTAACAAAGTACATTTTTATAAAGAATAAAGTAATTACTGTTATTAATTATATGGAGACAGAAAAGTCATGAAACTAATAGATACACAGAGGTTATCAGTCACGTAAGCTTTGCAGGTTAGTACAAAACAGAGCTCAAACATTTAACCATCATCCAAGCAATGCTTTTTGCTAACAATTTTGTTTGCTGCTTTGTGAGTCTCTTGCAATGAAAAGTTATTTCTAAGACTCATCTCAGGGGAAAAATGTTACCAGAAGGCTCAGACTCATCCCTCTGGTTATCAATTCATTAGGTCTTTTAGCTGGCTGATAATGCCTTCAAGTAACTATCCTGCAGCAGCTCGTAAAAAACAAAATCGGTGTAAACCAAGCAGAAAGCTTAAGACAAGTCCTCCAAACTCAGATATTATTGGGTTCCAAGGAAAATCCCTGAAAAAATACTGGACAATAAACCCATAACCTTTCAAATTTACTCACTCAACCTTATCTTCATTACCTGATGGGAAAACGAAAATATTTTCTTGATGACAATGTAACACAAATGTCTTACTATTGAACTTAGATAGGGAGACTTATCAACTGGAAAAAATTAGTAATGAAATTAGCCAAATCTCTGGGGAGATTTCTAGTCCGTGAATCCAAAACAACTATATATAAGAGAACCAAACCAAAAACCTCCAACAAAACATATCACTACAGTGAAAAACTCTTGCTGGGAAAAGCTTTCAAAATATTTCAGAATTTTAAATGGTAGTAAAGAAACACAAAGCAGTAGCAAAGTGCAGGAGCCAGAACTTCCTCAATCCTTTGGTGTTATGTCTAGTAACACATCTCACTTCATCTAGAGTTGTGATACACTGCACAATATACAATTTTAGCACTGTAATAAAGAAAAAATATGAAAAAAATTCAGATTGTCTTCTAATCTGAAACACAACAGAAGCTTTGTAACATTATCTTGTAAATTACTGCTATTTAAAGGCATACTATGCACTTACCTGATAAAAGTAATGTTACCTGCACTGCAGTTATGATTTCACTTCCAAATTGCTCATGCATTCATCTTAATTATATTTGAAATTTAACATTGATGTGCATGATTAAAAAACATTTATGCTCAGATTACTAATTTAGCATGCTAAATATTCAGAGGTTTTACGCTTTTTCTGGTATTGATGACCCCGAATTTAACTAGTCCAGTGCACCTCACAGTAACCCAAACAAATTTTGGGCCACATTTGTAATGTAATTCTACAAGTTCACTGTTTTCCACAATATTCTCTCCAGCATCATGTTTTCATCTTGAGCAGAAATCTCTTACAACAAAATCCAAATTTTAATTTTTGGAATGTTACCCTTCCAAATTATACATACATTTATTTTCATATAGTTTATTTACATATTTACTCTATTTTTAATAATTTGTAAATTACTTTGTGTGGCAGATTTCTGCCACATGGTGATAGCTACTCTTGCCAAGAGCAGTATTTTATTAAGCTGGTTCAAGCATCTATTTCCTGCACAGCACCTCAAGGTCCCCCGAAATATCCAGAAACCAGAAAAGGAAGGGAACCATTAACACAGTTTTCCACTTTTTTACTTTACTTAGTATGCTCATAAGAGCAAAGTACTGAAAAACAAGACTCAAATATATATACATCTATATGTATAACTTCCGCTTAGGAAAAATGTGAAACTGAAAAAACCCTTTCAGTTAATCTCTAAATTTAAGACAATCTTTTTTCCCCTCCCCAAACCATGAGGAAATTTGTACTTAATATATATTTTTAAAGTTAGTAAACTATCTCCTACAAGGACCATATCTTTTCAGCACATGTACAAAACTACAGTGCAAAACTACCCTTCTCTCTTTTTAGTCTACCTATACATACGCTAGCTTTCCAGTCCTGTCTTATAATTGTACCTTTTGCAAGTATCATATCTACCACAATCACAGCTATGTTTTGTACTGCTGGTATTCTCAGACAGAAAGTAGCCTTTTAGCCTTGAATAAGATGTTGCCAATAGGAACTGGAATGAAGAGATGTTAAGCGATAACATTCTCAGAGCTATTCAGTCCAAACAGCATAGAACTAGCTACAAATCCTTAATAGCTGTTTCAGTTGCACCAAAAAAGCTATAATTTAGCTGTCTATGTTCCTGCTAAAATTTGAAAAAAAGCTAAAAATACGGTAAAGAAAGAACATATAATTGTGTTTTCCATTTTCAATCTCAACGCACAAGGCACTTAATACTTCACCAAATTCCTATGTTACATATGAGAAAGTGCAATATACTTCACCAAGAAATGTCTTTACCACTTCTTATTTTCTCCATGGGTAATTGTCTTCTTATGGCTAAGCCTCGTTTACTTTCAATTTTCTCAAATATTAACACCTTCATAGCATCAAACCAAGTATAACAAGAACTTAAACAAATAACAGGTAAAATAACAGCTCCCTTCCAAATCTGCTTTATTCAGCATACGCTGTCACTCATGAACCAGTCCAAACTTTGCATTTATTCCATTCACTCACCTTCAGGGTTGAGCTCTACCGTACAACCAGCAATGGGACAAAAGAAAAAAAAAATACATGAGATACTACTCAAATAAGAAAAAAAGGAAATGTAGTAACAAGTTTTAAAGAACTTAAGCCATATTTGTTAAGTAGACCATACATAAAGACATAGTACTAGCCAAAACCAGACACGAGACCACATTCATCAATAGTGCAATACCATCCAACTGACTTCTTAACCTTCAGCTGTATGAATCCCACAGAAATACACTGAAGACTGATTTGACCACAAGTATGATTATCTTAAACAGAAGAGGAAAAAGTCTCTATTCAGATAAAACGAAGTCAAACACACTTAATTTTTGTTTACTAGTATATTGAACTTAAGGATTTGATTGCCTTGTACATGTAACACTAGTATTTATATGTAATTGAACAGCATTATCTCAGCTTATTAATTTAAATGAATACCCAAAAATTTAGCAAGTTCTTAATTATGCTCCTTTATTTAGAAGTCTTCCAAATTCTACCATTAAAGGTAAGTTTGTAAAATTTCTTCTACAGTTCCCTGTGTTAGATGTCCTATCTTCTGGGATTTTTTTTTTTAATTGCATATAAACAATCAAAGAACTTAAGATACAATATTTCTTTACTTGCCTTACCCAAAGCCAACCTCGTATCTAAAATAAAAGCATAAATTTAACTAGTGTCACCCGAAAGAAATACATTAATTTGCCAGTGAGAAATACCCTTTAAATTCGATCCTCTGTGGTCTTGCAAAGCAAAGTCACAGAAGCAAGACCAGCAAAACAAAAAGTAAGTTTTCAAAATCAGAGGATCCAAGATACTCCAAGGCGTACTACCTACAGTCATACCGCAAAACCTGTCTAAAGCCACATCACTCAGTCGGACACTTCTGAAGGTACAACATCTCATTCACAAGGAATAAACAGTCAAGAGTCACAGTACAGAGGGACTGAAGTTGTACAAGCTGTTTGTGCAGACTCTCAAGAAAAATGGAAGAACAGCCTTTTCTCTCTCACCCTCAGCATATATCTGCAAGCCTTGTCGAAAGAAGGTAAGATTACATTCTTTAAAAACATGAGTTTCAGTTTTTTTTAGAAACAAACATTTCAATCATCACACAGCCTAGACTACTGTCACAATGTTTCAAGTGAGAAGTGATGTGAAGTAAATGCTTAAATAAAAGTGTCTGCATAGGATAAGGTACTCAGGACCACCACCCTTCACAGAAGCCCTTAACTCCATATAGATTTCTTTGGTGCCAGTCTGGCATTCCCTTTGTGCTGGCACAGCTCTGTGTTTTCAGAGTGAACCAAATCAGTAAATCTGGCTGAGAAATAACTGTTGATTGTGTGAGCACAACTGGGGAGGACATGCAGGAGCAAAGCCAAGCAGTGAGAAGTGACAAACAGACAGCTTAAACCTGTTCATGCTGCACGTCATATGGAAACCCTGCCTAAATACAGTTTCTCAGTAGCCTGACACATTCACAGTCTTTGGATAGAAAACTAATCAGTCAGTTACGGATAACAGGGTAAGTTTACATATCTAGGGTCATATCTAGTTTACATCTCAAGGGTCATTAGGGCATTACAAAACAACGACTATGTTTCTTATTCCTTTGGGTTAGTTTATTTGTTTAGAATGAATATGTTCAATTGTTGAAAGGGAAGTGAGCATTAATCACTCCCAATGCTTATTCAAATCTCTTCCTCAATGGGGAGCCAGTTATTGTCACATTTGTTGGCAGCCCAGAAGGCTGAATCGTCATAAAGATGTCCAAGAGATGGACTCTTAAAGGGCAGAACAGAAGCAAATTGATACGACACAACAGGAAAGCTTGTACAGCTGCTTCCCAAGCCATAAGCATACGATTTTACCTCTATAAGACCAATCACATAATTATGCAACAGAAAATACTAACTAAAACTAAAACTGAAGACTCGACTGATACACATTCTTTCTTTAATTACTAATGCCTTTCAAAAGAACATTTATAAGAAATATGTAAAGAAAAAGACCTCAAAAAAGGCAAATCAATTTGAAATATCAGGTGGCTTACCTGTTGGCGTATCATATGAAACCATACAATTTCCTTCTAGTTCTGGTGGAGAACAATTCCCCTTCAAAAAGACAGACAGGACCACGGTTTCAGATGAATCTGGTTCTAAAAAAATACAAAATTAAATCAAGTAATAGGAGCATCCAAATGAAAGCAACACGTTTTCTAGCACTTTGGGAAATATTCTACTGAATTACAATAGTTGTTTCCATCAGTTCACATTTAGCAAATCAGGGTACATGCTCTTTTTTGAATCCTTAATTTATAAAAGGCAAACTAGTCTTTCTAACTTACAACTATCTTGAAGCATAACCAATAAAAGAATTCAGCACCCTGAACACAAAGAATATCAAAATAAATGCAGTTCCAGGTCACGATTTTAATATTTTCCAAAGCCATCAGCCCTTTGTTCCTGTCACATGATGAGAAAACATTAAGAACTATCCTTTCAGATGAGAGCAGCAATCAACAGAGCTCTGTTTAAATAGGGACGATTACTGTACATTTCAGAGCAGAAATGGTCTGCAGTCCGAACTGAGACAGCAGGACACACTTCTCTGGTCTTCAGCTCCACTTAGTCTTCAAAGCAATCCCACTTGCAGTCTTATCAGAGTTGGAAAAAGGCTAGACTCACCAAACAGTTGATGGTAAGCTGGGAACATATGCTAGTCTGCCCACAGGTAAACAAGCTCTCTGTCCCTGCTTTTAGCTCAGCAGTGCCATTTCTACAGAGAATTGCCAGCAAAACAAAATGCCCAAGAGTACCACAGAATAACTGGGGTTTGTTTTTTTTTTTTCCTCTCCATCATGAAGCTGCCACCCTGCCTCTCCTCACCTGCCATGCATCATACCATAATCAAGGAAGCAACTCCATTCCTTTGTCTTCCTCCACCAAGCAGTATCTAGAAGCTGCAGAGGGCAGGCAAGGCAAAATTGTAATTGTGTAAACTGCAGCATATCTGCAACAATGCACTCGATGGAGGTTGGACTATAACTTTCAAACACCCTCAGAAAGAGTAATACGATAGCTGCAATGGTACTATAATAACTTACCTAAATCATCAAGGACGAACTGGTCACAGGTCACTGCTAATGGAGCTTGTACACATACTGCCAGGTTTGGTTTCTGCGCGGTCACTCTGCTCTGTATTGTTACCTAAATCGAGTGACATACAGAAGTATTTAAAAGAAGCAACAAATCCATCTGCATAGCAGAAAACAAACTAATCAGCAAAAAGATACAAAAAACCTGCAAGGAGCAATTCAGCAATGTTTAGGAACTTCAAATTTCAACTTCAAAACCAGTATTTTCCTTTTACAATTCTTATTTACTTACAGCCAATAGTGGAACACAGTAACTTGAAAGGCAACAAAAAACTGAGGGGATTTCTCATGTTCTTTGTAATTTTAACTCAAGACAAACTAATGCTAAAGTGTTAATTAAAATGATAATATTTTGCCAGTTTCATGCATTTGTTCTAATGCAAATAAAAATAAAGTGTTGCCTCTGAGATGACTAAGGTAAAAAACAAAATAAAAAGAAATCTAACCAAAGAAATTATTTCCTTTAACTGCAAAGAGCAACACAGTCTTCTGAATAACTTTAGATTCAAGTGCTATTTGATTTTTTTACTGGAAACAAATTCTAAAATTCAATATACAGGATACCCAGCACAACTACAACTCTAGATTCTAAGAGCCGACCTAACCATAAACCTGGAGTGGCCCTGGTTGCTTCTGTTGAAGGCAGTTATTTCTCTGCAAAACCAATGGATATCAAAATAACGTCCTTAGCTCAGATCTACAACGAAAGCATAGCAGTGACTCAGATCTGAATGTGATCTGCATATACACAGACCATATCTACTATATATTATCATCTATTTTGTATTGCTGGTATAACAAGGAGCTCACTACAGCCACATTAAATCAGTTTAGGAAAATACTATTAGTTATAACACAACTCAAGTGTTAGGAAGTTTGACTAAACAGAATTAACATCGATACTTATTTTGGTTTAACAATACATTTGGGCTGCAAACAGGCCCTCGGATCATCCATGGCTATTAACGCTAGCAAGGAATGAGCACATCTACCTCTGTACATACATCAGGTAAACTTTGCCCCATTTTCTGAAGAAAAAAATTACAATAAGATGAAAAATGAAGATGGAATCAATAGCCTTACAGATGTTATACCAACTAAATGAGCTAAAAGCATGCAGACATGAAATTGCACACTTGAGAATTTGTAATCAAGACAGTGACTCTTAAAGTTACTGGCAAACACCACTTCGGTACACTTCTCAATTATGTTTGGCTTTCTGCTGCATGTAGGAACCCAAAGTGGAGAACCTTCTTATCCAGAAACTTTTGTCAAAAGTATCTAATTTTATTATATTTTTCTGACATGCTTGTCATTGGTAAATTAAATTTAAAAATAAAGTTTTAATACAAAAATAAGTATCAAATTCTGGAAGGTTTTTTTAAGAGCACAATGCATTGCCTGCAGAGTTTTGGATACAACCACCACCATTGCAGTCAGATAATATTCATTAGTGACATTGCCTACTCTGCAGAAAACATGCAAGGTACACACACTGGTTGCAGTTGTGCAATTCAAGAAAATATTTAATTTCAAAATTTATGAAAACTGTTCTTAACTTGTCCAAATTCAGTGGTTAAGTTCAATTTAGTCTGACAGAAGTCATAACATGCAACCATAATGTAATGTACAATTGTTTCTTACTTTCATAAGAACCAATGCTTATAACTTTGTAAATATTAAGGAGTTGAATCCATTCATTAAACGGACTTTTCCATCAACTGCAGTTAGTTAGAATGGAGACATATGAAGATCAGTTAAATGAACTTATCAGGGAAAAAAAACTCTAGAAAAAAATGAATGCTTTATAACTCCTACATTTACTATTTTTGTTTCATTAAAAGGTATAAGATGCATAAACAAGAAAACAGAATAGGGAATTATAAAGTCTTCCCATTAAAAAGCTCAAATATAAACACATCCACCCTTATTTGAAACAGTTTGCCATTGGCGTTACAATACCAATTAGAGTATGAGAGAGAATAATGTGAGTTACTGTGTTCCCAATACTGAAATCGTAACCATTCCCCAAAAATATAGAATGTGATAATTATAAAGACAATACTTTCCTCTGTACTAACTCACATCATATATGGGCTCCAACGTAAACTAAAAGCTGATAAATTCATACCTTTCTGGAGGTAATTTAAATTTACGTTATATTTTTAAGGCACCCTTATATTCAAACAGCCTGATTCAAAGTCCAACTCCGTTCATTTGAACTTCTCTGAGCAAAACTGTCACAGACTATCAGGATTAGTATTTTCTCCTGTATCACCTTACCATTTAAAAATGCAGAGAAAGATATTGGACCAAGAATAACTAAACCACACCAGATTAAGGGAATCTGGTTCAATAAATAGTCCAGTTACCCCCTGTACTTTTCACTCAAGACAGGAGAACTTGCAAGGTTCTCAAACATAATGCTCCATTGATATTCCTGGAAGATCCTCTCACACTCAAAAATCATGACTTTTTTAGGCAATACTAAGAAGAAACTACACTTGCACACACATGCATGTGCACACTCACTTCCTTTAGATCAGTCACAGCAGCAACCCTCATGAAGGACTGTAACGATGTCAATTTTCAAATCAGATTTTCCTAGCATTTTTTTTCCACTAACAAAAGCAATGAAATTCTTTTTTATCAAAAAAGTCTATCATTGTTTATTGACATCTAAAAAGGTAGCTGAAGATAACAAACTTCACATTTCAAGTAAGCGAGCAGGCCCTTTGAAAAGTGTTGGAAAAATTATTCTTATAATTTCAAAACCAACTTCATTTCACTCTAATAATTTTTTTGTGTCTGTTTCTTGATAAGCCCATCAAAAATAAAACTCCAATCGCTTTCTGACTTCAGCAGAAGGTTTGCTGGAATGACACCTTGTCATATTAAGGAGGAAACGAATTAAGTATAAATGGCATTTCAAATTTTACTCATTTTCATGATCTAAGTAAAATACACAAAAAGTGGTAAGTTTGCTAAAATTTGCCCCCACTATTTGAACACTACTGTTTGATTCAGGCACACTACCTTTACTGTGACTGATGGTACTGCCTCTGCTTTTACCTCACTGTCAACGGCTTTCTGTGAAGAAGAAAAAGATGAAAACAGTGAATTCTATTACACATGAATGAGTGAACACAATGAATGCAATATTACTTTCCTACCATCAACTTGGTAAACAGGGAATTAACGGTAAAGGACTTATCATTCCTATGACAGATTAAAATACACAAAATAGATTTCTGTGTTCCTTCTGAAAATGTAAAGCCTATGTTTGAAATTGCCTGCAAAAAGGATAGCAAAAGGTCATGAATGCTGTGTATATAAGAAGCTAATACACTCTGATGTATATATGAATATTTGAAACTGTTTTGTTTGGCACGCTACTTTCCACTGTGTATTTATTTAAATTCTGGAAATACCTTCTGTTATTCAGTAGGGAAAAGCTGACTTCCAATCTGCCAATACATTATATACACACCATAGTATGTACTATAAAATCATCACACACCATCTTATAATCAGAAATATATTTTAAACTTCAAAAGAAAATTATAGCAGGCATCTTGCTACATCCTGCTAACTTCTATTTCAGTAGAAAATTCCATCTAATTCAAAATCCATCTCAACTTTGCAGTCCAGTTTCATATCTTATTTCACACTTGCATGTCATTTTGCAACAGGTCACAATCCCTACAGTTTAAGAAAATGTTCCTGTTTGTTTAAACAATATTTTATTTTAAAGAAACACTTCTGCTATAATACCAAATTACTAACTTGAACTTCTACCTTCTCATAATAAAAGAGCAAATTAAGATCAATCTACATCCTCTGCCCACCCTCCTTTTCATCCCAACATGACAGTATAAGGTCCACATCTGTGAAGTTCCTAAGAAGTTAGGAAGTTGGTAGGCTCTCTGGGTTCTAGAAACAGGATTTTCATCTGTACATTGTGTAGTTTTTTCAGTTAAAAAAAACATAGCTACTATCATGCTGGCTTGTCATGCCCACTGTCTCTGGTGACCAGTGGTTGATCCTAAAGCAACAGCAGAGGTGGAAACAGACTGGTCCCTACCATACTCAGGTTTCACAAATCAGTTGGACTTGCTGGATCAGAGGCCATACATAGAAGCTGGTGTTCAATAACCAGAAAGGTCCTCCACTTGCTTGTCTAATCCATTTTAACACACCTGCATCCCCTTTGCTTTTACCACACAGATTGCAATTTAAATTTTTCACAAGCGCATAAGTACCTGCAAGCCTGCAGTTTCCCAGATCACTGCAGAAGCCCTAAAATTGCTCCTACGTTTCCTGTATTGATCCTTCCCCATGAAGTATCTTATCAGATCTTTCCTTTCCAGACAGCTACCGAAGGCAACCCCAGGAAAGCCTACCACACAGGCAACTAAGATATATGGATAGGTGTGGGAAATAAAAATTCAAGGCTGTGGTTTGATTGATATATTGAGTTACTTCTATGGGAAACAGACTATTTGCATCTGGAAGGTTGAGCGAATGAGTAGAGCAGCATTAGAGCATTCTACGGATCTCAGAGTTCTAAGCGTTGTGAGCAGATCATTGCAGCCAGCCAAGACCATACCACAATATCCTTTTGTCCACATACACATGCTAGGACACTAGCACACACTATAGAGAGGTTCCTTTACCAAAGAATATAGAAGTATATAGTAGAGGTAGGAGTAGCAATAATAACAGTTTAAATAAATATATCATATATGTATTGAAAGTATTAAAGCGCAGCTCCTTGTGTATTTTTTGAACGGTAAGCAGCCCTGAAAAGCAGTTTTGCAGAAATTAGTGGCCAGAAATGACTAATTACAGATGTTCTAGTGCAATGAGTATGTTCTGAAACGTTAAAGTGCAAAGTTTTGAGAGACAACATAAGCTCTCCTGAATCTTAATTTGAATTAATTTTTATAAGCTATATATATAAGCTATGTATACAAGACAAATCAACTCATTAGGCTGCAACGCCAGAGAATATTGAATGATGCCTTCCCCAAAGATAATTTCTTACAATGCATCTTTGAGTGGTTCATGTATTCTACCTTTACAAGATCCACAGGGTGACACTTAATACTGTTTCAACCCATATTATCAACTGCTCACCACTACAAATTCTCACCATTACAAAGTTCTTCCAGACCCTAAGTTCTCATTCATTTACATTTGCTTAGCCAAGAATCTAAAGGTCCCCAGACAGAACATACCAAATTTTAATAATTCTAATTAAAATTATTAACAAAAGTGCACTTTAATTGATGGAAAACTGGGGGCTATACAGAGGCTCAGTCCCACAAATATAAATACATCGTAACATCTATCCATAATCAACTGTTATTTACTCCTGTATGAAACTAATGTTTTCAGAGTACTTTTTATACAGGTACATACAGATTCTGCATCCAAATCAGGTGAAACTTCTGTTGTGACAATTAGACCTCTATGTTTTCCAGATTTGGGCAAAATATCTGAAAGAAGAAGTATATTAGCTCTCCTTTAACAAACATGCAGCTGCATTTTTAAATAACACAATTTCAACAGCATCAGGTTTCAAGACTTACATCACTACACCTACTAGCGTACAGGAAAATATAACAACGCATATGATTTTTTGATGAGAGAAAATTCCCAATTTTATAAGATATCTACACAAAACCTAAACCTGGATCTTATTCTGGATTTCTGCTTTATAAAAAGGATTTAGATGCATTCTATAACCATATTTTACACCTACTATCTATGATCTTCAGAGACTATGGAGTTTTTAAACTTTTGTCCTTACATGCATATACTAATACACCTGTAATAAACAACTATCTCCAAAATACACACCACATCTCACAGTACTTTCATCTAAATAATTTGATAATGATATGTTAGAAAGATTCTATGCCTAATAGTGTAAAATAAAAATAGATTTTAGAAATTCCTCTGTGTAAGAAGGTACATGAAAGTTACGTACAGAACATTGTATGAGACTTGGTTTCAATATTACCTGATTATTTCCAGGACTTCCAACACACGAGGCAAAGAATGCTACAAACTCATTTACATCAGTGATATAAAGCCTAAAGATTCACATATGTAAAAAAAGTTGTAAGGATTAAAAGCTAGGCACTTAAATACCATGAGGAATTACATAATCTCCTAAGACTCCAGAAGTCCATCTCTAAGGTATTTGCATTTTTCTGAAAAGTACTTCTCTTTCTTAATACTATATGTATTGTAAAAAGAAAAATCCAAACAGGAACTTTATGGTTCCTAAAGTAATAGTAAATACTTACAGGGGAAATTAACATATTAATTGCATAATTGAGAGCATGAGCACATTCAGAAAGCTGCAAGAATTTTATTACACATAGGGTCCTGAAAAGGACCCAGAACTAATAGGCAACACATTATCTCTTTCTAACAAGAGAGTCAAGGGAAAAGATTTTGATGAAGACAAAGTTTCACTTTCTTGTGCTCAGAGAAAAATTCCTCCCTTTACTACAAGGAAAACAAGCAAAACCAAAACACATTCCTCCAACAGCACCTAAGGAGGAAGATTAGGCCTGTTTCATACTGCCACAATGGCACACAACTGGTTCTGCCAATCACACATAGCTCAGCACAATCCATTCCACTCGTACAGATATGAAAATATCTTCCTCTTCTATCCCTTCTTAACCATTTCTCTTCAGGTTGCTTCTTCAAGCAACTTCTGTCATACAGTCATTTTTCTATTAGAAATAGGACAGATATCACAACCAAAGTTTACATATAAGCACCAGCTTTTTGTTACTACTGAACTGAGCCAAAACATCTATGTTTAACCACTTATGTCATCCAGACTGATGCAAGTTACATTACATTTAAGTCCATATAACAGTTAAGATTTTAAAATATTTCATCAGTTTATAATGTAAATCCTTGTTCTTTAAAATGTGTAAAACAGCTTAAGTTCAACAGTTTAATGGTCAGCAATACAAGACATTTATGGAAATAACTACTCTGCTTTTTTCTCATATGATGACCTAATTCTAAATACCTTCCACATCTGGAATTCAAAATGAAACAAAGAAAAATTATATCCACATAAGGGTAGATATTTTCAAAACAACAGAAGCTCTTACTGCACAAGGATGAATTCAAAAGTCAATAGCTCATTTTAAAGATCATGCTTAAGAGTAACTTAATGGTGACCACTGTTCAAAAGTGCTTTGTATTCAGCCAGACACGATGAGCAGTTAGCTAAAGTTCTAAGAAAAAAGCCAAAACGAAACAAAGCCAAAACATCTGAAACTGAAAGCCATTCTTCAGAAGGAAAATGTTTTGTTGCAAAAAAGGTTTTCTCAAGTATTACATCCAGTTAAAGCCAACATCATTAGAGCACCTCTCCACAACGAAAGAAGCATTCACAAAAACTCATCTGGAAACACCACTGTAACATCTTCAATCAGATTTGAAAGACTGAAGTAGAACGGGGAAATGATTGACAATATTCAATGTAAACTTGTCAGTCATACCATGACAGCCATTAGAAAAGTCATAAAGGATAGCTACGTTTCCTTTCTTTCCCTCTAGATCTTCTACACAATATGATAAAATTCACAAACAGAAGTAGGTTCAACCTCAAACGGATTTATTCCCTCCATCATGTTTTTCTTTCCTGTAGTTATGATAGCCAAACAAAACTGTCAAACACTTATAAAGAAGGGCTGTGATAAAATTCAGTGGAATTTACCCACATCTGTATGCTTAAATAACCAATTACTGTATTTGTAAAATCAAAAAATGTATATTAGTCTATCACAATAACGGACAAAGTTATATGCAGTTACAAAAAAGGAATCGAGTTGTAGAATGAAGTTCACAACTGCAGATAAAGCATTTCGTATTTCTAGGGAATTCAACTGTGAGCTTTTTCACTTTCATACAGCAAGCCACGACTATTTCTTTAATGCATTTAAAGAACATGCTAACGATCATGAAAGATTTTATTTGGTTCTTCCTATTTGTCTAAGATTTTTCGATAGTTTCCTATAAAATCACAAGCTTCCAATTCCCTGTGCAAGTCAGATACACCGTATAAAAACTCAGTTATGAAAATAGAGACTTCGAAGGATCTCTGTAGAACTTGTGCCCTTACTTGAATAAATTCAATGCAAGTTCTTAGCAACGAATGTAAATTCCAGCATGAATTCCAGCAATGATCAGTTACTCAAGTTTTGATATCTCTCACTATATTCTTCAAATAAAATTGCTTTTGAAAGTTAAAGCAACAGAAAAGTTGCTTTAACAAAAGTCATTCCGTGTTAACTGCACGACTTAAGTCATTTGTAATAATAAAACAGAATTTGGCAATACTTTTGCGCTCTCTGAAGCCTAGGTATATTGGATTGTTGCTGTGAAATTCCTTAAATTTTCTTGCCTTTGGGTAGTACTGTCAATTTTTTCTCTGAACACTCGCACCAGGGAGTAGATCTGCAACCTGACATATCTCTTAAAAGTTCCAGCAGGCATTATGAAAATACAAACAAAATACTCTGTATCCAAGGGCCTTACAGTCTAGGATTTTGTTTGCACATTTTTTGTTAAAGCCTAAACATTATTAAATACTACATTTCCTACAGAAATGTAATTATGGTTATAGTATGAAAATAAAACAAAATAATTTATAGTGCTAAAAGGAAAGCCAAGTGGTTAAAATTACATACAACTACAGAAAAGGGAGAAGTATACCTTGTGTTTTCGTGGCCTCCTTGATGATCTTCTGAAGCTCTTTCATTTCAGCATCGAATTTTTCATAGTTTATTTCCCTAGAATCAACCCTAGGAGCCTGGAAGAGTGAAGGATCAGTTCCAAGGTAGGAACACTGAAGATGCCCATTGTCACTCAAACTGACTATAACGCCCTTCAAGTCTCTGCATTAAAAAAAATAAAGCTCATTAAGAAACCAGGAAGAATCACAGAAGCAATAACACTGAATTCATGCTGCTTCACCTGTTCCATCCACAAATCTAACAGAGCTTCCTGTTTTTAATGAGATTCTTTGTCCAAAAGAAAACAACATTCATTCTTCAATTCAGATGTGTTTATTAATATTACTTCCACTTGTTGCAATCACACCTAAGAACTAATCTGTGCTAGACAGACAACTAAAACATCACCCAAGTATCTCATAATCTGTATAATCAAGATAGGTAAAAGAAAGGATCAAAACAAACAAGCTGAGTATACAGTACATTTGTAAAATTAAGTAACAATTTGTAAATAAAAAAGGTTTTTTGAAGTGTGGGTATTTAGGTTGGTATGCAGGAAAAGGAACTAGCCAAATGGAATACTAAGTAAGGGAAGGGATGTATCAGAGGAAACCACAAACGCATGGAACACGTTCACAGTGAAGACAGCAGTAGCACTTTGGTGGCATCAGTAGCAACTCTAACCCATTGTTCGGCTGCTACTGCAGCTACTGTGCTGGCTTCAAACCCGGGCTGGCTCTTACTAGCAGCATCCTTCTGAAAGGCAGCCACATGGATCCAAAAGATTCCCCTTGTGCTGCTCTGGATCAATACAAATGAGTGTTTTATTAGCTACACAACAGTCTCTTTTCTCCTGAGGGAAGAGTACTTCACTGAACTTACTCCTACAAAAATCTCACTTATTTTGCTTATCTGATCACATACCACGCAACAGCAAGATTTAGGAAAGTATTTAACAATTTATGAGACAACAGGGAGTACTGCGAACATTTTGCTTAACTTGAAGGTTATTCTTAAACAGCAGAGGAACTGAACAGTGAAGACTAGCATAGGTGCTAATAGCAAAGCTTAGGAGAAATATTAACTGTCATTTTATTTTTTTTAAAATGCTTACCTTAATTAAATTAAAAGCTCATTTATTTTCATAACTGAGGTGACCCTTCATGCCAATAATTTGCTCTTATTCCATACTTAAAATATTTTATAACAGACATTGCCTCTGTGTCATATACAATTGTCATATAAAGCAAAGATTAGTCAAATTTATCTCTTCAATATAAAACTTAGTTTTGAAAAGAAAGCCTAATGCACTATCCATCCCACTAATTAAAGCCATTTCAAACATTTCATTTATATAACTGTTCAAGCTAGAATTCATAGAGAAATAACAAAATTTCTCTTAACTTGCATACTCTGATACCTTTCAAGCACCTCCTCTAGTACAATCCTCATTAAAAACCAGGCAGCTATATCAAAAAAACAGAATTCTCCCTGGTTTCTTATGCTGTCTTGAACAATGGCTCCAGTACATACAAACAGGAAACCTCATCCCAACATTTTCCAGGGTAATAGCAATTGAGAAGGCAAACAGGTGACAGACGAATTTTGACAACTGATAGTCCAATTGGACAGTCCAAAGTGCCTTTTTACAGAACAGTAATGCCACAATCCCAGTGTTGATTTCACAACTGCAATCAAATATTCAGGGAAAACTATGCTGTAACTGAGATAATCGGAACTCTGTACACTTACATTATAACTGCATACAGAAATGAAGACCCCACTGGGCACTATACAAATAAGTAGTTGCTGCAGACAAGTTTGAGCTTTCTCTTTCCGCAAAAAGTCATTTTTACTCAGTGAGTGAAATAAATCTCCTGGTTGAACTATGAACGCATGGAGATTGGTTGTTTGTTTTTTTTTTTTTTTATTTTGGACAACAGGTATCCCCAGCTAGTTTGTTGCTGCAGGTGGAACATGCAAATCTGAGCTGCTTTCTGGAACAGAACACACTAACAGGGCTCAAACCACACTGTTCACCTTATCTATTACATAAGCTCAGGTTAAACAGAAATACTGTTCTACTGCCACAGAAAACCTTCCAACTTTTCACCATAATTTTTAACATATATTAACAGTCATTACAAAAACTAAGCAAACTGTAATAGGAAGTCGTCTGTGAGCACCATAAGGCTGGAGATGCCAAGTCTCCCCAACAAATACTTTAAGTAGAACACTTAGTAGTGATTTTCAACTTACATATCCAGTACCTGTGTTAGCAGCCATCCTGTGAATGTGATGGCCTGTTTGTGACCTGTAAACTTCAGGTATGCACCTGTTATTTCTGACAAATCATAAACTCTCAATCCAAAGTGAGAGGAAGAAGAACCAAGCATGAGTCCTGCTTTCTCTGGCTGCTTGAATATTCATTGCCAACTACAGTTGGTTTCCTTGCTCAGGACTGGGTCTGTTGTTGGAGTTACATGCAAAACTGCTCATCCTGGTTTTCTTACATCCAAAGACCTCTGTACAACACATCTGTGCTACACTTACAGAATTCTGGGTGGCACATGGAACAAATACATTGTGCTAACCCTGAGATCTGCATATGAACAATACAAGGAGACAGACTATTGTAAATATTTGGACCATAACACAGTGTTTGTAAGGTATGCAAACACCACCTAATGCACAGTACTTTGCTTAATGCCTGCCAAGCGTTTGCAGAGAACTTTACCACACTGACCATGGTCACAGCAAAGTCTCTAAAACATGGATGTTGTTGAAGCAGATGCTACCATGCATCTGAAGGGTGGGTGTCAGGAGGATGGGGACAAGCTCTTTTCAGTGGTGCCCAGTGACAGGACAAGGGGCAATGGGCACAAACTGAGGCACAGGAAGTTCCGTCTGAACATGAGGAGGAACTTCTTCCC
>Ga0065711_1031476_pt1 | contig 29554 bp, 14 predicted proteins | sample Hoacrofraction12_FD_59098 | JGI IMG/M metagenome (GOLD analysis project Ga0065711, IMG submission 59098) | Hoatzin crop microbial communities from Cojedes, Venezuela - Epithelial fraction 12 v2 (version 2) | ecosystem: Host-associated > Birds > Digestive system > Esophagus > Crop | place... | reverse complement strand
CCTGATCTAGTTAGCAGTGTCCCTGCTTGCTGCGGGGGGGTTGGACTAGATGACCTCTAGGGGTCCCTTCCAACCCAAAACTTTCTATGATTCTATGATTCTATGACCGCGTGCAGAAAAAAAGGCGACTGAATCTTCCCCTGGCTAATATTATCCCGTTCTTTCCTCAGCACAGACCCAACCACCGATTTTAGGTGGACTCTTACTCAAGCTATAATGACTCCCAGAGCTCTGTGTATACAGGGGAAATTTGTCTTATAGCACTGCCTGGAGAGAATACAGTTAATAGTCTGGATGAAGGACATAAACAGTGGTATACCCTTATTTTTAGTCTCTAGGAATCAGTAAACTGATACGGAGTATCATAGTATACTCTTCTGGAATGTATGAGAAAAGATGCTGTCTTACAATCAGGCTGGCCATAGACAAAAAATCTCTACTGCTTTTCCTCTCTTAACCTCAGTTAAACTTCAGTGGCACCCCCAGAGGCTTCTACCTTCAGGATAAAAGAAGCAGCAACTGATTTTTCTGCTGGTATTTCATCATGCACAGATATAGATGAAGCTGAGTTTACAAATGAATTCCCACAATGGAGGTGTCTCTTTCCTGTAATGACATAAAAGATCACACCATTCTTAAAATTCAACAAAGTAGAATGGTTCCCCTAATTTCAAGTAGATTAGATAAACATTCCCAAATGCTTCTAACTAATAGTAAAGAGAAAAACTAAAGTTCAGGAAAGAAATGTGATTGAGTTTTCTGGCATGCCCTGAGTACTCAGCATAACAGCAGAGTTATTTAAGCTTTCCTTTTAAAAAAAAAAATAAATTTTGAATATAGTTATGCATTGCAAAAATCAAGCTTATGGCATATAAAATGTATGCTGAAGATATTTTTTAAGGTCTTTACATCTAAAATACTTGAAGTATTACCACTAGAGGAGATATTTCTCATTCTTTTTGATAGTAGTTCTTGACGTCTACTGGCCCATGCATAGAAGTGCTGGAGTTATAAAGTAGTTCATATTCTTTTTCTGTGTCTTTTTTTTCTTTTTATTTTCCTCTTTTTTAAAAAATTTATTTTCTTGGTTTGCAGCTGCACTGGAAAGACTTGGAGACAGGATGCTGTCTGGAAACAACAGCTGAGGATCTCTGGGTGAACAAACTGGGGACCTTGATTATTCTTGACCTTTGACAAAGACCTCAGGTTTATTCTTAACTTTTAGATACACATACTGTCTTTATGGACAGAGATAAAAACACTTCTTTCATTATTAAACCAAAGTTAGTTAAGTAGTTGTTGGCAAAGTCTGTATATTCAAAAAAAGACTTTAATTTATTTTTCTTAACCTGAGTCATTCTGATAGTGCAGGGAAAACTCAGCTCTAATGGATCTCCCCTTTGGTGATACTACAGTGTTGAGAGCTGTAGCAATTTCATATTTGAGAAATTTATTTTAAGACTGCATTTAGTTTCTGTTCCTTTCTCCTAAATAAATTTTATTACTCATATTCAAATTTTTAGGCAAAATCCCAATTTATTCATGAGGTGAAATTAATGGATTTTAGATGAAAATTCAGTGACTATTACTAAAGTTACTAAAATGACTACTTCTTTTGTCTTTCTTTGGTACCCAAGGAAATGATCACTTCTTAGGATCTTTGAATTGAATCAATCTCACCCAACCTTTTCTATTTAAAACGGACATTTAATGAATGTACAGTAGCAGAAAGGACATACATGACAAATCTACCTTGCTTTGACTCACACTGGGATTCCTAACTTCACCTATCTAAATAGAGCAATAAGTAAAGCTAATCTGCAAGCTCTGGAAAGGACAGATAGAAATAAGGATCACCAGAGGACTGTTCATTCTATCAGTGTAGGGCACTTATTCTAGGATTTGCAAATCTCTGTTAGAGATGTCTGTCTCTCTATGTCATCTATAGAATGAGATTAATTCCTCTGCGCAGGCCGTGAGATTCTGAGGTGCCCAGGAAGAGCAAAAGAAGAGCAGGAAATTGGATAACTTGGGAAATTGGTTGCACCAGGGGAGGCAGAGACAGGGGGGGAAAGGTGTCATCAGGTAAAGTGGAGAACACTAGAACATAAGGTTGTGAGTCATATGAGCTACCAACATGGGGTAGGAGCATATGATGGGCAAAAGGCTGTGAAGAAAAATGACTGGTATGAGAAATATCTAACTATAGGCATAAGACAGAAATAAGTAGAAGGCTAGAGGGAAAGTATGAATTATGCAACTGATTATCCTTTCTGATTAGGAAATGAAGCCTCAGGGGTAAAATGGCAGCTCTTCACAATTTAGGAGATAGCAAAGAGTCTCTGAAATTCTATCCAAGCATCAGACAGAAGCCTGCAGTTTTGTGCGGGTATTTTATTTTTAACTTGAGAAGATAACAATAAAAAGCACAAAAGGAAGAGCTCAGAGCAGCTGGCTTCCCAGCAGAAGTGAAAAAAGTCAGCAGGCAAGCAAAAGCAACAAGAAGAGTAGTGGAGAACTTTTAAATTCCAGATCCCAATTAAAGCTTAGAAGAAGATTTTTAAGTCCCTTAAGGGAAGGTGGCTGGGGAGATGTCATTTGGAGTTGCAGAAATCATGCAGACAATGAGACAAGAGAATTGCTTTAAAATGTAGTGAGATAGAGTAGACCTCAGCACCAACTTCTAAATATGATACAAACAGTAAAATGAGGGAATTAACCATCATTATAAAAGAAAAAATAAAATTACTTCTTATAAATACAAATAACTTCTTTATAAAAGAGAAATAATACCTCTTGCATCATAGAATTCTTATACCCATATTTATATTTCTTCGGGCTTCAGTAGAAGCATTCATAATTTCTGAAATACTCAGATTTAGTTTGAAATAATCAAACTAAATGGGCTTTCAAACTGAAAAAGTATTGTCTGCTTATCAGGGAGTAACTAGCCTGTATCAAACATGTTTCTAGAAGGGAAAACTGAGCAATAAAAACAACCTATCATGAACAGAAATACCCGTGTACAATAAAGGCAAAAGCTGAAGCTACCTTCACTACTGATAACATAAAACAACCAAAAAATGTTTGCTCTAGGGACATACAAAACATAATCTGTTGGTGCTATTATTTGTGTCATTTCAAGAAATGGACTCAGAAATTGAAATGGATAGCAGAGTATGTGTGCATGAGTTGAAGTGAGTGTTTCCTCACTTTGACTCATATGTTTACATTTTTGAGAAGTAAATATTAAATTTGATTTTTTTTTGCTAGCTGTTTAGTGAATACAGTATTGTACATATGGCAAAACTAGTGCCACTGGCCAAGAATACAGAGAAACATTGCCTTCCAAGAAACATGGTGTGTGTGGGGAGAAGAGGGAGAATAGATGCAAATAGAAGTAATTTTCTTTTATTTAGCTTTAGGGGCAAAATGTTTTATACAGCTTGCTGTGCTAAAACTAGGTTACAATATATCGTGTTCAGTACTACGTGTAATCAGTGTTTAGGGCTCTTTATTTTCTCAGATAGCTCCATTTGCGCATTCAGACAGAGCTTGTGCCATTTCAGTGAATCTCCTGTTGCCAGGAGTTACACGTATCAAATAAACTGTAGATTAGCCATCTATGGATTGTGTAGAAGTTTTACCATTTGGAAAGTCTAATACAGAAATATTACTATTTCTGAGTCTATCAGTACATTATAATAATTCAGATGTCTTTTACTTTCAACATTAAATTCTCATACATACCTGCAGATGTTGAGCTTGTCAACCTTTATTTCCTGGTTAAATCTAAGGCTTACACTTTCTTTTTATAAAAAAATGATCCCTTTTCTGAAAATTTACTAATGGAAGTGAAGACAGTTTATAAAAAACAGGAAAGGAATGCTATCTGAAAAAATATTTTACTTTCTGCTGCCTATCACTATGTTCTTGCTGTCTTGGGAGGAATTATATCTTGGGAGGAGTTATACTTCTAAACACCGTTTATTAAAGCAAATTTGCTGAGGTTACACACCTCCTAAGTTTAATAACAGGGATAGAGAGAACTTTTTTAAGAAGAATATTTTCAATCAGTGATAGCTGGGTGGTGGCCTGTGCTATAGAAAGGCACAAGTGTACAAACGATATCAGGCACAAGAGGCCAGTAAATAATTATAACAGGTAATCTGGGCTTTGTTTTGAAAGGTAACTGTCAAACATAATAACACGACAATAAAGTAAGAAGATATATACAGAAATTCAAAGTTGCCGAATAATAGTGTTTTTAAACACCATGTGACCTGCCATGAATTAAAAAAAAGAGAAATTACACCATCTGTTTTCATTCAGCTTGTTAAAAACACTCTCAGGCATTGATAAGACCAAAAAGCATGGTAGATTAATTTGATTTTAGTGTAGCGGGAAAGTACATCATCTATTCCCTTCACCTGAGGGAGCCAGAGATCCTTGTTCTGCAACAAGTCGTGGTGCATTGGGTTCTCCCATGGAATAAAGTGATCATTGCTTTCAAGCAACTGACAATTACTTGATCCTGTCTGGTAACATTTGTTATTTCAAAGGGTATAATTTTTGTAATGCTGCTATCCATTTATCTTGGATATCATGGTTCTGTCATTCTCTTTCTTGACCACCTGGATTTTTAAGATGGAATGCCCATTTTAATGGCAGAATATTCTAATGGTACTCTTATCACATTTGTCTGCCGATTTCTCTTGTGCTCACCCCTACAATGGGTCTCAATAGCAAGGAGAAGGCATTCTATCTAGAATTACAGAGCAGAAATAGAATCAAAGTCAAGATGATTTATCACAGGCCACATTTAAACAATCGTTATTTTGTAAAGAGATTTTGTGAAATAGAAAACATTTTGAGACTTACTTTCAAAATTTTTTTCATTATTGGAGCACCTGGAAGTCTTTGATCAGAATCCCATTTTGCAGGGCACCATGCAAACAAAGTACAAAAAGATGGTCTCTTCTCCAAAGAATTTAAAATCCAGGGGTAAGATAACAGGAAGCAGATACAGGCAGACAGGGGAATCAAGGAAGCCATGAGTCAATACAGAACTGCGAGTCAAGAGAGAAAACACTGATTTCAATGTGGCTCGTAACTGAAATTTTCAGCAAAAGGACATTTCTAAGGCGGTCAGAGGAGTGCAAATAAAAGTTTTCATATAACTTCACAGGAATGTTTTTTTAAATATTTAACAAACTGACAACGGTATTGTAACTGGAGGAACAGAGATCAGAGTTAACAGATGCAGAAAGATAAATGGTAGATTGTTAAAGAAAACATAGGTAGCTTACGTTTGATTTGATGGTTGAAGAGGTGCTTGCAAGAGCTGGTGGACACACAGGGTATGGAACTGCATCAGCCCTCCAGGTGGGTGTGCATGGGGCAAGCTTGGGAAGGTCAGGGAAGAGTATGCTACTGTGATCCAAATGGGGAATTATTAGTGCTCAGAGAAGTTTTAGCTTTGTGGATTGGTAAATCAGACTACACATTAGTGACATCTTACAACAACAATAAGCAGAAGCTGGACATAGTCGGAGTGTGAGGATTTAGAAAGAGGCCCGACTGAAAGATGGTGCCAGAAGATAAACCAGCAAGAACAAAGACATTCATGAGTATTGAAGAAAGGTTAGTGTGGACAGACTCTGGATGGAAGATAAGGAGCTCTGTTTAGCTGCTTCTGCTGACTGCTGAACAGACAGACAAATATTTCATGTGGGCATCAGAGGGATCTAAACAAGATGTGAACTTAAACCAGCCCAGGAAAACACACTCTGCCATGGTCACACACTCCCACAGGTGGTGAAGGATGTGGTGTCTATCAGCAGTGTCTCCAGCAGCCCTGAGAGCCTGAGTCTACCACAGGAGACGACCTCAGGGAGGAAGGCAGGCGGCAGACCTTCAGGAGAGATCACCAGCACTTGTGTGCCTGGTCATGGACGGCAGTGTAGAGCAGAGGAAGTTGGTCGTGACCCTGTGTATTAATTCACTTAACGCTTTTCCTTATGAAAAATTCTTGCAATGAAAAATACAAATAGAGTGGTGTAGTGTGTGTGTGTTTGTAGTTTTCTACCTACCAAGGCAGAAGCTTTTTTTAGGCATTAACACCCTCAGAACAGGCCATCTGCTGGGTGGCATGAAGGTTGCCTAATAATCAAATGAAAGAAAAAGGTCTGGGAGGCAGAGGCACGATGTTCAGGTTTCTGAAGTGTTACTCACATGTGCTATTTATTATATATGTGTCATGGGAGAAATGCAAACTGACACACCCCTTTTGCAAAGATATGTAAAATTCACATGTAAATCACACCTCTGTCATTCAGCAGGTTTTCTGTTAAGCTCTAGCAACACTGCTGATAGTGGTCGGCCTTTGAAGAACAGCAGGGTTTAAAGCTCTTGGGTGGAGATGTGCTTTCGCTTCATTCACGTAACTGTACATAAGCTGACAGAGATATAAAATAGCAGGAATACTGATGTGCCCACTAAAGGTGTCCGTTGGCAAGCTGAATTTGGCAGCATGCCAAAGCAACTCACAAATTCCAATTAATGCAAAGGTTCACAGCACCACTGTAAGGAGGAGAGTTGAGCTGGTCTCTCCCAGCTCCCCCACTGAACTCCACGCCCAGATCTCTGTGCCGGTTCCCCGCTCTGACTCCGTCAGGTCTACAAGGAGCTCCCTCCCGCTGCGCGGCCGGAGGAGAAGGGCAGGAGAAAGCAAGTAGAAGGGCCCCCAGCATCAGGCCAGATTTACCTTGGACCACAAAAGCTTTTTTCATAGCCATTACTGGTGAATGAGTTAGAAAAGTGGTTGAAAATCAGTGTCCAAGTACTCAGCTGTGTCTGTGCACTTTTCCTCTGTCCTCAGACACACACTGAGCAGTGACAAAGCTGCCATTTTGCACTGGAATGCAGCAGTGAGGATAAGCACCAACAAGATCAACATGCTCTACTAATTCTACCGGGTGTCCATGTCCGGGCGCTGGCAGCGGGCTGCCGGGTGGTCCCTGAGAGAAGCGGCCTGGGCTGCCCCGAGCCGGACTCAGCCAGTTCTGCATGGCTCCAACACACCCACAGCAGGGAATGGCCCAGCCCCACAGTCAAGATGGCGGCGCCCCGGGGAGAGCCTCTGTGAAAGAAAGGGCTGAAAATGCTGCTGAGAGAGGAGGAAGGGGGCCGTAGCAGAGTCTGGAGTGAAGGAGTGAAGTTGAGCATGGGAAAGGCAGGAGGAAGAGTATTACTTTAATGTTTGTCTTTTTGTTTCCCAATACCAGATGCAGTAATTAAACATATATATATTAATTAGCAATAAAGTTCATTTTCCCCAAGTTGTGTCTGTTGTGCCCACAGCTCCACCTGGTAAGTGAGCTCCCTGCCCTTCTCTCACTCCTGCTCCATTTGTTCCCCCTCTGAGCAGCTGGGTGGGTGGGAGTGAGCGAGCAGCTGGGTGGGAGCGTGGCTGTCAGCCAAGTCTCACCTGCGCACCGCTGGATGCTCACCTGCTTGCTCCTTTGTCCTTTTACATGCACGAAATTTCAACTACCACCTACTTCATGTAGGAGGACTATAGCCTCACACCTGTAAAATAACCGCCCTAAAAGATTAATAGGGGTAGATTTTTCAGATGAAAAGATTTTCAAACTTCTATGACAAGTGAACAATCAACAAAAAATCTCCACTTACAAGAAACAGAAACTTGCAAATTCCTCAAGACTTTCCTGACTGGACTGTGACAAACTGGACATCAACCCTAGGCTAAGTATACTATGCGTTGCAGTAATTTAGCTACTGTTTCTAAGAATAACTGGCAAGATAATATGGTGCTGTTGAAATTTAGATGCTAAAATATACAAATTTCAAAAGTACTAGCCAAGAAGAGTTTCAGCTAAAGTTGTTTGAAATCATAGATAACGGACATTGATAAAAATTAAGGGTCAAATAAATACTTTCTTGAAAGGTACGGTTATAATTTGAGGTTCTGAGCAGAATTATTCAGATTTCTTTAAGCGCAGCAGTGCTTCTGGCTACTGTTACGAAATGGGTGTAGTATTAGACAGCTATGTCAGTAAAGCTCAGGTAAAAATCAATTAAAGATACAAAATAAAGGTATTGGTTAAGAATAAATATTTTAAAATATATCTGTCTTACATCCAGTTTAATTCAGATATTCAAACCTAAGGCTCAGATTACTTGCTAAATAACGTGTTTGTGTTGAGTATTATACTTTAGAACGTCTCCCACTTCATATGATTATCTTATAAGTAACTTAGAACATATTGACATCATACATTATAGACCATTGTATATCAGTAACAGCCAAACTATTGAGGCTACTAGAGTCATTTATGAAGCAGACAGACACTTCCTGCAACTCGACTGTATGGAAATGCAGTTTCGGGCCCACGGTGTGGACAAGCATAATCTAAGGACTGCTTTAACTTCTAAAGAATTTTAATACATCATTTTAACATCTAGAAGGCTGCAAGAATTGCAGTACTTCAATCTGTTACTTGTGTAATCCATGTACTTTTTTCTGGGATGCTCCAAGAGCGACTATGGTGCTTTCTGAACCAATTGTCCATATGTTGGGGACTGTGTGTATGTCTAGGAAATAATTTGTAGAGTAGTTATATCACAGCTCCTACTTCCTGGCAAATCTGACACAGGGGTTATGGAAAACTGATTTGCCACTCCTAACATTTTCGTAATAGTTACAGTAGAATATGCTGAGGTAAATCCATTCAACTCTCCCTCCATCTGTTCATTGCCCAGATGATGTGACAAACAATATAAAGTGGAACACCTACAAACCAGCAACTTAAATCCCACGAGAACAATACAAATCCTTCCTGGAACAAGGGACAGTTTTTGATGAGCCACCTCTCTTTGTTTAGGAGTTCCAGTTGGATATAATTTTTAGTGTTTGCAGCTGACCAAGGGAAAAGTAGGCTGATACAGTGCATTTTCTAATGAAATTTATGGGAATGGCAGTTAGTTAACTCAAAAGCAGTCCACTACACAGTGCTTACATGTCAAATAAAGAGATTTCTGTGAAGCAGATATAATTTCATTGTTGTAGAATAACACATTTTTATAAAAATCTTTTGTGATAAAAAGTAGGGCTGGTAATAGAGAGAATATATCTCCTGTACGTAGCTAGCTGTGCTAAATGAATATGTGCACAAAGCTAAAGAAATCTACCTCCAGGTCTGAACTGAAAAAAAAGTTACATGAAGTAGTGACGTACGTCCAGAATCTTTATTTCCCTCAAGAGAAAATCCAAGGAGAAAACCAGAGCACAAACATTAGTCACAGAGTCTTCTTCCCTAAAATACAGCTTCTATCAATTACATTGCATTATGGTGACATTCTGTCAGAGGAAAAACAGATCAAAGTTTAGATGGCTCTCACCAGGCTCTAGGCTTTTTTAGGGTCACCAGTTGTGGCTATATGGGTTTGTGGTTACAAATCTATGAAAAATAAATTTGGCCAGTACTGCAGGTGTATTTCAGCTAAAATCTTATTAAATGGCTTTTTTATGTGCACCACAATAGTCCTGCAGTCCCAGATTTTCACTTTGTGCTGTCATTTTTTGACTGGTTCCATTATGAAACTTGAATTACTTGCTGGTCCTAGATTAGATGTCAGCAGCTGGCATCTCCTTTTAATTCTTAGCACCACCTCTCGATATGAGATGCAGCAGTTTGTTTCCCTCAGACATCTATAATCTAGTTCAGAGTATGACTTTAGCTTCAATGTATAATTTAGGGAAGTTACTGCTCTGGGCACCAGAAAGGATTGACCCTTGTTCTCAAGTCTGGAAAATAAATACTGGAGATTAAGTACCGCAGTTAAGATCTAAGTGGTTATTTAGTTAAATATGACTAAATTATTTAAGGCTGAAGATGAGAAGATTTGTATTGTGATACAGCTAATGACCTGATGGCGAGAACATTTAGCTTTCTAAGCACGAAAGCCTGTACATACTTCTATTTGGAAAATGCCTAAATACAGTGTCAGTAAAGCCTAATGGGTGGGGTGTTAGGCACCTTAAAAAGATGTTTGCCTTTATATCTTTAGGGGCATGTCTGCTAATTCTGTTTCTCAGCATTGCTGTGTTTTCCACTTACGTCTTTGGGAGTTGTCGATACTCTGTAAGCACTCTTGAGATTCAGTCCGTATTAGGGAGATGAAGGCAGGTAACTCAGAGGAAACATCATAGAAAAATAAATATTAACTATGAGATATTGTCAACTGAATCTTTTAGAGTGACATATATAGGAATAAGCCAAAGTGGAACCCAATATGGAGTTGTATCTACAATGGCACACCATGAAGGATATATGGATGCACACTTTCATTTTTAAAAACGGTGATTATTGGAGTGTTGAGTCTTTTCTACACTAATTTACAATATACAGAATATAAATATAATAAGCACATTTATGATCACTTCTGTAAAAATTATTAATTTATTATTGACACAATTTAAAAATAATTATTAATAATACTAATTGTATTACGTTACTCCTAGAAGCACTCACAATAGACCAGCACTCTATTGAGTTATTCTGATCATGGAACAAGAAAATTTCCTCTGCCATAGGTATTTCCAGTCTTTGTACAATCTAATCTCTGTGACAGACAGGAGACAAAAGATGGCTACATCAGGTGTCAGATGCATTGAATCAAATGGCACATTCAGTATGCTTTGATACGTCATGTTTTATCAAACATCCAAGGAAAAATTGTGCGCTTATATTACACTGTATTTTAAAGGTTGTACAAGCATCATAATACTACCCCTTCATGATACCATAGACTGAATGCCTTTTTCCTTAACTTTGGCTTTCTCTTTCTTGGACAAACATTCTCCGTACTGTTTGCAACAATCCTCCTACACATGGCTGGCAAATAAATAGACTTCATTGTCCTTTGCTTCTGCTGTGAAATGCTGTACTATTGGAATTTAACTACCTTCTTCCTTGTGACTGTTGCTTTGCTTATCTATCCAGCACTACTGTACAAGTCAGTACAAAATTTTTTTGCCTTTTTCTCCTGTATACAAAGAAATTCAACTTGCATCACTCTGCCAGATGGTGCTGTTCATTTCCCCTTTTGAATTAACTCAGTTTTATGGTCTCTGCCCTTACCTAGATTAACTGGACACAGGTTTTCACTCGCCTGTGCAGTGTTGGAATAAGAAGAGTGTTTCCCTGGAACCTTTAAATGTCTGAAGCAGTCATTTACATGTACAATATCATCACCAAAAGTGCACATTTTCTCAGTTGAAATTACAAACAAGTTTAAAATCTCTACACATTTGTTTGAAAATATTTTCATTTAAGACACTGTAAGAAAACCCTTGTGTTCAATTTTAGAGACCGAAGAATTAATCATTCCTATGATAAATCTGGATTGTGAAATAATTTCACTTTTAGCCTAACTGTATTCAGCAGAATAACTGTTTAGAACACTTTGGAATTCTGCTGGAATGTTTACCTCTAATTGCCATGCAAAACACTTCTGCCCTTTCTGCTGGGTAGGGCAAAAAGAACTGTCATTTTAGCATAGATTGGCTGCACCAGCCAAGAATGTGTGGATTTTTTTAAATCATTCTGTTCACACTCTGACTTTCTCTTCAAAGCTATAGAAATTTCTTCAAACCATTATTTTTTTACTGATAGATGCCCTTTCAATATTCTGTCCTCTCTCGTCCTCTCCCACCTTTCCCCTTCCCTTTCTCCGCTCTCTACTCTTATTCCTGATTCAAATGCCAAGGTATTGGGAAAGATACACATGTGTGTACATAGATTCACATATGTGCTCACATCTGCACACAGTTTCACAATGTGTCATTAGGATGCTTAAGTTGTACTATTAAGGAAACTGCAGCTCCTCATCTTTGCCATCCTCATCCTGCCTTAGGAGGAAAGCTAAATACCGCTGTAGCCAGCTGCTCTTTTTATGCTGATTTCTAAAATATTTGACCAAGTGAGATCCAGCAGCAGTATGCAACACTCTGCATGCTGAGAGTTTTGGCTAAGACCATAGCTACTGATGTGGTTGGATAATTTAGCATAAATTTGTCCTGTTTTTAAATAGGCAACTGTAGGTTTGATAGTTGTTTTTTACACTGTGTTATCAGTCTATTATTTAATGGGAAGTTATGGTATTAATAATTAATAGCAATTGTGTACATAACGACTTTCAGGAATTTTTAAGCACTTTGATGTACTTACAGGGGCTTCATTACTTCTGTTTTTCAGAAAGGAAAACAATGGGTGAGAGAGAATGTGACTTGACAAAAGGTCATGCACAAATATTGACAAAAATGACTGCCAGAAGGTAATCTTGGCTTTGTTGACATCAAAGGCAAAACTCACAGAGAAAACAATGGGCTCTCATCCCAGACTCCTGTCCTGACTAGGTGCTGCTGAGGGAGACTGAAGATAAAATGTGTTACTGGAAATTAGTTGGGGTATTTTAGGACTTCATGCTTGTATTTACAGCTGAACACTTTCTGAGTCTGATACGCTACTGTGCCCTAGATGTGATTGCATTGGCTCTCACGTGGGGGTGCTGATGTCTGAAAGTACAGCAGGGTTAGAAATATGTCCCTTTTCTCCTCCTTTGCAGAGCTGAGGGATGAACCGGATATATAAACAAATGTTCATTGCCGCGATCACAGACTGGTGTGACACTGGAAGGGTTATCCTCCTATAATTAAAGTGCCATAAAACCTGTTTAAGGAACAGTTACTGGGACTAGATGTGTCTGTGGATACTGCTTTCTTCTTACTATGACAGACAGAAAGTTAGTGGTAATGACAGAATTATATAAGGAAATGAATCTTGAAAAGTGAGAAAAAGGATCTGAAACTTTTAATGTTAAATTTAAGGATTCAGGAAGATACTCAAATTCTGCACAGAATGCTGGGACCAAACACTTTCAGTCTTTTCAACCTGACTGTTTTCTTTAACATCGACAAGTATTATTATGCTTCTTGTGCTTCATGCTCCAATTTATGTCTAGTCTAACTCACTTGTCAGTAAGTTGATGCCTGACGTCAGTCTGGCTCTTAATATCTTCTTTTTGTTAGGTGTTTACCTCACATTTCTATCAAGCATCTCTGTCACTGAATTAAAACATACTTCTTAAAGGATAATGTCTGCACTTCCAAAACAGGTGCAATCATCACCTTTTCATTTTCACCTGGTTTAAATATTTTTCAAACTTCACCTAACATGTCTTTTTTTCCCTTTGGAGCTATATTTTTCAGAGTGCTAATCTTATGCAGAAAGGTTGAAATAAGTTAGTAATAAATTCATAAAAACCTTTTAGAATTTTGCAAAATAATGGTACAGTTAAGTAAAATAAAGCAGGCTAAGTAATGATCAGGTTTTTCAAATGATGTTTGTAATGAGTGGGGAAGTAAAAGGTTACCTGAATGGCATTTGTTACATTCCATCCTGCTTCCCAGCTTGTGATCAGTTTGACCTGGGCACGTGGCAGGGGAGCTGGGGACTTGTATTCTGAATCCTGGTGGCAAACATCAAGCTCAAAGTTCAGGGGTCCATCTGGTTCATCCCTATCCTCACTGTGAGCTCTGTTCAGTTCATCTCTTCTGGCAAAGTTCACATGCTCTTCATCAGTGTCTAGGCAGCTGTCCCATCTCACCATTCCCAAAAAGAGAGATGGTGTTTCCCTGAAGCAGTTGAAAAGAGATGAAAAAGTCTGCTTCAGGTGAGCCATCCTGAATAGGGAATATTAAAATAAAATCCTTCCTTGCGTGTCTTTATTTTTTTCAGCAGTTGTACATCGTTAATCCTGTTGTTAGGTTAGCCTTGATATTGTAGCTATGAAGTTTGATGTCCTTAGTTCATTTATTTGTGCTGATTTCAAATACCAGCTAAAGACGTATCTCCAGGGTCTTGAACATACTGCCCAGAGTAGTCTGCAGCAAGATTTAGTAGTCTGCAAGCTGCAATTTACAATTCAAATCCTTTTTCCTTTTACCTATGGTATCTACCTAGATCAGTCATTCATGAAGCATCTACAGGTGGCTGCAAGAATCTCTTCCTGGAAATCATGCGTGTTTCTGATACAAATAAAGAGTTCTGCCAAAAGGCAAAAATATGCTTCATTAAAAACTAGAGTTGATGGACTGACTGCTAAGTAAATGCTTGTAAATAAGTTTGCTTTTACAGATGTGGGAATATTCTGCTGTATTTTAGTGTCTACAGAGGTCAGTAGAACTTTAAAAATGTTCTTTAAAAAGCTCAAAGTTGCAAGGAAAAAAAGAAACTAGCTTGTTCATAGCTATGTCTAATTCACAGTTGCTGGTGACAGTTAGGGGAACGACACAGAGCTGTGATTATATGTTTACTGTATGGATGTAAATGGTGATACATTCTGATTATTCACACTGCAAAATCCTAAAAATAATATTTACCAACGTATCCTCTTCTTTCCTTGCATGGCCCATGGAATTTGTGAAAGAAAGGTAAAGAGAGAGACTTCTATTGCACAGTTATAGGATTATTTATGCCCATTTTCTTTTGTGTTTGCCATGCTTGCTCTACATTCCACTTTCCTCTTTGTTTCTTTATTAAGAGTGCTGGATTTTAACAGCTAAATTTCTACATTAACAACTGAATAACTGGTACAATACTGCTGATCATGCTGAAAAACGTATTTGCTTATAAAAGGTCTGAATTTGACCACGTGAGATCAAGTACAGTCCTTGTTTGCGCCAGCATGTCCTTCCTGTCAGCTGAAATGTCAGGAATTCTCAAAACATATTCAGAAGCTTATATTCCTGAACTAGAATTCTGAACTGATGACTTTTCTGCCAGATATATGTGAACTGCACTCTCACTAGTAACTCTCAGGTGTTGCCCATTTCCAAAACGAAAGATCCTTTGAGGCAGGCCTTGTTGCCTGTTTTTTTCTTATATTCTCAGGACTAAATAAACACAGAGAGAGCCTTCACTGTTACGTATTTTATGATCAGACACTGAAATTTCTCTTGTTCTCATCACAGAACTAATATTCTGAAGCTGTCCACAGTTTATCCATCACTTTTAAAAAACAGAAATATTTCAGAAATACTACCAGGACAGAGTTCTGTTCCTGTTCCTACCTTGTTCAGGCCTCATCACTGTCAAGTCTCATATGTGCCATGTCCACGGGTTTATGGCTGGATGCACTAGGGTGTTTCTTTTACACATTGTGAAATCTGCTCATGTTGACCTGAGGTGAACAACAAGTGGATCTTGCTTGTCAAAATATCCATTTACTGGTACTTCTGAAGACCAAAGTGAATGTCACTAGCCATCTCACAAACATATGATCTCCCGGAGTGACCTGGAAGGTGCTTGAAAATACAGCTATGGATTTTACAGCAAATTTTGACCTCAATTTAGTCCTCTCATCATAGCCATTCCAACAGAAAGCTTCAGGTATATTTCTGAGGGGAATTGCTCTATGAATGGTGTATATACTGCATATGTTAAGTAAACCTAGTAACAATATCTATAGAGTGAAAATAATAACATAAAAATTACAAGGTTGGTTTTCCTAATATATACAGAATAGTCTGACATACACAAATGGAACCATGGGAAAAGGTAAAAACTAGAATGTATTTTCAGTTAATTCTCAAGCATTACTTCTGTAGATGTTTACATTTCCAGACAGAAACATTTTGATGTCATTGACGTTATTCTCATGCGAAAGGTATAACCTTACCAGACACACCATTAGCATTTAAAAAGCCATATTTTATTAATTAAATACAGATAAGAAATATTTTAACATGCTGAGGAACTGAATTACATCAAAAGAAAAATTTATTGTTGTTCATTAACAAATGATGTATTACATAGGAAATTGCATTGTTTATCTGCTGTTTCTAGATTTTTTCTGTCTAAAAGAATTTATTGAGGCAGCAATCAATGCTGCTTGGTGGGTTTTTTTGTGTTTTTATGGTTCTTTTGTTGTGTTTTTCTTTAGTTTGCTTGGTTTTCCTTGTAAATTAGTCAGGGTTTCATGCAGCCATCTTAATCAAGAGAAGTGAAAGCAAGTTTAGGAACAGAGAGATACCTTTGGATATAGAACTATTTCATTTGCCTATACGTGGTTAGAGAAGAATTGTCCAGTTTTATCCAAGGTTCTCTGACAACAGTGGAAAGAATCCCATTTTCAGATCTCTTACCTGCCAGATACATCTGGAAGTCAGAAAAATTAAATAACAGTTTAAAATGTTCTTTCACAGTTACCCAAAAGAACTTAAAAATAATGTAAAATCTATTTAAAATATAACTTTTAGTTGGTTTAAATTCACTGCTTCCCTACTGACTATCAAATACAAATGCAAGTAGGTTTATATGTTTCCAGAAATATCCAAATTTTAATAAAATATTTATGTTATATCTCCCAAGCTTGGTATACTGTTGGGACTATTTGTTTCACTGAAATATCATTATTAATCTCTGACATACAGCATAGTACAGGGCAAGACAGATTATCATTGTACAATGTTTATTATTATTTATTTATAATACTGCATAGAGACCCTAGCAGCCACCTTTGGATTAAGTGTCTTAAAATCAAATAGTAGAAGACAGCTTCTTTATGAAAGGTTTACGGTTTAACAGGAGAAGACAGACAGAGACTCTGCAATTGGGAGTCTGTCTTTCTTCTTTGTCTACTGGGCATGGATTTTTCGTTCTCTGTATTACCTGCAGCTTTGATTTTTGCAGTCAGTGGGAAAAATTATGCTCTTAGTTACATCACTGTATATCTACTGGCTGTTTCACTGATATAAATAATGAATGAAGGAAGATGTACCAAACCTGGTTTTATTATTGCATTAAAAACTGCTTTCTAGATGACTGCAGCAGTTTTCATATTTATTGTCTTACTTCCAGGCCATCAGAAATAGTAAAGGCAAGAAATGAGAACTGGACTCAGTCAAAGGGTAGTCCAGTTCATCGCTTTTCCCATGCACTACTTCTGCTAGACTTCCTTTCTACCAATGTTCTTTATCCACACAAGCCATTATTACAACTTTCATTAAACCTTATAACTTGACTTAAGAAAAACTTCCTGATTTATAGTAAGCCCGTAAGTATGGTTATCGTTGTCCTCATCACTTAGTCACCTATTTCTATTTCAGTACCTAAATCAAGATTAAAATTTTCTGCTTGTAAAGCAGCATACTGTCACTGTGATTCATAAGCTTGACATGGCTAAATTTCAGGAACAGGAAGAGTGGATGGCTAGGCTTGGAAAAGATATCTTTCTTGGTCAGTAGGATTTTATAGTGCAGCTCTTTCTGCCCGAGGGAATTAAGTCTTCAGAGCTGCCACTTGCTTTGGCCATGTTTTCTTCAAAATAATTTTGACTGTCGTATCCTTCAGTTATAACCTTCAAGGACAGTGTTTCAGAAAAACAATGAAAAGCAGGTCAACAAAACAGTTTCTCAACCCCGTTAGCTTTTATCTTACATAACAGTGTATTTACAGATCTTTTTCTGTAATAGTCAATCCTATCTCTTCCTTATAATCTCACTTTTGCTGTGGAACATGGGTTTGGTTCAGGTACTGAGGCGTAGCATGTTGTGGCTGCTTAGCATACTCTTTCATAAGGGAGAAGACCTCTCTCCACAAAAAAGGTGTCTTAAGGAGTCACCATTCTTAGTCATGAGGCTAGCTGGGGCAAATACAGCACTTCTAGATATGTAAGACTTTCTCTAGAAGAAATGTCTGCTTAGAGGACATGCACTGCTATTACTTCCCATAATGGAATATATAACTAAAAGGCTTTTTCAGTCTTTCCCATATCAATGCACTAGGCCTATGTGTAAACCTCGGCCCAAGAGCATGAAAATTTGAGAGTCAGGCAAAGATAGATCTGTGGTGTATTCCCACAGAACCCTGAAGCTGTATAATAGAGCGACCAGGGATGCAGGTGCACTGCCAAGTGCCCATGTTGCACTGTTGCACAGTTTAGCTACATCCTGGCTGTCCCACTCTTCAGCATGAGATCAAATGGGTCCTTTTTTTGTAGAGAAGATGTTTTTTCATATTAATCTAGCTTTCAGTTCTTCCTGAATGACTTTAAACTAAAATAGAGATGACAGTGAAAAATGAAAAAATACCTGAAACAAAACAGCACTCTGTTTAACTGACATATCCAGAAAAAAATATCACACACTACTCATCCACCCTTTGCCTTGTGTATGTTAACGGTGACTGAGATGAGTAATTTTTTTGTAGTGAAATAAGGATTTTGGTTTTGGTACTGTGTATCCCTAATACAAATGTTTTCAGAGGTTTTTTTCACACTTGTAACTGATGCTTCTTATGAATGCTCAGGTTTCTTAGCAAAATTCATCTTCTCCAGGTGTTTTGGCCAATTGCACAAATTTAGAAAGCAGACACAGAGAAGGCATAGCACTTGATGAAAGACAATATTAGTAGTTGATTGTATGATTGTGGAAAGGTCTCTTCGCATACACTTACATTTATTTGTATGCTTTTGTAAGGTTTTCTGTATTGTTGCTTGCTCTATGCATATTACTCTGACAACTCTGTAAGTAGTTATTCAAAACTATATTCAAATATGCAAATATATATATGACTGTAAATGTGTGTGTGGCGCTTTACAAGTGCATGAAAGATACGGTGCCTCCCCTAAGAAGATAAACCCTAGTCCAGAAAGAAAAGAATTAATGTGGAACCAACTTAAACAAAAGAATGGAGTGGTTAACCCTGAACAGATCAGTACTGGAAGGTTTCTTGAAAAAGCCTGATCGTTGGCCAGAATTTGTAGAGGACAGTTCTTGCCAGAGAAGAAGAAGGAGATCTTCAGTGCTTAAAGGACATGAAAGGAATTAAGCCAGTAGTGGAGGGATAAAGAAAACAGTAGGAAAGAGGACTGTAAGAAACATAGGTCTGCATGGTGTAAGTAAGAGAAAATAAGAACAGGCATAGAGACAGAAAGGAAACTGGAAAGATCAAGTGTTCAAGGGCAGAATGTCGTAGTATTAAGAACTTTGTTACTTATTTACATAGAATACAAGATGTGCCATAAAAATCTCCATTTGTAACCAGAATTGTGAATCCTTTTCTGAGTTTCTCAAAGTTGCTACACACTAAGATTATTTCTATTTCTTGCAATAGTGGGAAAGAGAATAATTTCTGGCAATTTTCAGTGAAGTATATTCTGCTGTGATTTGTGAAATGTGATTTATGAGGATCAGAAAGAATGCCAAGGTAAAAGAGAGAAAAATACTTCATCAGGAGTGGCTATGGAAACACATCCCAGTGATGGCTGTCAAGGAATATATCTCCAAACCAAGCTCACAAGAGATACAAATGCCAGAAGTGGATATTGACCTTAATTCAGGACATTCGTAGGCATGCATTATGATATAGTCCTTAACTGTGTAGATGTTTCTTTCTTCCCATCAGCTAGTATGCTGAAGAGAAATTACCATTATTTAGGAATGAATTAGTGTTATGGAACTAAGATGACTGAGGATCTCTGGAAGGGGCAAGGTAGTCTTATACCTAATAGAAAAATGTGTTTTCCTTCTGACTGCAACACGAAGTTACAGCTTGGTGAGTTGCACCATGTTTTTTACATGGTTTAATGTAGCTGGGAGTCCTCTGAGTAGCAGAGAAATTTTCTGATCTACCCATTTAGGTCCCTTTCATACACATGATAGAATAAAATAGGTGCTTTTAGAGAGTGGTTTATCTCCTACTAGAGCTGGCACCTGAAGTAGGTCAGATAACATAGGTCAGAGCCATAAAATTGACAATTTCCCCCCTCTCTGTACATAAGGGAACTCTGGGATCACTAGCTTAGATTTATGTACCTATCTGTACCGCAGTCATGTGAAGGCAGGTGAGGTGAATCTCATACTATGCATTTCCTGAATGCATAGTACCAATTTGTAAATAACTGCTGCTGCAATTTAGTCCATCTCAGTGCTCTCACAAGATACTGGTTACATTTGGCATTCAAATGCATCAACTTTTTTGGCTTTTTTGCCGAAAGTCTGTATTTTGTTCAGACATGTAAATATATGTAAATGAGGATATTTAACCCTGTTGCTAAATGTTATAGTAGAAAAAGGTTCACTCCTTTTTTTAAAGAAATAAGGCCAAGATTTTAAACCTATTCTATTTGGAAGTAGTTTGGTCTCATTGATTTAGAAAGTTATATGCTTAAATTTCTTAAATTATAACCTTAAGGATAGTAGGAATTTGATGATTCTGTGTTCCATATGTGGTTTTGGTGTTGTGCATTCTGTTTTGTATGAGGTTCCACAGTGAGAATGAGGATTAAAAAGAGATTCTGGATGACTGTCTCTTATGTGGAAACCATTCCTTGAGCACAGGATAAGATGGGGGTGAAAATATGTGATTATGTAATAAATGACTATCAAAGTAGCGCATAAAGGAGCTGAATTAAGATTACAATAGCAAATCATAAATAGCATCCATAGCTCTTCAGCACTGGCTTTTCAGACTTACTTTTTAAACAGTTCTTGGGATACACCATTCTGCAGAGATGTACCCGTTTCATAGAACTAGAAAAGGGTCTCAGGTTGTGGGGAATATGCCAAGTGTCTGTCATACAGCTCATGTAGAAACTGTACCTACACAGTGATTCATTGGCATAATAGTTTTACTGAATTGATAAAATAACACAAATTTAATCTTAAACTTTAGTTGCAATGATTAACAAAACATTAACTCAGTTTTGTTCTTGTTCTGCTGAATTCAAATGTCAGTTTAAAAAAAATGTATTTATATTCTAATTTTAGATGGTATGGTAAAAGAACTATCAACCCAACTTACTGCCCTTTAATCCAGCAACCCACATATTAATAGCACACACAAAGACTAATAAACAGTCTGTGGTGTCCGAAAAATTCAGTGATGTAGGTGAGTGGACAGTGGATAGATACTAATCTCCTCCTCCACTTCCCTATGAAATGGACTGTGAAGAGGGAAACATCAAGAGCTTGCTAACTGGAAATGTAACATCCAGATGAAGTAATCTGTCACTTAGGGTGAGGGATGGCAAAGCAATAAAGCATATCTACAGGTAAAAGGTGAAGTTGATGGCTATGGTTCAAGTTGAGGCAGTTGTTGAGAAAAAATATTGTCACAATAATGAAGACCAGCAGGCATAAGCAGTTCCTCAGGTACCACATTAAATTATTATTTCCACTTCTTTAGAAATAACTGAGATGTACAACATGAAAACCATGCTAGGTAATTTTGTAGATATGTTCCACAGCATAATAGGTTTTTCATTTTGCCTTCAGGAAAGAAAATGTACCTTCATCAGAGCTGCAATTTTCTGTGTTTATTTGTAGTCCCACAGGTTCAACTGTATGGCTTCATCAGCAAGTTCTGCTCCCTCAGTTCTCATCCATAGCCTCTCTACTCAAGCATTCATTCTTTAGAGGAAGAGTTCCTTCACTTATTATATGTCTTCATTTTAGCTATTTTCTTCAAGGAATCCTAACAGGAAGATTCAGGTGTAATTTATATGTATGGCATTATTGTCATATCTCTGTGCATTTCATTTAGTGTAATCCAGGGAAACTACTATTTTTAGGAGCAGTTGCAGTTAACAGAGAAGATGACTTAGTGTTGTTATGCTTACGTCATTTGGAAACAAAATATTTTACTCTCATTCTTGGTGAGATACACTTTAGACTTCGAAGGATGATTAGGTGAAACATTAATCTAGTCCTGTGACTTTGCTCACAACCTTTTACATTTAACTTTTTGATACAAAATTCATATGTGTAGATAAATAGTGAAATCACAGTCTCACAACACAGACATCCATCAATGTAAGTATATATGAAAAAAGAAAGAACTGCAAAATGTATCATTGTCCTTTGCTATCACAGGTAAACAAATGCTTTGAGGTGTTAAGCTTGGTTGTATTTTCCAACAGAGATTAAATAACAGCATTTCTCCAGATTAGAATAAACAGTATGCAGTAGTTGAATCAAAGTAACAGAAAATTTTAAAGGTGGTTAAATCAGAATAAGCAGAGAAAACAAAAGGTGCCAAAACCAGCTGAATCGACCTCTGTTGTTTCTTAGTACAAAATTACCATGCTCTGCTCTCTAGATTCGAAATACATCAAGCCTCATAGGTGTTTTCTATCTTCTGTTTTTCCCCTTCAGCAATGATCTTTCTTCAATAACTCAATAAAAGACAACATAATTTATTTCTTTTTATTTCATCTTTTCATATTTTGATGATTGTTTTTTTAAAACCACTGCTGCTTTGAGAAGTGACAGTGTCCAATGCTGAGAAGCATTTCTGATTAAATATAAATACCAAATGCAGGGCCATGCAAGTCTCTGTTCTTAAAGAGTTACCACATGAAATCACACCACAATATTTTCACATTTTGTGCGAGTACGGGTCAGAGAACATGACAAATGAAATATGTTATTCATAATAGGATCATAGAATAATTTAGGCCAGAAGCAACTTCAGGAGGTCTCCAGCCCAAACTCCTGCTCGAAGTCAGGTCCGTTGTGAGGCCAGACAGGGTTGCTCAGGTCTTTTTCCAGTAGAGGCTGAAAAAACTCCAAACGCGGAGACTACTCAATCTCTCTGGGCAACCTGCTCCACTGCTAGACTGTCTTAATGGGAAGAAACTTTCTTTTTAAAGATGGTTTGAACCTCTCTTGTTTCATTTTATGCCTGTTGTCTCCTGACTTCCCACCACATACCGCAGTGAAGAGCCTGACTTCATCTTCTTGATAATCTTCCTGTAGGCATGGGAAGGCTTCTGTTGCTTCCCCCTCTCCCCAGAACCTCTGGAGCCTTCCCTTTTCCAGACTGAACAAATCCTGCTCCCTCAGCCACTGGCTCATGTTTGGTTTGCTGCCTACCAGGACCTCCAAGATCTCCCTGCAGAGCTGCTCCCCAGTCAGTCCCAGCCTTCCCAATCTTGGAAGTCTCATTTGTTGCTTAAACAAGTACAAGTCTCTGGCTGCTTCTTCTCTTGTGCAGCTGGATGATTTGAACCGTTTTTTCTGCAGGATCTCTGTGAAGATTCCGTCAATCTTTTTCAGATTCTCTGACACTGCACAGTCTGCTCGCCTTCTCCTGTCAGCAGTGCAGGTCCTCAGCCCGAGCACACCCCCTACAGGCAAGGACAGCATCTTCTCCTGTCCCAGCCCATGGAGAGGTACCAGCCCCTTCCTGCAGCCCCAGACCTGGATGACCACATCTGCCCTCCAGAACTCTGAGTCAAGTGCTACCTCTGCGGTACCACTCGTTACTCCAGCTGGTGCTAGGGACTGCACGCGCCCAAGTTTAGTGAGCAGGCCCATGCTGTTTTTCGCAGCGTTCCGGCTCTCTTCCACGGACTACTCTTCTGCATGAGCTACTGCATCTGTTAGCTACTACTTGCTGCACTATAGGTTAGATAGCTGTATAGATCTTATGCTAGCAGTGGATGTTTGACACTCCGTAATCAGAATTCAGTTGCAGACAAAAGGTCTAAGTGTCTTTTGAGCAGGAAAGGCTAGCAGAGCTTTTTACAAACCGAGTTTGCTAGAAGTAAAAGCCTGTAGTACCTACGCTTTTCCAGCAGCAGTAGGCACCCCAAAATTCTTAGGCGAACTCCAGGAAGTCCTCCAATCACCTCAGGCAATAAAACCCAGAAATTGCTGTGCAAAGTGTTGTGTCTGTTAGTTGACTCTGTTTGGTGCACACTGGGCAAATGAGGTTTAAGTTCAAATAAATTGCCTATATATTACTTGTGTAGCCCTATAATGCCTGTTTTTTGAGTGAGTCTTCTGCTTTATGCATAACCTACAATAAATAGGTTATTTACCTATCTGGATGCCTTATACTATACACTCCAGTAAAGTCTCTACTACTGTCAAGAGATTTATTTAAGCTAATCATCACAAAGGGATTTTGCGTCTTCTACAGGAACAGAATGCCTGAACATTCTGCTTTTCTTTACACTCATAAAAGTTGTGCAGAAAGTAATGTTGAGAAACTCCTCTCCCACATTAAACAACTACGATGGTTTCTCTTAAGCAGACCATTATTAATTGTCTTCAGAACTATTTCAGAAGATTGATTCATGCATAAAAATGCATTTAGTCAAAGAATTCAGGTTTCAGCAACTCTGCTTAGAAAAGCTTTATAATTTTCTTCTTGAAGAAAGATCTTTAATTACATCGGAAAAATAGAGTGGGATTTATGCATATATTCTAATTATGTACTAGTAAAACTGAAAAGCTCTTCGTTAAAACCATGTGGAGAAAAATCAGACACATGCCAGCACTTCATTACTGAGAACTGAAGAGGAATTGTGTGGTGGCTTGTTACAGCATTACATAAATAGAAGGGCACTCTACATATTGCATATGTCGACACAGTCTTTTAGATTAAAAAATAGGCTGATTTTGAGAAAACAGAAGAGGATACAAATTAACTTGGTTAATTAAACCAAAGCAATCAATTCTACGTAGTGATACTAGCACCTTACTACCTGTTTAGTAGAGCAAGCATAATAATAAACGTGTTCTTTCTAAGTTAAATCTGTATATACACACCCACGCACAGATCTATATGGAGAATATAAGATGAAAGACCAAGGTTCATTCAGCCACAACATAATTAGATCTAAGTGATCATCAAATAGTATAGTTAGCTTATACAATTATTAATATGAATTACATGCTTCTAGCATGACCAGACTCTATGACATGTTTTCTGTTTAAACATAAGCCTTTGTGATGCAGGGTGTTCTCATGTTGTAAACAAGAACAGCTGGTGCACAGGCTGTGTTACAACACACTGTAATAACAGTACAATAGACTTATTGTTACGTCTAAGATTGTTCATAAAGAAGTTATTCATATTTTAAACACAGAATTACTGCGCACTTTTTGCCAAATTGCAGACCCTCACGAACAATTCCCTTTGAGTCACAAGCACATGGCTTTTCATTTCTTAGGATCAGTCCGTAAGATGACAAAATAATTAAGACTCATGAGGGGGTTGGGTATGTACAAAATCCAGATGCTGGCCCTGAATTCATAGAAGGGAACCAAATAATCTCTGAATCTGAGCAGGGTAGGGGGGATAACAGTAGAAGTTAGAAATGAGAAAGGAAATAACTGTGTCCCTACAGTGAGTCCCTCACATTTGGCCAACTCCTGCAGCTCTTCCTGTGTTATCAAGATCCTTTATATTATATGCCTATCCATAAAAAAGCATATTGCTGTATATTCTGAGTGAACCAGCTCATTAAATGTAAGGAAAGTTGACATAGTGGTTTGATGACAGGTAAGATCTCTTGTGGCTATGTATATAAAATACCTACCTCATTATTTGTCAGGTAATAAAGCACCCTAAATTATGCATAGCACACATATCACTGCATGATTAAACAACATAAATAATTTCCTAATATTTGCAATATCTCATTTCTACCTCTATCAGTAAGTATTTTCAATGAGAGGTATTACAGAAATTTTTTAGGTTAACTTCCAAGTAGGACACATATGAATGAGAGTCTTCCACCGTCATCAGTTCTAGTCTTGTCTTATTATCAACAATGTAATGTTTCTTAAACTGATCAAATTTGATTTTAAACATCTAAGGTTTCTTGTCTAAATTATTTCTATGAGAAGAAACACAGAATTACAGAAAGGTTGAGGCTGGAAGGGACTTCTGGAGGTCATCTGATCCAATCCCACAGCTCAAGCAGAGCCACCTAGAGACAGTTGCCCAGGACCATGTCCAAATGGCCTCTGAATATTTCCAAGGATGGAGACTCCACAACTTCCCTGCACAACCTGTGCCAATGCTTGGTCACCCTCACAGTAAAAATGTGCTTCCTGATGTTCAGATGGAACATCCTGTGTTTCAGTTTGTGCCCATTGCCTCTGGTCCTGTCATTGGGCACCACTGAAAAGAGCCTGGCTCCGTTCTCTTTGCACCCTCCTTTTAAGTATTTGTATACATTAATAAGATCCCCCCCTTCAGTCTTCTCTTCTCTAGGCTAAACAGTCTCAGCTCTCCAGGTTTGGCCTCACCAGTGCTGAATAGAGGGGAAGGATCACCTCCCTTGACCTGCTGGCAATACTTTGTCTAATGCAGCCCAGGATACCATGAGCCTTGTTTGCCACAAGAGCACATTGCTGGCTCATGTTCAACATGGTGTCCACCAGGACCCCCAGGCCCTTTTCTGCCAAGCTGCTTTCCAGATGAGTGGCCCCCAGCCTGGGGTTGTTCCTCCCCAGGTGCGGGACTTTGCACTTCTTTTTGTTGATCTTCCTGAGGTTCCTGTCATCTCATTTCTCCAGCCTGTTGAGGTCCCTTCTGGATGGCAGCATGACCCTCTGATGTTATCAGCCACTCCTCACAGTTTTTTGTCATCAGCAAATTTGCTGATGGTACTCTCTGTCCTGTCATGAGGATCATTAATAAATACGTTAAAAAGGCCTAGACCCAATGTTGACCCCTGGCGTACACCATTAGTTACTGGCCATCAACTAGACTTCATTCTAGTGATCACCACCCTCTAGGCCCAGCCATTCAGTCGGTTTTCGAACCACCTCACTGTCTGCTCATCCAGCCTATACCTCAGCAGCTTATGTATGAGGAGCTTACGGGAGACAGTGTCTAAGGCCTTACTGAAGTCCAGGTAGACAGTATCCACTGCTCTCCCCCCACGTACAAGGCCAGTCATTTCACTGAAGAAATTTATGAAGTTGGTCAAGCATGACTTCCACTTTGTGAAACCATGCTGACTACTCCTCATGATTTTCTTGTGCTTAGTGTGCCTGGAAGTAGTTTCCAGGATTAGCTGCTCCACCGCCTTTGCAGGGATTGAGGTGAAGCTCACCAGCCTACAGTTCCCTGGGTCCTCCTTCTTGCCCTTCTTGAAGATAAGAGTGACATTTGCTTTTCTCCAGTCTACAGGTGCTTCTCTCTGTTGCCATGATTGATCAAAGAGTATTAAAAACGTCTTTGCAGTGACATCAGCCAGCTTCCTCACACTCATGGGTCACCCCATCAGGGCCCATGGACTCATCAAAGAATCACAGAATGGTAGGGGTTGGAAGGGAGCTCTGGGGATCATCTGGTCCAACCCCTTTGCCAAAGCAGGGTCACCTAGAGCAGGTTGCACAGGACTTCGTCCAGGCAGGTTTTGAATATCTCCAGGAGGAAACTACACAACCTTTCTGGGAAGCTTGTTCCAGTGCTCTGTCACCCTGAAATTAAAGTTCTTCCTCATGTTCAGATGGAACTTCTTATGGTTAACTTTGTGCCCGTTGCCCCTTGTCCTGTCACTGGGTATCACTGAAAAGAGTCTGGCCCCATCCCCATCTGGCCCCATGACTTAGTGAGATGAAGTGCGTCCTCAGCAAGTTTGTAGATGACACCAAGCTGAGTGGTGCAGCTGACACATCAGAAGAAGGGGATGCCATCCAGAGGGACCTGGACAACCTTGAGAAGTGGGCTTGTGTGAACCTCTTGAGATTCAACAAGGTCAAGTGCAAGGCCCTGCATCTGGGTTGGGGCAACCCTCACTATCAGTACAGGCTGGGGCATGAAGGGATTGAGAGCAGCCCTGCCAAGCAGGGCTTAGGGATACTGGTGGATGAAAAGCTTGACATGAGCCACCAATGTGCGCTCACAGCCCAGAAGGCCAACCATATCCTGGGCTGCATCAAGAGAAGCATGGCCAGCAGGTCGAGAGAGGTGATTCTGTCACTACTCCACTCTGGTGAGACCCCACCTGGAGTCTGCATCCAGCTCTGGAGCCTCCCAGCACAAGAAGGACCTTCTTCAGGGTAAACAAGCCCAGTTCCCTCAGCCTTTCCTCACAGGAGAGATGCCCCAGTCCCCTAATCATCTTCATAGCCCTCTGCTGGACTCTCTCATCTTTCTTGAACTGGGGAGCCTGTGCATGTCCAGTTTTCTTAACTATTCCTTGGCCTGATCCTCTTCCACCAATGACAGACCTTTCTTGCTCCAACCTTTCCCTGTCATCTCTGGGACCTGGGATTCCTGAAAGCAAGGCTTGCTAGCAAAGACTGAGGCAAAGGCAGCATTCATTACTTGAGCCTTTTCCATGTCCTGTAGTACCACGTCCCCTGTCTTGTTGAGCCACGGGCCCGTATTTTTCCTAGTCTTCCTTTTGTGTCCTGAGAAGAACAAGTTGTTTTCCATATCACTCTAATCATGCAATTTGGAAGAAGGGACAGGAAGTCAAGATGCTGCAGTGGTGCCTCATTGTCTCTTGGAGGTCCTCTGATGGAATGAGAATATTTGCCTGCTTGAAAGCCCAGTTTTAGACTGGTGGCACTCGTCCTTAATGGGTATTGCACTGAAATTGCATTGTTATTTCTATCTCACATTTATTCTTAGTTAACTTACATTGATTTGTAGTGACATGAATTAGCTGTATGCTTTTGCCCTAACACAAATGTTTTCTTAGATAATAGTCATACAGCTTTTAAACCTTTTTTTCTGAAAGAAACCAGTGTCTCTTAGTCTTTCCCCACAGAATCATCTAATAATATTTTGTCTCATTTCATTTCGAATTAATTTTTCTTGAATGCCTATAACCAGAATTATACACAGTACCTCACATGAGATCTCAAAGCTTGAACAATGCTGTCAATCTTGACTTCTTTTGTGGGAAATGTTTGAGATGTAGAAGAGTGTCTTTGTCTTTTTCATGATATCATCATATTTGTGAATCATAGACATCTTGTGATTGACTGACATGTACAAGTCCGTCACCTTTTCAGCTGTATTCTGTAACTGACCCTTTCACTGCATATAATTTGTTAGCCCTATATGCATAACACTGCACTTCATGCTCCTCAGGTTCCATTCCATTTCTATTGCCCCTGTCTTCAAGGTCACGCATTTTTTCCTATAAGATACACATAGTCTTTCTTAGTGTATTTTTATAATCTTGATGATTTTAATTTTCAGTTTTTCTATGTGTTCTTGGTTTACAGATCCAAAATCATTTCAGTAGCTATATAGATGATACATACACAACAATACATATATTTCATTTATATTATCCAGATTACAACTCTTCAATGTAATATACTTATATATAAAAATTAGTATTTCAACAAAAATAATAAGAGGCCTTTTTAATTTGTTTTTAAAGACACTCATTACTTTTAAACTAGCACTTGCTTTAGAGCAAGGAACTTATGGCTTTGTGACAAATCACAGCCAGAAACTTTTAGCTTCTTCTTTGTGTGGAAACAAAAAAAATGTAAAGTTCAAACATGTATTCTAGCAAAAACTGCAACTGTGATTGCCACAGTTATAGCAGGATTGAATTTACGTGTTGTATGTCTCCCACAGACAGAGTGATTGCTGATAGAGATCGGCAAAGTTCAACAAGAACACTGCATACTACAAAAGAAGGGAAGGGAGGAGAAAAAGGGGAAGGGAAGGGAAGGGAAGGGAAGGGAAGG
>Ga0065711_1006358_pt1 | contig 29555 bp, 28 predicted proteins | sample Hoacrofraction12_FD_59098 | JGI IMG/M metagenome (GOLD analysis project Ga0065711, IMG submission 59098) | Hoatzin crop microbial communities from Cojedes, Venezuela - Epithelial fraction 12 v2 (version 2) | ecosystem: Host-associated > Birds > Digestive system > Esophagus > Crop | place... | reverse complement strand
AGCGGGAACAGCAGAAGCACAAAGCAGTGGTAGAAGTGGGATCAACAGGTTGTGTCTTGGATGTTGGGAGGAGCGGGGAAGAGCATCCAGCCGGGGCTCGAGACCCGCCGGGCTGGAGGCTGGATGGCAGCCGGACGTAGCGCTGGCCGGAGCAGGGCCCTGCGAGGGGCGGCTGGGCAGCGGCGGGGAGGACGGTGCCAGCAGGGAGGACAGTGGCGGCAGGGCAGGTCCCACCGAGCAGGAGGGACAGGCGGCGGGGAGGAGATGGCGTGAGCATGGCAGGAGCTGGCCACGCAGGCGGAGGCAACGGAGAGGCGAGCTTGCCATCCTTAGGCTTGGATTGATTGGATTGACCCCAGCTCTGTCTGCTCCCGGTCTGGAAATCAAATCTTGGGAATAACTTTTAAGAGTGTTTTAGACCAGAAAGTGAGGCATCTGTTGCAAAAGGTGGGAACGCTGAGGAAGTGCTCCTTGCTCAGACTCGTCTATCGCTGTGGGATCCAAGCGCGGCTCTTTTTGCCTCGTCTCTGTTGTCCCATGGCTCCCACCTCTTCGCAAACGTCACTGGAAGGACCATTCCCATGTGCCGTATGCAAGAGCCTCCTGAAAACACCATTACAGAATCACAGAATCACAGAATGTTTGGGGCTGGAAGGGACCTCTGCGGTGAAGTTGGTTCTTGGAACATAGCAGCCCCCTAAAACATCAAATAAATCCTGAAACTATTCATCACTCTGTTTTTGGGGTGGCAGTTAAGTCTTTCAACACTCTGCAAGTTTCTTTCCCCAGCAGTAATTTTGCTGGTGAAGAAATACAGCTCAGGGCACTCCACAAAGGCCTCAAAATTCATGTTTTTGTTTTCATTACCAAAAAAATGCTTCGCTACATTAAAGGGCAGCCCATGAAAGTTTTGTGCCCAGTGTTCCCTGCACCCTGTCGTTGGCAAGCCTTTGGCCGTACGCGCGGCGGAGCCGAACAGCAGCCGGCACGTTGCCTCTGCGGGCTGCGTGGAGAAAGGGCAGCCAAGGGGAGGAGGTTGAAGCCGCAGCCCCGCTTATCTGGGTGTAAGATCTCACAACTTCCAATGGCCACGCAAATTTACTCCGTTAACGTACCGCACGGATGCGTCAGCCGCTCTGTCAGTGTTTCCTCTGGTCTCAGTCTAACCCAGCACAGCACACGGTTTCATGCGCGTGTCTAAGGACGTAAATGAACTGTCTGCTTCCTGGAATAAAATCTAACATTCTGCAAAGCAGTATCTTTAACCATCTCAGGCAAATGGCCCTAAAATAACAACAAAAAAGAAAATAATTCCTGGAGGCTTACCAAACCTTGGGATTATATAAATGAAACGTTGCAGCATGAGCTGGATGGTGTTTTCTGATACTGTTGAAAAGCCAGAGGTCGAAGAAAAATAGTGAGCGTACCATAATCAGGGTTTAGGGGAGCATTTGGTTATTCTTCTCGTAAGTAACTCAGGCTGGCCGGATGCCGGCACGGGCACGAGAGCTGGCAGTGAAGCCTGGAGCTGGCGTAGGAGGGCAGACAGGTTTTCAGCTGAATTCAGCGGGGACTTGCTAAGTCCAGTTTTATTTAATATCTCCACAGTTAATTTAAAAATAAACGGCACGTTAATTAGATTTGCAACTAGATTAGCAAGTCGGGCGATCAGGCCGAGGTGCGGCTGGGGAGAGTGAACCTCGCCGTGCTGCACGGACCCGCAGTCCAACGTGAGCGGTGCGGGGCGCAGCGGTGGCACCGGCCCCTTCCCATCACTGGGGCCATGGGCCCCTTCCCATCGCCAGGGCACTGGCCCCTTCCCATCACCAGGGCCAGGCTGCGGCCCCTCGCACCCACTGCCCCACCGCCGGGCTGGGAGCCTTGGGCTGCGGTGGCGATGCCGATGGAGGGAGGCAGCGGGGCTGCGGCCGGTGCCCGCGGCAGGGTTTGGTGATACCCACGGCAGGGCCTGGTCATGGTGAGGGGTGCGGGGGGATGGCGCAGCCGAGCCGAAGGGGCGGCTGGGCAGTGAAACGCAGCCGGCCGCGGGATAGTCGCTCTGGGAAATGGAGTCCTCCTCTCCGGCAGGGTTATTGAAGGCTTGGCTTTGAAACACGAGCCGCTCCGCGGCGGGGAACAATGCTGCGCTGTCAGAGAGATGGACTCAATTACTTAATAGGTCGTCGCTGTCTGTCTCCTGCGATTTTCCTTTCAAGAACATAGATCCAGCCGGGTTATTTCTCATGAGAAGACAAAGCGTTCTGAGAGGAGCCAGGCGTTCGGAGGGGAGAGGCGGGAGGAGCAGCAGCCAGGCAGATGCCCGGTTTGCTTTCTGCAGAGCACGCTCCTCAGGATGTGGAGAAAGCTGGAGTGATGCCGCTGATGTGGTATTTTGGTCCTGTAACCCTCTGATTCCCGGTCTCATAGGTCTCGCTTCCTTTCCTTTGCTCACAGAAGGTCGGCCACGTTGCTTTCTTCTGCCAGGCTCTGATCCCCAGGGCTGCTGGTGGTCCACACAGCGCTGCAGATGCTGCACGCGCCGTTGGTTTGCCAGGACACTCGGTGTTGGATGGCCACTTTCCCAGCGCCAACAGGTCCGTACAGCCCATCTCGGTGTATGGCAGCCACTCCTCTCACATGGAAAGGCTTTGGTCAATGGCAGCCAAGCTGGAGGAAAAGCTTGTGGCCAGGAACCCACCTCTGAGTAACAGCACGATTCTCCGTTGGCCGTATGTGGTGGACAGGGATGTATAATGGAGCTGGTGGCGCGTGTTCACTTTTGGACTTGATGATCTCAGAGGTCCTTTCCAACCATAATGATTCTATGGTTCTCCCTGAAACCACTCTGCCAGCCGCGGGGGAGCGTGTCGTAGGCACTTTGCTTGTCGGGGCAGCCCTGGGTCAGCCGCGGGGCTCTCGCAGCAGGCGTGTGCCTCTCTCTGTGTGTGCACACACGTGTCGCGTGCACGCCTATGTCCGCACATGCACACGTGTGTCGGCTGTGTGAGCGTGAGGGTGCACACACGCGTCTAAGGCATCTGTCTCTGTGCGCTCGTTTGTCACCAGGCAAAGACACGGCGTCACCTTACGCACACTGAACTGATGCAGCTAAATTGGCTGGATGCTCTTCAGCCCTGAGGGTGTAACGAGATTTCGCCTCTTTTGCCCATTTCTTTCTCTTTTCTTTTTTCAGAATAAGCCGTCTGTTTAATGGCACAGAGCCTATTGTCTTGGACAGTTTAAAACAACATTATTTCATTGATCGAGATGGTGAAATTTTCAGATATATATTAAGCTTCCTAAGGACATCTAAGCTACTGCTCCCAGATGACTTTAAGGTAAGGAAAGCTGTAGTCGGCAATCCATTTTTTCCTCCCATTCTGTCACTTGTTTTGGTGCAGGTTGGTTTGTGTGTTTGACCTAAACACCCTTAACTAAATGTTGCTGTTTATTGTTAGGGTTTTTAGTACATGTGTATTACACCAGGGATGCTATTATTTAATAAATGGACCAATGGTTGTCATGGATACCATAAAAAGTTAAACGATGGAGCTTACGGCTAAATCAGTTTTTCTAAACTAATTGTATTTTCTCACATTTTTAGCTTATTTATCAGGGTATAACAACAATTAAGAAGCAGCATCAGCAACTAGCACTTACCGGGGTTTAATGCTCAGAACCTGGAAGAAATGTTTTAAATTTGATACTTAGAGGACTTAAATTGTATAAATCTTATTCTTGTTGGTATAAAAAAGAAACAGCCCTAAACAAGCCCGTGAGGATTTGTGTTAGATACAACCGATGCAGCTACTTCGATTTCAGGATGTAATCTTTTACACAGTTTATGAATGTCAAGATATTCTTGGGAGATGGAATTTACCGAGGGCTTTTTAAGGAGCAATACGTGTTTTCTATGAAATGATGGCGCTGGTTGTTGCTTTGCAAGTCCTGCTTGTTCAAACGCTCTCCTCCTAGCCTTGTTTATTTGGCTTTGCACTTAGGAAACTTGCAGCATTGTCATTCTTATGTACGAAAATTAGAAGACAAAAGTGTCCCAAACTATAGATGACAAGATTCAACAAAAGCCCTGACTTCAGGATGAAATGATGAATGCGTTGGGATGGCAACGGGGATCTGCGCAGTCAGAGGCCGTGGAGCGTGGCTGCGCCGTGCGGGGAGACGTCACGTTGCGTGCTGGCCTAGGTAGGCGAGATACTTTGGCCAGGCGTGACCGAGTCAGTCCCCATTGCTGGTTGCTGCGGTGGCTTCCGCCTTGGAGCACAGCTGGTGCCCGTGCTGCAGACCGCTCCTCAGCCGTCCGTGCCCAGGGTAGGGGCACAACCACGGCTGAGCCCGGTAAGGGCTGTTGGCAGCTCTTGTCGAGCAGGCGCGCTGTGCGGGGGGAGCAGGGAGAGGTCTCGGCACTCAGGGTGGCTCTGGAGCTCCGGCCCCGAGCACCAATCAGCCGGGGAGGCTGGGCGGCCGCGGAGCAGGGCAGGAGCCAGGGCACCGACGGGTGGGTGCGAGCAGAGCTCTGTGCAGAGCAGTGAGAGCAGAGACGCAGGCGGGAGCTGAAGGCCAGGCCGGTCCCGCGGCTGGTAAGGCGGATCGGGCGAGGGCGGCGGGTGGAGAAGCGGCACGGGCGAAACGCCAGAGGGATGCTTCCACGGCAGCGTTGTGGACACTCCAGTGGGACGAGGAGGCGTGAGAAGAGGGCAGAAGAGATGTAGCTCGAGCTGATCGTGGCCTCAGCGGCACCCAGGTTTCAGAGGTGCCGTGGAACGAAACCGGCAGGACTCGGTGGGAGCCTGGAGGCGAGAGTGCCGGTGGATGCCAAGGACTTGCCTGCGCAGCGAGCCGCTGGCAGGGCTGGGAGAGGCTCGGGGCAGCCGGCGCTGTGCCCGGGCTCCGTCCGTTGTTCCAGACCGTCTCTTTGCATAGGGTTAACTGTATTTTATTTAGTTCCTCCCTGGGAGAGCTTTAGAGCAAACCCCAGGCTAATGAGGGCTCAAGAACAAAGCAAAGTACTGCTAGGTAGGGAGTAACTAAATAAAAATGCACAGAAGAATGCGCTGCAAAGCTATATTAAAACTGCATTGTAAACGGATTTGACTTCACAGAAATCGTGTAATTTTACCAGCATGATTAAAGTGACAGAAGACAATAATCAAAGGCAGCAAATGGAATCACTCGGTGTTTCTAAATGCAAAACTCTTATTTAAGGTATAAAACCTGACAGGTTTTCCAGTGAGACTTGCATTAAATGTTCTTTATGTCAAACAAAGCATTATCAAGTGTTTTGAATATTTATTAGTTTTTACCCCTTAATTTAATCAAGCAGTTTGTTAGCCTCAAGGTTTAGCCAAGTTGCTTTTCAACTGGAGTTGCTGCTCAGACGGTTGTTTTGGAAAGTTTGGAATGTTAGTACCGCACCAGCGTTACTGTGTGTGCTATTTCAGTGCTGTTTTCAGACTAAGTTGACACCGAAATGCAGAGAAATTGGGGTATGTGTTCCTAGGCTAGTGATTCTTTGTTATCAAGTCTAACCGGTGTGTTTACAGTGAATATTAATTACACTTCCAACTACTCATAAGCCAGAACTTGAAAGTGTTTAGTATCTGACAGGTCTCCCTGCTGAAAGCAACACTCTTAACAGTTCACATCATTGTCCTGGGTTTGGGGGATTTTGAGCCACATGAAGTACACTGAGACATGACCGTGCGTTGTTTGGCTCGGGTCTGCTTTGCAACCAGCCCGTGCTGAGCGAGGCAAAGGTGAGCAGCTGCGCACAGCTCCCTCTCCCTGCACCCGTGCCGAGTCCCGCGCCTGGGACCACAACACCCTGAGCAGCAAACGTCCTGGAGCTGAGCATGGAGCCAGCACCCCCAGAGCAGCAAATGTCCTGGAGGAGGGCATGGATCCAGCACCCTCTGAGCAGCAAATGTCCTGGAGCCAAGCGCGGATCCAGCACCCCCAGAGCAGCAAACGTCCTGGAGGAGGGCATGGATCCAGTACCCTCTGAGCAGCAAACGTCCTGGAGCCGAGCATGGAGCCAGCACACCTGGCCTGGGACACTGCCGGGCTGGAGGGGCTGGCACAGGCACTGCCCCTCCTCTGCAGCCCAAATACCCCTGCCTCGATCTCCCCCTGCCATCAGAGGTGTTTCCCAGGACGTCTGTGAGCAGCACCTGCCCCTTCGCTGCCAACACCTAACTGCACGCAAACCCAGCCCCATCGCACCTACTGGTCTGAGACCCACTCCCTGCCCAGCAGTCGTCAGTGAAAATGGACACGGGCAGTGTGCGTGGTTACTCAGAATCACAGAATCACAGAATGGTAGGGGTTGGCAGGGACCTCTGTGGGTCACCCAGTCCAACCCCCTGCTGAAGCAGGGTCACCCAGAGCAGGCTGCACAGGACCTTGTCCAGGCGAGTCTTGAATATCTCCAGAGAAGGAGACTCCACAAGCTCCCTGGGCAGCCTGTTCCAGTGCCCCGTCACCCTCAGAGTGAAGAAGTTCTTCCTCCATCTAAAGGAGGGCAGGAGCACAAACGCACAGGACATCTGAGTTTCATATGGATTACAGAGGTCACCTGTAGCACCGGAACCACAAGGCCGACACGCTGATTTATTAATACCATTTTAAAATTTGTGTGCTTGCATCTAATTTTAAGAGCTCTCAAACTGACCTTAGCAAAGGGTGCAGTTGTCATCGTAGAAGTGAGCAACTTTCTCTCGTAGCCAGGAGTCATATCTTCACAGCACTAAAATATAAAAGAAACGTTAAGCCAGGATGACAGTTTGTTTTTTCATGTAACAAAGAATAACAAGTGAAAAATGGGCAGAAAGAGCCATTCCCGCCTGTTCAGGAGTCAGCATTGGGTACAGAAATAAAGGACCGCTTTAGTACTGAGCGAACGGCATCAGGCTGACGGGCGATGTGGTTTTATGGTCTCTGCCGGCTCTCTGCCTGCGGTAGCAGACCTTTGCTGACACGCTGGCACTGGTGCGACCTGGCCGCACGCCGTCCGTCCCCTCCCCAGGAGGAGGGCCCCCTCCTCAGAGGTGACCGCAGACTTCAGCCAACGCGAAATCCGCCAGCAAAAAAGCTTTTTCTGCCGAATTAAGAGCAGAAAGTCATTTTGTGAGAGGCAAAAAGCCGCATCTTTGAAAGATCTTTACCCTTCCCATGAGGTTCCGAGGTACCTCTCCCCGCTTGCAGAAATGAAGGACTGGGTTTTATATCACTGTACCAGCTCTTCTAGGCTTTACTGTTGAGTTTTCTTAGCACGTATTCACTTGATTGACCTTACGAATAATATGTTAGTTTATAGTGACTGTGAACACAGATATTCTAAAATTAGTTTTTCAAGACCTACTGAAAACACTGGGAGACTTTCCATTGCCTTCAGTAAGCTCCTGTTCACTCTACAGCATTACATTTTTCCTTAGCTTTGCATGTTTTCCTTTGCTGAAAAAAGAGATGCGTGGGGCCAGCAGACGCCCAGGAGCATTGACAGGCCCCGGCATGCGCCTCTGTAGTGATCACAGTCGGGCGGTGGACTCTGTTGCTCCAGCGTCCCGCACAAGGAGGATGTCAGAAAGTTTGGGGCAGGGCTTGTTTTTTATTTCAGGCCCCTAATCCCTGTAGGGTTAAACCGATCCCATGCTCGGTAAACCCGGGAGCTTCACTGGTGGACAGAGAAAAGCAGCGATGGTTCAGCAGCGAGCGCTGATGTTGGGGAGGGGGGAAGGACCTTCCCTCGGGGGACAAGGCTTTGGGGCTGGTGCTGTCTTACCCCGGAGCAGGTAGTGCAGCCGGTCTCCGTGCCTCTTCGGCTGGCCTGTCCCCAGCTCTGGCTGTTCGCGGTGTGCTTTCTGCATGATGTCTTCTGTAATCTTCCTGCTGTTCTTCATCTTCCAGCTACTTCCCATCAGTGTTTGTTGCCCTCATTTCTGCCCGCTTGCCCTTACCACATTCCTCTCTGTGCCTTCTGCCATCCTTTTTTCTCCCTTAGCAGTGTGGGTATCATCCCAGCCTTAGCAGACATCAAAGACAGGTAAAGGACGGCTGTCCCTTTTGTGATCGGATGTGTCAGTGTGAATATTCATGTGTCTCCAGGCTGCAGGCAGCACCTCTCCACTACCGGAGCTGGGTCCGGGGTGCCAGACTTGAACAGAGCTAACCGCTTTGGTTCAATAATGTCCTGCAGCAGCAGACTTTACAGGTTAATTCCGAGCCACTGTGGAGAGTCGCACCTTCTTGTGCTGCACCTTCATTGGCCTTTGATTCCCTCTCCTCCCCGAGTCCTCGAGCAGCAGTGCTGCCATTATTTCTCATGTAATTTTGGTGCCTGTTTCTTGATTACTTCTTGTCATGCCCTTCTTCCTGTCCAGACGGTTCCAGCCATTTCGCTCTTGTGATTTTTCATTTAATCTCACTGCAGCGGTGGAGAACTGGCCTTTATGTCCAGGTGTTGACCCTCCGCATGCTCCACAAATAGACGTAGCGTACGGGCGGTGCAGCGTTTCCATCTGCAGACCGGCGCGAGAGCTGGGACGCAGACGGCGGGTCTCTGGGGAGAGGAGCTGCCCCTGATGTTCCTCTTCCCACCGGGAGGCTAGAGGTAGCGGTGGGGCCGGCATCAGCACATGCCCGCCCGGGGCTTCCCCCCTTGCTCTTCCCTGGCTGGGTCTGGTGGGCACGGCCGCTGCCTCAGGTCAGGGGCTGCTGACACCTTTGGCCTGAGCACAGCCTCGTGCATCCAAGCTGAGGTGGGAGGATCTGTCGGAAAGCTGGGGAAAAGTTGTCAGTGAGGGTGCGCAGAAGACATCTCAGTCAGTGACCTGGGAATCGGAGCAGGCTGGGCAGTGGAATTGCCCAGGGCCCAGGTGAGGTGACGGACAAATGGCTGGGAAGAACCGTTTCTTTGAAGTTGTTGGAGCGCACAGCTGAGCTCCCAGCCAGCAGGATGGTCACTACCTCCGCATAACTTACCGGCCTCCAAAGTATGCTTTAAAGCCATGAATAATCATGAAGCGCAGGGAGCAGCTGAGCTGCTGGAGCTGCGGTTCCCAGACTCAGCCGAGACAGGTGAGAAGCGAAGCTGAACTGACATCTCTGTCTCGCAGCGTGTGTGAGAGGTGACGGCGAAGCCCAGGAGCTCCTGCTGTAAGATCAGAAGGGAATATCTGAGGCCAAGGGAGAAGATCAGGGCTCAGGACATCTTCTCCTACAAATCAGCAGGCTTTACTTATTGCAACCAGCTATTTTGATTTCTTAATCCAAAAGCAAAGCCTGCTGGCATTGAGCTTGCGGGACAGTAAATGAAAGCACAGTTCAGTGCAGTGGGAACTTCACGGTCAGCTCCAACCGATTCAACGCTAACACGGTGTGGTTTTCTGTGTAGGTGTAAGACGAGGACAAAGTGTGTGGATACCTGTTGCCTTTGCACTCTTGCTGACAGTACATAAGCCTAAGTAGGTCAAACAGGAACAATACTCATTTTTAAAAGAGAACTATAAGCATTTCTAGTTGCTCTCTCTCCCTCTCTATTATTTTTTTTTTTCCCAGGACTTTAATCTTTTATATGAAGAAGCAAAGTATTACCAGCTGCAGCCAATGATTAAGGAACTGGAGCGATGGAAACAAGAGAAGGAACAGAGGAAACATTTCCAGCCTTGTGACTGCTTGGTCGTAAGAGTGACCCCGGATCTGGGGGAAAGAATTGCGCTGAGTGGGGAGAAAGCCTTGATAGAAGAAATCTTCCCCGAGACCGGGGACGTCATGTGCAACTCCGTCAACGCAGGCTGGAACCAGGACCCTACCCACGTTATTAGGTTCCCTTTGAATGGCTACTGCCGGTTGAATTCAGTGCAGGTAATGGCCTTTTGGTGCTGGCTCATCTGTGTGCTGGGGTGGTTTTTTATTATTATTTCTTGTTCAATTATATGCAAATTATTTGCTTCTGCCCAATTACCTTTAGTGCTTATGCTGCAAGGAGACATTTTCTGCCTGGTGAGATCACAGCCTTTCAGGTTTTCCTAAGTCTAAGCAGAAAAATAGATTTAGATTTTGTGTATGTTAGTGCCATGCTGGTCTCATAATGGTGTTATACTGATAAATGCTAATTTTTTCATCAATGTATAGCCTGCAGCAGGTTTTTTTCCCTCCAAAGTGCCCCCAGGAAGAAAGAGAGAGTTCCAAAAACTACAAAAAAAAATCTCCACACCATTTTATAGAAAATGCAACAATGTGTAAATGCATAATTTATGTCTCACTCATAATTAAATGATGGTGCCTGCGGGATGGACTTAAAAAAATTGATCTCTGCACTTTTTTTTTTTTCAAAAGGATGTTCTATAAAAATTGCCCAGAGTATTTTAAACAAAATGTATTTCATTTTATACTCAGAGTTTTGACATTAGGTTTAAAATTAAACCTATGAAACAAAAGAAGATAACTGGACAGATAGGTGGATGGCAGCGGAAATAAATATGTGGCTGATGTGTAGGGAGCAGCCTCGTGGGCACGAAATGCCATTTCGGCAGGGATCGCTGCCGCCGCGGCCAGGGCTGTGGGGCAGCAGCTGCCCGCGGGCTGCGGAGAAGGAGCGGCGTTGGGGACGCTGCTGACTTGTGCCTGGATTAACGCGGGCAGAACAGAGCTGGTGGTTTTTGCCTGTGTGCCATTAAAAGACGCTGCGAATACTGGCAGTACGGAAAGGGAAGGCGGCGTGCGGGCGGGGGAGTGTTGCACAGGCACCGTCCCCTGCAGACGGGCGCTGTGGGAGAGCGGCCGTCACCCCAGTCCATGGTGGTGGTCACAGCGGTTCCAGCACGCCACGCCGCCTGCCTCGTCGGGGCAGCATCCCCCTCCCAAACCGCTCCAAACCCCACCGCGCGGGGCCACTTTCGGTCCGGGGCTCCCGAGCGGTTTATTTGGTCGGACTCCAATGGTCCGGTGCCTGCGGCTGATTTCGTGCAGTCCCCGGCGGTTTCACGTTTGGCAAGGTTTAGGGTGGGCTGCCCAGAACCAGAAGGCTGGGGGTGGGTCGGAGGCAGAGCCGTCTGCCGGCAGCGGGAGCAGAGCTGGATTCGTCGCCGCGTACAGCAGCGGCCGTCGCGTGAGGGCGGGTGGGCAGGGCGGCGTGGTTGCGCCTCAGCCCCGCGGCCCACGCCACGCAGCCGGACGTGTGCGAGAAAGGGGAATAACTGCAGCAACAAAGGGTGACTGCAGGCAGGCAGCGCAGCGCCGGGCGCCCACACGGCTGAGCGCTTGGCGCTGTTTATCCCAGCAGCGTGCTTGGAGTGAAAGCCGAGTGCTAATTATTGTTATTACTCGAATGTGTTTTGAATTCAGTCAAAATTCAGACCGAATCAAAGAGGCTCTTCTTCAGTTCTTGTTGTGAAAAAAAATTTCTGTCAAAGAGTCTGCAGTTTAAATAATACTATTAAATTACATCATTTTACTAAATTACATCATTTTACTATATAATTAATGGAAAGTGTTTTCAAACACTTTCTGAAAAATGATGCATTTCTGAGACCAAAGGCTGATGAAATCAGCAGCTAATTATCATCGGCTCTGATGGACGATGCCCTTCCCCTTCCCAGGATTTTCTGGCAAAACAATATGAAGTCAGAGGCTGGAAGTACAGGGGAGCAGACGCGCAGACTGAGGGGAGGTGGGTTAGAAGGGGAGGCCGTTGGAAGAGCAGAATCGCTCCCGAAGACTCTTGGAGCGCGAGGCGGGCAGCCTGCCCGCTGCCTGCTGCGGTACCGCACTCCTCTGCCTGTGCCTGCGGAATGCGCTTGGTAGCGCGACCGCAATATTGGTAAATTCCTTGGATCGTTGGGAAGTATTTTGATTGCATGTTTTGTGTCAAGAGCTGTGCGTATGAAACAAGGAATGTCAACACTGAGTACGTAGTGGCCGCCGAAAACGTACAGTTGCTCTTAGTTTAACGCCCATTTGTAATTACATATAGGTACAGAGTGAAGACGACTGACGCTGGTTCTTCCGCTCCTTGCAACAGGTTCTGGTGAGATACATGAGCTTTCCTTAGAGGAAATTCTGTGATGCTGGTACACGTTGAGTCTTCATAATCAAGACTGAATTCGTTAGTATTCTGCAAGATTTAAATGGAAGGGAAGAAGGGAAAGTATCATGTTCCTATTTGGAACACCTTCCAAGAAAATCAGAGTCTGTATCTCAGTGTGCTCCGAACCCTGGAAGACAGAGTATATTAAATCCTAGCACAAACCCTCTATTTAATGTGATGTGTGTGGCTCCCTGTGTGTCGGAGAACCACAGCTGACACTCATTTACTTTTTGGCGTATTCTCTTTGGAGATTTACAGGAAAGTAGCTCTGATTTGACTCGGAGACACTTACTGGTTTCCCTCTGTCTGTACCTTACCTTCAGAAACAGCAATGTGCGCAGAGCCAAATTCACCAAGCAGCACTGAAGTCTGCTCATGTCCAGCACGTTGGGTCTCTCTTGTGCACGCACCGGCGCATGCAAACCAGTGCTCTGCACATGTGGCAGCAGCCAGCACGAGCTCAGCCTCACCCAGGCTGCACTTACGGCTCTACAAGATTTCAACATTCTCTGCGTTGTTTCCAGGATTTGGCCTGGTTTGTTTCTTGCTGAGAAAATCGATGATACCAAGGTTTTTAACGCCGGGTCCTTGGAGCGCGCAGGTAGCCGGAACGCGTGGCTCTGCTCTGGGTGCGGTGCTCCGAGTGCAGCGCCTGCCCGGACGGTGCGCGCAGAGAGCCGGCTCGGGGAGCGAGGGCCCTGTGCTCACACGCAGCCGCCCACGGCTCCGCACCGGGGCAAGCCAGGGGCACCCCCGCGCTCGCTTTGTTGTACCGGCAAATTGATTTTAAAAGGTTTTTAGCAAGGATTTTGCAGTCGCGTCTCTCTCTGACACCTGACCTGTCGATCCTCTGCTTCGCTGGCCGGTTGAACGAAGCAGCCTCCTTTCCCGCGGCTGGGTCGCCTCTCGTCTCCGTCGTGCCGGGTCTAGGAACAGGGATACGTAGTACAGTCAAAATGCGCTCCAGCCTGCGAAAGGGCAGCCTGGCGACGTCTCGCTCCTCCTCCCCTCCCACACGCCTGCCCTCCTCTCTGGGCAGGCACCAGCGGCAGTGCCTGCTCCCCGTTTCTGTCCTGCGGGCTGCATTCAGCCCGGACGAAGACGTGCGTTGTAGGCTTGTGCTTTCTCTCCCTTTTACATATCTTCGATAACCCGCACTCCTGCCCCTTCTTTTCATCTCTCCAGGTTCATTATTCTCCCATACACTGAAGTGCTTTTTTGATTTTTTCAGTTCTGCAACTTTCTTACGATATAAAGTATGTAAAAATCAGGGCAAAAGTCAGTGAGCTTCGGCAGACGCGAGCTGCTGAGAAGGTAAATCCCCGTGTCCCGAGGCCAGGCAGGGCTCCTCCGCAAGCTGCTTTCCAGCAGATTCGGCGTGGCTTCGGCAAAGCTGTGCTAGAGCAGCTCCTTTCCTTCGCCTGTCCCGAGCAGCCGGGGCAGCAAGCACCAGGTTGCAGCTACCGCTGAGAACGAACCGTGTGGATTAAAACCCGGGTGGGTGGCACAGGCTGCCCCACAGGAGGGTTCCCACGGGTTAAAACCAGCCAATGCTGCTGCTGGGGTTGGCATTGCACCACGGTGCCACTGGGATGGAGTGGTCCTTTGGACACCAGTTACCCTTAATAAAGGCTCCAGACTGGTGTTTCTGGAGAAAGCAAAGCCAACGTTCAGGCAGAATAAATGGTGCACTGAGAAATGCGCCGCGGCCTCGGGTGGGTCTGGGGCGAGGGCAGCGGTACACGGGGCTGGGGAGGAGCGCTGCGGTCGGCGCAACGGCTGAGGTGCTCCCAGGGCTAGTAAAACCCAGACAGATGTAAAATTCTTTCTGTAACACAAACGTGTGAAAGCGCACGAGCTGACTGTGTCTGAAGGTGGGTACATTGCTTAGACACTTCCCTCGGCTGGACGAACAAGTTTTCAAACGGCTTCGTCGCTGTCGTCGTGGGTGGCTGATGGCTCTCGCGTGGGGATGGGTGCTGGTGGTACCGAGGTCGTCGTCAGGTTTACGGCCCGTACGCTGTAGCAGTGGAAGCGGGGACCCTGGGCGAGGGTCACAGAGCAGTGCCGGTTGCTGCCCGTGGTGGCATCGGTCAGTGGAGGAGAACACCAGAACTGTCCCTCAGTGCTGGGGCTGGCGGGAGGAGCAGGGCGGGCTCTGCCCTGGTGGGGCCGAACACCGAGAAACATCCACGTGCGTCCCGCTCTGCTGGGAACCGTCCATCAGCACGCTCGTGCCTGTGAGAACGCAGCCCCAATCCCGGTGCCACCATCAGTATATCCCAGGGTAATGTGCTCTGTGACAGTCTCAGAAATTGAAGTTGCCTCTGGGTTCCTTAAATTCGTGCATCTAAACTGCACCATCTTTTCTTTAGAAGGAGAAAATGCACATTTGGGCAACACAAATAAACCTCTTTCCTGAGCCAGAGCGCTTCCCCGTTGCCCGCATCTCAGCTCCGCATGCCGTCCCTGCCGCGCTCTGCTGCAGGCAGCGCTCCCTCCCAGCGCGGGAGAACCACGGCCGCGTTCCGGCGAAGGGCTGGGAAGTGCCGTGCGGGCTCCTCGCACGTTTCCGTCTGCCCAGGAAGAGCTGAGAAATGTCTTCAGCCCCTTTCTGTGGGACTGTTCGCATTACTAAGGAGTAATGGGCACTTTTTGTTACAACTTCGACCCGACGCTGCTTTCTATAAGCAGTAAGAGCTTATAGCATCAATAGTCCAGTATTTTACTATACAATGTACTAAGCTGCTCTGCAGAGCGCTTATTTGTTTGATTAATTTTTGTTTTCTGCAGAGGTTTGCTGAGAGCGAGACTTTAATCACAGTGTAGTCACTTAAGAATAAGTTATGGAATTATACCTGAGTAATATTCATTCAGCGAGGACTCGAAAGACTAAATCCATCATTCAGATCCGGTACTCCGCAATGCTTTTATCACTAAAATTTGCTAAGTACTAATCTGATTTTTTTCCCCCCATGTTGCAGGTGCTCGAAAGATTATTTCAGAAGGGATTTACTGTGGCAGCTTCGTGTGGCGGTGGGGTGGATTCCTCTCAGTTCAGTGAATACGTGCTGTGTCGCGAAGACAGACGAGCACAACCGACCCCAACAATCAGAATAAAACAGGAGCCCCTGGACTAGACCCTGCCCGTACCCCTCTGCAACCGTAGAAGTGTTTAATAGTCCCTTATGTGAAACACTAAGGATTTGCAAAACAGTATTAGCAAATGGATTTTGACTTTATGTTGCCGATTAGTGGTATTCCGAAACTACCTGTCACACAGCCAGCCATGAAATGCATTTGAGAAACCAGTCGTCCATTTTTCACGATGAAATCCCTGCGCCGGCTCTGCGCACCAGGCCTGCGGGGAGCGGACTCCGGGCCGCACAGCCGCGGCGGTGAACCAGGCGAAGCGGCGTCAGCCCCTGGCCCTCGACTGGCCTTCCGCAGAAAGACCAGTTCCCCCAGCTGGGACAGAGCAGCGGGAGGAAGGGCTGCGGCAGCCGTTCCAGCGACCCCCGCCCGGTGCTGCGGCGCGGGAAGCGGGCGCCTGCCAGACAAAGACGGTACGCGAAAAACTGCACTGACTCTCTTCCCCGACTGCGCACCTCCGTCGTGTCAGATGTGCTCCCCACCGCCAGGCGCTCCGTCACACCGGTGATTGTACTCACTCATGCTCGCAGATGGCTTATTTTTATACAACATTTCCAACTGAAATCACTCTCTGCGGACAGAATCCAGAATCAGGAAAGGACCGATTTATAGTCAACTGGTGCTCAGTACTAACACCCCCCCCCCAGCCCTGAAACAAGAAAGCGACAAAAACCCGAGGCGGCCGCTGATGGCAGCGTTGGCAGACGCAGGGATCCAGCAGCATCCGCCGTCACGCACGGGTCGCACCCCAGCTCTCTACAGCCGGTCTGATTTTCACTCAGAAGCTGTGGAGTTTTGCATCCTCAGCGAAGCGTGGTTCTGCCAAGCCAGCTCTGCCCCCCCTCGTTACGCATTTGCTGACCGCGCTGTCAGCCCACAGTTGGGCAGAAACGGGAAGAATTTGGGACAAGCCTGCTCTGTGCGGGTCTGGGATTTTTGCAAAGAGATGTGGAAGCCCTCTCCTGCCACTGTCCGACGGAAGCAGGCCACCTTTCGGTTAGATTGTTTTCCCTCAGTTGTTTTAAGCTCTTACCGAAATACCGACTCTGTAGCTGCCCCCTCTCCGTGTAACCTCCTCTCTGCCGGAGCCCGCGGTCTGCCGGAGGTGGCTGCTCCTTCCACGGGCCGCTGCCGGCTCTGGCTCGCAGGGCTTCCTAACTCAGGAGACAGCACCGTGTTTGCAGGTGCGAGGTTATAAATAGCGTTCTGCTAAACCCTGTTTGTCGCTGTTTAGCACGATTGGGTCCTCAGTAACTAATTCCTGTGTTAATCACAATTTAGTTTCTCCCACATTAATTTATAGAATACTGTTGTAGATGCTGAATTTGAATTAAACTCTTCTTAGATGCATAAATACGGCCACATAGAACAAGGGACAGAGTACTGAATGGTCAGCGATTCTTCAATACCAAATGATCACAATCAGGCAAAATTGAAAAAAGAAATCCAGTTTAAGACTAATATTTTCAAAAGCGACGAGCTGTACCGAGTATCCGAGGTACAGCCTAGGCAGGGGTCTGATTTTTGGAAGAGGGCTGGATACCTGTCCGTGGAAAATCAGACCTCTGCAGGTCTTCTCCCCTTGGTTACCCGCCTCGGAAATCTCTTCTGGAAATCTTAGCCGACACGTACTGGCCTGCCAACTTAGCACAACAGCTGAGCAAATCTGTCGACTTTAAAAGAGTTGTAAAGTTATTTTATTTTGTGGTTTTATACTTGTACGACATTTTAAAGTTGCTAGGCATTGCCATATTTGAATATATGGCACAGCATTCACCTTTGTATGTAAGATATCTGTAGAATTGTATATTATACATTTAATATTGTAAAGAACTTAACGTATAATTGTCATGTATTTGTGTATGCACATTTCTTATACAGTACTTCATGCCATAAACATTTCTGTAAAGTAAATGATCAAAAATAAGCAAGTAGGGTGGAACACTCACTGTATCTCCCACGGTGTTTGAAAGAGGGGCGATGTTCGGATCGCGTCTCCTCCAGCCTTTCCCTCCCTTCAGCTTGATGTAGCCACATCTTACAAAAAGAAAAAAAAAAGTGTTTTATTTATTGCTTTCGTACATGGAGTTCACTTTGAGTTCAGAGTGTCCTTACGTGATGGGTTCGGCTCCGTGTTTTCACGCGGCGCACACCGTTGCGGGGAGGGTCGCACGGCCCGTGCCNGTCNTCTCCGCCGCGGCAGCTCGGTGCTGCGGTCCCNCGGGGAGCCCTCNGGCTGGCCACGGTGGGTGCCGTCCGTTTGGTGCCCAACGTGGGGTTTTGGGGGCTCCCTGAAGCGGCTGCGGTGCTTCGGGCAGCTTGCTGAGGTGGCACCGTGAGGGGCTCCAGGCTGCGCCGCCGGTCGGCGTGAACCGGGGATGGGGAGCTTGAGCCATGACATCACACCGCTGACTGCGAAACAGCGCTAAGGCGAGGAAGGCATGTGGGAACAATCACTCTGCTGGAAGAAATATGCCTTTGGGGGAAAAAAAAGTCAAGCTAGGACATGTTCTTTCAGTTAGTAACTTCAGGTCACTTATTTAAAGTTTATTACAGTTTCATTTCTATCTTTTTTACTTATTTCCCTGTATTTTCAGGCAGCAATATCAGCAAAAACTGATTTGAATTTTTACTTCTGGCCTTAAACCATAGCAACATAATTAAGAACATTGCTCAGTGTCGCTAAAGCAGGTTTTCAAACACCACAGACACCGGCGACGTGGGGCTGTGCAGCCGGCAGAGGTTTTTACTACAGAGGCCACCAAGTGACCGTAGCCTGGCTTTTCGCGTAACTCGACCGAACAGAATCGCGCTGATCCGCGGCTGCCGAGCCCTGGAACGGCGCCTTGAGGAACGCGGGGTCTTGGCCAGCGCTTCGTGTCCAGCCCCGCTCAGCTCCGGGCTCCCGAGGCTGGGACGGGAGCGAGAGCGGGGCCGCGGCGCTGCGCTCCCCGGGCACCGCACCGGCAGCACCGTGGGCCGACAGCGTTCCCGGGTGTCGGACAGAGGGCGAGCCTTGGCACGGCATCGCGTGGACGTACCTGGGCTTAATATCCCTTTGTGGGTCTCCTGTTCACAGCCGAACGCAAAATGTTTCCCAACAGTGCTTAAGAGCTACGAGACAATGTGAAATTCATGTTTGATAAATTAATACTGTATGTCACTCGATGTGTTACTTTAGTAAATTGTTTTATTTCTTTACAAAATAAGTACAAATAAGGGAGTATGTTTTCACACAAATTGGGGGTATTTACGAGTATGTACAGAAATCATCAAAATAACGTAATTCTAATAAACACAAGGCCTTTATAAACAATATGTACAAATTATCAATACATTTAAAACATAATTTTACACTTCCTGGCCTTAAATACCTTATGAATAATCTTTTGGCTAAATAGCAGCAGTATAAATTTTCTTCTGCTTTTCATAAACCTTAAAAAATAATTAAAACTTTTGTTTTTAAAACTATCAGACAAATAGTTCTATTTGTGCTTTCGCTATGGTTTCCCATTAAAAAAAACCAAACAAACATTGCCTCAAAAAAGTGGCAAGCATAACATAGTAAAAATTGAAAAGATAAATAAGCAACTGTCTCCCTTCGGCGGTCACCGGTAATACTGCTGTGCCCGGAGCATGAGGACTCGCGCCCTCCCGCCTGCTCCGCGGCCCGGCCGATGCCCGTGACGGCGCGGGGCTTTGGCGCGGGCCCTTCCCTTCCAGCTCAGCGAAGCATTTGAGAAGCATTCACCCCACCTCGCAGCTCTGCAGCCCGCTCCTTCCACTCCCCGCCGGGCGCGGGGTGCTGAGCAGCTCCAGCCCGCGGGTCGGCCGTCCCGCGCGGAGCCATGGCCAGCCCCGGAGCCCTTGGCTTGGCCCACGGCCCCGGCCCCACCACGCTGCTCCCCGCGCCCCAGCGCCGGCCCCAAAATGCCCCTCACAGCGACGTTAAAAACCCAGAGAATGCTCCAACGTCGTCACTGAACAACACTCTCTCTGAAAACCACCGTTAAACCATACTCTTCGCAATAAATAAATTAAGGTATTTTTTAGAAAATAAAACCCAGCTTTGACTCGTGTTACTAACCAGCGGCTACAAATGTGCAAAAGGTTGGAGAGATGTAGGAAACAACGGGGAGTGAGTCAGGGTACCTCAGCCAGGACCGAGCGCACAGATTCCATACACTTAGGATTTGGTTCCGCAAATGGCTCTGGATATGAGCTGCGCAGTAAAAGCAAAAATCCTAAATATATAAAATTTGTGAGAGCATGCAGTGGCTATTCTCTTTGCTGTGCAAAAAAACTGCCATTATAACTGATGTGACGCAACACCAGGTGTCCCATGTTGGTCAGTGGGAACGGTGCTGGTGAAGCCAACGGGAGAGCAGAACCAGCACGGCCGGCACACAGCCGGGCTATGACCGCGGCCGGGTCCCCACGCCGTGTCCCCACGCCGTGCCCCCGGCGCGTCCCCGGGCTGCGAGGGGCTGGGGCAGCCACGGCAGCAGCAGCAGCAGCCCACCCGCCGCCCAGCGCAACCCCCCCTCCTCAGCCCTGGGACGGCGGCCCCACCGAGCAAGGCTTTGACATTGGTTTCATCTGCGGATTTAACGTTCTAAAACCTTTTGCACATTTTTTGTGGGTTTCATTAATTGTTTTTTTACATAAAGGGAATTTATTGCATGTGTCTGACGGGTTTACAAAACAAAATTACTGGAACATTGACTTCTGAAAAAAATAGAAGGCACATTAAAATGACAGCTTTTCAATGCAAGTTGAGCTTCTGTATGGAGCGATCAGACAATTCTTGGCTCTATTTCAGCAGAGCTCGGTAGAGCAGGAGAGAATGGCTCGTTTCTCTTTCCTGTTCCATGTAGAAGATGAAGTCCCTGAGGTTTACGCGAGTTATTTTCTGCCGTGCATACTGCCTGGATGACGGAGTCCCCAAGCCAGCCTGACCTCCACCGGACACTCCGAGGCCCTACAAAGAAAACAGCAAAGTCAGAAGTCCTGCAACAGCAAAGAGTTCCCTCGTACTCTCAGGTTTACAACTACCAGTGGCTGGATTATTTTAAACATCTCAAATGGATTATCACCAGCCTCCTTTTGAAAGTATATGAGGGTTTTTTGGCATCTTTTTTCTGTTCTTCTGAGTCTCAACAAGTTAACCTGAGTAAATGAAAACATAGAATCATAGCATCATAGAATCGTTGAAGTTGGAAAAGACCTCTGAGATCACCCAGTCCAGCCGTCACCCCAACACCTCCATGCCTGCCAAACCATGTCCTGAAGTGCCACGTCTACATGGTTTTTGAACCCCTCCAGGGATAGGGACTCCTCCACTGCCCTGGGCAACCTGTCCCAATGCCTGACCACTCTTTCCATAGTGAAATTTTTCCTAATATCCAATCTAACACACACGAGGCTAGACCTTGTTCAGTTACAACTCATCAGAAACACGTCTGACTGATTCTCCTGCTACAGTCACGTCAACCATAGACGTATTTGACCGTTTAATTTTGGGAGCCTTCTAAGGACAAAATGATTTGCAGCAGACCAAGCCACCTCCGGTGCACTAAACACGTGCACCATCCCACTGCGCATCCTGGGCCCGGGATGGGATGCTGCACCCCAACTACTCGGCGGCAGCGAGCCCCGCGGGGACCCCAGCCGCTCCCCGGGGCCTGCTGGGGAGGAAGGCTCCGCGGGGCGAAACCCAGCACAACCGGCGCTCAGTCGGGAGGGGAAAAATTAAACAGAAAAATCACAAAGACTCGGGCATTGTGCGATGATAACAACAAACACTAGTGTAGGACTTTCTAAAGCTATGTTTAATAATTTTCCTTTGTTTAAACTGGTTCAAAGGTACTGAATTGCTGAATACCTCATCCCCATTTTCTGTCCAAGAAAAAGCAAACTGGGCCTGCGAACACTGTGATCAGAGCACTTAGAGACTGAAAGGACGTAATTACAGACTCTGCAGTCTTGTTGAGTTGAAAACCGAAACCTGATACACTCACACTTTCAACCCTTTTTTCATCCTTAGGAGACCATTGTTTTCATTAATTCCAATTGATTTCTGGCAAAATAAACCATTCTGACCTAAAAAATAGGTTTTAATCTCTGAAGATTTAAACTATTTTTCAGACCTCTAAGACATCTGGCAAATTTTTCAATATTAAAATCCCAAATTTACTTACTGCTGCTCTTGATAACCTGTCTTTCTTTCCCAAGGAAATACTGATTCTAGGGTCTTGATTCTAGCCATCAAAAATACAGCTAAGTGTAATTTTACTACTGAAAGACTGTAGGGGAAACATATACGGTATCTCGTGAGTAAGACACGGCACCGTTGTCTCTGCTGCTTTCCTCTCCGTGCGCCAGCAGCCAGACCCCTTGCAGACCGACACCGCTCCAGCTACTCCCCCTGCACCTGACGACTCCGTTACAGTAGTGGGGCAAATCCCATTCTCTCGCAACCACAACCACAACCTGGTGAAATGTGGTGAAATGAATGTGGCTGAGCTTGCAGGCAGGAGAGGGAGAAGCCCACAACCTCCGAGCACTGCCAGCGTTTGGTCTGAGGGACCCTGTTCCCCAGCATGGAGCAGTCCTTGTTCCCAGATCAGCTGATCTGCCACCCAGCCTCACTGCTCACAGGCAAAGCCAGCGCTGCAGCTGCACGGGTGGCTCATCCATGCTGATGCCAGACACGTCCCCCGTGCACAATCCATTTACTTCGCAGGGCTCTGAGTTCAGCCTTTACGCCGAAACACTTCATATTCCTAAAAGAAAGAGCATCCTTTGAACTCGCACTCTGTATCTGCCACCGGTCTGGAGCGATGCCCTGCCTGACGCTGCCTCTCGCCTCCGCTCTGGCCAGGCAGCCGCTTTGCCAGGGCCGCTGCCACTGTTCCCGCTGTGCACAGATACATATATTCTAAATCAAGCTGACTCAAAAATGGTTTTTTCTTCTCTGCTCCCCCCGTGGTGCATCTCTCCCCCTGCCCCAAGTAATGCTTATCCCGGATTCATCCTGACCGCAGCTCCTGAACGGCCATGAACACACGGGTAAGAAATGCGGCCACCTTCAACTCGTTAAAAACTACTGGCCGTAGCGCACTGGACTCGAACCATCCTGCACACGCTTACCAAGTAAGAACAGAAAAGCTACTTCATTCTTTAAATTTGTCTTCCCATAAAACCCTTCCTTGCATCAGCTGAGGTACATTTATAGCAAGTAACAGCTTCCTCTTCAGACGAGGCAGCCGGCATTAAGATGTGGTAAGGCCCACTCCTCGCATTTACCACCGGAGATCCGGAACCTCCACCTAGGGAGAGCGTACCCTGACCGCAGCGTCGCAACACGGCGTCACGCTGTGCACATCCGTAACTGCGCTCGTGAGCCAAGCAGTTGCCGGATAATGTTCTGCAATTGTTTCACAAGGTGGAGAAAATCATGAGAATGATTTTAGGAAGTACAGAAGCACATCTGTAAACTGACAGAACAGTAATTTATATCTGTCAATACCATCTCTAATTTAAATTAAAGACCAATTTGTTCGGTACTGCATTGTACTAAAAGTTCTTCTGCAGATGCTATATAAAAAATGTAGACTACTAAATGCCACAAACTTTTAATTATATACATGAATGCAAGCATAGTTAAAATTAATTGCCAGGAATAGCAGAATTGAAGGAATGCACAGTTTTCTCAAGAAAAATCACATTTTTTTTATCAGCATGACAGACTTTCCATTAATCCAAACAAGCCCTGTGTTGTCTGTATCTATGGCAACTAACAAGAGTTACAAAGATAAAAGCTCTAATCAAAAAATAAATTCTTGTAAATTGTTTACATCCTTTATTTCCTGGCCTGACACACCCAGGCTCTTCCAAATCACACCCACTCAGAAATATATCAGTACTGGTTTTCATATCAGTGAACTTCTATTTACAATCTAAGGGAAATTTAAGATGTTCCAGACCAGAAAAAACATTTAATTTCTATATGAGCTCTCTCTACCTCTTCATTTTGAGGTTGCTTACACGCACGAGTTAGAGCGGCTTCTCAGCCCCTCGCACGCTGTCCCCTCCTCTCCCACCGCCTCAGCCCTGCCTCCCGCAAGGCCCCGCGCGCCCGGTGCCCGCAGAGCCTGCAGGACAGCACCGAAACCAGGGAGCAAACACACCGAAACCAGGGAGCAAACACACCGTCCGGCACCCGCTGGCTCCTGGTGGGGTTGGAGAGGGGGCTACGGAGGGGGTCTCCCGAGACCCCCACGCAGCTCCCGCTCCCGGCCGGGGCGGAAGGGGACGTACAGTCAGTTCACGGAAAATCAAATGCAGGGACTGGCGGAAGCGCCGCGGTGCCGCGCGCTCCGTCGCCCTGCAAGCCAGGACCCAGCGGACAGCCAGAGCCCATCAGCTTCAGCGGGCCTTGGTGCGCTGCAGACGCGCGGCTGACGTGGGCAGAGCCCACCGCATCTTAAATAACAGCGTTGGGCGGGCTGTCACGCTCAACTGTTGGAAGCTACGTCGCTTGAAGTTACGGCTCAAGCAGAATCAGAGTAATTACTGGTTCAGGATGCACATTTTGAAGCAATTCTGAATTTCCGTCAGATGTGACACAGGGTTTGGGCCACCCATCTCAGCCTGTTTGCTGTTTCCATGGTTGTCCTCTACGAGGAAGCTCATGCCGCTGGAAAAGCAGAATAAAACCGGTTCCAAATAAAATACTGACCACAGACTTGGTGGATCACTAGGTAAATATACAACAATCTGCCCGAGAAGCACACAGTGTCGCAAGCGGCAGGGTAGAAATGAGAGCACACAGTCCTGCGCGCAGAGCAGCCACTGACGCCTCGTTTCTTACCAACGTGTCACCTCTCTCTGGTCCGACTGCTCACCCCAGTAAACCCAGCTCCCTGCAGCACGTCCATCACCTTGTGCCTCCTACAGAAACGCTCGCAGCCCCCTGCCCTGCCCTGCCCTCTGCCCGTCACACCCCCACCCCCCAAGCCTCCACCTTTTCAGCACGGTCTCAGCCCTGCTCCGTGGTCGGCCCCACTCCCATCCTCGCCTGCCAGCCAGGCCAGCGTCATCCCCGGGGCGGCCAACCCACCGCCCCGCTCAGCAGTCACCCGGCAGGCACGGAGACCCCAAAGCCAGACGTCCCCCAAAGCCAAATGCACCCAAAGCCAAACACATCCCAAAGCCAAACCTCCCCCAAAGCCAAACGCACCCCAAAGCCAGACATCCCCCGAAGCCAGACATCCCCCGAAGCCAGACGTCCCCCGAAGCCAGACGTCCCCTGAAGCCAGACATCCCCCGAAGCCAGACGTCCCCCGAAGCCAGACATCCCCTGAAGCCAGACATCCCCTGAAGCCAGACATCCCCTGAAGCCAGACATCCCCTGAAGCTTGCTGCCTTCACACCGCAGCCGCTCCTCGCTGCCGAGACCAGCACGTCCCCTTCTCCTGCACCCAAGCCAACGGCTCTCGGGGAAGCTGTGGGCACCTAAAATCTCGAGCTCCTTCCCACCTCTGTCCCCCTTCTGCTACCCCCACCCCCCCAGATCTGATCCGCGTTTCCCGAAAGGTCTAAAGGCGACTGGGAAAGAGGACTGAGAGAGGCAGACACACCTCATCTGAAATTTTCATGGACCGACTCCCCTCCTGCTCAGAAAGTAAAAATGTCTTTGTGCATTAAATTACAATAATTAGAGCAGCAGGTGTATGAAAATTAAACGGAGTAACTCTCAAAAGCGTGCTGCTGTTCCTCGCTTGAGATAGAAGGGCTTTCACATAAGAAAGCACATGTAATAAAAAAATCTACATTTTTTTATAATAATGACTTCTACTGTTGAACAATTAAATCTCTTTTTTCCCACAAATCTGTATACCTTCAGCTTTGAATTACAGAACCATGGAAGTACAGTACAATATTCTTGTCAGGAAACACAAAGGGCAAACAGCAGATTGCATTTAATATTTTATCCACCCTTCCTTCCCCAGCAAACGATTCCGTCCTGACACCTCTCCGCCGACGCAGCCTGGAGCTGCGGCCGTCGCCCGGCTGCGGCCCGGGGAGGCGGGCAGGCAGGAGGGCAGGGCTGCTGGGCTGCTTCCCAGGCCGCGTGGCACGTCCTCGTAGCAGACGCGCGCTCCAAGCCAAGGTCTGAACATGGGAATCACATGGGAACAATCCAAAGCTGAGCTAGCCACGGAGCGAAAAATACGCGGAGTTCTGCCTGATGAGGGGGGGAAGATCCGGTATCTGTCACTCTGCTCTTCGGAATAAGAGGTCTCGGATCATGAGAAATATTCTGGAGATACTCTGCAGCAATGATGTTTAGTTGCATAAAGCGCTATTAGATCTTTGGCCGAGAGGCACTTCGTACACGAAAAACAGGTATAATATTATCAATGATAAGCTGTCCCACGTAATTTAGGGTTTAATTCAGCACCTACTGAGGCTAACAGTAGTGATTTCACTGATGAAAATGAGAGTCGAAATATCCTTAAATCAGTATTCCCCTGAAGTACAGAAAAGTAAGTAATAACTGTTTGTCAGCACCTCAAAGATTAACAATACTGTACGAAATATAATTACACCTACAAAAAAGCTTGTGCATCTTCATACGCACAGGATGGGGGCTCAGCTACTGTCTTTAGGAAGAGTCATCACCAAAAGCTATCATTTAGGCCTGCAGATCAGCACCGTTCGCAGGGAGGATTAGATACCATCACTTCTGCGGAAGCTAGTTATTTTCATGTGCAAACATTTTTATCCCGTACTATTTTAGTGCAACCATTCCTACAGACTCCGTTTTGGCACGCGGGCGCTGGCTACGCCCTCTTGGATGCAAACGCATCTCCTTTCCCCGGGGCACACAAACACACACCTCGCCCTGCAGACAAACATCAGAAAACCTGATTTGCACAAGTATTTACAAGTACTCCAAATACCAACACAACTGCAGCATTTCAAAGACAGCATGCAGTAATTTTTATATTAAGAAATAATAAGGGGAAGGTAAATCATACTAAGGCATGGATACAGTGAAAATTTTTTCTTTAGATGTGATCACTTTAGTTCATAATTACATGATGGTATTCCAACCCAAAGGAACGGGCTGCCATTACAAGAATGCTTTCTATGTACCTGCTCTTTGCTTTTATTTTGTTAAGCTAAGGCACACATGCGAGCACTATTATAATTGAAAACCTGCTTTGTAGAACAGCATCACACCCAAAACCCCCAGCTGGGACAACTCGGCATCTGTTACCAGCCTGACCACCTATGCCTGCCTCTGAGGGAGCATCCCCCCATGACTGAGCGGGAGTGGAGCGACAGCAGGCGATGCGGCACCTCGGGGCGGAACAGCTCGGGATGGGGAGAGGTCTGCCCCAAGGGAAATCAGCCATGGAGACAAGTGCAAGGCAGCTACGGCCACGACAGGGACTGCTCGAGGGAGATGGGCATTCAGCTACCCAGCCCTCAACAGGCCACGCTCAGGAACAAACCAGAATGCCACTGATTTTAGCTTCTTTGAGGCCATCTCCTCTTGTCCTATCACTAAAAAATAAAAAAAATTAAATAAATTAAAAAAAAAAAATTACTGTGGCCTCAAGTTGTGTCAGGGGAGGTTTAGATTGGTTATTAGGAAAATTTCTTTCCTGAAGGAGTGGTCAGGCATTGGGACAGGCTGCCCAGGGCAGTGGTGGAGTCCCCATCCCTGGAGGGGTTCAAAACCCGTGTAGATGTGGCACTTCGGGACATGGTTTAGCAGGCGCGGTGATGGGCTGACGGTTGGACTTGATGACTTTAACGGTCTTTTCCAGCCTTCACAATTCTATGATTCTTAGTCAGTGTATCCATGCAGATCTCTGAATAATCACTACATTAACATAAGAAAGAAAACCTCAGGATTTCCTGCAAAAAGATCCAGCTCTGCATCCTGCAAAGACCTTCCTCCTCCCCAAGGGCTCTCGCATCGCCTGGTGTGACGGGAACGGGTGCCTGGGTCCCCTGACCCCGTGCAACGCGCTCACGGCTTGCTTGGGGCTGCCGGCTCCAGGCCTCTTCGCTGACTTTGTTCGCGGGCCGGCTCTTCGCCGCAGCTGCAGATCTTGCCAACACCTTTATTCACAAACATCTCGCTCCCACCACAATTCACTGCCTTACTTGGACTTAAAAGCAATGACAATTTTACCTGATAAAGAACTCTAAGTTGGGGCTGCATTCTTGCAATGGTAATTACAAGTGGGATATTCCATTTATCCTGTTTCCATCGTACACACATATTTTCATTTTGTTTGGAATGCTTCTCCTCCCATGCTTTCCAAATGTTTAATCAAGTGCTGCTCCCTTTGAAATACTAATCCTGCCAAATTTTTGTATTGTTATTTTTCAAGCATTGTGGTGCTTTTCGCTTCTCATCTTTCAACAATAGCATGGGGGGTGTTTGTGGCTCTTTTTGTTTTTTTTTACGGATTTGCCCATTTTACTCCAGCCCAGTCACGCTGCACATCGCTATATTCTCTCTCCAGTGTCAAGCAACGTCAAGCCAACTTTGGTAGAAGCCCCACAGCCCAGCTGGCAGAACTCACATTTTCCTTGAACCATATTTGAATCCCCTCTGAATTTTCTCTTGTGGAAATCCTCGATATTAGTTCAAAACTACCACAGTTTCACGTAGTGCGTGGCCCCTTCTTTTCTAACCTGTATGATTGTCACTTTCATTTAACCAGAAACTTAGAATAATTATTCTTGACATTCATCAATCTCTAGATACATGTAACTGTAAAATTTAATTGTTTAAATATCTAATTAAAATGTACATAATTGCTATCCAGCAAAGGTTACTTTTTTGGTCTGTCTTACTGAAGACATGCGGAGCAGAACAACTGTAGGGGACGGGGTAGCTGGGGGGGACAAGATTCCTTCATAGCTGGTTTTGATGAAGAAAAAATCAGCACCAAGAAGCGCATCGTGACATTTCACGTGCCAGCTATACCTCACCTATTTACAGTGAGACACAGATATCATATAGCTGGTTCCTATAGTGCCTGTCCTCCCGTGGGAGGGGACAAAGCAGGAGACAGAGAAGAAAGTATCTAAAACTTGTGGGGAAAAAAAAATCTTACAAATGTGAAATCTAAACCAAAATCACTTTCTCAGCTCTCGAGAGCATGAATTGCCCTCATTCATCTCAACTGACTTTCAGTTCTTAAGCCTAATTATGATGTATAACACCCAGACTTTACAATAATTATGTTTGCAACTGTGGGCCATCTTGCGCACTCCCAGCAATTGTGCAAATGCCAATCAAGTGACTTTCTACACCACTTGCCAAGCAAAGGGCAAAAATAGCCACAGATCTACCAGCTCTTGGCACGTTTTACTCCGTGTAAAATTTGCTTGTGGATTAGTTACAATCTACGGGCAGTGGTATGAACCTTTCCCTGTAATTACCGAAGGCTCCTCTGTGGACTGAGGAGAGTCTGTGGCCCTAACTCGGACACCCGGCCCACGAAACAAACCAAACCAACGCAGGCGACGCGGTTATCGCAGACCAGAGTGGCAATAAAATTCAGCCCTAGATGCTAATACCTGCACCTTGCAGGACAAACACATTGTCGGAACACAGTCCAGCGTGCAGGAAACAGGACATTCATTAACATTTGTAAACAACATGTGGAAGACGGCTAACGCTCCTTCTATTGCTGCAAACACCGTGGAACAGAGCGAAGGCCTGGTGCTTTCAGACCCGAGGGAGACGACGGCGTTCAGCAGGGACAAGCCGCTGAATCAGCCACTCATTTCTTGATTTCTTACAGTCAAGTCTCGCTCTTGACTCTTTTTAAATTAGTGGCTTTGCTTGTCCAGAAAATGTCCCAAAACCTTCAAGCAGGTCGGAGGAACGGCTGCGGCAGGGGAACCAGGCGGGGTGTCCCTCCCACAGACACCCGGGCAGCTGGAGGAGCCCCCACTCGAGGCGCTCTCCCTGCTCCCCTCCACCCTCTGAAGACAGCCCCTCGCACGCCGTGGGCACCCTGGGCTGTCTATCACGCCGTACTCTTTCTCCACTCCTTTTTTAACTTTTTTAAGTCGGCTCCTCTCTGTCTCTCTCACACCAGGATCACTTCTCCAGGACCCAAAGCAGACACACGTCGCGACCGGCACGGCTGCCCAGCTCCGCGTTGCTCTGCCCTCCAGCCTGCAGCCCAATCTGCCACCCAGCCTCCGAGCCCTCCAGCAGACACACTGCCATCATCTTTTTTTTTTTTTTTTT
>Ga0065711_1004315_pt1 | contig 29556 bp, 21 predicted proteins | sample Hoacrofraction12_FD_59098 | JGI IMG/M metagenome (GOLD analysis project Ga0065711, IMG submission 59098) | Hoatzin crop microbial communities from Cojedes, Venezuela - Epithelial fraction 12 v2 (version 2) | ecosystem: Host-associated > Birds > Digestive system > Esophagus > Crop | place... | reverse complement strand
AAAAAAAAAAAAAAAAAAAAAAAAAAAAAATTATGCTGTTTGAAGTTCCTTCATCATCCGTTTTTAGGTCAGCCCTTGTGTGCTGATATTGAACTTGCTCAAGATGTAAAATCCTTGGTTATAATCATTCTCTTTTGTCCACTGCATTGGCTAAAATTACATTGAAAAAAAATGTGACCAATGTTCTGCTCTGCAAAGAATGAGTAATGTCTGCTTGAGAGAGTGGTAATTGCTTTAGATACAAAAGCGAAAGTTTAATAATAACCGATCTCTTCATTGGGTAAAGTATAGCCCAAGACAGTAATGTTTCATCCTTCGCTTGTTTGCTTTTCTTCCTGTTGCTTGAAGAGCAAATATTGAACAGGAGAAAAATCTAAGATGGTATTAAAAAAATTCCTGCATTAAACTTTTGCTAAATTGGATAAAGAAGTTGACATTGTCTTTTTTTTTTTTCCCTTAACTTTATCTACAACTGTGTTGTCTAAGTAGCTTTTAAATTAAAAGGAGTGTGGACTGGTGCTCAAACCTGATGCGTTTTATAGCTAGCAAATACGATGCTAACTGCTAGTTAATTTTTTTCACGTATATTTTTATTCAAATGCAATGGATGTTTGTAAGAAGAGCCATCCAAATGACTGGGCTCACCATGCATATGTATGAACTGTACAGCAGCCAGTTTGATTTCACAGAAGGAATTACAGGACAATGTTCAGAAGCCGAAGTCCTGTTATGAAAATAACTTGCCATATTCACTAGCATATCATCTTCCATCTGAACATTTTGAAGTACTTAATTAATTGTGATGAATTTTTGTCTTGTGCCGTTGAGATAAAAACATTCTATCCCTATGTCTTACAGAAGAGGAAGTCGGATTATCAGCTAGTGCAACACAAGAATATGCACTAGGGTTATGTATCATCTGCTTTAGAAGTTCTTTGCTTAACCCAAGATTGTCCTTTTACTTTCAAGATGTAGCTATAGATTTTTAGACAGTTCCTGCAGGCTTCACCTGCTGTCTGCTTGCTGAGTTCAACATGAGCGTTCTCATTCAGATGTTCAGCTGCAGGCTGCCTGCTGGTACTTTCCAGTCCTGTTTCCATGGAAATGGGAATTAGAGGGGTGAAAATAAAGCAAGAGTAAGTATTTTCTTAATCTTCTAGTTAATCCGGAAGTTCTCATACCTTGGTATCAAGGTTGTTTTGCTTTTAGTTGGCTAGGCATATGATGCCAATGCTTGCAAAATGAAAAATAAATAAAACCTGTCGTTAAGGCTGTTATGAGCAATACCCGTTACCTTAAATCTGTAGAGGTGTCTGGGATCACCAGTAAAGGATGAAGATGGGAGAACGGAACTGGACAGTGTAAGGATAAGCTGATGAAAGGGTGGGAGGCAATACCCGGTGGCAGAGGTGATAAACTGTGACAGAACTTCTTGTCAGATATCGTGACAAATGTTGACAGTAATTAATTGAATAGTGCCACAGGAACCCAGGGGAGGAAAGCGTCCAGTTTGGAGACGATCTAATGTAAATGTTCCAGACTGAAAGTGAAACAAAGGATTCATCCAATGCGTTCAGAACATAATGCGGGGCTGTCATGGTTCCCTAGAGATTCCTGCTCTCCTTTTTTCCTCCACATTACTGACACTACCATATCAGCAAAGTCAGGACTGTGTAGCAGTTGCTGTACAGATGGTTCTATTTACTGCAAGCAGCATATTCTTATGTACACTCTTCTGCCCCTTCCCCAGGGCGGAACCCCAGCCACGGCTTGGTGTTAGCCTGTCCTTGTGAAGAGGAGGTCCGGGGTCTCTAGCCCAGGCCACTATTCCTCTTATTTCGGCCAGAAGTAAGCAGTCGCATTAGCACGGAGTCAGGAATGGGGAGGGAGCAGGCCTATGCCATGCCCCAAGGAGGATCAGCTATACCCACCTCTTTTCTCACAGATGCTTGTGTGGCCTTTCCAGGCCTTTTATTCAGCTCCCCTGACCTCACCACTGAAAACTTTTCCTGATACATAACCTGAGCCTTCCTTGCTGCAGCCTAAGCTCATTAAATTGTGTGGACGATGTGTGCCTCCTGTTTCTCAGCTCCTTGAAGATAGCCTGTGTATACCTGGGGAATGCTAATCCTGTCTTCCCTCTCTCTAGATTTTGTTGTCTAGGTTAACAAATTCCACTTCTCCCCTCTTTCGTGTATGTTGCACTAGCGTACAGCCAAACCTGACATGCTTTGAAAGTAACTCGTTGAAATACGAGCCTGTTTTCACCCCCAGATTTATTTAGAAGAGAATGCAGGGTGTAGCAGTTCTCTAACATAATGTGTGATGGTTCCCTAAACATGGCATCATCTTTGATTATCTAATGTCTAATGTCCCATTTCTAGACAGAAACTCTAATGTACTGTAGTCTGTGACCTTTCTTCTTCCAGAAGACTTGGTGGATTTGGGTGAATACATTACCACTGGATATAGACTTCAAAAAGAAGAGTTGCTTTGTTTCCTTGTTTTTCTTTAGTACTAGCTCAGTTCTGGAAAGGTGATCTGACTGTAGGAATTAATGTAATTTAAATAGGTAAAAACCAGGAGGTTTGAGTAAAGGTACCAGAATCTTTTATTTTAGTATTCCTGAGTGGGTGGGTTTTCACTTCTTGATTTCCTGATTCTCTGCCACTCACCACAGCCCACAAGGTGCATATACGTCTATTACCTAAACTCTGCTTTTCGTCAGTGTTTTCCTCTAGCTTTTCTCCTATCTACAGAAGATCAGCAGCACAGGGAGTAGAGCCATAAGGGACCAAGGCATTGGTTCCACTTCTCCCAGGGATTCAGAATCTTAATAAGGTGCAACTGGCACTGAAAACCAGATAGCTTAGAGTGATGTTAAGAGGAAACTTACAGGCTGTGGAAGAAATTATCTTCTAAAGTTAGTTTGCATCCTTTGGGATTTTTTAGGCTCTTTAGTACTGCTAGATGTCCAGCTAGAGTAAGGAACTGTACACTGTCAGTCTCAAACCAGCCAGGAGACTACCTTGTCTAATTGCATTTGTATCTGCCTAGGACTGTCTGGCTCAGTCCACTGAAATCTGGTCTCTGTCTGGTGCAAAATACAGGCAGATTGGGGTAGACTCAGACTTCAACAGGGTCAGGTCTGTTATCTCAAGATTGGTAGGTCCTCAGACCAGTATCAGGACTTCCAGGTACAGAGATAATTAACACATGCTTAAAATAACTGGACAGGCCAGAGGACTTTGGATATGTGTGAGCATAAAACTCTTTTAAGACTCCAGCTGGCCCAGGTCTCTGTGCCGTTCAGCTTATGGAATAAAGAGCGTGGTCACAGCACAGAGCACTGGTGCTTCAGTCTTTGCACAGTGTCCTGGCTGGCTGCTTGCGTTGCACAAAGCCCTTTGTGGAGTTCAAGGTCCTCCACTACAACTAGCTCCTCCCGAGAGATGTTTTAGATGTTTTTCCCCTCTCATTACTGTTGTGAGAAGTCACAGCTGTGCTTCACCCAAAACTATGTCATCTTCAGACAAAAAACTGAGCAAGAGATTTCACTGCTGTTTAGATGTCACGTGAAATGTTCCAAGATCAATCAAACACGCTCCCCTGGAAGGCCGATGCTGATCAGCCCCTCTGCTCTCGGGGCTGGATGTAAAGCGTTAGCTGTAAAATAGCACTTTCACAACAGTGTCACCCTCGTGTGTGGAGGGGGGGGGAGTGTGCAGGGACTGCAGAAGGTGCTCTAACTCAATGGAGCTCAGTTCTAGAGGCAGAAATGTGAGTGAGTGTGTGTTTGCCATCTCTGCCTAACGTCGTAAGAGCCCTGGTGGCTGAAGGTGTGTGGGAAGGAAATTCTCCCCAGAAAACAGCATCTCTTGCAAGAAAGTTTACTTGACCTTTATTTCTGAAATGTTTTGTAAAGCATTCCCAATGCGTACAGCTCAGCTCCTGAAGGAAGGGAGAAGTGTGCATCAGCAGCGGCAGACACTGCAGGCAGGTCTGATAACTGGTCGTGTAAGCAAGGTGACTAAGTATTGCGAAATGAAAGCAGTGTGCAGAATAACTGATTTCTATATGTCAGAGTTTGGGATTTTTATTTTTTAGTGCTTTTATCTATTTGTGAAATGGTTGCCCAGGCAGTGCATAAATCACGTGGAATGAGGGGCTGTGTACGGGTGTGTGAGTGTACTATATACACAGGCACTCTCTTGCGGAGGAACATAGTTTTGAAGTCCATTGCCAAAATGTACAACTTGGCCAACACAAGTGCAGTGTGTGGGCAGAGTTAAAGAGCATGAAATTGAGCAGAGAAATCAAAAGGTAGACATTTCTCCTCATGTAGTCAGTAAGGTAGAATGTTAGTACTGTTTTCTAGAACAACTACCAGTCAATGGCGAGATGCACAGGGAATTCATGTAAGTCTCAGAGGATATAGCTGTAATGCTGAAGGAGTCTTGAATTCATTGATTTCACATGGGAACAGTAGACCAATCTGATATTTAATTCCTGTGAGAGAAATTTGATTGCGGGCCAAAAGAAACTATCCCTTCACCTCTTAAAGGTCTCAGGGGTGCCTGCACAGAAGTATCTGCATTCCCCGTTGCAGTAATGTCTTGCCTCTCTCTGGCTACTTTGATTACTTGGAAGTAAGGACAGATCTCTTGGCTCGTATGCATTAATCATACATAATTCAGTTGTGTAAAGTATAGAAGTGACAGAAAAGTTTTATTTGCTACTAATTTCTTAATATGTTGATTATATTCTGTTTTGCCTTAAATTACAATTCAACTGTTTAAGTAGATTGTTATCCTAAAAATAACTCCTTTCATGATCTGGGAAGACTCCCAGTCCTGAGAGGAGTAAGCAATGGAAACAGCATCAGAAGTGGCCATCAGTCTTTTCTCCCAGCTTCACTTCAGCTGTATCATAATCCCCAATTTTGTAAAAGATCTTCAAGGTTTTGAAGAGTAAAACTTTTTTTTTTTTTTCAGGGGATGCGGGAATAATGGATTTTGTCATAAAAGTTTTCTTGCAAAAAGAATGCAAGTTAGAAAAAATAAGGACTAGAATTCACATTGCTAACTTCTAAAAAGAAATCTATTTCAAGAAACTCGTTTGCTTTGTTTGTCCTTCTCCACCCCCCCACTCCTCCACCACCCCTTTTTACTAGCAGTGTGGGGGAGTATGGGGAATTGGGTTCTGTATCTAAGATACTCACAGTGTCAAATAACTTTTATTTTCGTAAGATGTCTGAACAATGTTTGTCTGCTCTAAGGCATGCTGCTTAATTTAGAGAAGTCTGCCACATGTTTTGGATTTGTATTTAACTCCCTAGGACTGAATAACAGATTTAAAAAGATGTAGCATACAAGCCTCTCCATGATTAAACCCAGCTGTGCATTTTTCAGAAAAGGGCATCCCACTTCCACTGGCTTACTGGTGGAGACTTCTTCCAGTTGTACCTTTTTTCTTTCAGCTGACTTTATTAATGTACTTTTTTTCCTGTCCTTCCTATTTCTTCTGGTATTAGCAGGTGGGGTGGGAGTACTAAAACATATATTTTGTTATAACATCTGAGCTGTTCATGCTTTCCATTTAGAGATTAACTACAGTGATATTCTCTGTGCTTAGAATGTTTTTTCTGTGCTAGAGTGATTTTATTTGTAGTAATGCTGTGTGACGTAGTTCTCCTGTCTTTTGGGATACTATAACATAATTGGCACTATAAATAAGAGCTGCAGATGTCTACAATCGTTCACAACAGGCAGTAACTTAACTGCTTGTCTCCTTTCTGTCATGATGGCAAGTATCAAACACTTCTGCTCCAATAATGCGTATGATCCCCAAAGTGTTAGTGGTGCCTGTTGTAGATGTGTATTACCAGAGGCAGCGCTGCACCCTCTGCACTGGAGATTAAACCACAGCAAATGCTTCCACGCGTGTGGTTTAGTCGTCTCAGCATGACTCTGCGTTGGGTAAGACACCAGCTGTATCTCCAGAGAAGCTCTCCCAAACTGCCAGCTGAGAGGAGTGATGGTGATGAGCAAGGAAAAGCGGAGGAAGAGTCTAGGAACAGCAAAACCTGTCCTATTAGCTTATCCTTCTCGGGGCCAAGATTATTGGGGCAGGGAAGGGGCAGAGAAAGTGAAGACACTTCACTGTAAAGGAAGGTGATATTTCAGTGTACCTCTGTGAAAGTAATTCTGTAAGATTAGAAGCATGTTGTCACTTGTAGATTCTATTAATTTTATTAAAGTATGTTGATTTGCTGGACTTAGGTAGTTAAATGCTAAAGTGAGGAAGTGTGAATTTGTCGCTGAGCAAGGCTGCTGTCCCAGGGTCCCCCAGGCCTTATCTGGACACAGCTTAAAGTCAGGGAAGAAGTGAGGGGTGAGAGTACAGTTCCAGAGAAACAACGAGAAGCATTAACTCACAACTGTGCTCATCTGACAGCAAACCCCAGGGATGAATAATCTGAAGATTATCAGTGGTATATATAGGAAACCTAAACTTACCAAAGAATAACGATGGCATGACAAAAAGCCATGAGGGCATTTGCAGCCTTTCTTACCTTATATAATGACTTCATGAATGTCCTTTATAAACCGAGGACCGATCCTCTGTACTGTGCCATTAAAACTTCGTGTCAGCCAGGAGCCTGCATACTGAACATGGGCAGAACAATGCTGGAGGCTTCAGCTGACAGAAATTTAATTCATGAACCACCTTCACAAATATATTTGGAACTTGTGAGTCACAGAAATCAGCCCACAAGGCATAAGAAATTACATCATGGGTAAGCTGTAGGTGATTATAAATGTAAGGGATAAGATATCAGATAAGCTTCAAGGAAAGGGAAGTATATTTTGAAAATGCTTCAGTGCTTTTGGCTGCCCTGTTCGTTCGGAGGGCAGTTGGAGGAAGCGATACAAAAGTGAAAAGCCTGAAGAGGAAGGACCAGCATGGCATGTACTGTTACTAATAGGTGTTAATTAAGTGTCCTTTCTTTTATTGCCGTGAAGACTTAGAAATCATGTACAGTCGTGAGCACCTCTCTGTTAGGACTAGTGATCCATGTTTCATATACCCGAGTATAAGTCTTGCTGATCTATTCTATTTGCACTAAATATATGTAATCATTCTTTAAAAAATATCATTAGAATTTGTTGCCCAGTGCTGAAATTTTCTAACTCTCTCCTGTTTCCATGGAAACTGTAATAGTAAGAAGACACAGTAAACAAATGCACTGTATTATAAGCCTCCTCTTTAGCAGGACGTTCATTTTATTAATATCTGTGCAAATTAGTCTGGTGACAGGTATTGTGCATTTGACCGTCTGAGCAGGAAAGTATCTATTTCATTTTCACTGAAGACTTATCTTCAAGTTTCGATGGCTTTTGCTTTGGTCTTTAATCATTTTCTTAACCCAGTGGTGGGGTGGTACGTGCCGGTGGTTAGTACATTACTGCTGGTAATACTTGCTGAGCTCAGAGGAGAGTAGTGAGAGTTTAGTAACGTTTATAAAGTGCTTCAGAAATAGCAAAATCTTAAAGTGCAGAAGTACACTTGTTGCTAGCTAATGCAGAAAATAAAAACTTCTTTTGCCAGTCATTCTTCAGAACATGCTTATGTGGTGTGGTCTTCCAGGGGCATAGCTGGAAAGGCATAGCCTGCTGTCTAAGAATAAAGAATATACCTTTCGTGGAAAAAATTACGTCTCACAAAGTGGAGTGTAATCTTCTGGAGCAATGCACAACCGCTGTCCTTGAAGCATTTTGGGCAGCAACAAGAGTTCTGCATGTTCTGGATTACCAAACGCCGCAAAGATGATGATGAGGAGGAGGCTGACCGCCTGTCTGTGCTCCGCCTGGCAGGGCTGGCAGCTTGCAGGCAGGGGCACGCAGAGCATCCGCAGCCACGCTGGGGACCCTGCGCCTTGCAGGCACGCGTGCCAAACCGGGCAGCTGGAGTTGAGGAGGCAAACTTTCACAGAATCACAGAATGTTAGGGTTGGAAGGGACCTCTGTGGGTCATCCAGTCCAACCCTCCCACCAAAGCAGGGTCACCTACAGCAGGCTGCACAGGACCTTGTCCAGGCGGGTCTTGAAACTTTGTGCTCACTGATGATACAATGAAATTCCTGCACGGTTACGGGTCTCGCCTTCTGTTTCGGAAATGCTCCTTCCTTCTGGGAAACCAGTTCCAAGATGACTTACTACCGCTGGAAGGGGTAGTCAGGTTTTCAAAGATCAAAACTGCGGATAAATTGTCCAAGTGGTTCAGTGAATGATACAGCTGTGCTGCACTGCTGGAGTGGTTTATGGGGAGTGAAAAAGTCAAAGCTCAAATAGTCAAAGTTAGGATGGGGGAAGCCTGTTTGGTTTTGGTGGGATGAAGAGATTGCTGATGCTCACATTACTGGGGATTTACTCTGAACTCTTCTTGGGCTGCAGGATAGCAATGAGGCAGTCACCTTTACTGCGGTTCCTAACACTAAATACACTTCAGCAACTTATAGGGAACTGCCATACAGTCAGCAAGATACTTTTTTTTTCTTTGCTATGGACAATTTATGATCCTTATTTCATTGAAGACCTGCTGTGTTAAGTATTTAACAATATCAGCTGATAACTTTATTTAATGGTAGCAGCTTTTAAAAATGCTTTAGAGAAATTGATGGAGTTGGGGGGCTAATGAAGGAAGGAAAGATGTTGATCCGGAGAAACACGAATCATCGCTCGAAGCCTGGCTGTTCTTCTTGTGGTGGTGGTGGGAGATACCCAAACCCCAATTTGTAGGTTTTTCTTTTCAGATTCTTTAGCAATTTTCTGAATATCATTGTTGCTACAGAGAACAAGATAATCTATCTGATCTGGAAACATTTTGGATTATGGATACAATGGCGATCAGTGGTGCTCCTCGAAGGCACAGAATGCTTTGATGTCAGATAAGACGTAGGCTGTTGGGTGGTGCTTAAGGTATCTACTTCTGTCTGTGCAAACAGAAGTGTCTTGGTATCATCCAAATGAGACAGTTTCTTTAGGCAGGCCATCAGATTTGACAGGGACTCTTCAGATATTTTCTACCACTTCAGAGTGACTGGATCTGTGAGGGAGCCTCCCATGCTGAGGCAAACTTCTTCATAACTGTGAACTCAAGGTGCTAATGAAGGCACATCAGCCTGCATAGACAGAGGAGATGATTTTGAATGAGATAATAGTATTTTAATTTGCTTGTTTTCTTTTCATGGGGGGCAGATTGTAAATCTTCAATATGATTGTCTTTCCATTTCTTGTGTTAGCTTGAAAGAAAATAGATTGCATCACACATCATTCAGCATATAAAGGCGGCTTATAAGAAAGACAGAGAAAGACTTTTTACCAAGCCCTGTAGTGATAGGGCAAGGGGGCAATAGTTTCAAACTGAAAGAGGGTAGGTTCAGATTGGACATAAGGAAGAATTTTTTACAGGAAGAGTGGTGAGACACTGGAAGGAAAGAAGTTGCGGATGCCCCATCTCTGGAACTGTTCAAGGCCAGGCTGGATGGGGTTTGAGCAACCTGATCTAGTGAAAGATGCCCTTGCCCATGGCAGGGGGGCTAGAATAGGTGACCTTTGAAGGTCGCTTCCAACCCAAACCATTTTATGATTCTGTGATTTTTGGATTTAGTTGGACTTCATGTTATTGGAATTAAAATTCAAGAAAGAGTAAACTTGGAGATAGATTTGATTGCTTGACCTTTTAACTGGTGTGAGATTCACCTCCATAGTAAAAGACAGATTTTGGCTTTAAGATGGACATCTTAAAAATCTCAGCCTTGTAGCCAGGAAGATACTACTGTGTTGGAAATCATTACAAGTAATAGTTGCTAGGCTTCCTTCATTGTTTTCTGCTAGAGCTGGTCTCTGACTTGTTTACTCAAGTAATTTATGTGTAGGGAGGCTGTAGTCATCTTTCTTCTTTTGAAACTCTACCACTTCAGTCCTAGTGGAAGACATCCTAGTCCATTTCGTTATTTTTATTTTGCTGAGTTGTAACTCAAGAACATCACAGATCACAGATATATTCTCTGATGTTTTGTGTTTTCCTTTTCCTTAGGGCCTTTCATAACTCAGCATAGTCAATAACTCCAATCTTCGCCCTTGTTGGTAGTTCTTTTTATCCTTTTTTTTTTATTTGGCAGCTTTATCACTTTATTAAATATTTTGCTGATTTCTATGCCTAATGTTTTGCAGTTCCCTATAGGATTTTATGTGCTTATTATTGTCTCTGTAGTTTTGCTGCTTTTCTTTTTGATCTTCTAATTCTGTTCTTTATAACTTACCTGAGTTTTTCTTTCTCTCTTTTTTTTCAGTCATGTAAGAAACACTTCCTAGGATGATATTCATTATCCTTATGCTTGAGTTTTTTAGTCTTTTGGGCTAGCAGATGCTTAGCTATTTGACATTGTGTAATGCTCAGCTGATTTCTCTGAAAAAAATCTTTTAGCATATTGGCATGCAAGTTATTGACAAATTACTCTCAACAGTAAACTGCAGAGCACCCTTAAGTGTCGCTGACATCTTTGCTTGGCGTTTTAGAAGACATATGGCTTCCTACAAAACCGTGTTGTTATTTAACTTGAATTTTGTTGTCTTCCTGTTGGATCTTTTGACTAAGGTATGAATACTGTACCATAAATATTTCTTTTCCCATTCAAGGAATGATGTTAGCCAAGGCTTAACCTTGAGCATTCTAGAAGCAGCTGGGTGGTTTAGGTTGCAGTACAAATATTTTGGTATTTTGTTCCTTTCTGCTTCCTCCTGGCACTAGGCACATGTGCACAGCACATTAGTTCTTAAATTTGGTCTCCCAAGCCATATAACTAGCGTGAGATGGAGTGCCAAGAGTCAGCTCATTTTGCAAGAAACAAACATATGGGGGTTTTTTTTGTTCTTGTTGAGGTTTTTTTGGGGTTTTTTTGGTTGTTGCTTTTTTTTTCATGAGTGGGCAATAAAGTTAAGGATGAAATTTGTATCTATTCTTTTGACTTCCCTGTCTTTTCTATGTGCACTCTGGCCAGCCGGGATGAAAGCAGGGCAATCATATCACAGTGCTGTTGCTCTTTAGACAAAGTTTCCAGACTCCCACACGCAGCACATCTTCTCTGACACAATTGATTCCTATTGCCAGGGATGTGATTTTCAGAAATATTCTTCCTTCGCAAGTATCCTGGGTTGACATTTCCTAAGTTCTTAGACGACTGTAAGACTTGTCCATATTTTAGGCTTTCTGGTATGGTTGAGTAATCTCTCTCTCCGTGTCTTCATAAGCATGTTCTGTGCTGCAACATTTGATATCTTCCTTGTGGATGGTAACTGTTAACTTATAGCACAGTCTGCTAGAATTGATGGCTAATTCTGTATATAGTTTAATGAAATAATTTTACAATAATTTCAACTTTTTGGAGAATACAATATATGCAAGTGTTTTGCCTAACAGCTTGTTATTTAACCTGGCACAAAACTGCATTTTTCATTGTAATTGTATCTATCTGATTGGAATCACCATCCCTGGAGGTGTTCAAAAAATGTGTAGATATGGCACTTCAGGACATGGTTTAGTAGGTGTGGTGGTGGTGTGTTGACAGCTGAACTTGATGATCTTAGAGGTCTTTTCCAACCTTAATGATTCTAGGATACTATGATTCATGTACTTTTCCATTTTAACTCATTTAAATAATCACAGAAGTCCTCCAGCTCTGGAGGAGGATTTGAACAGATCATATAGTCTCTTACCCTTGTCCAACAACACGAGCTCTACTTGCATCTGCCAGGACATCTTTCCTGATGGTTGTGCAGCCTATAACAGGTTCCATAACTTTCTGAAGCAATGTAGGTCTATGTTTGATTCATCTTACTGCCAGATATTGTGCAATATATTTCAAACCGAATGTACCCTGTTGCATCTTTAAATTTAACTATTATTGTTCAGTCCACCATGGACATGGAGAACAGATGACTGTTATCTCTTTTCACAATGGCATTTTCTATATCTGGAAACTATTGGCCATGATTTGAGATTTTTCTTTTCCAGGTAAAAACTGTTGAAATCGTTTCTTGGCCCTTGACTATTGTTTCTAAACCTCTTGGGGAAAAAGTAAATCTTGCCTTGTACTCTTTCTTTCGAAGGCCTTTCTGCAAGTGTGATGTGAGTGCATTGAAATATCCTCTTTCACAGGTAAAGGAAATGTGATCAGAATTCAGAGATGACAAAAGTGTTTGTCCTATAGTTATTTTTTAAGCCCTTAAAACTTTTCTTTTTAGTTTAACTTTTATTAAACATTTGCCTCTGTTTCTGCTATTAGTTGAAAAGCAAATAACATAGGCCAACACAGCAGCCCCACAGAATTAATCCTTAAGTTTCGTGAACTGGAAGCTTAACGAGGAAGTGCTAGTTTAAAAGCTCGGTTTTATGAAGCCAGTTATATATTCAGTTATGGATTGTTTCTTACTTCAGTGTGAATTAGGGCAAAATAACTTCTTCATTATCAAATACACACTTTTTCTTCATTCTTTCCTTCTCCCAGCGCTCCATCTGTGGTAAAACAACCACTTTTTAAAAAGTATTCTTGTTCTTTAATGTCTCCTTATCCATAGTATATAGATCATTCTGTTGAATTAATTTTGTAAAAGAGCAAGAAGAGCATTTAGCCCCCTGTCGTTAATTTTAGCCTTGGAATTTTTAACATGAAAGCTTCATTTATATTATAGTTATTGACTTCGGGAGGCACAGATAATACTGGAAGTTTAACAGTCAATGAGTAAATGATAGTAAAAAATCAGTTGACTGACTGCAGTGAAAAATCAGTTGACTGACTACAGTGACCCTTGACTATTTCTGCATTCCATGTTGGCATATATTTGTAAAACAAATACCATCCTAGTGATAGACCTTGTTTTCATTACGTAAGTGTTTTTAATTGAATATATTCACATTCAAATTAAGCACTGAGAAGTAAATCTGTAGGAGTTTAATGACTTATTTTTCTTATGTTATACAAAATATACAAATTCAGTTAGGCATATTGCTGCAATGATGATTTTGAACATTAAGTATTTTATGCAAATGAAGTAAAGGGCATATATGCATATAGTGAAGGCTGCATAATTGCCTTCCATCTAGGTTTTTTTTTCTTTCCTGCGGATTTCTTAATATTAAAACCTAATCAGGTTTTTTTCAGCCTGGGTGTGCTAGTTATTTTTTATTAAATGAAGGAGCCTGAAGAAACTGTAGCCAAATTACCATTTCTTAAGGTCTTTGGAAGCATTTACTTCATTGTTTTTATTATTATTTTCTACTGAATTTTGGGTCTAGCTATTGGTTTGCAATCCAAAATAGCTTTATCTTATCTTCTGTCTGGGATGTTCACTAATGCTTCTGGGGAATCTATTAATATAATATTTTGGTGTTCAATGAGTTTTTCTTTGCTCAGGATCACCTCAGATTGATTTACAAATGCGAAGATTATTTCCAAATACAGCTGTGAAGATTAAAATGATATGGAACTGGCTCCTGGGCTTTCTGTCATCACAGATAGGAAAGTTTCTGTAGGCCTGACTCCTTCCTTGATAAGGACCTGATACCACAAAGCACTTAAAAGTTTGTTCCCTTAAGGGCACTAGGGAAAAATATAATCGGTAGAACAATGTATAATGGAAGATTTTAGATAAATTAAGAACAAAAAAATATTAACAGAGGTATAAAACCATTGCAGTTGAAGAAGGTTACAGTAGTGATGATGGAAGAAAAAAATAGAGGGTTTCAGAAATATTTCTATTCTGTATTTGACTTTTCAAGTTGAAGGCCTTGTATTATGCAAGTCAGACTTTCTGTGCCAGTGTATCTAGGAATAATGTTAGTATCTGTAGAGTCAGGTCATTTTACATCCAAGAGTCTGAAAAGAGTTGTTTGTGAAAGTTTTCTGGTTCACTGCTAATAATAGAATAATTCAGGGATAACTGAGAAATCTCTGTCAGTGTGTCAGTATTATACCAGTATTCAGAGTTACAATCAGGATGACCTCAGAAGCAAATTAGTTTCATCTGGTACAAAACCAAAATCCTGTCTTCTGTTTTTTGTTAATAAACAATACAGGTTTAGACTCCATAATGGGTTTTCACATGTTTTCAAGAAAATTGGTGTTACCAACAAATTTTTTTCTTTAAGATTTCAGTAAATTTTGTGACAGCAGTAGAACAGGACTGTTTCTGGAATGACTGTGCAACAAGTGGCATCAGGTTCAACCATATTCAGCGCTAAACTGGAGGTAAATCTGAAGAAAGTTTTCTAAAACTTGTATCTGAAGCAAACAATTGGAACACCATGAACAGAGTGGACAGTTGTATAAATCAATTTCATTTGTGTCTAGTAAGCTGGACACCTTCCAACAAAATTGTTTTGGTTTAGGGGAAAATGAGAAGACCCATTGGGACCAGGAAAGGAAGGTCACAATTCTAGAATAGCAAAGAATCATAGAATCATAGAATCATAGAATGGTAAGGGTTGGAAAGGACCTTAAAGATCATCGAGTTCCAACCCCCCTGCCATGGGCAGGGACACCTTCAGCTAGACCAGGTTGCTCAGAGCTCCATCCAACCTGGCCTTGAACAATTCCAGGGAGGGGGCAGCCACAGCTTCTCTGGGCAACCTGGGCCAGTGTTTCACCACCCTCATGGTGAAGGATTTCTTCCTAATATCTAGTCTAAATCTATCCTCTTTTATTTTAAAGCAATTCCCCCTTGTCCTATCACTACAACCCTTATGAAAAGTCCTTCTCCATCCTTCCTGTAGGCCCCCTTCAGGTACTGGAAGGCCGCCATCAGGTCACCCTGGAGCCTTCTCTTCTCCAGGCTGAACAGCCCCAACTCCCTCAGCCTGTCTTCGTAGGAGAGGTACTCCAGCCCTCTCATCATCTTTGTGGCCCTCCTCTGGACCTGCTCCAACACATCGATGTCTTTCTTATGTTGGGGGCTCCAGAGCTGGACACAGGACTCCAGGTGGGGTCTCACCAGAGCAGAGTAAAGGGGCAGAATCACCTCCCTCGACCTGCTGCCCATGCTTCTCTAGATGCAGCCCAGGATACGGTTGGCCTTCTGGGCTGCAAGCGCACACTGCCAGCTCAGGTTGAGCTTTTCATCCACCAGTACCCCCAAGTCCTTCTCCTCAGGGCTGCTCTCACGCTACTCTCCGCCCAGCCTGTACTTGTGTTTGGGATTGCCCCGACCCACGTGCAGGACTTTGCACTTGGCCGTGTTGAACCTCATGCGGTTCATGCAGGCCCACCTCTCCAGCCTGTCTAGGTCTCTCTGAATGGCATCCCTTCCCTCCAGCATGTCAACCACTCCACACAGCTTGGTGTCATTGGCAAACTTGCTGAGGGTGCACTCAGTCCCACTGTCCATGTCACCGACAAAGATATTGAACAGCACTGGCCCCAGTATCAACCCCTGAGGCACACCACTCGTCATTGGTCTCCACCTGGACATCGAGCCGTTGACGGCAACTCTTTGAGTGCGTCCATTGAGCTAGTTCCTTATCCAATGAGTGGTCCATCTGTCAAATCCATGTCCTTCCAATTTAGAGACAAGGACATCATGTGGGACAGTGTCGAATGCCTTGCACAAGTCCAGGTAGATGATGTCAGTTGCCCACCCTTTGTCTACCAATATCCCGTCATAGAAGGATACCAAGTTGGTCAGGCATGATTTGAAAATGTTATTGGGATTTTCAGCTTTTTCTATTCTGTGATGCTGGACAAGGGATACAATACATTGTTTTAAGATCATGCTGGGAGTTGAAGGGCGAACTTGCTGATACGGTATTTAAACAGAGGACTAGAGAACAGGAAGAGGGTTTCAGAATTATAAATGGTGTTCTTGAAATTGATGTTAGAACATTGCAGTTTTCTTGCTTGCATTTTTTAAGTGATCTTGGAAAAATGGATAGGCATACAGAAAAGAGAGAAAAAAACCTGAAGGTCTGGGTAAAATGCCCCACTGTAAGACTTAGAGCTTGATCTTTGGCTTTTCAGAAACGGAGTTATGTCTTGATTGACCAGCTGAGCATCACTCCAGAGTGAAAGTGTCACCTAATACAAGGTTCTTCAATGTATCTGAGTAAAGTAGAATAAGAACCCAGACTGCATATAAAGCAAATTTTTTCCATGGTGATGGAAATGGCCAGTGGAACATTCACTTTCTGTGGCAAATTCTTCATCTCTGAATAGCTCCCACTCAGGTCTGTTTTGTCTCTCATCTGTCATACACGAGGAATTTTGGGTTGACCCTTTCAGCTCAGAGAGGCCAGGGTTGTTGTGTCAAAGGTGCATTTCTAAAATACGTGAGAGACATGCGCTATGACACCTAGCCAAATGATAACTCTTTTGAACACCAGGCTCCTTAGCCTTTCTGATCTTGGTTTATGGGAATTTGCAGGATACTCGTCATTCAAATACCTTGCTAATGCACTTCAGGTAAATCTAAAGATCTTCATCAATGCCGCTTGACTTATTTACTTGCGTAGCTGGGTGCATGCGCTGATTGCCTTTAAGACTGTAATTGCTCTTTGCCAATTTTGCTAAATGTAAAACTAGATATTAGCTGTAGTGAGGTAAGCAGTAAGTTTTAAAAATACACAGTTCCCTTTCCCCTCTCTTTGTTATTCCATCTAAATACATTTGTTTTCATTTTTATTTTGAGTAATTTTTCTGCAAATGCTTTGAGCATTGGTGTTTCAGTGGTCAAGGTGCAGATGCTGCTGCCAATGAGACCACTACATAGACCTGACGTGTGCCTCTTTAAGAGGTTATGATTTAGACAACCAAGTTGACCGGAGTTTTTGTGTAAAATGTAGATGTTTGTGGAGAAATGGAGACTAAACTAGATGATTTCATGATCCTTCCCAGCTCTTTGTGAAACAATGAACTGTATTTGAGTTGCTTTTGTGGTAATTAAGGGCTGCAGGAGCAGGCTGAAATGCTTTCTTCATCACACTCTGTTACCTGTACAATGTAGCCTGCATATTCTCCGGAAAATTACACTTAAATTACTATCTTACTCCCAGCTGTCTGTAACTTCAGAGCTTTTAACTTTTATCTTAATGTTATCATGGATGGATCTTTCTGTCTCTAAAGTGATCATTAGTTATGCAGATGAACAAGCTGAAGAGCAATTTCATAGCAGTAGCGCTGAATGAATCTGGATGTGAAGTGCAATACGGAATAGCAGGATGTCAAGCTGTGCCTTGCTGAGAAGCACACCCATCCACCAGAGCCATCTTCCTCACTCCAGTGGTTCTGTATTACAGAATACTCAAAAACTTTTCTAATCTGTTTTTGCACACAAGTAAATACATGTGCTGTGTCCTAAAGCATCTAATTGCTGAATTGAAAGTCAAATTTTAAACGTATGTAAATATTACACACTTATGATGTGTATGATGGATGCAACTTGCATGGGATTGAGTGCTGCAGTATGTTTTTCAAAACACTGAAAAGTGTTCTTTCTGGGCAGAGTACCGCAATATTTTTCCAGTCACATATGAAAATTCTGTCTTTGTTATAGTGGGACTTGTGCACATCTTTAAATAACGTTCCTAGATAAAGAAGGGCGTAAGTTGTTTCCAAGCTGTTGATGAATTCAGGTCCAAAGTTATTTTAAAAGAGGAAACCCTGATTTTTTAAATGTATTTTTACTGCATAAGTGCCTTGCCTACACAAGAGAGTAATTAATTTTTTTTTTTAAAAAAATAACATAACCAAAATCAACCTATATTCCAATATCAATGCATGTTAGTTGCATTTAGTTCTATTTCTAGGAAAACATCAATCTTTGTAAATCAGAAACATGTACATTAATTTAATCAGATGTGATAGCAAAGGTGTATCTGTTAACTAAAGAACTGCATCATTAGAATTTGAAGCAATGCTTCTGCCAACATCTCTCAGGGACAATCCATGCAACCAAGTAAAGCTGTACTGATTTTAAGTGGGTTCCTGACAGCTTACAGTGTTTCTGTGCAGGAAAACATTTCAGGATTTATTTTCAGATCTTATTTACTTAATTTTTCTCTGGGGACTTGTGTGTCATTGGTGGATATACACTTGTCTCAAGTCTGTGAGAAGTAATTGGGAAACGAGGAGAAAGCCGTCTTATTTTCTGTCAGAGGGGAGTTATTTTATTACACTTTATTGATGTGATTATCTTATGTAAACTTAACGGTCACTCAGTCACAAAAGTTCAGAGTCTTGTCATAAAATTGTGGTTTTACCAAGCACATTCAGAGTAGAAAAACACTAATTCCCACAGTTGGATGGACTGGAAAATAACTTCATAATGCTCCTAGGTTTTAAGGACTTTATAAAATATTTCTCTTCCATACAATTATGAACACCAGTTCTCCTGTGAGTTCTTATATGCTGATGAGCCTGTTGTTTAAAAGTGAGTCTGCCTTTGTAGGCTGGAGGCATTGGCAAGGCAGGCTCCATGTATCACGCATTGCAAAAAGATCAGTCCAAGACTGGTGCAAACCAGGATTGTTGACAACCTCTTAACTGAATTTTATAATGGGAATGATAATGTGTGCTTCAGAGAGTGGAAATTTTAAACATTATTAAAAACTAAAAGCAATTACAGTGACTCAGAAAAAAAATAAATACAATAATTGAAGCTAGAAAAGGCTATAATGAGATTATAATGGTACAATAATAATAAAAACAAATAATAAGCAAAGGAAGATTACGCTATCAAATATGTAAAGCTCCTGACAATAGCCGGTGAAAGAATGGGTAAGATGCTCCTGACAATAGCCGGTGAAAGAATGGGTAAGATGGATGGGGAACATTTTGGAAACCTGATGAGGCAGTAATTGTCTGTGAGCTGTGCTGCAGAGGCACCACAGGTAGTAAGAAACTGCCCTCTTGGAGAACAGTGCCAAACCTTGCCAAACCTGAGTTGTCTGTGTACATATGCCGGGAGTGCGGCAACAGGAGGGCAACAGGGGCACACAATCCACTTTTTGGGGGAGGAAGCTAAAAGCAGGACACGTCTTGAATTACTCATGTTCACTCATAAATTAATTTCCCATAATACCAATTCTGGCCTGTGATACTATCCTATTTCAGCAGTGATATTAGAATGCAAAAGTGAGAAATTAAGTAAGAGAGAGACCGAAATATTATTTTTCTTTCTACTGTGGTAGCTCCCAAAGGTCTTCTGGAACCTCTGATTACTCTTACTAATGTTTCTACAAGCTTAAGGGTGATGGCACTGCAAACTCGGGCTCATGTAGCCGGAGTTGTATGTGCAGCTGCCTCCACACGGACACTGTTGGGAGGGGTTTGGCTGCCTGTCCTTGCCCTGTGGTCCCAAGGGTGATGCACGTCCATGCCAACATGGGAAGAGCCAGTCCTGAGCTGAACTGATGGATCTTACACTCCCCCACCGCTAAGCTCATGGAAGCATCTGTCCGAGCACGTAGTGGAGGGATCCAGATTAAAATTTGTGTAACCTTTATTAGTTCCCAGTTGTGCAGCTGCAAGCCTCATTGCAAAGCCAAAAGAACCAACCAGAGTTGCTTCTCAGCGATACTGCATGAGGTTCCAGCTTCCAGCTCTCCAAGATCTGCAGTGTGAGGTATCGACATGGATTTATTGTAAAGACTTAATATTTTTTCAATAGCTATTCACTAGATGTCTCCAGGTTGTTTTTTCTCCTCATGTCATGTCTACCAGATAACAATGTTACTAACACTGAAAGGAGAAGTATTTTGTTCATATCCGGAATTGCTAAACTTCAGGATTTTTGTTTTTACAGGACCAGTAGCTAGATATTTCTGTCCCTCACAGCAGTTCGAGATGAGCTCTTCTTCATCTGAGAGTATGCACAGGTTCCACTGCCTTAGTGTATCTGTAACACAGATTTTCTGTTGATTTGTTTTTCAGATTGCTTCTCTGAGCTGTTTTTTGTTTCTTTTTCTTCCTTGTTCTTGTTTCTTTTTCTTTCTCTAGCTCTTTCTCTCTCCTTTTCCTTTCCCTTTTTCCTTTCCCCTTTCTCCTTTGCCTTTCCCTTTCTCCTTTCCTTTTTCTCTTTTAAATTAGAAATGACAGATATGTTTTCAACTAGACTAAATAAGGACCTAGGCTACATCTGTAATAGTAAATAAAGCCATGCAGTGCACAGATCTTAATATTGTCCACAGATCCAGAGATATTGTTATCTTCCAATCCACAGATTTTATTATTTTCCATATTGTTAAATTGTTAGCATAGGGGTGTTTGTCACTGCTTTTTTTGCTTGGGTTGAAAACTCTCTGTCTCTCGGGCAGTTCCTAGACAGGGGCAGGTGGTGGCTGAGGCTAAGGACAAGACCCATCAGCAGCTTCTTGGATGTGGTCACCCTATTTTGGAGAAGAGAGTTGTCTAGACAGGCTGTGCATGTTGGCCTCACAGTAAGAAAATGTTTCTTGGTGAATTTTATTTACTAATGTTGCTGTGGCATGAACCTTTTTGAACAGAACAGGTGATGTTGGAGTAGATTGTTTACAGCCTGTGGCCCAGGACTGAATAGCAATGAGTCTGTCTGCAAGCTGGATTCACAGGTTCTTGCTGTGACACTAGAAGAGTAATGCTGAGTATCCTAAATTCCTGGTGACAATCAAGATTATCCCTTCTGTCTCATTTCCAACCTGTCCCTGTTCTGGTTCTCCATCTCAGTGCTATTCACTTTCTCAGTTAGTCTCTGCCTCTCCTCCCCAGGCTCCCTGCTCCTGGTTCTCTCCCTGGTGAGGAATTCTGAGTCTCCATCTCTGAACTTCCCATTGAGGTCAATATTGGTGTTCCCTGGAAACCAGAAGTACTTTGAACCCAGTTTCTTAGTTTGGCTGCTCTTAGTAAGGGTATACTTTTTTTTTTTTTTTTGAGAAAAATTTCTAAGCAGTGATCTGAGCTAACCAAAACAAAGTAAGGCTTCAAAGGTTTGGATCGAGACAGTAAATGATACATATTCTTGCCTTTCCGCTCACATTGCACTAGAAAGGCTATTTGACAAGTTGTATATCTGTGTAGAGAACTTAGTGCCTGGAAGGAAAGGTCACAACCTCTTGGTGATCATATACACACATAATATTAATAATGAGCATTGCTCATATGTGGGTCTTCAAGTCTCTCAAGAAAACTCTTAAAATGTAAACAAGATACACATATGCCCTAAATTCTCTGTTTCTTCACAGTGGTCACACACACATCTGAGGTCTCCATGTTTCCTCCGATAGAAAGGCAAATGAAGCTGACAGTGATCTATGCTGTTGGAGAGCAGAGGCTGTGTTATTCTAAAGGTCTTTTTCAATTGGTAACTTTGTTAATGCTGTATTTTCAGTACTGATCTTGGGCCGTTTTCTTGGCTCTACCACTTTTTGTGTGTTCTTTGCAGGAGTTGTTTCAGTGCTTTCGCATGTCTTCCCAATACGTGATCACTCGCAACAAACGCCCTGCTGTGCCGTCCTGGCACAGCCATAGTGCCTCTGCTCGAACTGGTGGGAACTTGGGATCTGGAAAGGGCATGGGTGCTGAGTCACCCACATCTTATATTCCAATGAAAAATAGTTACAGTGACTTACAGTTTGCTCTCACTTAGAAGAATTTTGGTTACATGTTAGAACGACAGTAGTAATGCGCTGGCAGTATCTGTCAGAATAGCTGAGGATGGACTAGCAGGGCTGGGAAAGGACAGGGTGAGGTCCTGCTGCTGCCCTGCCAAGGCAGGGGTGTCCCATGCCTTGGCGGTCTCTGCTGCGTGTCCTCCAGCGCTGCCCAACTCTGCCAGCTTGTTCCTCAGCTTCTGCCAAGTGAACTTAATTAGAACAGAAATACGCGTTTGTGGTGGGGCTATGTGTAGCTGCCTCTGCGTTCTAAGGAAAATGGCAGAAATGAGTGCAGACAGACAGTTTGGAGGAACTGAGAGGGTGGTAGCTTTTCCACTCATAGATCTGGGTAACTGAACTGTTTTTGCGTGATCATTGATCAGCTTAGCGCCGATCTTTGTGACACGGAGGATACTGTAACACACCTCCAAGATCACCTATGACCAATATTTTTGACCTGAAATACAAAACTATAGAGTTAGGGCAAGAGACCTCTGTGTGCAGAAGGGATTTGCCTAAAGCATTTTAACTTTTTAGTGTATGAACTGTTTTCTCTTAATTGAAATTTACAGACATGTAGATTACCATTTACAGAAACTTAATTAGGTTTTTAATTTTAATTAAGATACAAACAGGAAATAAGTTTTTCAAATTTCTGTTGAATGTACAAAATCTTCCAAGGAAATGTTAACATAAGAATATTTTTCTCGTTATCTCTATTATTATTTCTCTGCTACATGGGAATACAAGGAGAAGGGTATTAATGTTATTCCAGTTAAGGTCCCATACGTGTTCTTCACGACAGCACCTTATATTTTGAATATTGCAAGGTGAATGGAGATAATTAATTTTTAATCTGTCCTGTTGGATCTATGCCCAAAAGCCCAATCCATGTAAAGAAAATGCCAAATATAAATTTCTTTCAGTAAAATCTTGAGGTCTGAGGAAGAAGGCATTTTCCTATTCTTTAGTTTTGTCAATTAATATAAGTATCTCTCATCATCTGAATTTTGTGGAGACTTCTGGAGGCCTCCCAATGTTCTTACAGCACGATTCTAGAAAAGAGTGAAAAAAAAAGAGGCAGCCTGCGAGCAAGAGAGGCTGAAGTTTTATTTTCAGTCACATTAGAGCTGCAGCTACTTTACCCCTCTGCACCCATTTGTTATATATGCACACAGCTGGACCAGAGGAAACCTCTGCAAGGAGGTCTGGATGGATATCAGTGGCACAGAAGAAAACATTCTCTTTAATTAAAAAGTGGCCCTGTGCAAAGTAGGAGCCCCATGGAGAGCAAGAGTACAGTGAGGTTATAATTAGCATAGCTGTACTCAGTTAAAGTGAACATCAAGCATAGGAAAATTACATGTAACTGACTGAACTCAGCAGCTTGAAAATCAGGTTGTTAAATCAAATTTAGTGTCTGGGAATCTGATGTTTAGCTGTAGTTTCCTTTCTCCCACCACCCCCACCAGAGGCTGGTAGTCTATATTTTTTACCTAAAACATCTACTGTGACTGCTCTTTCTGAAAGCAAAGTGCCCTGTTACGGTATTTGATGATCATGTTTACAAACTTTAGTTCCAAACGAGGAAGAAATTCTCTTCTATGCCTACTAGTTCAAGCAGTGCTTCCCTTATAGAATAGAATCAGAGTCACAGAATAATTTCGATTCCAAAAGACCTTTAAGATCATAGATTCTGACCATAAACCTAACACTGCCAAGTCCACCACTAAACCATGTCCTTAAGTGCCACGTCTACACATCTTTTAAACACCTCCAGAGATGCTGACGCCACCACTTCCCTGGGCAGCCTGTTCTAATGCCTGACAACCCTTTTGGTGAAGAAATTTTTCCTAATATCCAATCTAAACCTCCCCTGGCACAACTTGAGGCCATTTCCTCTTCTCCTATCACTAGTTACCTGGGAGAAGAGACCAACACCCACCTTGCTACAACCTCTTTTGAGGTAGCTGTAGAGAGTGATAAGGTTTCCCCTCAGCCTCAGCCGCTCCTCATAAGACTTGTTCTCTAGACCCTTCACCAGCTTCGTTGCTCTTCTTTGGACATGCTTCAGCACCTCAATGTTCTTCTTGTAGTGAGGGGCCCAAAACTGAACACAGTATTCCAGGTGCGGCCTCACCAGTGCTGAGTACAGGGGCACGATCACCTCCATACTCCTGCTGCCCACACTATTCCTGATTCAAGCCAGGATGCTGTTGGCCTTCTTGGCCACCTGGGCACACTGCTGGATCATGTTCAGCCAGCTGTCGACCAACACCCCAGGGTCCTTTTCTGTCTGGTAGCTTTCCAGCCACTCTTCCCCAAGCCTGTAGCATTGCATGGGGTTGTTGTGACCCAAGTGCAGGACCTGGCACTTGGCCTTGTTGAACCTCATACAGTTGGCCTCAGCCTATCAATCCAGTCTGTCCAGATCCCTCTGCAGAGCCTTCCTACCCTCAAAACAGATTGACACTCCTGCCCAACGTTGTGTTGTCTGCAAATATACTGAGGGTGCACTCGATCCTCTTGTCCAGATCATTGATAAAGGTATTAAACAGAACTGTCCCCAAAACGGAGCCCTAGAGAACACCGGTGCATGAAAAGCCTGTATGGAGGAGCCCACAGCTTCATTCTAGGAGTAGTTCTTATCTCAGGTTAGTAGTTCTTATCCACTTGCCTTTGCAATTGTCATATGAACAAGTATCTCCAACAGGCTCTCCTTTCTTTCTCCTTCTTGCATTCTGCGCAACCTTTTTCTGCTTGCTGGCTAACTTCAGAGCACAATCTGTCCTGTTTAATTCATGGGGAACATGTGGTCTCTTTTCCTTAAAAATACGTGATGAATTCCCTCTACCTTATGCTTTTCTCATCTCTGCCTCTTGCTGCTGCTGTATGTTAGTGTCAGGCTTGACCTAACTTCTGTGCCATCTTGGGTAGTGCTTGCTAGGGGATCCTGACTGATGCCTGCCTTGAATGGAGAAGGTTGGGTCATCTGGAATCCCCCTGCTGAAGTACGATCAGTTCATCATGGTGGACCGAGCAGAAGTTGCTTCATTCTGTCATTGCTCAATGATGCAAGAGCTTTAGCAGCCAATGAACTGCTTTCGGCCAGCTCTTCCTTGCAGTAAAGCCTTGGGAACTAGTAATCAGTAATCGAAACATCCTTTTTGTTTTCTTTAATTTTGTACAGACAAAAAATGATTGTCTTGGATCTAAAGATTCAGCTCAATGTCATTTTATTCAGGGGTGTTAGCCACAGCTCCATTGTTGTTCAGTAAGGAAATGGCTTCTACAGCTCTCCACTGGAATCCGAAATTAGTGCTAAATGGGTGAGCAGTATGTTCACACTCAGGACAGTGCATAACAAACAGGAAAATTAGTCAAGACAGGGCCCAGTGCACAGTCTAAAGCAAGCTGTTGATCACCAAGTATACTTTATTAGTAAAAATAGATAAAACTTGTGAGAATGCCACCTGGTCACCTACCATTAACTTGCTACAGTATAAAAGAAAACTGGTGTTGGTCCTGCACACCTGGTCATTGCATGTCCTTCTGGCCTGGAAGCTCTTCAGTACATCATTAAGCAGTTGCAGTTTGCACTGGATGAAAAGCCTGTATGGAAATAAGTCATCACAGAACCACCCTTTGTAGCATTCAAATTACCCGGAATTGGCTAATGCCATTTTGCACAAACTCCGTACAGGCTGAAACGAATCAAGGCATCAGTATGAGCATGTGGACTTAACATATCCACACAAGAGGTATCACCATCCTGTAAGTTTTCACAATAACGGAATTATCAAAAGCTTTGCATTTCAGACCGTGTCCTTGCACATAGCGAGATATAACACACTTTATTCGGTGCACCAGTTAGCCACAAGATAAATACTGTAAACTATTGTTCTTGGCTAATATATCTATTTTGAGATTTACTATTCCTCTTTTGGACCGAAAGTGCACTTCTCAACGTGTCTCTGCTCCCTCTGCACACACGAATAGTTGATTCATAACAGGTTTTCATGTCAATCCATGATGCTTATTTTCCTAGTAAGACCTGTTTTGTTGTCTCTTTCTATTTCACCAATAGATGGTGTAGAAAGTGCTGATAATTCTTTAAAGATTCATTCAGATCATAGCTTTATTGTAAATTAATTCTGGCCTGGAATAAGTTATGTAACATGTGAGCAGCTTTTTAATTGGTAAATAAAAAAAAATACATTCAAGTGCCTTCACTAAACAAGTCTTTTGACGAAAAGACTTCCTTTTTCCTCAGCCATTCTTCAGTGCTCTAGCATTAAAGAAATTTTTTTGGAATATACTATTGTACACAGCTGTTTGGTAGGAGGAGGCGGGGGTGTCTTCAGTGAAACACATAAGTTTTGCATGCAACGACTACTATTTTTGTTGTACATTAATATTCAGTTTTGTTAAAGTCAAAGTGAATCAAAGTGAATCAAGAAGAAACAAGTGTTGTGATGAACAGATTCTTGAGTTATCAATTCACTGACAGTGATTTCATGAGTAAATGTCATTGTTTAGTATATAACCTGCACAATCAAACGCAATGTGTACCTCTCAGAGAACAAAATGAAACCAAATATGATGAAGGGATTTATTTTTTTTCCTTTCCGCTATTATATTGTTATGCTTTATTATTCCTGAATCTCTCTGTCATGAAATGTGAAATTAGATTAGTTTGGCTTTATCTACTTGGCATTTCTAAGCTTTGTGACATAGGAACTACAAGTTGAACAGCAATGTTATTTATATTTATTTAGTATTTCAGTAATGTAGTCTTCAGTGTGTAAAAGCACCAGGCTTACAGAATAGAGTTCAGATGGAGTGAATAATAAAAGATGCTTTCTCTTAGAGGTGAAATGAATTATCACCGTATAGTTTAGTAATTGTAACTGTCTTGCTGTCACCTGCTTCTCTCCTCTCTGTATTGTGTCAAGGGTTGTCTTTCTCTAAGGCAGCGATTTGCACACTTGCTCACTGAATGGAGATCTTATATAATGCCACTGGAATCTGGGCAGTATGGAAACAGTCCTAGAAATACTATGGCTTGAACATTTAAGCTCGCTTTTACAGTGGCTCTACTTTCTCTCTCTCTCTTTTTTTTTTCTTTTCTTTTTTTTTTTTCCCTTTTCCTCCCAGAATTACAAACCCTTTGGTAAACATAGGCTTGAAAGTTCAGTCAGAGCAGAAACATTGTTAGGTTCTTATTTTTCCTCAAAGACTTAAAAGTGAGGGAAGGCTCAAACAGGAAAAGCGGGCTCTGCCGTGGGTGCTCCTCACTGTCCCGAGCTTAAGGGGGAGGGAGGAGGAACCTCTCCAAACCTCCTCTCCATCAGAACGGAGTTCGATCATAATTACATAACCACATGCAAACGGGTCCAAAAAACCCCACCTGGTAAGAGCATACGGTGAGATAAAGGGATATTTAACGCAGTGTGCTTCTTTTTTGTTGGAGTGAGGTTACGATGAGTTCCAAGCATCAGAGTAAGCCCCGAGCTGGTGCTATCTCTAATCCTGACCTCCAGTTGTGGGCACATGAGGTTGACAAGGGAATATGCGCTACGTGACCCTTCCTGAAGCTGGAAGAGCTGAAGGGTTGACTTGAATTATTGATGGGTAAGGTTCCCGTGCAGCTTATGCCAGCTCTGTGAACCTCTCACCTACGCAGACACCTTGTTCTGCTGTGTCCCTCGTACCTGTCGCAGGAGATGAGGGGTTGCGAGGAGAAAGAGCCGGTGCAAGGATAGCCCTCCTATGAGCAGAGGGGTCTGCAAAGATTTCTTCCTTGTTCGTTTGAAATCAAATTGCAATTACAAATTGCTCGACCTGAGGGCAGAGAAGACCTCTTACCAGGGACTGGGTTATCTGCTCCAAGCCTCCGGAGGCAGATTAATACCATTTGGCCAGAGGAAGGTAATTTTGGTTCATGGCAAAAGGGTTTCAGTCTCTTCAGGGAAAGATATGCCAGAAGATTTTCAAGACACGAATGTGCTTTCTAACCTGAACCCCTTCTGTAAGCAATCTGAAAGTACTGCTGTGCCTGGGCAGTTTTTTACATTTTTGTTTGATTATTTATGATAACTGACCATGCAATAGCACTAATAAGCCATAATTAGCAAAGTCCCTTCTCGTTGCACACAAGAATGACTGTGATGTGAAGAGTGAAGTCTCTCTTCTGCTGGAAGTTGTTGGAGCTCTCTCCCTTCCCCTATTCTCCTTGAGCAAGACACCAAGAGTGATGTCTGCCTCCACTGTAAATGGTAATAGACCTGGTGGAAATTGCCTGAACTTGCATTTGCTTTCTTTTAAAAAAGGAAAGTACATTTTACTGAAGTCTGTTTCTCCTGGCTGCTTGGAAGAGAGACTGGCCAGGTTGCTTGTGCTGGTGGTTGCTCATGCTTCAATCTCTTCTGCTGCTTATAGCTTGAGTTTGCTGTTTGTTTGGCACATTTTGCCACTCTCCCAGTGCCTTGTTAAACATTTTATACCAGACTGATGAAAAAGCAGTTGATGTCTGTCCTTTTCACCCAGCCAGATATGACTCTAAATGAAATGCCTGCTCTGAAAGAAAAGAAAACTGGGAACTAGAAAACAAGTCAGTCTTTCAGCTGAGCAACAAACTACAGTCATATGGTTGAGGGCAGATTTTAACCCCAGTCTTGAACCACAATTCATCTGTATTTTGACATGCTCCTGGCACAGAATGGACAAGGAACGTCAAATACAGCTTCTGAAAGAAAGCCTGCTTTTCTGCTGGAGCATTTGTGCAGTCCTCCCGGCTGTGACCTGAGGATCCCAGGCTCGTCATAGCTCCTGATAGCTGGACTAGTCATTTCACAGAACTAAAACAGATGTAGAAGATTTTCCTTGTTATTTTTTCCCCTTCAATTCAGAACCACTGAATGACCGTTTTTCAATAATATTCTTAAAACAGGGTCTTAAGTGCTTCCTATTTCATTTTTTTCATGAGCTAAAATTTTGCTTTTATAGCACATTTTAACTTCAAATAAGTCAGTCTTTTTGCAGTCTGGGTAAAATATGGACATCAAGATGGAGTTGCAGGCTTAAAGACATAAAAATATCAGTAATTCTATTGGTTGTGAACACAGGTCTGTTGCAATTGCCTTGCTTGATCTTTTATATACTGCAGTTTGTAGGGTTTTCTTTAAATAATACTTATTTGAAATGGACACTACATTTTAGGCAGAAAAAATGTCTGATTAAGATTTAGAAAATGCAGTCATTTTAATAAGAACTGTCCCTTTATTATTGTGTTCCTAATGCACATCTGAGCCACACACTTAACAGCAGCTTATTTAGTGCCACGTCAATCCCCAGTGAAATTTTTTTACAATCTTACTGCAAAAGCATAAGTAATACCTAGTGTCTTTGTGGGACTTTATATTAATTAAGCTGAAATTAGTTCTTAATTCCTAATGTACTCGTTCTGCGGAGTTCAATCAGATAGTCGTTACTGCCTTTGTCTTTGTATCTTCTTCCCGCCTGGACAAGGTCCTGTGCAGCCTGCTGTAGGTGACCCTGCTTCAGCAGGAGGGTTGGACTAGATGACCCACAGAGGTCCCTTCCAACCCCTACTATTCTGTGATTCTGTGATTCTGTGATCTTCCTGTGTATTTGGATTTCCTGAGAATGGCTTTGTATAGAGCGACAAACTTTTTGTACTTTTAAGAAAAACAGGGCAAGACACAAATTGCTTAGAGAGTTCCTGACAATACTTGCAGATCTTTTACACTGAAAAATGTGAAATCATAACATTTACCATACAGTATGCAATTGTAGGCAGGAGAGAGAGGGCTGGCTTATAAGTTGTTGGTGCTTTCCCCCCCCCTCCCCCCC